>Ga0209348_1000264_pt1 | contig 29563 bp, 34 predicted proteins | sample ETNvirenome_2_30_FD_184065 | JGI IMG/M metagenome (GOLD analysis project Ga0209348, IMG submission 184065) | Marine viral communities from the Pacific Ocean - ETNP_2_30 (SPAdes) (version 2) | ecosystem: Environmental > Aquatic > Marine > Oceanic | place: Pacific Ocean | collected 2013-06-22
GTTAGTGGGAGGGACTTCATGACGAAAACTTGCGTCGAAAAGAACTATCATATCATTTTTGGGATTGATTTCTAAATCAGGAGGAAACTTAATTGGTGAACAATTTTCTTCAACATCAATATAATAACAGCAAGAATATTTTACTCCAATATGAGCATGGTTATCTGTGTAATCTCCTTTTTCATACATGTTTATCCACATATCATATAATACTAACTCATCTTGGGTTTCTTCAAAGGTTTTGACAATATTATTACATCCATCAAGAATACGTAAATTAATATTGTCAAAACAGTCAGTTAATCTATGTGTTTGATAATGTGAGTGCCAGGCTTTTACATTACTTTTGTTTGATTTTGGATTATCTTTACGATATTCAATTATTTTTTCTTTAATACTTTCAATCTCTTCTGAAGAATGATTTAAAAATGTTGTAAATACCGGGTACTTTCCCTTAATATAATAAACATCAACTTTTTGCATTTTTTAAAATATTAAGGTAAAGTTCAATGAGAATACTCAAAATGTGCTGGTGCGCCTGGAGGGCGACTGGGATAATCTAAATTCATTGCAATCACTATTCTTCTTCCATTTGTGGGTAGAACTTCATGATCAACAATTCCTGGAAAAATTACTAGCATATCATTCTTAGGAAATACTTCCAATTCAGGAGGGAACTTAATTGGTGAAGAGTTTTCTTCAATATCAACATAATAGCAACAAGAGTAATCTCCTGGAAAATGATTATGCCGTACAGTGTGATCTTCTTTATGATAAATGTTCACCCACATATCATGCAAAATCAACCTAGATTTGGTGTCATTAAATTTATTTAATATGGTATCACATTCACTTATTATACGTCGATTTATATTATCAAAACAGTCAGTTAATCTATGTGTTCGATAATGGGAGTGCCAGGCTTTTACATTACTTTTATTTGATATCGGATTTTCTTTACGGTATTCAATTATTTTTTCTTTAATACTTTCAATCTCTTCTAAAGAGTGATTAAGGAATGTTGTAAATACTGGATATTTTCCTTCAACATAATGAATTTTAACTTCTTGCATTTTTTAATACCGTTAGAAGATGCATATTACCGTGTATATATCCAGCGATAATAAAACTAGCAGCAAACAATAAACATGCTAGAAATGATAAAATTAAGGGAATCTTTTCGTTTGTATGTTTAATCATATTCGCTACTTAAATCCTTTTGATTTTTTTACATCAAGGACTTCTACATGAGATAAAAATGCTTTTCTATTCCACCATATTTCTCTTGCTTGCAACCAATTATCGACATTGATTGTTTCACCCGTCTTACTAACAAGATTGTAAGTGTGTCGATCATATAATTCATCAGATGTTTCAGTAAAATAACGAGGATCTGATGTTTCAATAAGTGCAGTCATTAGTTCCACCTTTTTGATTTAAGATATTCAAGAATGTCAGATCTCACATCCATGAGCTCATGATAACAGCGTTGATTGTGAGCACATTGACGTAATGCAGGATCTGGTTTTAGCACAGATTCAATGAATAAATCGAGTCCTCGATTCCATTTATCTTGCTTTGATTCGTCATCATTGATGCTGTACTGATCCTTCATTAAAACACTCCGGTACATAGTTTTTTACTTCATAGATGAGCTCATTGGCAATTTGATCACCCATGTTTTTACGTTGTTTTTCTATCCTAATAATTATGTCATTTGCTTGAGGGCAAGATAAGGATGTACTTAAAAGAAATTCTATCATGTGATAACCTCCCAGTGATCATCGGATAATTCGTTTATCCAAAAGAAGTATTTACCACTGATAGATGCAAGAAAAACTTTTCCATCCTCACGCTTCTCAACTCTGCAAGAATGTAACAAATCCATCTCATTAGCAAAGCGATTTTTCGCCTTGGATGACTTTGGTTTGACGCAGATGAACTCGGTTTTCATGGTTTGATCAACCTCCACAAAGGTATTATAGAGAGATTTAAGAATTTGTCAAGCGATTGGGGAATGGTGTTCCTTTACCAAAAGATTTAGGGCCCAGTCCCATATAGCAGTTGTAGAGTTTCATCTCCATTTCTACTGCTTCATGTTCCCAGGGTTGATCTTTATAGGCAAGAGTATTTGAATCAACATTCTTCCAATGTCTCACACCACGCTTATCGCGAAGTGAACCATTAACATGCTGATAAACATGCCACAGTTCATGTAGAAGAACAATGATGTAATCCTGCTCTTTGAGAGTAGTTTCCATTTCAATCAGAAACTCACGGGGGCGATGATCACAGTCCATAACAGTGCAGAACCCATGAGCATGTTCTCTCTTAAGTCCTCTGTGAGCGACTGTGATGTCTAAGTGATGGTTAGGCATATACTTTGCCTTGAACCACTCTACAACCTTCTTACAGCGCCTTTTAGGTGCCTTTCCAGTGATGTCAAGATAGAGCATTGATCGCAGCAGAAGTTACACGGGTTCCCCAGTTCATCAACCAGAAAAATGATGCAATGAAGACAAGTTTTTCAGTGGCAGTCATCTCCCCTGTGTGGATGCATATAGTATAAAACCCGTCAAGCGAAAGCCTGACGGGTGCGTGCCACTTTTTAAAGTGTCCTAGAAGTAATTAAAGTTCACATTGATTCTACATTTAGTATCAGTGCATGTTGTGCTGGCGTGTGGTTTAGAGGGATCAAAAAGTAACAAGCGATTTTCTATTGATTCAACTTCTACTTTATCTTCAAGAATAGTCAATCCATTATTAGTATTCAGATAAAAAATAGCACCTTTATGAGGGAATTCATAATCAACGTGTCTATCGTGAGTAATTATTTCTGGAGTAGATGGATAACAATTTGCCTTTACTCTCATCAATGCATTACAATCCATCAAATTGAGAAGTGGTGCAAACATTTGAGATTGAGGTTCTATATTAAATCCATTCCAAAAGACATGAGTAAAGTAAAAGGAGGCGTATATAGGGAGAACTTCCTTTTCATTTGTAACACTAGGCGTTAAACTCCATGGGAAATTATTCAATATGATATTTTTAATGTTATCAAATTCTTCTTGTGGAAGAGCATTATCTATAATTTTATAGTTCATTTTAAGAGTAGTGTAGTGAAGATTTTGATTTTATTGATTCATTTAAAAACTGATAATCAATATTAAAAGTCTGCCGGATGCCTTTTGTTTGCGGATAAGTTCCGTGTGGAATATGATAAGGAAAAATCAAAACTTTTCCAACTTTGGGTATTACCTCATAACAACTAGGACAACCTTTATATAAAAATTTACTTGAAGGATCAGTATGTAAAACTAAAAATATAGAATTTGATTTATTTTCATCTTCGGACTCTGGAACATTCAAATATAATACTACAGATACTCCTCCTATTGTACCATCAGAATGAGTATGAATTGTATGATAAGAACCTTCTTTGCCTATTACCGTCCAAGCAGTACTTTGACGCAGTTGAATATCATCAGATTTTAATAGAGATGCTGATTTAAGTCTCCCGTGTATTCCTTTTCTAAATCTTCTTTCTATATCTTCGTACTCTTTATTTTTATAATAAAAAGGTTTCTTTCCTAACTTTTCAATCCAATATTGTTCTGCATTTTTTCCTGTTGTACTATAACCTTCTTTATCACTATATAAAAACTCTAGGTTCTTATCAAAAAAATTTTTAATATCATTTAGCAACTCATTGTCTAATTTATCTTCAATTAACCAATTATTTCCATATTCAATAATTTTCATAATCAATTATAGTTAATATTAATTACACAGCGAATATCATCAGTGGAAGACACTGAATGGTGTTCTATAGATCCATCAAAAAGTAACATTCTGTTTTTAATACACTCCACTTTAGCAGTATCTTTGAGGACTGTCCATCCATTACATTCAGTCACATAAAACAACGCAACTTTATGAGGAATTTTTCTATCAGTATGAAATCCGTGATAGATGTGTTCATTTGTTGGCACTAAAAGAATTGCTCTTATATCAAATAATTTTTTGATATTGAGTTTATTCATTAAAGGTTTAATTACAGGATAGTGTTTGTCAAACTTTAGTCCATTATCCGAAGAATAAAGAGCACGATTATACATCCAATCGTGCTCTTCGTATCCTGTAGGGCCAGTATCTGGATCTCTTACAATACCTTTATGATAATTCCAAGCAAAATTGTTTAGATTATTAGGATCTTTAGGAAAAAAGGTATTGATAATATAATCAAGATCTTCTTTTTCAAGAAAATTATCTATAATTTCAAATGTCATAAATTATGATAATGTGTAAATAGCACTCATTCCAGTTGAATCAAATAAAGTTTGAAGTTCTGCAAGTTCATCTGTAGAAAATGTAATACCAGCAAGAATTCCGGTGATTGATGCCTGTATTTTAGCACTATTATCAGCACCCATCCTTGCATCAGTTAGAAGAGCAATAAACTCAGTAAGAAGAGTGTTTGCTGCTAACGCTGAAGATGCTGCTGTTTTCATTGTGGCATAAACATTAGTAGATAACAAGTCATCCCAAAACCTGCTATATTGAACATTTTTTTCCTTGTCTGCGGTTTCAAGTTCTGTTGCATCAAATACTTTTGTTTCGCTATTCCATGTATAGGAATTGCTGTAAATTGCTGCTCCAACTGAATCATATGAAGGTACTACTACCTTTTTCCAACCAAGAGCAACTAATTCATCATCAGTTTTATCTGGAAGATCAGTTCTTAATGCATCTTCGGGATTATCTTTCCACTGATCGGGGAGCATTTGAGGAGCAGCTCCATTAGGAGGACTCCACATACCTCTTGCTGCTGTAGCATCAAAATCTGTGTAAGCCATGTTTGCGGGAGTTCTAGTTTATCCTTCGCTTTTATTTATGAATTTTTACCTCCCTATATGATGAATTATATTTCTGATTAATTTCTCTCTTGATTGAAGATCTTTTATCATTTGTGATGTAAACACTTCGCGCAAGATTTACAAAGGCATCACCAAAATCTTGCGATTTTTCATGAATTCTTAATTCATCTTCAATTTTCCAAAGTTCTTGATTAACTTCTAAAAGTTGATCAAAATATTTAAAATCAAAAACCTTAAATTGTTTTGCAATTTCAATAAGACTCTCTAATTCTTTAGTCACATATATGTTATCTGTATATTGTGACTTTATTTGGAGAATAGAAATCTTATCAAGAAGTTCTCCAACAGAAATAGGAATAGTTATTTTCAATTATATAGAACTCCTTTATCTTGTTTTTTTATATCTAAACAAATATCAGGATTTATTACATTAAAGGATATTGTAATTCTAATTTCCTCTGAATCTTTTTCTTTCATCCCCTTCGTTCCATGCTTTAAATTTGATGGAAAAATAATTAAATCATCTTCTTCACAATCAGGTTCAAAACAAAAATAAGAATTTTGTTCTAAATTTTTATAATCTAGATTGTAGTTTGGATTATAAAAGGTAGTTTGACAATGCATTTTTTTGTTAAACTTTAGATAATAACATCCAGAAAACAACGCATTTCCATGACTGTGTGCTTCTTGAAAGTAATTTTTTTCGTATATATTATACCATATTTCACTTAAAAGATATTTTCCTTTTATTCGCAATTCTTCCGGACTATTATTAATATATTCATATATTTTTTCCTCTATCTTATCCAGCAAATCTTCCGGTATTTTATTTTTGTTCTGATCTTTGAAAGAACTATAAACGAAACATCCCCAAGCAGGAGTAAATTTTTTTTTATTTTTATAGAAATCTTCAGATAAGGTTTTAATTAAATTTTCTTTGTTGTCATATTTTACTTTTGATTTCCATATGTAAGAATCAAATAAATTGTACTTCATGAATACGATACTCCTATAATTTTCTTTGAATCTATAATTTTCCTATCAAACAAAATACGTAATAAAATTCTGGGATTATCTTCAGTAAATTCTTGAGTTATATTGGGAGAATGAAATAAATTTGCAGGATAAACAATTGCTTGATTGGGTTTGTATTCTATCTCTTTGATTAATTTTACATATAAATCTTGTCTGTTATCTAAAAAAGTTTTAAATTCATTTTTTGTTATCTGTGCTTCATCATAATAATCTATCAACTCTTTTTTTGTATTTTTTAAATATTCTTCCCATTCTTCACGCATTTCACTACTACAGCATTCTTGATTTTTATATGCAAAAAACTTTGTTGATACCGGAATATCATTCAAATTAATTAAACATATGTATTGTAGTATGTTATCAAATTGAACACTATCAACGTGTGGATATGTACTAGATACCGTCCATGTTGGTTCTGATTCATACTCGAAAAGGTAAATGCATGACGTGTTATAAGAATTTAAATCATCAATTATATTATTATCCACAGCATATTTTTCCATTAAAGATTTTCCAACCCAGTTAGGAAAAATACTTTCATACCCTGCTTTAGAGTATCCTTGATATGCAATACACTCCCATTTATCTGCACTTACAAAAAAATTTTTTGCAGATTCAAAATTTTCAAAAAAATTATCAATCAATGTGATATTTTCAGTGATTTTTGTATAACTCTGACATTTGGGTTTGCAAGATTTATTATAAAATTCGTTTAATGTCTTCATTTATTTGTCAGAAATAGGAAGTGCTATTTTCAATTATACATGACTCCTGCATTTTTTTTATTTAGTGATTTATCTTCAATATTTGCTGTAATTTTGCTAGGTGATAATGCTTGCGATTTTCCTTCTATATTTTCTATAATTTCTTGATATGCTTTTTTTATTTCTTCTTGAGTAAAATGAATTCTTGGTTCATTTAATCTTGATGACATATGTGCATGAAATCCAGATATTCTCATGCTATCGGGATAGAAAGGAACATCTCTTTCTATAATATGAAAATCATCATAAGTCGTATTAGTTTTATGAGTTCCTGCAATCATAACTGATGCTTTTTTATTAAATGCTTTGCGCATATGTTGTCCACAACTATCACATCCAATAAAGTAATCTGCTGCCTCAATAATTGCAGCCCAATCTCTTAATGTTGGATCTGGATCTGGTTTATATGTTCTAATATCATGGAAGTCTTTTGCTCCCATATAAATCAGATTATAACTTTTTGAAAGATTATCAACAAAATAATCTAACATTTTTTTGGGAATTGATCTCAAACTATCATCAAAAACACCAGATGCATGAGGTGTTGCTGTGGATCCATATGGTTGTATGACTATTGTTTTCCCTTTGGGATGCTTTTTCTTTGATCTTTTAATAATATCATATGCAGTTCTTTTTTCTTGCATTGATAAGTTGAGTTGCATCGGTGGCAAGTCACTGTGATCTGTTGATTCATTGATACAAACATCAAATGCCTCTCTCAATGAAATCTCATTGCGATAGTATGCAGGAAGACGATAAGGTTCTGGCGAGATAACTCTATCTGCTTTCCAAAATAAGTCAAATGTGCCTTTTGCTTCTGGACTAAATGCTCTTTCCTGCAGTTCTGGGAATCCCCATGTTATGAATTCCCACCCAGGAATTGTTATATACCACTCTTCATCTGGATGATTTTCATGATATTTCAAAAGTGCTGGAATTGCTGTGATAATTCGTCCAAGTCCACCATCCAAAGAAATTACTGTAGTCATGAATAAGAAATATTATTAATTGATTTAAGTTGTTTGATTGTGTTTTTGAGATTTTTAATTTTAATATCCCTTGCATCACTTGTATGTTCAATAATACTTAACTCTGGAAAATCTTCTTGCAGCGATGCTGTCTTGATATTATACTTATGAAGGTTTAAAGTAAGTAAAAATTCATCTATGAGAGTATCTTTTATTTCTTCTTCTGAAAGATGAGTTCTTATTTTCATATAATTTTTCATTTCTGGATACGTTGAATTAAGATTAATATACTCATAATAATCATAAGGATTTTGATATGGTTTTACACAATCTTTAGAATTTTTATGAAACACCAAAAAGAAAAATGGAGCGTAATATTGAAGATTGTAATTTCCTTCAATATTTTCTGGGTAAAAGTGATGAGTTGGTGAATTATATTTTGCAATTAATACTCTATCTTCTTCTACTAAGGTTGTTAAATCAACTCCTTTTGGGTTAATCAAACAGTCAGCATCTAAAAAAATAATCCAATCATAAGTTTCGGAAAATTCATATAGTTGAAAAAATTCTAATCTCAGGGGAATATTAGGAAACTTCCTCTCGGTAATAATATGAAAATCTGCATCAATATTTTTTGCATATTCTCTCATATAAGGAAATGTTAGTTCTGTGATTTCCTTATCGTAATCATTAATATTAAGAGTAACTAAAAGTTTTTTCATTTTCTCAAAAAAACTTCAATTGGTTTTTTCATTGATAAGAAAATTTATTTCGTTTACGTTGAAGTTCAGTTGATACTTTTGTGCCTAATCCCATCATAGTCCTTTTGTCATATTTATGATTAGAATAAGGGCCCTTTGAGTTAACATAATGAAGAAAACACTGAATTTGTCTCTTTCCCCTGTATAGATTTCTCCAATGAGTTAATTCACATCCAGAATATACACACATGTCGCCAGGATTCAATTTAATACATTTTTCCTCACCATTTCTGTCTTTTATGTAAAAATCCCAGATATCAGTGGAATCTATGCAGAGAGTGGTTGAATACTCGCAACTAGGCCTATCTTTATGTGGCGTTAGAGTTGCACCTTTATAATAAATTCTGGCATATGTATAAGTTGGATGTAATTTTAAATTTGTGATTTCTGACATCCGATCATTTAAATTAATTGCAAGAGACTCAAAACACTGTGCAGAAAAAACTGAAAAACTATTGGGAGATTGACTATCTCCAAATGCAAAATTATTTGTTTCACCTGTTTTAAAAAAATGTAAATCTCTCATCATTTGAAACTCAGTTTTTAAATGATGTAGTAAATCTTTTGAAATTACATTCCTTACAACTTCATAACCATTTTCAGAAAACGACATAATTTTATCTCAAATTAGGGCCTTGTACCCAACTTACTAATGAGTGCCTAACACCCTTAGTAACTGGTGTTACTTCATGAAGAATGTCAGATTCAAAAAATACAATTGTACCTTTTGATTTTGGTGCTTTTTTTTCTTCATCATCAATGTAAAAAATTAATTCTCCTCCTTCATAATCATTTTCATCCGTTAGTTGTATAGTAAAGGATAATTTTCTTATATCCACATAATTATCCAAAGATTTTTTCAATCCGCAATCACGATGCTTTGAATAAAATCCTCTCTTTTCTTCAGTATATTCTGAAAATTGTAAATCTTCTACAAATTTCAATTGTAAATCAAAATTTTTACTGTTTACATCAATTATTTTATCAATAATTTTTTTAAATAACCAATTCGTATCTTCATTAAGTAAGATCCATTTTATATCTGTAATTCTACTTCTAGGAACAACACCTTTATTTGGATCTTTTATGTGATAATCTAATGTAAATTCTTTTTTTTCTTTTTTTTCTTTTACTCCAACTTTTGCATCTTGTGTTATAAGAGTTCTTGCATGAATTTTAATCTTTTCAATTTCATTATCAGTTAAGAAATTATCTACCCAATAAATTGGGTAGCATTCTTCTTTAGATCTCAATAAATTCATACATTTTTTTCCTCATCAAGTAATTTTTTTATCTCAATTTCCATCTCATGATAATGCAATTTTGCAATTCCTTCATGTCCAACCTTTCTGATAAGTTTCATATAACCTTTGGGAACACACTCTTTAGTAAAGTGTTCTCCAACTTCTTCCCAAAGAGGATTATCGGTATCAATTCTAATATCCATCAAGTGTAAGATTTTCTTAACATCATCAAGTGTTTCTAAGGTGTCAATGTCAAGTTTCATTCTTCTAGTTTTTGGATGATAATGTGCTTTACCCATAGTTAATTTCAATTTTATGAATCTTAGTATATTTATTCCACCATTGTAAGTGGTTAATAAATGGATCGCGCTGATTTTCAAACTGTATGTGCAACGCTAAGGATGGTATTGGATTCACACGTATAACATCATTTTCCCAAATTTTTCCTATAGTATTACTCTCATCGACAAGAGTTTCTGGATCCTCTCCCGGAGCAAAAGGTTTGTATTTTAGAGCAAGAGTTTCAAAAAGATCCCAATAATCTTGAAAAATTTTAGGAGTAGTCATCATAGTAAATGTAGTCCAATTACCCTCCCTCCAATGCCTTCTGAGAGTTCTAAACACTCTTCCTGGATATATTTGATCGGGGACATAATCTTCTGGATTATCAAATGGAAATATACAAATTTCTTTCTTAAGATCATATTGTGATTTTAAAAAATTAAATGAAAATATCATTTCTTGTATTGCTTCAGTGCAATGAAGATAATCATCTTCCACAGAGTAAACCAAATCAGCATAAGAATTCTTACAATACTCAAATTGTTTAAATGCACTATAATTAAATCCAGGGATTTTTAAATCAATAATTTCATAAGAGTGTTTTGAATATGAAAATATATCATGAATTTTTTTGATGCAATTTTCTGTACATCTATCATTTAAAATAACGAAATTTATTTCTACACCGTTAACATTATTTGCTGAATTGATCAAAGAAGATATACATCCTACTATCAAATCTTTTTTTGGAACATTGATATATCTTGGTTTATTTCCATGAATATTTTTTCCATCATGAATTCTAATAATAATATCAAGTTTCATGAATAATCAAATAGCGGTTCTTTTTTATATCCAAAATTTATATAATCCATATCATAAATTTCATATAACTTCATTTTTGATATTTTTGTAAGTTGTATTAGTCTATCATCTTCTATTTTTGAAGGATTACATTTGTAAATATTTTCGATACCAATTTTTTTTAAATCTTCTTGTAAGTTTTCAAATCTGACAAAATAATCTATTTCTATTTCATTATTTTTATTTGAAAGTTGTATAGTTTGATGATAATTCCAACGATTATAACTTCTTGGATTTTCATATATGTAAGATGTATATTCATTTATGTCCATCGAACTACAAATGTCATAATGATCATGTTTTTCTAATCCGTTTTCGCCCGATACAGAAAACCAACCACTTTCTTTCATTCGTGCAAATTTATATGCAGAGATAAATCTATCAATTGGATCACGAATTACTGTAAATTTTTTATATTTGTCCCAATAATCTTTATAATGCTCTTTATATTCTTCAATGGATGCATCCATAAAAATGCGTTCTTCATCATCCATTGCCATTGCTCTTATAATGGAAGTTCCTGCATTTTTAGGCAAATGAAAAAATATTAACCTTCTCTTATGGCAGATTGTCATTTGTATTCAATAAAATTTTTATCTAACTTTTCGATAATATCCGCATCAGGTTTATAATTTTTTCTCCAAAATTCCATATTCATGTTCTTATATTTTTGAACTATTTCTGGAGGCAAGATACATCTTGGTGGTTTATATTCTACCTTTCGTCTCACCGTATGTAAATCTTTAAGATTACAAGCCTTATCAAAGTTTTCATTTGAATATTCTATATTTTCAAAATCATGAGCATAATAAGGTTTCTTTAAAAACTCGTAGACACTTCTCATTGTCTTTTCTGGTTCTTTGCACAGATTCTCATATTCAATAAAGTATATCATTTCTGGATTGCGTGCATAAGCTTCTTGAAGCACCAACCAAGGGGCGGCAACCACACCACTATTTTTATCCATCATATTATGACAACGAGCAAATATATTTTTATTACATTCTTTTGTCAGTGTATTGGTGTAAAATGGATTTTTGGAGGAAATAACTTCAAAAGAATTTAAAATGGAAACGATATCTCTTACGGAACATAAGATTTTTGTATAAGGGAATAGTGCTTGAAGTAAACTAGATTTTTTCGTCCAACTTCTTGAACTATCAAAAATGACTGGATTCTCTATATGTTGATAATAACCCTCAAAAATTCCATACAATAAATTTTTTCTTTGTTTTTCAGCAACTATAGAATTAACCTCATGTTCTGTAATAATATCAATAGATTTTCCTGTGATTGCTTCTACTGGTGATGCAATATCAGCATAAAACTCTGGATTTTGTTTGAGTATTCCTGAAAGTAATGTAGAACCTGAACGAGGTAGTCCAGATATGAAATAATATTGTTTCACAAATTATGATTGAGGTTGTTGAATAGAACCTTTAGGAAGTGCGATTATGTTAAACGAAATTGAAATGCGTTCTTCATCATGATCATTAGTTTCTACAAAATGAGGAACATAAGAAGGAAAAAGAATAATGTTACCTTCTACTGGTGCAATACGAATACTCTCTCCAGTAAATTGATTCTTATTTGAAGTTAAAGAACAACCTTCCCACATTCTATTAATTCCTGGGTTTACTATGGTAAGTTTTCCACTACCCTCTGGAGTTTGAAGATAAAAAACACCAGAGAAAACATCACCATGAATATGTTCACTATTCATGCACTGACGACTATCATTGACGTTCAACCATGCTTCGGTAAGTGCAATATCACAATCCACAAAATCTAAATCTGCAACTGCCTTATATGCCATCTGACAAACGTATTCAAAGAGTGGACGAAGTTCTTCTACTCCTTGAAGTGTACTTGGAGATTGATAACCCGCAATATTTGATCGTGGTGTTTCTTTTGTTGGATTTTGTTCTTTAAATTCTTTAACTGCTGCGAGGAATAATCCCTTATGCTCTTCAAATTCGGGACATTCTGATTGCCACAAAGGAGTGGTATAAATTGGCATAAAGTTCATAGTGAATTCAGTGATTTTTTAAATTCTACCATATTTAGATAAATTTTCAACACTCATTAAAAAACCCTCACATTACTGCGAGGGTACAAAGTACAAGTATCAAAGTACAGGGTTCAATAAGAAACACACCTGAAGGAACGGATTTTAAAATCCATCGGCTTATGGTGGGTGTTCGTCAATTGGGTGTCCATGTGTACACGCCATGCTTTATTGTATTGATGGGCCGTAGTATTAGCCCAGTAGTAAGTTTGAGAGTATGAATCCCAATAAGTTCTACATTGCCATCCCGGATTCTGTAGTTGGGGACGAGAAGGTATAAACCATCCGAAGCATCCTGATACTTGCTCAGCACAGGCGTTGGAAGTGCTTCTTTCATGCCAACCCGCTCTAACTTCGGCACTTGATGGCGCTACAATCCATAAATTACCTCCCGAACAACAGATGAGGTATCCACCTTCATGTGCTGATCCTAATGGTGGAATAGCAACTACTGTAGTAAAGTTATAAGTATTAATTATGGCATTACCTGATGCAGCATCACCATCAGTATTAGTAAAGCATCCCGCATCAACTACGACATAGGTGTCAGTTTCATGATTTAGATCGGAAGGATTAATTGTTACTTGACTACCAGATACTGATACAGTGCCTGATGTTACATCAATAGTTTGCTGAATAGTTCCCGATGCGCTACCAGATCTAATTGTAATATTGCCACTTCCTTTAGAAACATTTTCGCTAAAGTTAATAACAATATTACTTTCTATAGCAACATCAGCAGCACCGTCAGATGGACTGAAGGATGATACTGTGACAGGCCCTGTAGTGAAGTTATAAGTGTTAAGTAAATCAGTTGCACTTCCCAATGCGGTGCTTGTAAATGCACCAGCATCAACCACAACATAGATATCTTTGCCAGTTGGTAAATCACTAGGGTTAATTGTTACCACTCCGCCAGATATTGATACACTACCTGAAGAAACTGCAATTGTTTGAATCACACTTCCTGATGCACTACCGTCTCTTAAAGTAATATTACCACTTCCTTTTTCAACTGTAGTATTATATGTTATTACAATATTTGTTGTAACAACATTGTCAGATGATCCATCAGTAGGACTAAAAGTAGTTATAGCAGGAGCAACATCGATGGATGTTGCTGTCAAGATACCTACATTTAGGTTTCTATCGTTATCTATTACGTTTACACCAGAAACTTGAATAGCCATTTTCGTATTTACTAGGCGTTTGCTTTAGTTATTTATAGGTGGTAGTTATTTAAAATCAATAAGACACACATCTGAAGGCACGACTATAAAAATTTCGAGATTTTGGAAATGTACTTCCATGTCCTAAACGCATGTGTACACTACATGCTACATTACTAGTGCTTTCTTGATTACTCCAATAAACCGGATAGTAACCCTGGGGGGTATTGGCATTTATAACGTCGTCCCAATAAGCTCTACAAGCATGTCCTGGATTCTGGAGTTGAGAGATATTTGGTATAAACCAATCACCACAAGCAGCGACACTATTCGCTTGTGATACAGCACCAGTTCTGCTCGCCCAGCTGCCTATTGTTTCAGAACTCTTAGGGCCTACAATCCAGTAATTATTTGATGAACAACAGATGAGGCATCCACCTTCATGTGAATCACCTAATGATAGTTCTGTTTCTGTGGTAAAGTTATAAGTATTAATTATTGCGTTACCTGATGCAACGTCCCCATCAGAGTTTCTAAAGCATCCTGCATCTACAACAATATATTGATCAGTTTCATATGCTAAATCGGATGGTGGATTGATGGTTGCTTGTGTTCCTGATACCGAAACAGCACCAGATGTTACATCAATAGTTTGAAGAGCAGATCCAGATGCACTACCACTTCTTATTGTAATATTACCACTTCCTTTAGTAATATTTTCACTAAAAGTAATAAGAATATTAGTACTAACAGACTGATCATTAGCGCCATCAGAAGGACTGAAGGATGATACTGTGATAGGCCCTGTAGTGAAATTATAGGTATTCAATAATGGATTTGTTCCATTTAAAAAATCAATAGAATTCTCAAAACATCCCGCATCAACCACAACAAAGATATCTTTACCAGTGGGAAAATCTGAGGAGGGATTAATTGTTACTTCTCCACCAGATATTGATACAGTACCGGATGAAACTGCTATGGTTTCAAGGATAGTTCCTGATGCACTACCGTCTCTTAAAGTAATATTACCACTTCCTTTTACAATATTAGCATTATAAGTAATGACAATATTACTATTAAGTGCTACATCAGATGCTCCATCAGCAGGACTAAATGTTGTGGCCTCTGGGTAAACATCTAACGATGTTGCTGTTACGACACCGGCATTTGCATTTCTTTCGTTATCAATTACTGTTGTTCCTGAGACTTTAATAGCCATCTTCGCTGTCCACTAGGCGTTTTCTTTAGATATTTATGAATTACCTTCTTTCCAATTCTTCAACTCTATGTGACAGTTCTTTAACCGCTTCAATAAGAACACCAATCAAACCATTATAATTAACTGACTTAGTTCCAGTGTCGGTTCTTTCATTAACTAACTGCGGGAGAACCTTTTCTATCTCTTGAGCGATGATACCGATTGAAGGTTTATTTGATTTTATCCAAGTAAAATTCACTCCATTTATTTGATTTAAGATTTCATTTGCATTTGTTATAATTTCAATATCTTTCTTTAGATTGATGTCAGATGTGGTATTAAAATCAGTACAAGAAAGGATTTCATCTACAGAATCATATGTTAAATTAGATGATGTCTTTGGTGCTTGATTACCTGTAGCGGCAGTAGCAAACACCGGGAAACATGTTGTGTCGCTCGATTCAGCAGCAAGAGTAATATTAGTTGCATTGGTAGCAGTCGTTGCTGAAGTTGCTGAAGTAGCAGATGTCGCATTAGATGCTGTACCTGTTAAGTTTCCAACAAAACCTCCAGTAGAAGTTGTGACACCTGTATTAGCAATATGTTCAGATACCACTGCACCTACAGTTATATTTGGAGTGCCGCTAAGTCCACCAGCAGTTCCACTAGTATTTTGGTTAAGTGTGGGTATTCTGGCAGCATCAAATGTCCCTGATGTTATCTTACTGGCAGATAAATCATCAATCCTAGCAGCAGCAACAGTGCCAGAAGCAATATTAGAACCATTTAATGCCGTTAAACCTGCACCGGATCCACCAGTAAGAAGAAGTGTTCCGCTTGAATTTGGCAGAACCACTGTAGCATTTCCAGCATAAGATGAATGTGGAGCAGCTTGAATTCTTGTATAATGAGCGTTGCTTACTTCGCAATAGAAATCAATTCTACCCTCACTTCCATCATCACTACGAACTTCAATCTTATTGGTTGTAGTGGTAATTCCACCGATATTTACATTTGCAAGGAATGTGGCATCAGTCGCCGTTTGAATATTATCAGTAGATGCAACACCTGTCAATCCTTCACCATTTCCAACAAAACTCGCTGCAGTTATGATACCAGTTGTATTTACGCTACCATTAGTGCCTATTCCGCCGCCACCTCCTAATCCAATACCATAATTTGCAATGTTAAGAGTAGAAATACCAGTGACATTAGCACCATCGCCATGAAACGCAGTCGCTGTGACAACACCGGATACATGAGCACCATATGCACCAGTGGTAACAGCTGCACCAGCGAGTTCTCCTGTTACATTTCCTGTTAAATTACCAGTAAATGATGATGCTGTGATAACACCAACTACGGATACACCACCAGTAAAATTTGGATAATTTGGTAAGGTTGTTATATCGGCAGTGGCAAGTGTAGATACTCCACTTATGTTTAATGATGCAGCAGTAATAACACCAACTACAGATAATCCTTGAGTAAAATTTGGATAATTTGATAAAGTTGTTATTTCCGCGGTGGCGAGTGTTGTTATACCACTTACTCTAACATTAGTGCTTTCAAGATGAGTAAGAGTACTTAATCCACTAACTGATAATTGATTAGCACTGATTCCACCTGCGAATGTTGCGATACCACTTACATTCGCTCCAGTGCCATTCAGGATACCATAGTTTGCAACATTTACATTTTGAGCAGTTATTATTCCTGAGAAATTTCCATCAGTTGCTGCGATTCCTCCACGAACATCAAGAGTAAAGCGAGGCCCTGTGCTTCCGATCCCTACTCTTTTAGTATTAGCATCAGCAAAAATAAGATTGGAATTTACTTCAATTCCATTCTTGACGACAAAATTCTTATCTACTGCCATTTGGGTTCACTATCCCCCGTTAGTTTTCTTATATTTATGGTGTGTAATACTCAAAAGTGATAAATGCATTTCCAGAAGTATTTCCACCCAACTCAGTACTGAGCACAGTTACTTCTCCACTTGTATATCCACTACCTCCTCCACCACCTGAACCACTGGAAGTTGCGGCGTTACCACCATTTGCACCAGATCCGCCACCACCTTCATTGCCAGATCCATTGCCGCCATTATTTCTATATGCAGTACCACCTTTAAATCCCCTTTGAATTGTAGGAGATTCTTCCATAGGCACTGCGAAATAATTAAGGAATTTAGATAGTCCATAGTCATCGCAGGGAGAATAGAGATTTCTCAAAACTTTCGATCCTATGGTACAAGCAGATAATGTTCCTCCAGTGGAACCGCTTCTAGCTTGCCCACTAATAGATAGAGTTCCTGTTGCTGGTGCAGATCCTCCTGCACCCGCACCTCTTCCTGTTCCATTTTCCCCAGCAAGTCCAATTCCCCCACCTTTTCCCCCTTTACTACTACTTCCGGCACCACCACCTCCTCCTAATGCGACAAGAACTCTTGCTTTCTTATAGAGTACAGCAGATCCTCCACCACCATTAGCACCACCAGTAGGTGCTGATGTTGAACCAAGTTTTACAACATATTCTTGATTCTGTTCAAGAGTAATAACAAATTCAGATTTACCACCTTGTCCACCTACATTTCCATTTTTATCTTGTCCAGCACCTGCTGCCATTGTTATTTTTAAAATAACATCTTTTTCCGGAGAATGGAATGATGTAAGTCTCTGTGCATTTGCTGGATTGGCAGTGATAGTAAATGGTGCATCAAATAAATTCTGCTCACCGCTAGCAAAGAAGTTTCCACTACCATCATGCTGTAGATATGAAACAATATCTCTGGAGGAAACAACGGTAAATACCACCGTATCTGAAGTAAAAGGTGAATTTCCAGCAGTTGGATGTGATATCGTAACAGTGATATCTGATGTTCCTTTTATTGATTCAGAAATAGTGAGTGTTGGAGTATTAGAACCACTTACAGTATCACTGTCTAATAGAGCAACTCCATCTTTATTCCACTGATATGAAACATCACTTCCATCAGATGCTGCCGCAACCACTGTGAACGTTGCGTTTAATCCTTCAGCAGCAGTTGCATCAACTGGTTGAGTTGTAATAGAAATCGTTGGATTTACTGCGACAATAGCAGCAGATGTATCTAATGGTTCATTGACGCCATTACCTGTTGATCTAGCAATACCTGCTGTAATTGCTCCCGACTCAGATTGATATGCAGAACCTTCGTATGTTGCTCTTAAAAAAACAGATTTAGCATTATCAGTGGGACTTACAAGATTTGATATTGTAATTTCATTTGTCTGCGAACCACTTATTCTATCTGTGACATCTTCTGCAGCGACACCATCAATATACCATTGATATTTTATTTGTCCAGTATTTGTGACTCGTTCTCCTGGAATAGTTGATGGGTTGTGCTTAAATTCAGCAACGGCAGTGCCACTTATTGTAACACTACCACCATCATTTGCTGTTGTTGACTCTGGTTCATCAGTGAACCTTAGGAAAGGCCCATTGATGTCCAGAGTTGTATTGAGTGCGTTATAGAAACCTAATCCTATCATGCGAAGTTTTGTCCTCCAACTACACCGAAGAGTGTTGATCCGCCATCAAATGTCTTGAACGAATAGATATCAGATTTGGCAGCGGTAGTTGTAACGATGGGTAAGACGCCACCTGCGGGGAACTTAACAGGAATTACAGATCCTCCACTTGTTTTAAATGTGGCGATTCCAACAGAATATCCAGTGCTATCCTGTGTAATAAGAATTGAGAATGCGGTAGCACCTGAAGGAGAATTCAGAAGTGTAAACTGTGTTACTTCTTCATCAACTGTCAATGTAAATGATTGAGCGATTGACAGATCAACATTTACATTACCACCAGAGATGTCAAGTTCTTCAACATATTCTGAATATGTTTTAAACTTAGCAGATCCTTCAATATCAACTTTTGCTCTTGGTGTTGCCGTACCAAATCCAGTTTGATTACTTGTAGTCGAGAGTGCAGTTCCAACTACAATGTTATTGGCAGTAATGATACCAACACGAATCTCACCGGATACACTATCTAGTTTATAAGATGTAGCGGTTAATACGCCACTTACATTAACATTATTGACATCAATTCTTTCATCAAAGATAGCATTGTTTCTTACCTTCAGATCTGTTGTTCCGGTTCCAGTTGTTCCAACATCAAGTGGGAAGTGAGGTACAGAAGTTCCAACACCAACACGAACAAGATTATTAGGGAAGATACCAGTTCCAAGTCCAACAGCAGTGCCGCTAAACAAGCTGTCATTCTGAAGATTAGTTAATGCCGAACCATCACCGATAAATTGAGCGGCAGTAATAATACCAGCAGAATTAACATTACCAGAGAGGTAAGAATCACCTTCTACTCTGAACTGGAAGACATTTGCGTCCGTACCAACACCCACTCTACCAGAGGTATCAACGCTAAACTGAGTTGCACCACTACCAACTTTCAGGACATTTGTACCTGGAGTTGTTGTTGCAATACCAACAGAATCAAATATTCCAACACTTAAAGTCTTCTCAAGACTTACATTACCGAAACGATACCAATCATTCTCGGTTGTATAAATCCAACCAACATAACCACTCTTTGTTGGGTTTGCATTATAAACAACATCACCAGGGTTTCCAGAAAGTGAGGGAGTGGCGATACCAACTGTATATTTTCTTGAAACAGTTGTGTCACCTTGTAAGAACAATGAGTTAGACTCAATACCTTTACTTGAGGTAGAAGTAATTTTTTCATTGAAGATAACTGGGCCGTCAAACTCAGAAACAATGTTTCCATCTGGGCCACCTTCAACTCTTAAAGAACGACTGATAGATGCTTCAAGGGGAGTGAGAACATCAAATCCGACACTAATACCGCTAGTTGATACATCTTCACCCGTTACTGTTGGAATCGGCGCATCAAATACTTCTTCTTGTCCAGTAGCAGAACTTACTTTCTTATTACCAACATAGAAATCACCAGCATCATTCATACCGGTGTAGACATTTACACCACCATCAAACTTCAGTGATTGAGAAATAAGTTCTTCTTTGGTGCTTAAATCTCTGTCTTGCTTTTCAGGTAAAGCAGTGGAGTAGTTTCCAGGGCCGTAACCAACATACTCAAATGTGTGTCCGGATGCACGAATGATTGAGTTTCTTCTAAATTCAACTGGGCGACAATCAATTCTCTTAACAACAGAATTGATATCATGTGGAACTGCCTTTGTTCCAAGAACTCCTCTGAATACTTTGACTGGATTTCCGGTTACGGTAGTCTTAACTCTGATGATTTCTTCATCAATCATCAGATAGTCGCCAATATTGATATCAGTATCAGCGATATTTAAAATATCAACGTCAGATGTTGTTGCAGTTAGTATAGAAGATGAAATTGTAGTCGTAATACCAGCATATGTTGATTGCTGTCTTCCGCTGAGATTTTCATTTTCTATGACAACATTACCGCCTGCAGATGCATATCCGAAAGGAAATACTCTGATAGTTCCGGTGGCGGTAGGAGCAATAGTTCCGACACCTACATTTATTTCAAAAGTGTTAAGAGCATTAGTCTTCTTGACAATAAAATCACCACGATATAGTGATTGTTCAGATCCTTCAATTTTTACTTTATTATTAACTCTCAATCCATGATTTTGAGTTGTTGTAACAACAGCAATACCTGTATCTTTGTCATAACTGAAAGAACTTACATTATGAGTTCTACCAAGATTTTGGATAGTAGCAGTTGAAAGATCTGTTACTCCAACTCCTGAAACTCCACTTACAGTAGAAGCAGACGAAACAAGAACTTGTTTAGAGGATCCTGCTGTAACCCCAGTGATTCTATAAAGAGTATTGTATGGATTATTTACTTCAGGTTTGACATTTCTCAAATCAATTGTATCGTCAGTATTATCATGAATCTTCGTTACTTCAAGAATACCAACAGAATATCCAGAGGTGGTTCCAACTCCAACCACTTGAAGCGAATCTCCAACAGTATATGCACTTCCTCCATCCATTATCTTTGCATCAATAATGCCACCAGAAGCATCAACCTGAAGTCTAGCTGTGGCATTTTGTCCTTGAGTGCTTGCTGCACCGGCAGATGCTAATTTTGCATTGTAAATAAATCCAGCACTTCCATTCCCATATCCAGCACCACTATCGGCAATACTGACATTAACTACACGATTAAATCCATGATCAATAGTGGTAAAGATTGTATGAGCAGTTCCTACACTATTTGATTGAATTTCAGTAATACCAATACCAAGGTTATAATCTCTAATCTGAGCGCATAAAGTCTCACTAGTTACACTATTTTGTGGATCATTAATTACAGTCTCACCAATTGGTGAAGGAAGTGCAAAAGATGCAGAGTGTTTGGGATCACTCTTTGGGTTATCTCTATTAGTTTGTGGATATAACTGTTGAATAGATTGAGAGAATCTTTCTGTAGAGAATGGTGATACTGAAGGAGAATTAGAATTGTTAATAATTAACAGATGGTAGATTCCATCTTGCTCACCGGGAACATACTTTTGAATCTGTTGTGAACGATATACTTGATATGTTCCTGCTGTTCTTGTTTGAGTGAACGTAGGCAGACTTGTTGTTCTACTAGATGTATCATTAGTAAACGAACCGGGCCCGGCAGAACTTACAAGAGAAACAGTGAATTCTCTTGCACTAGTAATTCCTGTGACGTTAAACTTACCATTAAATCCAGAATTAGCAGTGCCAACAGGATTGTTTGCACTAGTGATATTTTTGATTTCTACTTCTGATCCTATCTTGAGATCATGAGGAAGTTCCGTTAAAATATTTGCAACATTACTACCCCAACTTGCATTAGCAATAAATCTAAAGTTTCTCTGCTCATTTACATTACTAATTGAGACAGTGGTAGGACTGAAATACGACGCAACTTCTGCATCAGTTGAACCTGTTGTCTTTGAAGAATCCTGCAGAATATATCCATCAACAGGAGGACGAGCAGATGTGATTCCAGAACCAGAAGGAATCACATAACGTGCTCTATAAATCGTGTCAATGACGTTTCTCGTGTCAGGTTGACGATTGATAAAGGTTCTTGGAGTGGCGGATCCGAGTGATGCAGTTCCAAGTCCTGAAATTGTTGAATAGATGTTATTATCAGTGGACGCAGTTCCCACGGTAACATACCACTGAGATTCGTCAGTATCAAACTGAATTGGGTGTCCAATATCGCCAGCAACTTTATCAGATACTCTACTTTGAACTCTTAAAATACCGCCTTTATTATTGATAGTAACTGCATCACCAGTAATAGAGTCATTGAGAGTTTTAGCAATCTTGATCTGATCTGCTCCCACACCAGATGTAATCGCAAAATAAATTACATTATTTTCTAATCCATCAGGGAGGTGTGCATCTTCTGCTACAACACGTATACTCTCACCAGAAAGAATATTATGATCTGCATCAAGTGTAATTGTGTTTGATGTAATACTGTTAATACCAGCGTTTCTGCCAACCTTATGAAGTTTTTGGAACGAATCCTGAGTTGATGATAACTCAGTATCTGGCATTACAATACGGGCTGAATAGTTCGTGGGAGTACCATTACTATCAGGAATCAGAACATTTAATGCATCATTTTCTTTTGCGCCAATTCTGTAACCCTCGACAACACTATCAGGAGGAAAACTTAAATTTGTTTGATTATAAAGATACAGTCTGCTGGTAGAAGCAACACCAACTACAGTTTTGTGAACATCAATTGCATTAAACTCAATCGCACCGATTGTAGTCTCAAGTTCTTTTGGAGGGATGATGTGAGTAATATATCCAACATCATCTCTGGAGAATGAAGTGCTCTTGAATCCTTTAGATACAAGTGCCTTTGCACCAAAGTTTGAGTTAGAGTTAGTTACTGATAAATCACCACCACTTTCAGTTACAAAGTGTTGAGCATAACCAATCGCAAAACACGAAACGATCTGAATTACAGAATCATTTGATGCCTTGATGTGAAAGTTTTCATAATCGGGTTTAAAGATAGCACGACTATCTTCATTAATGTTTGCATTACCAGCAAAAGTTGAATCTTTATACTCTCCACTGGTAGGATTATATTTAACAAAAGCATTCTTATCTTTTTGAAGTCCAATACCCGTGAACTGGGCAACCACCATGGATTTAAATCCTAGTGCTTTGCTTCCATCAGCGTGCATTCCACACATACCAAAGACGGAACGCAGAGAGATGTTAAAGATATAGGGAGACGCTGAAGTAACACTATCAGACTGAAGATCTACCTTTGATCCAGTAACAGTAGGAAGTGCATCAGAGGGAGGATTAGATACACTATATTTGAACTGCGTGGTTCCCTCAGTCGTTGATGCTAATACATCACTGACAACAAACTGTCCGTTATATGCATCTGTAGCAACATCAGACACCTTGACTGGAGTATCAACATCTAAACCAAACAATGCACTCTCAAGAGTGACGGTAATATCTGTAGTGGCAGTTACACCATCGCCTGCCTTGATACTTGAAATACCAATTGCACCACTCTTAGGGCCTACAATACGATATTCATCAACTTTAGGTTGAATATCAACTCCAGAATTTGGATAGTTTGGTGTGATTTGTCTTCCGGATGAAACACCATATGCTAAACCAACCTTTTCATAATACATGTCAAGATCGGTTCTTCCGCCATCATAATTAGAAATGAAGGCATCATTAATTTTTACATTATTCTTTCCATCGGCATACTCAAAGCAAGTAAGTTTATGGTGAGAGAAATTAGGAACAAAGATGTTTGACGAATAATCTTTAAAAACTGTTCCATTGGGATCGCCATCAAAGATGGAGAACTGCCATGTGTAACATGTACCAGTTACTCTGAATAAAGCAGATCTTTCGATGTTTGCATTTTCAGGATCAGGGACATACTTAGGACGAATCTTTGTCTTACGAAGATCTAAACCTACCAGAGAAGTTCCTCTAGGGAGAATAACTCCACCATGAACACTGTTAAGTTTATATAATGCGTTGTTGTCAGAGGTGAGATCAAAATTGGTAGTTAGTGAAAAATCGGGAAAATCTGTAGATGTAGATCCGTCTCTTAATTTAAAAGTACCTGCTCCGTCCGGAATCCATCCAGGACGATTATCAACTACGTGCTCACCAGGATATAAAAGTATAGTTGTCTTACTAAACCTATCGTTATCTAACCCACTCTGATATGAAAATCTAGCTGCCTCAATTAGTGCTCTTTGAATCGTCTTAAATGGACGTGCCAGAGAATTTCCTTGATTCTCAATAGAATCTGTGGCATCTAAATCGTTTGGGTTTACGTAGAGAATGTTGCCACGCGCATTCTTTAGAAAATTATCTAGACGACTGAGAGGCATCTTACTAACACACTATTTCTGTATGAGTTATTTATCAATCCATCCGCGCTCTAAATAAAAATAAAACAATGAAATCTTTCATTCAGTTAGTAGAAGATATTGCTCAAAAACGTCAAGAAATAGAAGATAGACGTGCTGCTCAAATTGATAAGGAAAGAGAAGAAAAGATGGCACGAAGAGAAGCAGATAAAGAAAAAATAAAAAACGAAAGAGATATGAAAGACTCAGAAGAAAGAGAAAGAATTCAACGCAAGCGCGAAAGAGACGATGAAAGAGAAGATATAATTCAATCTGTAATTAAACGTCTAAGAAATAATTAAGCCCCCGATCCGATTTGAACGGACAACCTACGCTTTACAAAAGCGTTGCTCTGCCATTGAGCTACAGGGGCAATAGGAGTGGGGGGACTTGAACCCCCACGAGATTAATTCTCAACAGATTTTAAGTCTGGTGCGTCTACCGATTCCGCCACACTCCCAATTTACATTTTAATGCTTGTAAGCGTTTTTTAGCAGCACGAACTGCTTGAGGTTTAAGTGTCCTCTTTCTCTCTTTCTTTGAGTGATGTTGCCAGTTCGGTACTTTCATTGTAGGTTGGAGGGTGAAAAGCACAGTACTCATTAAAGGTGATTTTCATTTCTTTATTTGTTAACCCGCAATTTTCTGCTGCTTTCGGCAGATTCCATTTTGACACGAATAACATTTCCATAGATTGTCGGGTTTCTTCTCTCATACTCGTAGCACTTAAGGATTTCTTGATACAGGGATTCAGAGTGGGTTAGCATATGCAATGACTTCTTCAGAAGCAGTAGAACGAATAAAAGACATCACACTCATGAACTCATCAACGGTTTCACAGTCTACAACTTTCTCATCACCTTCATTGGAGTAAAGATAGAAGTTGCGAGTAGAAGGATCGATGACGACTCGGGAGAGATACTCGTCTTGCATTGGGGGTGTTCCCTTGATTACCCACTTATTATAGAGGCCTCAGGCGTCCTTGTCAAGCAATTCACCCACGATCATATAGTAGCAGTCAACCGGTAACCCATTGGTTGAGAGGTGAATCTCATTACCCTGGTGACGCTTTACACGCAAGTCCTGGTTAGAACCCACCTGAGTAAGGTGAATCGTCACTGTACTCATATCTATATCTTCTTCCCATGTCTTGGGAAGTTCGATCATATTTTTCGTTGTTCTGCCATGCAGAAATTCAAAATTAGGTTTAGTCATTTCACTACATCTGATACGTTTTTCTTTTTAAGTTTTCCTTGTAGCGATTTAAATCTATCTAGTTCTTCGTTAAGATTATGTAAAACTTTTCTCATTCCATGAATCCCGAGTTGAATCTGATTTCTTTCTAATCTAAGAGCATTTGATGCTTCAAGCAATACAAGGTTATCACTATTTTTGCCATTTAATTCAGCTTCTGCTGCATCAGCTGCTGCTATGGCATCATCAATTGCATCATTCACCGCAGTTGAACAACTACTTAGTGATTCATACAGCGTGATAGGCATATTAGCATATGATGGACTACTCAAATCTGTACCGAATCCAGAATTTACTTGAACAACTAATGTATCACCCTCCTCCGCTCTAGCTCCCCCTATACCAATAGGAGCATGATCAAATCCATCTCTAAAAAGTACCACTCCAGCACCAACTTTAGGTTCCCTTTGTCCACCAAATTCAACAGGAAAATCCTTCATATGTTTATCCCAAGATTGTGCGTTGGTAGGATGTCCAGAATTATCAATATAAACAGAAATTCCTGTTCCAATGGTACTAGTGGTTGCAATACTTATGGTTTGTGGAGTGAAAGGATCTTGATCAAAAGATATATCATATCTTTTTCTACCATCATCAAAATTTGCATCTGGTGGATCATCCAAAATTCTAAAATCTACAAAATTTCCATCATCATCATCAGGTGCGCTAACACCTGCACCACATGGTGTATCAATTTCTACAATACCAACAGTAGTAGCATTAGTGGAGGTGGAGATACCTGGAATATTAAACTTACGAAGATTGAAAACAGTGGTTCCGATTCCTACCACTTTAGTGCCAGGAAATATAACCCCAGGTTTATCACAAACTATTAATTGCCCTACACCAATTGTATTGCCTATACCGATAAAGTCTTCCATCACAATAACTTGACTAAACCCAGCAGTGCATATTCCGATAAATTCACTTACTAAAGTATCACCAATATCTTTATCAAATGGTTCTGAGTAGAGTTTCAATCCAAACTTATTTTTTGTAGAAAAACCAAATTTATGATCATTGATGAAATTAACCTTATTCACTTCCGGATCTTGCGTAAGATAATCTTCATCTATTAGTTCATTACCATAAGATTTATTTACTGGATAGTATGTGACTATACCAGTTGATCCAACAAATGCTATAGTGCTACCAATACCAACTCCAGCAACACCGCCACCTCCTCTATATGCAGATCCAGATGATTCAATCACAGTGTCAAATACATCATAATTCAATTTAAGTCGGGTACATTCTAAAGTTACTTTATCCATACCACCTGTTCCTGCTCCAAGATCTACCTCTGCTACTCTCCAAAACAAATCACTTTTGCAATCATCTTCGATTCGTGCTTTATAAGCGTCAGTAACTTTTTCAATTTTTTTATTGACAACTTCAATTTGTTTTAAAACTTCAGACTCAAGTGCAATAATCCCTCTGTCATACAATAATTTCTCCCCATCTGCAAGAATGAGTTCGTCTATCAAATGATTTACATTATCTTTTTTAAACTTAAAATCATCCTCTAATCTTCCAACAAGATCTGCTGTTAAATGTGTACCAATCATTTTTTAACTCCTTACATCATAATCGTGTCCAGCAACTGAATATGCTGTGTTGTCTCCTGGATAATCTATAGGCGTTTCACCTTCATATTCGACAATGAGAGGTTCTCCAGATCTATCTGCCCAAACTTGATAAAAACATTTGACGTTGGAAAGATGTTCCCCTGCCACAATAATTCTGTCCTCTTGTATGTCTTTTACATACAAACTATCCTTTCTCCCAAAAGAAGTGAGGTTAACAGATATTGTATCATAATTTATTAATCCTTTCCAGTATTCGGGAAGTTTAATAATATGCTCACCGTCAAGTTTGCCCCTGATATATACAGCATTTTCAGGGCCTTCAATACATGTATGCCTAAGTCTCCATCCAGGTTTTGTTGGATGTTTAATATCAAATGATTTATTTCCAAGTGATTTACCAGTAAATACTTTACCTGCAACAAAAGGTGTTTTAGTTCCACCAAAAATTGCTCCAAATCCTGCGAATGATGATGCACCTGCTCTTGCTTTTGCTCCTGCGTGTGTTTGAGCTCCGGTTTCTGTTTTTGCACCAGTATCTGCTTTAACACCAGTATTTTTCTTTAGTCCAATTGTTGATTTTTTGAGTGCTCCCAAATCAATTTCAACACCATACTCCACTGTAAGTGTACCGCAAACCATCGTTACACCAACAGGGCCCAGTGGATCACCAATCACCACATCTGTTGGCAATGGTGGAGTAAGTGGAGAATTTCTAACATGAACAAGTCCTGGAGCAGTAGCTAATGGATTTTCATCAATAGATGGACGTGTTACCATCAATGATGCCGTCGGATGAAGGGGGGGAAAAAACTTACCACTTCCAACTAACACACCGCCATTAAAATGTCCTGTTCCACAAACAGCTTTTTCACCAGTGCCGAATGGATTAATTGATGTAGTTGGATTTAGTCCTTGTGGTGTGTAAACGCAAGAAAGTTGTTTTCCTACGTGAATGTCTCCTACTTCCATATTATCTTCCTACTATACTATTAATAAGTTTTTCAAATCCTTCAATTCCCTGGAAAATAGTATTAGATCCAGAACCAATTAATGATGTAACATCAGCAGATTCAATTACCTTGACGTTTGCTGCATTTAATCCTATTTTTTGCACACTATTAATGTTTACTTTCCTTTCTGCAGCGATACCAACAGAATCATCTGCCTGCATTCTCACTTCAGCAGCGTCCATATCAATAACAGCATTTGAATGAATGTTGATAAACCCAGTAGTGCTACCATTACCTTCAGAGATAAGATCAATATCTTGCGCTACGATTCTTACTCTTCCTCTAGGGGCAAACAAAACTAAATCACCATTTTCAGCATACGTTATGCCAGAGAATCCATTAACTGGTTTTTCACCACAACGCACATTATAACATGCTGGTGCTGATACGTTAATAGAACCATTGAGTGCTCCACTCATTTGAAGTCCAATATATTGACTTCTTCTAAATGTAGGATTGGGAAAAATACGGCGTATCATCACCGCTTGTTTATTATTTTGACTATCTACCTGTTCAAATAAAACCTCACCAAGGGTATTACCGATTCTCTTGAAATCAGGACATTTTGGTACACCCATTATACCTTACCTACACAATCGATAACTTGCAGAGTTGGAGTTCCAAGAGGAACAACAAATCCAGAATCATTTACATCAATAAATCTCAACACAGGTTTCAAATCAGCATTAAATCCAGTCTTAGTATTTATTGTGATTTCAGGAAGAGTTGTAAATCCGATACCTGGATTGGTGATTCTAACTCCTATAATTGATCCTCTATTATTAACGAATAATTCTCCATCAGCACCATCAATATTCAGTTTATCATTGGGATCATATCCAAATCCGCCATCTTTTATGAAAATACCACCTAATGTAGAAATTATTTCTTTATCTCCAAGTCCACCTGTTGGAGGTTCATTTGGATCTTCAGGTGTTCCTGGAGGACATCCAGGAGCAGTAAATGTAACACTATATTCAGGAATTTTACCCCATTCAGGATCATTTAATAAATCTCTCATTTTAGGGCCAACTCTTAAGAAGA
>Ga0209348_1000265_pt1 | contig 29542 bp, 34 predicted proteins | sample ETNvirenome_2_30_FD_184065 | JGI IMG/M metagenome (GOLD analysis project Ga0209348, IMG submission 184065) | Marine viral communities from the Pacific Ocean - ETNP_2_30 (SPAdes) (version 2) | ecosystem: Environmental > Aquatic > Marine > Oceanic | place: Pacific Ocean | collected 2013-06-22
TTATAGACCCTTCTTATGTCTAAAAATGGCTGTTCTTCGCGGAGAGCAAGGATCGGTCCAGTTTGAAACCGGTGCTGGCAGTCTTGCCACAGTTGTCGGCACTCGCAGCTGGACGCTCAACATCACCAAAGACACGTTGGACACTACGGTCCACGGCAACACCTTTCGTCAGTTTGTCGGCAGTCTGATCAGTGGTTCTGGCACAGTTGAGCTGGTTTACGACCCGGACGCAACTGGTCAAGCTGGTTTGATCGAAGACATTGTAAAAACCAACGACACTGCAGACGCTTCGTTTGAGTTGTTTACCACTGGCAGTTCTTCAGGAACTGATTCTGTTGCTTTCGGCGGAATTATTACCAGTATGGACATCACGTCTACTGTCGGTGATTTAGTTGTTGCTACCTGCAACTTCGTTACCAGCAGCACCATCACTTCTAACCTTGAGTAAGGGTTAGGACGATGGCAGAACGCAAAAAACGGAAACGTGGTCCCAACCTTAGTGTTGGGCGTGGTGAAAAACTGCCTGCTAGTAAAGGTGCTGGTCTTACCGCTAAAGGCCGCGCCAGGTATAACCGTGAAACGGGTTCAAACTTGAAACCGCCAGTCACGGGTAAGCCTAAAAGCAAAGCAGAAGCCGCTCGTAAGAAGTCTTTTTGCGCTCGTAGCCGTGGATGGACAGGTGAACGGGGTAAAGCGGCCCGTCGTCGATGGGGCTGTTAGTAACTCACTTTTGAGGTGTCATGACCTACTCTGTGCCGGGTCTGGTAAGAACGCATTTAGTCAGCTCTTCCTATTTAGGAGGTGTTGACAGTCCGTTCGTCCGGACACGGGCAGTAATCGACCAGATGAAGGGCTGGGAGATTATGAAAGCCGTGACAAGCGGCACAGAGTATTTACGGGACAACTCAGAAGCATTTCTGCCATTAGAGCCACGCGAGGATTACAGCGCTTACCTGGCGCGGGTCAACCGATCAGTTTTCACGCCGTACACGCAACGGTTGATTCGAGCGGCAGCCGGGTTGATTCTGCGTAAACCGATTAGTGTCGAAGGAGACCCATATTGGACCAATGTTTTCAACAAGGATGTTGACGGTTGTGGATCAGATCTAGATGAGTACGCTCGACGGCTCCTGATCTGTGCCCTGACCTATGGGCACTGCCACACTCTGGTTGATTTTCCTGCGCCATCGGACGCGAGAAGTCTTGCTGAGGAGCGTGCTCTTAATCGTCGGCCCTATTGGATTGAAGTGGATCCGACCCAAGTTTATGGGTGGAGACTGGACCGAGAAGTCAACTACGGCAACCTTACGCAAGTGCGTATTGGTGAAAAAGCCGTTGTGCCTGACGGTGAATTTGGAGAGAAAGTTTATGACCAAATTCGTGTCATCGAGCCAGGTCGTTATCGTGTCTTCCGGCAAGAAGAGCAGAAGAAAGAGATGCAAGGGGCGTTCCCATACCCCTCTAGCTTCGATCAATCCGACGCTACAGCGGAGTACGAGTTGGTTGAATCAGGCGATTTTTCACTTGGCCAGATTCCGCTGGTAACGATTTATGCCAATAAAACGGATACATTGACGAGTAAGCCGCCGTTGCTGGATATTGCTCATCTCAATTTGGCCCATTATCAACGGCAAGCGGATCTTATCCACAGCCTGCACATCGCTTCGCAACCGATGCTTGTCCTTGAGGGCTGGGATGACCAGACGAAGGATATGGCGATTAGCGTTAATTATGCGATGGCGACCCAGCCGGGTAACAAGGTCTATTACGTGGAGCCTGCATCAAGCGCGTTTGAAGCGCAGTCGGCGGAAATACAGGAGTTACAGCAGCAGATGGCGACGCTTGGGATCAGCACGCTGAGTCAACAGAAGTTTGTTGCTGAATCTGCAGATGCCCGCCGCTTGGATCGTATCGACACTAATTCAATGCTGTCGATGGTTTCAATGGATCTTGAGTCAGGCTTGCAAAAATCGTATGATTTGGCTGCTGACTACTTAGGTTTAGAGCCGCCTGAAGTCAAGATTAGCCGTGATTTTGACTTGCAACGGCTTATTGGGCAGGATATTGCAGCAATGGCTCAGCTGTTTGAAGATAAGGTCATCGACCGAGACGAGTTCCGTGAGATGCTTGTGCAAGGCGAAATTCTGCCTACTGTGGCCCAAGCGGAGGATCAACCTGAATGACCAAATCTATTCAGCAGGTATTGCAATCTGACGGTACTTACCGCTGGGAATCCGTCGAGCATTTAAGTGAGGCGGAACAAATTAAGCAAAAAGAGTCCAGTTCACCGCCTAAATCGACAAAAAAGACAAGAACTACTAAGGTAGTAAAGCAAACTGATACAAAAGAAACGTCTTCGTAATGGAAGAACAAGTCATCCAGGAAACGCCCGTGGCGTCTTCTGAACAGCCCGTGGCTGAGACTCCAAGCACCGTCAACATTGATGTTTCTGCGTATGAGCAGAAAATTCAGACGCTTCAGCAACGTGCCAGTGAAGCCGAGGAAAAATTCCAAGGCATTAAAGGCAAGTTAGATGAGGTCTACAAAAAACAGGATGACCAGCGTCGTAAGACGTTGGAAGATCAAGGTCAATGGAAGGATCTTTGGGAGGAAGCCAACAAGACTGCTCAAAGCAAAGACCAGCAGATTGCCGATCTGGAGCGACAGTTAGCCGAGCTTCGCAACTCCAATGAGACTGCAGCAATGCAAACCTCAGCGTTGTCTGCCATTAGTCAGGCTGGAGCAATCAATGCTGAGCAGATGCTACGTCTTGTTCAAAGCGACCTTAAAAAGTCGGATGATGGCAGCGTCAAGGTGCTTGATGGTGGTGTCGAGCAAGACATCAATGTCTACCTTGCCAAGTTGAAGAATCCTGGTTCTGGCTTCGAGCATCATTTCAAACCTAGTGCTCAAGCTGGGATGGGAGCCAAGCCAACTACAGGAACTGCTGGTGCAGCAGGCGTCGCTAATCCTTGGTTGGAAGGTAGTATGAACTTAACAAGGCAAATGGCCTTGGAAACTACCGACCCTGATCTTGCAGCTGTGCTCAAGAGAGAGGCAGGTAAATAGTCCCCGTGGGACACCACTTCGAGTCCGTGACTTGAAACCCCGCAAACGTTATCCCTGAATAAGAAATGGCAGCACCATTTCAGAATTATTCCGGCGGTGTCCTTCTGGCGGACATCGTAAAAAGGAATAATCTCAGCACCTACGTGTCTGAGGCAATCAAAGAGCGCAGCTTGTTCATCAAGTCTGGCGCTGTTGTTCGTAACGCTCTTCTCGATTCTCGTGAAGGCGGTACTCGCATCCAAGTCCCTGAGTTCAACCCCATTGCTCCTTCTGAGGAGATCATGGACGGTACAGCTAGCTGGGGCACCAGCAATGCTGGTTATCTGACCCCTCAAAAGGTTGGTACCGGAACTCAGATCGCAACCATCTGTCACCGTGGCTTTGCTTATGCCGTGGATGACATTGCGATTCTGGCAGCTGGTGAAGACCCCATGCTGCACATCCGCAACCAGCTGGCTGACGCCATCAACAAGCTCAACAGCGCACGTCTGTTCTCTCACCTGAACGGCCTGTTTGCTGCTGGCTCTGGCGCGTTGGGTTCTAACCACCTGGACATCGCCAAGGCTGGCACTGGCGCTACTGAGGACAACTTCCTCAGTGCTTCTACTGTTGCCCGTGGTCGTTCACTGCTGGGTGAGCGTGGCGAGGAGCTTGACACTCTGGTTGTCCACCCGTCCGTTGCGTTCTACCTGTATCAGGTTGGAATGCTCACCTTCTCCACGTCTGCTCTGTCTACTGGCGGTGCAGTCACCTGGGGTGGTGGTGGCGTTGGTGTTGGTGCTCGTTCTATCGGTGAATTTGCCGGTATGAACGTCATCATCGACGAACAGGTCAACACCTATGCACCTGGCGCTTCTGGTCACCAGAAGGAGTTCCGTTGCTACCTGATCAAGTCGGGCACCATTCTTGAAGGTGTTCAACAGGATCTGCGGATTGAAGCTGACCGCAACGTGCTGTCTAAGCAGGACGTGCTGTCAGTTGACTATCACACTGCGTATCACGTCATGGGTACGAAGTGGGGCAGCGCTTCTGACAACCCTTCTAACGCTGATCTGTCTAACAGCAGCAACTGGGCTCTGACCTATGACGCTGATTTGATCCCTGTGGTCGAGTTGATCGTCAACACCCCTCTGGACGCTACCGCTATCGCCTGATAGTTCGGTTGCCAAAGGCCCTACCATTAGGTGGGGCCACCTTCTTTTTGCAATATGGCTGCCACGATCAACGCCACACTGAAGAGTGAGACAGCCAACAGCTACGTGACGTTGGCAGAAGCCAATGCGTATTTTGAGACGACGCCCAACAGTACGCAGTGGGACAACAAGCAAGACGACAAGAAAAATCGTGCATTGATTTCAGCCACACGCTGGATCGACACGTTGAATTTTTACGGTGATCGTTGCGATGCAGACCAAGCCCTGAGCTGGCCTCGCAATAATTATCATGTGGATCGTGTCGAGCTGACCTGCTCTGCGATTCCAAACGACATTAAATACGCTACTTATGAGTTAGCGAACGCGCTAGCCAATGACACGGACGCGATTACAGGGTCTACCGGCGATACGGGGCTATACAAATCCGTCAAACTCGGGGAGATGGAAATCGAGTACAACACTGCTAGTCAGGCTACTGGAACTGTTAACAACGTATTCGACGTTTATCCTTGGCTTCAGTCTTATCTCGGCGCTTATTGTCTGGGTGGCAGTGGCTCGTATTCTGTCCGCGTTGTGAGGGGTTGACATGCCTGGAGCGCTAGATTCCGCCTTCCGCCAAGCAGCCGAAGCAGTCGTTAAAGACCTAGGCACTAGCCTAGACGTAGAAATTGATTATTTACGCCAAGTTTCTGGTGACTACAACGTCTCAACTGGTGCGTACACAGATTTACAGCAAACTTATTCCGACATCCGAGCCCCGATTGAATTTATTGATTCAGAGGAAGAGGAAGGCCGCGAAGAGCGTAAAGCGCGGGTTTACATCGCCCCTGATCAAATAGGCGACAACCAGCCAACCATGGCGGATGAGCTGGTTCTTAAATTTGCCGGATCAGACCGCAAAGCACAGATAACTGACATTCGCACGTTCAGCGGCGGTCAAGCGTATCTCTACATTCTGCTGGTGAGGTTCTGATGGCTAAAAAACGCGGCATTGGCCAGATCGTCACCGACCTAGAAAAGCAAATAAACCGTGATTACAACGCACTTATCCAGCTAACTGTTGAGGGTTTGAGTACGAGAGAAAATAGCCCTGTGGACACAGGGTTCTTTGCGTCTAGCTGGAAAGCCTCTACCCAAAAAGTCAGAGCAACCGACAAACGCCAGGACTATTCTCCATGGTCAAAGATCTACAAAACCCGTACACCTGCAGGAGATCAACGAGTTCACACCAGCAAAAAGCCCATCGGTAGTCAAATAAAACCTCGGTTTGAGGTTCCGGAGTTCAACTACAAACGCCAGCCGACGGTCTATGTCGGCAACACAGCGGAGTATGCGGGCTATGCCTTGGAGTCTCCGAAGGTCTCTAACTTTATTCAAGGTGAAATGCGTTCTCTGGTCCAACAAACCTTTGGGGACAAACGTCCTGGCCGCATTTTCGCCAGAACTGGATCCAGCAGCAGTGTGTTTGGGTCTTATACCAAGCTCTAAGCTATGACTCTCGTAAATGTTCGCGCCGCCTTCGAGAAAGCCGTAACCGACGCTGTAGAAACAGCGGACAGCGACGTTTTGATGGTTTACGACAACGTTCGCTACACCACACCGGGCAAAACCAAAAAGTACATAGTGATGAGCGTCAACTTCAACCGCTCCACTCTCCAAAACCAAGGAGCTGCTCAGGATTACTATTCCGGCGTCATCCAATGCAACGTCTACGTGCCCAAATCAGCTGGTACGTCAGTGCTTTCCTCCGTTAGCGAAGCTGTAATTGACGGTTTAACGTCAGTCAACGCTCCCGGATACACAGATACCTTCACCGTATCCCCTCGTGTTTTGGATATTTCTGGCCCTACACCGCTTGAGTTAGAAGACCGTTCCCACTTCATTGGCATTGTTTCTTGCCAGTTCACAGCAGTTGTGTAGTATATTGAGGCAAACGGTACTACTTTATGCGCGCTACCGAACTGCTCCGTAACAAGTTCGGCGTTAGCCAGCTGTATAAACACGAAGTCAAAGATGGCGACGAAACGGTGCTTGAGATCTACTGGCACCCACTCACCATTGCAGAGCGCGAGTCAATCCAGAAAAAAGTCGGCTCTGACGATGCCAACGACTTCGCGCTGGGCATGATGATCGAGAAATCACTGGACGCCGACGGCAAACGCCTGTTCCAGGACGGCGAAAAAGCAGCCCTCAAAAACGCTGTCGAAGCCTCGATTCTGCAAGACATCCAACTTGCCATGCTCTCTTCCGGAGCAGAGAACAAGGTGGAGGAAGCGAAAGCAGACCTCAAAAGCAAATAGCGACTGGTACTTCATCTACTTCCTCGCCAAGGAACTAGGGACCACAGTCGCCCAGCTTGCTCAGCACCTAACCCAAGAAGAGCTAATTGGCTGGGCCGCTTACTACGAGCTGCACAACGAGCAGCAAGAAAAAGCAGTGCAAAACGCCAAAACCGGCTCTAGGGCGCAAACAATGGGCAGGCGGTAGACTGGAGCGTAAGACTCTACGTGTTCCCCTGTGGCTCAATACGACGTAGATATTCAGCTAGCAATACGCAACCGAAATGCTCTTCAAGGGCTGCAGCGGGAGTTAGACGCTATAAGCAACGCTGTTGACGATATAAATAATAAGAGCATTGATGTTACAGGTAAAAGAAGGCAAAATGCTGTACAAGATCTGTATAAAAATGTAGAAACTGCGTCTTTAAAAGTTCTTGAAAAAGTTGATAAAGCTACAACAACTGCACAGAAAAACCAACAAAAAGTGCAGCTAAAGCTAGAAAATGACTTGTTTAACGATAAACTCGACAAAATTAACAAGCTAGCAGACGCAGAGATAGCAGCCTCTAAAGAAGCAAATGAAGCAGCTTTAGCAGATTTTGACAAACGATTAGATAATAGAGTTAAACGACGCAAAGGCAGTCTTTTCGGAGACGCCACAGCCCGAGATAGAGTCGGAGCTGCTGTAAGTGCCGGTGCGTTTCCGCTGTTGTTTGGCGGCGGACCAGGCATGGCGCTCGGTGGTGCACTTGGCGGTGCTGTAACCGGCAAAATGTTTGGTCCTGCCGCTATATCTTTACAAGTGCTTGGCGGGTTTTTCGATGAACTTGCCGCTAAAGCTGCAACCCTTGGTCAAGCGCTAAACCTTGCAACCGCAGATGTTGATGCAGTTGTTGAGTCTTTGGGCCTAGTTGGGAGCCCTGCACAAGATGCAATTAAAAGTTTAGAAGAATTAGCTGGGGAACAGGTAGCCCTTCAAGAAGCAACTAGACAGCTTTCTTTAGTTGTAGGTGACGAAGGCGTCGAAGCCCTTAAAGAATTTGGCGACGCTTCAACGCGCTTAGGAAATGCACTTACCCAAGTAACCACGCAGCTTTTAGCGGCTATTGCACAGTTTTCTGGGCCTCTTGTGACGCAAGGGCTAAAAGCTTTAGAGTTCCAAGCCGATTTATCCGCAGCGCGACAGTCCAGTGATCCCAGACAACGGCTTTTACAAGGGCAGCTTCAAAACATAAACCTTGCTGAAGACGTTGTTTTTGGTCAAAAGCGAGCGGATATAGAAGCAGAAATGGTAGAACTGCAAAGAAAAATAAAAGAAGAAGCAAAAGCCGCTTTACAAGCAAAAGTAGAAGCAGCAAGAGTTGGGTCTGCCGAACACGTAATCGCTAAAAACAACTTAACCATCGCTCAGCTAAACGGCGACTTAACGAATGAGCGGATATTCCGTTTAGAAAAATCGAACATTGTCCAAGAAGCCCGTAAAAAACTGTTAGAGGAAGGGGCTGACGTAAAACTAATTGAACTAGAAAGAGACGAAAAACTTTTGGCTTTAGCCAATAAAAGAAATGATTTAATAGAAGCTGCAAACGAAAAAACTAAGCGTTTAGACGCTAGGGAGCAAAAAGCTATCGACCGCAAAGCGAAGGCGGTTGAAAGAGAGCTGGAACGTGCTAACACGGCTTTTGATAAGGCAAGCCGTCAGTTGGACGCTATTACTAACAAACATGAAGACAAGATGGCGTTTGAGCGGGAGTATTCCCGTTTAATTCAAGAGGGCAGCACGCCTGCTGCTGCAAAACAGGCAATCGAGCTTCAAAAGCAACTTCTCGAACTAGACAGAATTTACGACAAACAATTAAAAATTGTAGAAGCTAAAATTCTTGGAGTACAGCAAACTATTTTAGAACTAGAAACGGCAGGAGGTGTTACTACTGAATACGAAAAACAACTTGACCTACTTAAAAAGAGAAAGGAAGAGCTTAAAGGTAAAAAAGGCACGGCTAGGAGCGCTATTGAAGAAGACTTAGCCCCTGAAACGTTTGGGGACAAGATAAGGGGCGAAATGGACAAAGTTCAAGGCGCTCTTAACGATCTTCTTGACCCTGCAAATCAGGTCATTCTTGCCGCGCAGGCAATCGGAGATGCGTTTAGCGAGTCGTTCAAAGGGCTGATTACCGGCAGTATGTCTGCCCAAGAGGCGTTAGCCAATCTGTTCCAGCGCACTGCAGATCACTTTGCGGACATGGCAGCGCAAATGATTGCCAAGCAAATCCAGATGAAGATCCTGGGGATTGGGCTCAATTTCCTTGGAGGAGCTGCTGCTGGTGGCGGTGCTAGCTCAGTTCCTGGCAGCGCTTACGGCGATATGTCCGTTGCAGGTCCTGACTTCTTCTCAGGCGGAATGATTTCTGGCTATGCCGAAGGTGGATACGTTTCTGGCCCAACTCGCGCTCTTGTCGGCGAAGGTGGTCAAGGTGAGTACGTTATCCCCGAAAACAAGATGCGTGAAAGCATGGCACGTTACTCGCGTGGTGCTCGTGGCGCTTCTGTCATTCCAGACTCCGGGGCTTCTGGAACGTCAGGCGAAGGTGGCGGAGTTGCAGTTGCCGCACCAATCGACGTTCGCTACACCGTGGAACGAATCAATAGCGTTGATTATGTGACGGCTGATCAGTTCCAACGCGGACTGCAGAGTGCAGCAGATCAAGGTGCTAAGAAGGGCGAGCAGCAAACGCTGAAGCGGCTACAACTTAGCGGCAGCACCCGTAAGAGGATTGGATTATGAGCCAGTATGCCTTTGGCCATGCCTTGCGAATTACGCAGGGTAGAAACACGGAGTACAGGTTCCAGAACTTTTTTATCAACCAGCAGATCACGCACGAGAGCGACAACTACACGTTTGTGCCGTTTGGGTTTTCTGGCGTCACTGTCAACCGTACAGGTGATGGCTTAGAAGCAACCGTAGTTTTTCCCAATAACGAGGTAAGCCGTGCCTGGGGCGTCAACGCCATCAACCAAAACTGGGTGATGGAGGTTGATGTGCTGATTATTGAAGACTCAAACAAAGATGGACCGCACAACATCGTGCATAGCTACACGGGGCAGGTAGTTAGCGGTCAGTGGGATGAGGTGTCGTTAAACCTGCAGCTCAGCACCGTGTTGGATGCGGTTGGAACGGATGTACCAAGGCGCTCCTTGACAAAAGAACTGGTAGGCAACCTGCCAATCTCCAACAATGTCCGACTGCAGTGATCTGATTGGGCTGCCGTATCGGCTTGGAGCTGACGGCAGTGATGGCCATATCGACTGTATTCACCTTTGCTACGTGGCATTGGAGCGTATGGGCATTGACGCCCCAGTGTTTAAGCAGTCTTGGTACGAAGCTAGCAAGTGGGAAGTTTGCCGAGACTTAATGCGGTGGGGTTTTCGGGTTGAAAAGCCTGCGTATGATGGGGACATTCTGCTGCTACCGCAGCAATCCTGGGCATTTGCAGTCACATGGCAGACGGGAATCTTGTACGTCAATCGAATGTCAGAGAAGGTTCAGTGGTCTTCGGCCCGTCTGTTTACGACGTACCACTGCTTCCGTACGAGAAAGAGTTAATCAAAACGATTGGTTTAACGGAGGAGGAGTATAGAAAGTTTGCAGCAGAAGTTAGGCGTAGGGGAATGGTGCGCCCTGCTGCGTATGACCATATCCCCGATATTCGTTGCGAGCCAACAACTGTAATTCTTGTCAACTTAGCAATCAGTCTTATTCTGACCGGTGTTGCGTATTTACTGACGCCTAAACCCAAGATGCCGCGTGCCAAGGGCGCGATAGATCTTGGCGACATTACTGGCCCTAGCCGTTTTACGCCATCACGCGGGTTTGAAACGTTAGCCGAGCTAGGTGACTACCAGTCAGCAATCCCACTAATTTTTGGTCGTTATGACGCGACTCGAAAGGTTGGCGGAATGCTGGTCACACCCAAGCTGGTGTGGTCACGCATGTTCAGCCATGGTCCTATGCAACGGGCCAGTCTGATGTTTGTTGTAGGCGAACAAGGCATTGGAGGCGAAGGTCTTGTAGCGCCAGAAGAATCAGGTATTTTTCTTGGCAATAACGCATTAGACGCTGTTTACAGAAATTTTTATGCGTTTTACTGGAAAAATGAAACTACAAATCAAGTTGAGTTTGACATAGTTAATAATAATTATGTGCATGGCGATGCAACTGCTGAAACCGCCAGTAAGAAAGCTCCTAATGATCGAGTGTTTGTTTGCCCAGACTCGGAGTCAGACAGGTCGAAGGCTTTTTGCCACGCATACTCTCCAGTAAATAACACTGAGTTTGGCATGTACGCGCCAATTGCAAACGGCACTGGTTACAGGCTCAACTATGAAATCGTAAACGCTGTGGATAGCTTGGATAGAAGAGCATTGCGCCAAGCAGTTATAACTCGAATTAAAATTGCCGGTTGCAAAAACAAAGTAGCCAGAGCAAACGAGTTAGACGAAAGAGAAGATTCAGACAAAATTAGGGATGCTGGCCAAGACAGCTTTGGCCGCAACTATAGTCCCCGCATGGGAATTATTTCGGTTAAAACAAGCTCTGGAACGATTACAACGGGCGAAGACGAGTTGCAAAAAGACGTAGCCGTTGAAGTTGGCGATACGGCAATTTTTTTCATAAGTAAAGTATCAATTCCTGAGGATTTTTACAGGAGAAAAGGCAAGGGGGAAGCTGTAGACGACATTAACTCAACCGTGCAGTCTATGCAATTTGCAGCAGACGATGCAATGCAGCCCGGAGAGTTATTTGCGATTGGTGGAACGGTGTGGAAGGTCACTGAGCGAAGTCTTGGCACCGAACGCTTTGACCCAGATTTTACAAAAAATAGCCAAGAGATTAGTCTTGAGTGCATTGAGATTAAAAACGCGCTTGACAACAATATCGGCGTGGTAAACAAAACACGCGTTATCAATCCAGATAAACACTTCATTGGAGACACTTTTGACGATTCTCCTGGCAAGCAAACAATTGCAGAAGTTTTCTTCCCACTTACTAAAATTGCTACTGGCATAGTTCGCAACAATCGCCCAGCAGTAGTTACTGAAATTGGAATCAAGAGCACGGTTTTTCAGCGCCTTAAAGGGATATGTGCGTTTAACTCGTTGCCAACGCCTACTGAAATCGACGAGTTCCAAGAAGATGACTTGCAAGTCCGTACAGGCACAATTACGTCTGTCATCCCTAGAGTTTCTGTATTCCAGGTGTTAGTCAGGAAGGCTGGTACGAATGATGAGTTTGAGGCGGTGCAAGGTGCAGAGAGTGATAAAGGACTGATGCTTTTTGCTGTACGAGGCAGTACCCCAGTCGTTCAATACAATTTCATTCGCTTTAAGCTCACAAAACCACAAGAGCTTGAATTCAAGTTTGTGCCTATTTCAGGCGCAGAGCTAAGGCGAACCCAGAGAAACAAGCTTCTAGTTGATCTTTCGCATTCTCCTTCATCTAAACCTGATAGCTTTACAACTTTAAATGCCAAAATTCCTGGTTTTGGTCAAATTACAGTTGAAGTGTCTGGCACATACGTCACACGACACAGTGTAACCAAGAACAAAGAATTTTTCAGAGAATATAAAATAATTGAACAGGATGACGTTACGCGGTACCCAGACGAAGTTAGAAAAAGTGAGAACCTGCCTGAAGAGCAAAGAGGAGCGCAGGCGGAAGCAATAGAAAAAGTCAGCAATTCAGGCATCGCCAACATTACAACAGTTCAGGGCAAAGCTGGTGCGTTTGCCTATGCGCTTTTAGAAGAAGTTGGAATTACAGACAAAAAAAGACAAAAGAAAGACAAATTAGAGGTTACTACCCGAGAGGTCGTAGACGGCAGATGGATTGAAGTCAAATGGTTTCTAGGTAAACATATTTTGGGTTCAACGCATTATGCTCGTCAGAACGGTATTGAGTGGTCTTGGTTCGTAGAAAAAGTCAATGTTAAAGGAAGTTTTGCTGCGTTCTCGCAAAATGAAGTAATTGAGATTAAACGCGGAGGGCAAAGCACCAGTGCAGACTACCCGGCAGCTAATTACACGAACACCAACCCTTTTAGGCAAAATAATCCAGGTGGTACTCTTAACTGGTCAGGCTTGAGGTTTAAGGTTACGCGTGTCGGTGCCAGTGTTGAAATCAAAGGCAGAGTTCAATCGTATAGGTATGAATTATTTGGAAATGCAGGCAGCTTTGGAAAAGGCACAACAAAATCAAAAACTATTTCTATAACAGGTGACAACAACAGCTCGCAAGAGATTGAACTAAAACTGACCTGTAGTGTCGTTGACGCTACTGATAACTCTTTCGGTCAAAGCAGAGAATGGGGAGACTTTACTATTGAAATTAAACAAGGCGGTACAACGCAGAACTGGCAAACAGGTGACACGGCTCGCCACCTAAAAACCGTTTCAGCAAGCAACCCCTATAAAACTGTGTACCCCGAGGTTGGTGCGGTTTATACAATCGGCAACGTAGACATCGACAAAGGCGGTGAAGTTGTAGAGACCGAGGCTACTTTTGCCTCATCATCGCAGCTAAGCGACATCAGCCATTATCGTGATTTTGTTGAAAAATCCAATGCCACAACGCCTGAGCATGAAATTGTTTACGTCAATGAAATCCAAAAAAATGCAGAAGACCCTACGTTCAAAGATTTGACGCTTGCTGGCTTGTCATTGAAAGCTGGTCGCCAATTTACAGCGCTTGACCAACTGCGTGTCTGGCTCGGCAACGGAATTCAGGTGGAGCGGCTGCACAGTTCGATCCAACAAGATCCAGTCAATACGCAAATCGCTTTAGACGTTTACGGAACTACCGAGAAACGAGGTCCCAGCAGTCTTTTCAGCGATCTTGTGTTTTACCTTTTGACGGACCAAGTTGGGGGCGCTGGAGCGTTGCTGGGTATGACCAGAAAAGACGCGCCTTTGGTGGACAAGGATGAGCTGATTAAAACGTCCAGCTTTCTGCATAAGCAGAAACTGTTCTTTAATGGTGCGATAACTGACCGTACCAACCTGCGTCAATTCATTGCTGATGTTGCGCCGTACTTCCTGTGCAACTTTATCGTGTCAAACGGTAAGTTTTCACTAAAGCCGGCGTTGCCTGTGCTTCAGGGAAGTGGAGAGGTCAACAAGGGGGCTGTGGAGATTAAACAGATATTTACTGAAGGCAACATCTTGGAGGACACGTTCAAGGTTGAGTATCTTGGAGCGGAAGAGCGCCGTCCGTTCCAGGCCGTTGTTCGTTACCGACAAGAGAGAAAGAATAAACTGCCTGAGGAAAAGACCGTTACGGTTCGAGCGCTTGGCTCTGAATACAATCGTTCCAACATTGATATTCTGCCGATTGAGCAATTTGATCTAACCCAGTTCTGTACGTCTGAGCATCATGCGTTGCTGGTTGCCAAATACTTCTTGAGCCTGCGCCAACTTATTACGCATACAATTAGTTTTTCAACCACTCTTGAAGGGCTGAATATCCAGGCTGGTTCGTTCATTAAGGTTGTAACACAGGCCAGCCCATACAACAGTGCAAACACTGGGACGATTGACTCAAGCGGAAATGTAACCAGTGTGCGGGAGCTGCCTAGCGGTCAGTATGTCGTTGATTACTTCGCGACTGATTCTGACGACATTGAGCGAGATACTATGGAAGTGACGAACGGAGTCGTCACAGCCACGCAGTTCCACAGCTCTGTGTTTACCTTGGTCAATGAGACGGTTTCACAGAACATCTATGTCGTTGAACAACTGACGTTCTCGCAGGAAGGCACTGTAGACATTGTGGCGTCAGAGCATCCCTGCGATGATGAGAGCCGAAGTCTGTTGGTGGATTCCATCTACAACGGCTCGTACACCGAGATGCGCTAATGAATTTTCCCGACATCCAACCCAGCAGCCGTACATTTGACCCAGGCAGCTATCCGGTTAAGGCTTTTAAAGCTCAAAGTGGTGCCGAGACTCGGATTCTTTATGGCGACAAGCGTACCAACATGAAACTGGCGCTGACCTACACCAACATCAGTGATGCGGTTGCCCAGCAATTTTTGACTCACTATGACGCGGTGCAAGGCACGTTTCAAACATTCGGCGTTTTGACCGAGACCAAGAGCGGCTGGAGCGGAAACGCCGATGCGTTTAGTGGTTTCCCGCAGCGCAATCGTTATCGTTATGAGAGTCCACCGCAGGTAGCTCAGGTGCGCCCTGGGATTAGCACTGTTACAGTGAGTCTGATTGGTGTGCTCTGATGGCGAAGGTTTACACCGGCAGAGATGGCGTAATGCAGCTTGCTGGCGTGACCCTTGCCAAGGTCGTTAGCTTTTCGCTGCAGTCGAATTTAGAAACGCTCGAAACAACGACATTAAACGAGCACATCCGTAGCTACTCGCCTGGCGTTTCAGGCTATAGCGGCAGCGCAACGCTGCTGTATTACAAGGACGACAACAATAAATTCAACACCACCGACTTGCTGAACAAGCTTTACAAGACCGGAACGTCAGGTGTTAGCAGCAGCGACACCGTTGAGTTGACCTTTCGCTGGATTGATGGAGCGGATAACAACGACATCAAGCTGACTGCTTACGTCACTAGCGCCAACATCGGTGCTTCTACCGGCGACATTGTTCGTGCCGAGATTAGTTTCCAAGGCACTGGAGCGTTGTCCACGGTAACGATCTCATGAGTGTTTACCTTGGCACGCACGGCAAGATAGAACTGCAACGCCAGTTCAATGGTGGGGCGTTGACTTCCACGATTAACACTGGTGATGTCAACGCAACTAGAAAGCGTTTTAGTTTTGACTTTGATCACGGTCAACTGCTAACTGGCGATCAGATCGAAATTAAAAGCACTGACGGCAGTGCTCTGGATTTTATTGCGAGCTACACCAAGTCAGCGATCAAGAAATTTATTTATGTGGACGAGTTAGACGGCATCCGTCTGTATAACTCGTTTGCCCACGCGGTGAATGGTGGAACGGCAAACGCTATTGCGCTGGCTGTGCCTGGTAACGATATTCCGATTGAGGTGACGGTCGAGAACAGCGTTCCTCGTCTGGTCGCTCAAGTCAATAGCTTTGAAGTTAATACCGAGCGCGAAACCGTTGATACCACTGCACTGTCGGATGAGTTTCGCTCTAGGGTCAACACGCTGATTTCTGGGTCGGGGCGAGTCAGCGCGTTTTGGGAGTACACAAACGATACGTCTAACGAGCTTGCTCATTACATGCTGGAGCTGGCATTACGCACCAAGGTTGGCAGCAACTTTGCGGGTCGTTTTTACATCAAAACTGCTGGGCATAATCCTGGCGGCGTGGTTGCTAGAGCCAATGATGAGGTTTGGTATCAAATCAACGGAATTATTACAGCTGCTGCAGTTCAGTTTGCACCAGATAATACGGTGCAGATTACAGCTGACTTTGTGACGACTGGTCCTATACAGATTAGGATGCAAATTGAAGTGCCTCCTGCGTTGCTACAAGAGGGCGGAGACGACCTCTTACTTGACCAGGACAACACTGCTAAGCTGCTTCTTGAGACTGATCAGTAATTTAGGAGCCTCGGCGGATGGCTGATCTCAAAATCAGTGAGCTTTCAGCCCTTGCCGGTTCAAACCTTGCAAGCGGTGATTTGGTAGCCGTTGTCGATGACAGCGCAAGTGAGACCAAAAAGCTGACGATTGGGGATCTGATCGCCAATGGCGTAACACTGATCAGCGATAGCACGATCCCTGGAGCGAAGATTACGTTTGCTGCTGGCGGCATTGCAACAGCAGCTATTGCCGATTCAGCGATTCAGACGGCAAAGATCAATGATGATGCGGTTACTGCCGCAAAGCTTGCCAATAATTCCAGCGTCAACCTTGTCACGACGCTGCCCGGGTCAGGCGATTTTACGGGTCAGCTGGCTTTAGATACTGATGACAACAAGCTTTACGCCTGGGACGGCAGCGCTTGGCAAAGCTTAAAAGGCGCTGGTTCGTTGAACGCAGCAACAGGCAGCACTACAGGTGTAGTGAACATCGTTGCTACGACAACGGGTGACACGGTTGCTATTTCAGCAACGCTCGATGATACGAGTGCAGCGCACCAATTTTTAGCTGGCCCTACCAGTGGTGCTGGTGCGGTTTCGTATCGAACGATTGATAGCGCTGACCTGCCAACTTCATCCAGTTCGGCAAGGGGTGCAGTCATTGTCAACGGTGAAGGACTCCGCATGGACTCCGACACTATTGAGGTCGATAACGACGTAACGGCTAGCACGACGCATCACGTTGTCACGTATAGCGCCAAAGGCTTGGTGACTGGTGGCCGAGCCATTACATCTGCTGACGTTCCAGCGGCTACTAGCTCTGCCAAAGGCGCTGTTATCCCTGGAACGGGACTAGCTGTTGACGGCAGCGGCAATTTAAACCACAGCAACAGCGTCACTGCTGGCACCTATACCAAGGTGACGGTGGATGCTCAGGGTCACGTTTCAACGGGTGACACGCTGGCAGCGGACGATATTCCTGCAATTCCAGCGTCGAAGATCACCAGCGGAACTTTTGGCACTGGCCTGCTGGGAACCAATATTGTTACTGGCAACAAGTTAGCGGATCAGTCAGTCACCAAGTTTGGTGGTGCAAGCGCAACCGATAACGTCGTTACCTTCCCAGACGGCGACTACAAGGGCCAGTTCTTTTACGACGAGAAAAACGCTGACCTTTATGTCTACACCGGCACGTCTTACGTCCCAATCACCGTTATCAGCGGCAACCTGATCAACGCTGGAGCGTATAACGCCAACACTAATCTGTTGACCAGCGTCACCACTGCAGGTTCTGCAGCTGGCTTTACTGCTGGTAGTGCGCTGCCTTCGCCTGCGACCACCAACCTCAACTATTACGTGGTTGTGGACACAAGTGGTACGGGATCTGGTGCAGCACCTGCTGTAGCACTGGCTCCGCCAGACATGTTGATTTCCCTTGGAACGGGATCAACGTTCTCGCTTATCGACGTTTCCAACGCAATCGCTGGTCAGACTGCTGCCAACATCTCGGTCGTTCCAGCAGGAACCATCAGCAGCACTGACGTGCAGGCTGCGCTACAGGAGCTTGATACTGAAAAGATTGGTGCAGCTAGCCCCACGTTTACTGGCACGGTTTCGATCGACACGAACGGAACGCTGGTTTTTGAGGGTTCTAGTGCTGACGACTATGAAACGACGGTAACAGTCACCAACCCAACAGCCGATCGCACCATCACACTGCCAAACGTCACTGGAACGGTGGTGACGACTGGCGATACCGGTACGGTTGCGACCGGCATGATTGCCGATGATGCCGTTACAGCAGCAAAGCTGGCGAACACTGCAGTTACGCCTGGAAGTTATACGGCTTCAGCTATCACAGTTGACGCTCAAGGTCGCATTACTGCGGCATCAAGCGGATCATTTGCTGCGCTCGGATCAGTCCAAACGTTTAGTGCTGCACAGACTTTTACAGCACAGACAACGCATAACGGTGGTCTGACTGTTGATGGTCCTTACGAGCAAGCTGCAGAAGCTGTCGCTGCGCTGGACATTGATCTAAGCACTGGCAATTATTTTACGAAGACGATTAACGCCAACTCGACGTTCACCTTTAGCAACCCTCCGTCATCTGGAACGGTCGGTAGCTTTACGCTTGAACTGACCCACACATCTGGAACGGTGACTTGGCCTACGTCAGTCAAGTTCCCGGCAGATACCGCACCAACACTTACGACGGGTAAGACCCATCTGTTTGTGTTTGTCACTGACGATGGCGGTACGCGCTATCGCGGTGCAGCCCTTGCCGACTACGTGAACTGAGTCAAATGGCGATCCAGCTTAAGCGCAGCAGTACAGCTCACAAGCGACCGACGCCATCAGCGATGTCGGCTGGTGAAGTGCTGGTCAACAACAATGCAGCATCACCCGGTCTGTTTTTTAAAGGCAGTGATGGCGCTTTGGTCAAAGCTGGTCCTGTTCATATTGGTAGCAGCGCTCCAAACTCGTCTCCTGCTGGCCAATCTGGCGTTCAGAAGGGTGAGCAATGGCTTGATACGAGTGTCACGCCAAACAAGCTGAAGGTCTATGACGGCACACAGTGGGTTTCGACAACGCCCACGGTGTCAGAAGGTGGTCAGGGTGCAATTCTTCAAAACCTGCAAACTATCGACGCTGATGTAACTTTGACGAGTTCGTATAATGGCTTTAGTGTTGGACCGGTTGCGGTGGACACTGGCGTCACAGTCACTGTTTCAGCCGGGTCTACCTGGCACATCATTTAAGCCATGTCCTACGGAACAGTCAAAGTCAACCAGATTACGACCAGCACCCAGACGGTGACGGTCGATAATCTTGTTCAGTCTTCAGCCGCTACAACGTTTACCGCGTTGCAGACGTTGAACGCAGGGCTTGCGGTAGATGGACCATATAAGCAAGCAGCAGAAGCAGTTTCTGCATTAGACATTGACCTGAGTACAGGCAACTACTTCACTAAAACGATTAGCGGGAACTCGACATTTACGTTCAGCAATCCACCTTCTTCTGGAACGGTGGGCAGCTTTACGTTGGAGCTGACTCATTCTTCTGGAACGGTGACGTGGCCAAGTTCAGTGAAGTTTCCCGCTGATACGGCACCAACTTTGACGACTGGCAAGACTCATTTGTTTGTGTTTGTGACCGATGATGGCGGCAGCCGTTATCGCGGCGCTGCACTTGCTGATTACGTCAACTGAGGGACAACATGGATCCGATCACACAACAAGTTGTCCTTGCCACTGCTGGAGCGGCGGGTGCTGGTGAAGCGACGTATGTCGATGATGTGTTTAGCGCCTTTTTGTATGACGGAACTGGAGCTGCAAAAACAATCACGAATGGTATTGATTTAAGTGGTGAAGGAGGGATGGTTTGGATTAAAAATCGTGATGACGATTCACAACATCATGTTTACGATACTGAAAGAGGAGTTGGCAAAAGGCTGAGAGCAAATGCCACCAACCCTGAGGATAATTATGCCAGTAGCAATCCAACAAGTAGTCTTACTGCATTCAACAGCAATGGTTTTTCCGTTGGCGACTTTAACGGAATTAATGGCAGTAATGATGGCATGGTTTCTTGGACCTTCCGCAAAGCGCCGGGATTTTTTGATGTAGTTACTTATACGGGGAATGGCACAGCCGGGCGTACTGTTTCGCATAGCCTTGGCTCAACACCAGGCATGATCATAATTAAATCTACAAGCAATAGTGAAAACTGGCAGGTATGGCATAGATCAGTAACTGGAAATCTAGAATTAGACAATACTGGGGCAGCAGATTCATCCTCAGTAAGAGTTACTGCAGTCTCTAGCACTAATTTTACGCTGTCGACATTTAACACCTCTAATGCTAACGGCCAAACCTATGTCGCCTACGTCTTCGCCCACGACGATCAATCGTTTGGCACGAGTGGTAATGAAAGTATTATTAACTGCGGTAGTTTTACAACAGATAGTAGCGGGAATTGGTCTGAGGTAAATCTTGGGTTTGAACCTCAATGGTTGTTGGTCAAGCGTTCTGACTCATCGACTGCAGGATCCTGGGTAATCTCTGATAATATGCGTGGATTGGGTGTAAGCAAGTCTCAATATCTTCTCGCAGATAGTAATAGCGCCGAGGGCAGCTTTACAGAGGGTTGGGTGCATTTAACGTCCACGGGATTTAAAAGAAACACAAATACTAACCAGCAAGCAAGCGCTACCTACATTTACATAGCAATCCGCCGTCCGCATAAGCCGCCCGCGGCTGCGACGGAAGTGTTTGAGCCTGTTTCTAGAACTTCTCAAGACCCAAACCTGTTTAGCACAGCACTAAATCATGTTGATGCTGTTTGGAGCAAATTAAGCAGCACTACCACGAATTGGCTTGCCACTAATAGATTGACAGAACCAAAATATATGCATTTAAATAGCACTGTTCAGGAAAGCACCGGGAGTCTTATTCATTATGATTATAACTACAAAATAGATGCAAGCTCTATGGGAGCTGGATACAGTCAAATTAATTATGTTTTTAAACGCGCCCCCGGCTTCTTCGACGTGGTGACTTATACGGGAACGGGCAGCTTGCCAGGTGTAACTCACAATCTTGGCGTAACACCAGAGTTGAAAATTATTAAATGTAGATCTAATTCTACTGATTGGTTTGTCGGAGGATCTGCTTTAGCTGGTTTAAATTACGGTTTCATGCGAGTAAATACTGACGGCGCCGCAGGAAGTAGTCCTAGTTACTGGGCTGCTGGCAGTGACAGTGCTACAACTTTTAGTGTTAGAAATAACAACACTCAGCTTGATTTTTCTGGCAGAACATACATAGCCTATCTCTTTGCCACCCTATCTGGCGTAAGTAAAGTTGGCAGCTACACCGGCACAGGTAGCAATGTCAATGTTGACTGCGGATTTACCGCAGGTGCCCGGTTTATTTTAATTAAGCGTACTGATAGCACTGGAGATTGGTACGTCTGGGACACTGCTCGCGGCATCGTCAGCGGTAATGACCCTTATCTGCTTATTAACTCAAATGCCGTAGAAGTCACCAACACTGACTACGTTGACCCGTTGAATGCAGGATTTACAGTTACTTCATCAGCCCCTGCTGCCCTTAATACCAGTGGTGGCACCTACCTGTTCCTTGCCATCGCCTGATCATCATGGAAATCCGCAACCGCTCCACTGGTGCTCTCACCACCGTCAGTCAATTCAAGGCTGAACATCCCACCACCAGCTTCCCTAAGCAGATCACAACTGCCATTCTTGACAGCTACGGCTATGACGCTGTGCTGAATGGAGCGGCCGCGACAGTGACGGCTCCTTATGGCGTCAGCACCCGTGATGGCGTTGAGCAGATTGATGGCAAATGGTTTACCAAGTTCATTGCTGGTCCGGTCTTTACGGATACCACTGATGAAGAAGGCAACGTCACCACTGCTGCTGATAACGAGGCTGCATACCGCGCCAAGGTGGATAGCGATGTTGCCGAAAGGGTTCGGGCGGATCGCAATGAAAGGCTTGCGGCTTGTGACTGGACCGTGCTGACTGACAGTCCTTTGACGACGGCTAAGAAGACGGAATGGAAAGCGTATCGGACTGCCTTGCGTGACATTAGTGCAGCTGACGGTTTTCCTCATACGATGACTTGGCCTGAAGAGCCGTCCTGATGCAACGCCCAGACCCGATGATCGCCGCTAAACCTGGCGCGTCTGACGTGCAGGCTATGGCGGCTAGAGCGCTGTGGCTTGAGGAATTGTTTTTCCTTGATGGGCGCGACATGATCAGTCATCCGCAGCATGGTCTGTTTACTGGCTTGGCTCTGAAGTATCAGAACTTGGACTCAACTGACGGCTATTGATGGCCAAAACGCTAAACGGTGAAACTTTTGTCCAAAGCCGTCCTAAAAAGACGCGCCAAGGCAACGGTCAGCACTCGAAGGCGTCCCATGGCCGCAAAAAATACAAGGGCCAAGGCAAGCGATGAGCGGTAAGCTGGAGTCGTTATAGTGTTTCCGGGGGGTTAGCCATGAGCATTGATCCTGGGACGTATAACTTCGCAGTCCAGCGCCGTGCTGATTGGAGCGTTTTGCTGCAGTTTAAGGACAGCAACAATGACGCGATCAACCTAACTGGATCGACTGTCGCTGCTCAGGCGTGGGACAAGGCACGTGCCAATAAATACGCGGACTTTGGGATTGCCTACACAAGCCGGTCTAACGGGCAAGTGACGATAAGCCTGTCTGATACAGACACGACCTTGTTCCCAGACGAGCTGTACTACGACGTTTTGGTCACAGACAGTGCAGGCCGCAAGGACTATTACCTTGAGGGAGTCATCGTTGTTGAGGAGGGCTACACGACATGACAGCTGTCAACGTAACGAACGTCAAGAATAAGGTTGCGGTCACAACGGATGGAACGACAACGATTGTCACTGCAACAACTGCGGGGCCGCAAGGCCCTCCAGGCGATTTTGATTTAAACCAGTCCAGCAAGGTAGACAAATCGGTCATTTATTACGACCAATCAGCCGATACTTTTAAGGCTGATGCTGTTTACACTGCTGACACTCTTACGGATGGCGGGTCGTTTTAGACGCCCATCTTTTTTACGCCTGGATGTTCCCACCATCCTTGAGTCATGTCTAACACTATTCGGATCAAACGCCGTGCCTCTGGCTCGGCTGGAGCACCATCTTCGCTGGAGAACGCGGAACTCGCGTTTAATGAAGTAGGTGACGTTCTTTACTACGGTAAAGGCACAGGTGGTTCTGGCGGTTCTGCAACAACCGTTGAGGCCATTGCTGGTTCTGGTGCGTTTCTTGCACTTAGCGGAACGCAGACTGTTGCTGGTAGCAAGACGTATTCAGGCACCCTGATTGCGCCGACGCAAAGCTCTGGTGATAGCTCCACCAAAGTTGCAACCACCGCCTATGTGCAAGGCGAGATTGGTTCGTTCATCACTGGCAACGAAACAATCACCCTGAGTGGAGATGCTTCTGGTTCTGGCACGACCGGTATCTCTGTAACGCTGGCAAACAGCGGTGTGTCTGCTGGCACGACCAGCGGAATCACTGTTGACGCCAAGGGTCGCATCACTGCAATTACTGGCCTGGCTGCTTCGGATATTCCGACGCTGACTGCTGCCAAGATCAGTGATTTTGACACCACTGTTCAGGCAAACCGTCTCGATGAGATGGCTGCACCGACCAGTGCAGTTGATTTCAACAGCCAAGAAATTACAGGCGTTGCAGACCCAACCTCTGCAAATTCGGCTGCGAACAAAGCCTATGTGGACGCCGTAAAGACCGGCCTTGATGTCAAGGACAGCGTCAAAGTTGCAACGACTGCAAACATCACATTGTCTGGAACGCAGACGATTGATGGCGTTTCAGTTTCTGCTGATGAGCGCGTCTTGGTCAAGGACCAAACAGATGCCAGCGAAAACGGCATTTACGACTGTAAGGCTGGTGCGTGGGCACGTTCCAGCGACTTCGATTCCAACACTGAAGTCACATCTGGTGCGTTTACATTCGTTGAGCAAGGCACTGTCAACGCAGATGCTGGCTTCGTTCTGACAACTGACGGTTCAATCACCGTTGGTACAACTGATCTGGCCTTCACCCAATTCTCGGGTGCTGGTGCGATTAGTGCTGGTGATGGTTTGTCGAAGAGCGGCACCACCATTTCTGCTGACCTCAAGGCCAACTCTGGTCTGGTTATCAGCAGCGGTGAGATTGCTCTGGACCTTGATGCTTCTGGCATCAGCGGTTCTCTTGGCATTGCTGATGGTGGTACGAATGCCACGTCTGCTGGTGACGCCAGAACCAACCTTGGCCTTGCCATCGGTTCTGATGTTCAGGCTCATGGGGACATTCTCGATGATCTGTCTGGTCTGACTCAAGCTGCAAACAAAGGTATTTTCTTTGATACCAACAGCACTGCAGCCACGTTTGACCTGACTGCTGCAGGTCGAGCACTGCTTGATGACGCTGATGCTGCTGCTCAGCGAACCACCCTTGGGTTGGCAATCGGTACAAACGTACAGGCTGCAAACTCCAACCTCTCAGCCATTGCTGGCCTGACATCTGCAGCTGACAAGCTTGCATATTTCACAGGTTCTGGAACGGCTGCGGTTGCAGACCTGACTTCGTTTGCCCGCACGCTGCTGGATGATGCTGACGCATCTACCGCTAGAAGCACTCTTGGCCTTGCAATCGGCAGCAATGTCCAGGCTTACAACGCACAGTTGGCAGCTTTTGCTGCTCTGGACGATAGCGATGGCAACATCGTTGTTGGCAACGGCTCTACGTTTGTTGTTGAGTCTGGAGCGACTGCACGCACCAGCCTTGGCCTTGGTTCGATTGCTACTCAGGCGGCGAACAGCGTTGCAATTACAGGTGGCACCATTTCAGGCATCGAGCTTGACGGCGGCACCTTCTGATTGAACACATACATCCTGCTGGGTAACACCAGCAGGTTTTTTTATGGACACTAATCAGAACCGTCCCATTGACCCTGCCACTAATGTAGGCAGCGGAAACGTTTCCCCACTCTTCCATGATCAAACGTGTCATTGGTGCCGCCGGTATGGCAGCTGTGCTGGCATCTCCTGCTTACGCAGGCGAGTTTTACGTGAATCCTGAGTTGAACGTTGGCGCTGGTATGGATTCTGGTGTTGGCTCTGCCATCCTGGAAGGCCATGTTGGTTTTGACTTCGACAATGGTGCTTACATCCAGGCTGGTCCTGCCCTGCTGATCCCTGACTCTGGTGAGACTGGAGATGTTGAGATCAGCGGCAAGGCTGGCATCAGTAATGGTCCTCTCTACGGCGAGGTTTCCTTTATTACTGGTGATGAGCTGAGCCTTGGTTTCAAAACTGGTGCTAAGTTCTCTTTCTGAGCTATAACAAAGCTGTCTTCTCACACAGGACAGCAATTTGCCCCCGTTTAGGTAGAGCTGCACGGGGGCTTTTTGTTGCCTAAACAGCTATGCAGAAGGTTTTCAACGTTTTATCAGTGCTGGCGTTCCTGATGTCTGGAACGTTGGTTGGAGCGACAATCGTTGCGTTTGCTCGCGTTCCAGGAATGGTTCAAGACTATTTGGACGAGGCCACCAGTGGTGTCATTGACGAGGTGACAGAAGTCATTCCTGGTCAGATTGATGAAGCGATGCCAGAAATGCCGACAAAGACTGGCTTGCCAATTAAGTTCCCTTGACACAAGAAAACCCCGCCTAGGACGGGGTTCTCAAGCGCAGTGACGGACTCCCGACGCAGGGGTGGTCTATATGCTGTAGCCGCTCCAAAAAAGCACCGTGTTTCGTTACCGGAGTTGGCTAACTCTCCGATCCCTCACCCTGTTAAGGGGTCCAAGCCACTTTGTCTTGGAACACGACATGCCTTTTATAGCACGGAAAAAATCAAGTCACCATCTTGGTGTTAGCGGTTGGATCGTCGTCATGAGCTTCTGGCCCGAAACCTTCAGCCTTAATCCGTTTAGCAAAGTCCGTTTCTGGCGCGGGTGCTTTTGGTTTTTGCTCAAACGACCCTAGCCATTCGCGCAATGAATCCCCTGTCGGAGTGCCCTTAGGCCATTTAACGTGACGCAAGATCATCTTGTGATCTGTAAACAGCCGAGACGACCTGCCACACAAGACTGTGTAAGTGATCTCAGGCCCTTCGCGTCTACGGTTTCTCTCGATCCAAAGTTGACCAGCAACAAACCGTTCACCCTTCATGCCGGAAATCCCTGAGATTGGTATTGGTGCGGTGCAAGTGCCGGAGATTCCGGCTTGGCGTGCCATGCCTCCACAGAGTATTCCGGTTGCGCCGCCGGTGACGTTACAAATCGGTTTTCCTGTTGCTGATATTCCTGGTTGTGTAGAGACCAGAAACTCAGGCGCAGGCGATAGGGAGATCTATAACACCGATCCAAAGGGCAATATCACTGTTTGCGGCGGTCAAATGCCGTCGTACAGGCCAATCGACTACACACCTGGGACGTTAGTGTATGGCGCGGCAAAACCTCCACCGCCACCAGAAGAAGAGGTAGAGCCAAAGAAAGAAAAACCGGCTGGTTCCTTAGGCCAACCGGCAGTGTCTCTTCCGTCAGGTCGTGGCATTCCTGACATCCCATTAGATAGCGATGAGTTGCCATGTCCGCCACTGGATGCTTTACCTATTGGTGTCAGAGGCAAGCAAGGGACTGGGATTGTCATTGGCTACAAGCGTGTCGATGGTCAGTGCATAACGCTGTATGACCGCTTGCCGATCGACAAAATTATCGACAACTACCTGCCTCCTGCACCTGTTGCACTGACAACTGGTGTAATCGCTGCAACAGCTGCAACATCAGCCATTGTGGCTAAACCGCTAGGTGAATATGTGCTGAAGCTAGTCAAACCTGCTGTCAAAAAGACGATAAAGAAGCTCAAGGGGATGATTGGGAAGAAGCCGCGCCCTGAGTCTGTTGCTGAGCGGGTGAAGTTTCAGCGTTCTCTTCGTAAGTGATTTTATGGATGTGGGGCGGGATGACGCCTGGCGGATTTTGCAGAACTACGTCGGCACAGATTGACGCATAAGGCGAGTCAGGGTGAAAGCTAATGCCTTGTTTCATTAATTCTGCACAATTCTTAAGTCTGGCGATTTCGTAGTTAAGTCGCTTGTCAGCAAGCTGGGCGTCCAGCAATGCCACTTGCTTTTCAGCTGCTTTCCTACAGCTTCTGACGTGGGAACGGTCAAGCGGTACTGAAATTGTGGCTGTGATTCCGCCGTTGATCGAGTAATTAGTCTTTTGACCCGTCCTGATTGGACGATAGTAAAGGACATTACCCGGATTATCGGGCTGGCCATCTGGGACGGGATTACCCTCCGGATCTGTCGCGCCAACCAAATCGAGCTGATCGTAAACCGGTTCTTGGTAATAGCTTTCATAAGGATGTGCCCAGCTAGTGGTTGTACTTAGGAAAGGATTGATGTGAAGAGTTGCTCCCTGACAAGATATTCCTGCATAGTTGAACCCGAATGTGCGTGATGGCACCACCTGCACAGCTTGGTTTGTAACCGACCCAGAGCTGTTAGCAACTGGAGCGGCGGTACTAGAGACCTGTGCTTGCGCTGGAGCGGAAAGCAGCATAAGCGTTGCTATGACTCGCTTCATTGGGTAAACGTGCTTGTCGTCTCAGTTATAGATTCGATGTCGGTGTCGCGGTTGATGAGTGTATGGTTCACCAAGCCTGGACCTTGCAAGGTTTCGACGAACTGCATGGCTTCGCCTTGATTGACAATTGTCCAAGTTGGCTTGGTTGCAGCATCAATACTGGTCCATTTACTGGTTATGCCTTGAATGGTGTTTGACGTTGTCGTCAGATCCATTGGAGCGATAGCAGCGTCAGTCTTGATATTTGTGCCACTGACTGAATACTCGTAGCCAGTGCGGTACTCATATGAGTTGATGACCTCTGTGACCTTGGTCTTGGTCGTTGTTGTGGAGGAAAGAACGCCTTGCGAAAAGTTTGGAACGACAGGCACGGCTGCTGCTGGTGCGGCAACAAGCAAAAGCAGCAACAGAATCATTTGATCGTCAGTTCTTGGATGACTTGACCGATTGCAGTTGTACCAGCGCCACCAGCGGTGACAGCAATAGCTCCATCGGTTGCGATGGTGCCAGCTAGTGTTCCAGCAACTCCACCCGATGTAGTCGTTGTATTACCGAAGACTGGCAGTGCTGGGACTACTCCGGCGGTGACTGTTGTTGAGAGTACGGTTGGCACGTCGTCTCCTTCTGTATAGCTTTCGCTGTAACTAAAAGCATCACCAGCAGTGGTGATGCTGTAAGCGCCAGGAGTGTAGCCGAGAGCAGTTCCGGAACTAAATGCAGTGAACTTGCTAGCGGTATCCAAAGTGACGTTAGAGCCAGATATTGCCAATGAACTTGGCTGCCGGATTGCGACTGATCCCGCTCCATCAACCGACAATGAAACGCTCGACTGAATTCTATGAGTGATGTCTGCCTGCGCTGGAGCGGCAAGCAAGCTGGCGGCTAGCGCCAGAAGTGCCCTTTTCATTTGATGCCAGCTTTAGTGTCCTTGTTATCCACGATAGTCGGCTTTTTATTGCCATTTCCATTGCTCTTGCGCTCGATGCCAAACGAGGCCATGGCTCCAGTCAGAAGAGACGCCACAAACGTATTGTCCATCTTCATCTGCGGGAAGATGCCAAGGTAAGAAGCGGTCAAAAGCGCGGCACTCCAAGCCAAGACCAAAGCCTTGACGACATCTGCCATTGAGATGCCTTCCTTTTCGTGCTGATCTTCAGAGTTGGTGGCCATAGCAGAACAGGGCTACCGTTATAGGGTAACTAAGTCAATCCCATGCTTCTAGTTCTCAAACCGATCCTGATGATGGCCTGGAAATCACGGGCGTTCAAAGAGCTGATCGTGGCAATGCTGGAGAAGATCGTTGCAAGGACGGACAACGATTTAGACGATTTAGCTGTCAAGCATGTACGCGAAATGCTGTTGCCTGACACAAGGATTGAAAAGTAAGTAGTGTCCGGCATTATCCAACTGACCCTACTGTTGTTGGGCATGGCCTTTGCTCTGTTGCCGTTCTTCCAGTTTTTCCGTGGTACGCCCCATCAGTTGGCTGCAATTAAGGAGCTTGAACAGTCCGTGCCGGAAGAACTATTGGATGAGGACGCAGACTGGTTCCAAGCTTGGAAGGAAAGCGGATATGACCAGCAGATTTACATGCCCTACTTCACACAGCTCGATAACGAGACTGGAACGGGCATCAGGGAGTGCTTTAGTTCAGCGGCAGCCATGGTTGCTGCGCATTACAAGAAGGTTCGTACGGATGATGAGTACAACAAAATACGTGCGAAGTACGGTGACACCACGTCAGTAGAAGCTCAGTTAGCAGCATTGCGCAGCCTGGGTTTAGAAGCTGAGTTCCGCAAGGATGGCGATGCTGACATGGTGGAGCTTGAGATTGAAGCTGGCAGACCAGTGTTGGTTGGTTGGTTACATGCAGGCAACATGCTTCGTGGTGAACCACCAATGTGTGGCTACAACGGTTGCGGCCATTGGAGCGTGATCAGCGGCTTTGCGGGAAAGAACAGCAATGATCCCGAGTGGATTTTTCAGGACCCTCGCGGAAAGCCAGACATGGAACGGGGAGGCCATAGCAACCCGCATCTGGGGCGTAATGTCCGTGTAAGGCAGGCTGCGTTTTATCAACGTTGGCAGTCTGAAGGACCTGGAACGGGCTGGGTCATCTTGGTTAATGAGTGAGTTTTATTGGGTTTGGGCTTTCGTCAGTGCGTTTTGGACGACTGTTGTGGTGCAATGTGCCAAGCCTGTGAACTGGAATCAGTGTTCACGAGTCAATGATTGGCTGGTGCCGTGGGTAGTTGATGTCATGGACATGCACAAAAACGGTGCTTACCATTCGGAAAAGTACATCCTGAA
>Ga0209348_1000266_pt1 | contig 29513 bp, 41 predicted proteins | sample ETNvirenome_2_30_FD_184065 | JGI IMG/M metagenome (GOLD analysis project Ga0209348, IMG submission 184065) | Marine viral communities from the Pacific Ocean - ETNP_2_30 (SPAdes) (version 2) | ecosystem: Environmental > Aquatic > Marine > Oceanic | place: Pacific Ocean | collected 2013-06-22
AAAGACTTTTTTAATCTCTTCTTTATCGAAGAAATATTTCATTAACTCTGGATGGTCTTCCGCAATTATAATTTCTATAGTATTTAACAAGTTTACACTAGGTGTGCCTTCCAACAAGCTACACAACTCGTTTGATGTACATATACTTGAGACTTCTTCAAATAATCCAGATACGGTGTTTGCCGCTGTGGTACTGCCAGGTTCTGGTGCAAAAACTTCTGGTGGGATACCTGAATTTCTTAAGGCATCTATCACCACCATCTTTTCTTCTAAGCCTCTATTTTCAGCTGCATCTTTTACTAAATCCAGCAAATTTACAAGGCCACGGGCAGCTAAATCATATAAGTCTTCACATGTTGGATCTCTCACTATATCCAAAATTGCATTTATTAATGTGCATAAAAATTGTGTTAACATCTCCTTGAGTGCTGCCTCAATTGCTGGCACGATAACTTTCATAGGATCGAATGTCGGTAAGTCGGGTAAATCAGGTATTTCTAAGTCTATATCTGTTGGAATCGGTGGTATATCAGGTATACAAGATACCAAATCACACAATATTGCTTGAAACTTAAATTTATTAATCATTTGATTATATAAATCTGGTAAGTTGCACAATTCTCCTAGGGGAAATTCATCTTGAATTCTAAACACTTTACCTTTTCTTGTTTTGAAAAGTCCGCCCTCTAGCTTCTTTGCTTGTTCTTTCTTGAATTTTTCAATTTTTTGTACAGAACTATAGATTGCACCATCAATATTTATGTCAATATCAAAATCTTCATTGTCACTAGTATTTAAATCAAAATCACGTCTTGTCTGTGTCTCTACAGATGGAAATCTATATTTGCCAATAAATATAAACGCGCCCAAACCAGATGCTTCTTTACACTTTTTAAAGAAATCATCACCAAAAGGATTGTTAGACAAGGCGGCATCAGCCTCTCCTCCAGGAGATTCAGGAGGAAATAGTCCACTGTTTTTTGTTACTTCATCAAATATTTTATTTAGTGAGCGCATATAGCCAATAGAAACCCTATCGCGAGCAAAGGGTGCAGATTTCAAAGGATTTAGAGATGGCGCACCTTCATCCTTTGTCGACGCTACAATTACAAAATCTTTATCCTGTGCATCGTCTGCATCTGATTTTCCCTGTGCTATTTCTATTTTGCCTATTTCTATACTGTCTGCGGCAAAAACAGAAGGAACAAACTGAATTCGTAGAATCTTGTCTTTCCCTCCTAGGCGATAACCGCGAGCTTCCAAAAAGGCTATTAAACCGTCATGAAACTCCATAAGCCTATCTGCCTCAATTTTAAGATCTACATTGGGGCTAAATTTTATATCCTGATTTGCTCCGGAGCCGGCCAATCTATCAAATTCTGATTGATATTCCTTCATCTTAGTGGCGACTCTGCGAATTCTATTTTTTATCCCTCTTAAATTGTACTTTTCTTTAACACCTCCAGGTGGTGGCATTTGTCTTGCTCTAGAAGATGCATTTGCAATATTTTGAGACTGTGCAATGTTTACCCTGTTTCTTAATGTTTGTCGGCGGATTGCAGTGCCAACGTCAAATTTGTCTTCTAACTGATCAGCAACAAAGTTTATCTGCTCTCTGGTACTTTTTCTTTTAAAATCAGTTGATGCATCGCGCCATCTTTGTTGATATTTATCAATTTGGCCCTGTGCTTTTTCGTGAAAACCTCGCATAAAGTTTTCTCTTCCTGATAAATAAGGCCCTAATTTGTCATTTAAGTCTCTTACTGATTCATATGTTTCATTGGCCTTATCAAAAGCTTCTGATAAATTATATTCCGTTTTTCTCTCTGAAGATTCTTGAATTGTGTTTAGTTTTTTCCTGTTTATAATAAAGCTAGCTAAGTAAACTGACCTTTTGCCGCGGCCCAAGTTTGCAGGAGGCTCGAATCCTTCAAAATATATAAGGTCACTTGCCCGAGCGCCTGGCTGATACATTATACTTTGTCTGGACGTACCTGACCTTTGGTTATGAGAACGTTCAACAGCAGGTAAATAAAACTCATTATTAGGGTATATAACGTTAAAAGATATATCTACACCTGTACTATATTGTTGCAAAAAGGGGAAAGCTTCGACCATATCCCCCTTCGAGTCTAAAAGATCAACCTGCAACGTATTTGCTCCTTGTCGATCATTTCTTAAATTAAAAACGGTGCGTTTCCGATAAAAAGCAAAAACTCTCTGCAAAACCATAGCTTCCATGGTTAAGTATTCACCATTAAAAAATTCGTTAGCTAGCGCTAAGTTATCCCCTTCTAATGGAATTTTAAGTTGTGGAGGCGCATTTTCTCCAAAAATATAACCTGTACGAACTGTCATTTTCATCTTGTCTGGACTAAGAACAACCGGAGCAGGATTTATACCAGGCTCTGGTCTTGCTAATTCAGCTGCTGCTTCTTGCAAAGAGGAAATTTCGGTAACCCCTACCGTTCCATTCTCTTCTTCTAAAGCTAGTGCTACTTCCGATATTGCTTTACAAGCCTCTCTCAAAAAACTGTTTTCTGAATAGTAATATCCTGACATAGAAGGATTGTTTGCGTCCGAAGCTCTTATCCCATTCATGTATGCTAATGTCGCTTCGTCTAACATCCCATGACTTTCAGAAAAATCATAATCTGCGGCAGAAGTTTGACTTATCAATGCCCAAGAACTTCTTATCTCTTCTTCGTATAATTCTTGAAATTTCATAACTGCAGTAACAGTTAAAGGATCAAAAAGAGGATTGTCTATAGGCGACAGCTCACGTCCCAATTCTTCAAAAACAGCTTCAAGACCGGCGTCACTTTTCAACAATAGTTTTACTGCTTGAACCTCTGGGCCATGGTCTCCGCCTTGCATCGGAGTAAAACTAAAAGTTTTTTGGGATGTTCCCCCTCTACCATTCACCAATTCTATTTGTATATTAAATAAACTCATAATTAATTTGTTGTATTATACTTGCTCAAAGGTGACTTAGAGTTGCGTATAGCTTTTTTATTGGCGCTAGCATCAATGCCGACCCCAGGGTTGGCAAGTACATCTAAGTCTAATATTCCGCCAGGCGTTATCCCGTGTTCAAACTTAAACTTTGCAAATTTGTATTTAAGATTTGCTAAACTAAACCCTGTCTTACCTATTATATCCAAACCCATAATTGTATTAGTCGTTTTTGAAATTGGATCCATTACAACAATCCCAGCTCCGCTAGCTCCAAATTCTGCAACGATTGCCGTGTTAACAACACATTGCTGAGCCACAAATGTTGAAAGAATGCCTGTCAAGTTGTCAATCAAGCCTATCATTTCATCAACCATTGTCATCAGCGAATCGCCTTTAACTAAGGGTTCCTGCTCTATTGGTTTTCCATTAGCATCCAAACCATTACCAGCAATCAAATCAATCCCAAATGTCTTTATCATCTTATGCCCTTGACTTGAAACATTCTCTGGGAATTTTGAACCAGCTCCCATTGTGACAATTTTGACACCTTCTCTTGAAACTAACCTGACCGTATCTGCCTTCATTGCTACAGCTGATCTAGGTTGCCTGTATTGTTCTTCTTCTTCTTCATCTTGTAGCCTTATTCTAAGGGCATCATCGATTCTACATTTTTGACTTAAATATATCCTAGCTGCATCCATGGCAACACTTTCAATATCTTTTTTAAGATTGATATCTTTCATTTTTATTTTTTCTAATCTAGGGTCCACAACGCTATTGAATAAAGGGTCAATACTAGCGTAACCTCTTGTATCATTTCCGTAAGAAGGGATTTCTCCGCCCTCTAGTGTGAATGGGGATTTTGGTGCTCCGCGTCCTACAACTATATCAATGCATCCAGATCGCTTATATTTGCCAAAACCGCCAGAAACAGCACCGGTACGATCTCGACCAAAAATAATACAAGCATTATTATCAATACCATTAGCTGTAGCAGCAGAAATTATACCATCTCCATTACGTGCTAAGTATTTTGGAACCTTTTCTTTTAGTGCATCTGGGCCTAGGCCAGATTTATCTTTTTCGTAATCTTCAGCCATACGTATTTACTCTTTACTAAATATTGCTTTACCTATAGTTATAACTTTTTTAGCTGTGCCTCCAGCATCAACTGGAACCGACCACAATGGTAAGCACCTACCTCCAACACACTTTCTTTTTCCTTTGCAAGGACTTGAAATGTTACATGCTTTTAACCCTTTTGGGTGCACAAAATTTGTACAATCTTGTATAGGATTTGGTATTTCTTTTTTAATCAGAAGCCTATCAACAAAAACCTTTGCAGCATTAAAATTAGGATGAGTATGAGCACTAGACCACCTCTGGGCAAATGTAGAACTGCCATTCCAATTTGGCTTACCGGGTGGGTAAAGTGTATCTTGCAAAGATCTACCCGCATTTCTTGCCCTATTTATTGCCACCCAACAGACACCAGCAAATTCTGCTTCCGGGTGGTGTGCTGTTAAGTAACTGGTTTCTACTACCAATGTTCTTGTTAGCGCATCAACATCACCAGCGTCACCTACTGGTAACGTGTCTCTAGAAATTGTATCGTTTGCACCTGATTGTTTTAGGGTGTTTTTCATAGAGAGTTTTTTTATAGCGTCATATGTGGCACGTTTATCTAAAATTATAATTTCATCACCGCAAAAATCTTTTGTTTTATTTAATATTTTAACTTCATATTCTTCGTTAACTTGTGGAGCTTTAGCAAATAAGCCAAAAGCTAAACTATAATTTTGACTTCTAACAATATCCTTAGTTTTCATATCAGTTCTGTCATTAGATATATAATCTGGAGGTGGCTTAATACAATCTCTAAAGTCAATCGCAACTCGACATTTGTACATTGACAAACCATCCGGATTGCTAGAAAAAGCATTCCATAAATCTCTAGGAACCATGCAGGCATGCCTGCTATTATTTATTCTCATCTCGACAGCTTCAACTATTACTGCTGAAAAAGTATTGCCATCTGGTAACAAACTTCTGTCTGAACGGTCATTTATCAGCCTTACTAGTTCATCAAATATATTGGTACCGGAAATGCCAGGTTGAGTTGAATCAACGCTGTCGTCTATCTGAAGTGTATAATTTCTGTCTATAGGGTTTAATTTAGATGGTACTAAATTTTGCAGAATATTCTTTGGCTTTTCAGACATCTACTTCTTCCCCATTCTGAATCAAGTCAAATAATTCTTTCTTATCTTCAGCAGTTATTCCTTCATTAGAGGAGGATTCTTTCTTTTGAATTAGTGCTGCAATTTTTACTAACTGCTCATTAGATCTTTGGAGGGTTTCTAGATACTTTGCAGCTATCAATCCAGCGTTTTGATGGCGTTCTTCAGATGACTGAATATATTTCATAACGGTCATTAATAGAGTCTTTGTTGCTGCTCGATCTTCTGATATATTTTTTGTAGCTTCTTCTATGTATTTTTCTAGGTTCTTCACAACATTAAATAGTTTTTAATCGATTTTATATTTCGCCTCTTTCCCATTTAATTTTAAATAGTTTGTATTTATCACGTATTTTATTTAAGTTATTGACAACTTGCTTTGTATTGAGCCCAGTTATCTCTCTGAGATATAAATATATTGCTTTTTTATTAAAAATTTCTATGTTATCAATATTATCGATTAAGTGTCTTACAGCCAAGAGAACTTTCTTTTCGTTTGGCTTAAGCAATACAGTCTCCCACTTGTCTAGGTTACGCATCAACTCAAGCCAGAACTCTTGATCTTCTCTATCTTGAATATATGTATTTTCCAAGTTCATCTGAACTTTAGATTCCAAAACACCTTTTTCTACCATATCTTCATACGATACTTCGGTTTTGGCTTTTTTAGAATTTTTCTTTATCTTGTGAATAAACCAGTTTTTAGTAACAACCGAGAAATAAGAAAAAGCTTTGCTTCCTTTATCTGGATTATACTTGTCTAATATTGTTGTTAGCCAAATTTTACACTCTTCTCTTAAAGAATCTATGTTTGGAATATTAGTAAATTTATATGTAAATATAATTTTATTTACCATCTCATCCAATGCCGGTTGAATTAAAGTAATATAAAGTTCTGTTCTTACTTTTATACAATCAGTTCTTGCATATCGTATAATTGCTTCTTCATGAACTTTTGTAAAATAATTATTCTTCTTCTTTTTCGCTCGCGCTCTCATATTCACCATCTTCTTCCGGAAGAAAGAAGTCCTTTATTAATTCTATATTATCAGATAGTTGTCTGGAGTGATCCATGAGAGCTTGAAGAGTAGAATCTCCATAAAACATTTCTGTATCGTGGACTTTTTTTATATGACCGTTAAAAGAACTTATATCAACCCATAACTTAGTAATATTATCGTCTATACTAGACAGAGTTCTTAAAAGCCAGCGTATATAAAATAGCATAAATACAATAATACTTGTCAACAAAGTTATTGTTATAATTGCCGCAATGTTCATTATTCTTTTTCTTTCCTTAAGTCTTTCTTGTGATCTTCTAGAATTTTACGATTCTCTTCTATGTACTCTTTAGTTAAATCACCAATTTTTTTATCTTTTGGGTCAGTTTTGCTAGTCGTATTAAAGCTAGTTAGAACTTTTTTAAATTCTTTAACAGCACCACAAGATGGACAACACTCTATCTTTTCATCATACGAATGTCGAAAAGATTTTTTTAAATCACATTTAGTGCACATATAATCATATATGGGCATCAATCGCTTCCAACAGTAACTTTAACTTCTTGATTTCTATCAACCTTAAATGTAGGTGGATTTGTAACATTCAGTTCATGCTCTTCGCTCAAAACAAAATTAAAATTTTTCAAAACAGGAACAATATCGCTCTGTTCTAAAAGAGACTTTTGCAAAGCCATCATTATTGCTCCCATAGCTTGATCAGATAAATTCATTTTTACTTCTCCTAAATCTATAACCAATATGATATTATCATACTTTTATTTATTATTTAATTTCCATTTTTTATATGTGTCAAAAACATGCTCAGGGCTGGGGTGCCATGAATATTCATCCATAAACAAAATCGGAGTTGCTAATGGATTCCAGTTTGTTTGATACCTAACTCTATTTTCTGGCCTAGACCACACAACGTGTGGACAGTTGCAAAGACTTGATAGATGCATTGGACCTGATGATGGTCCAAAGGTGCACTTTGCATTTCTCAATATGTTGAAAGTTTTTTCTAAATCTATATCTCTAAGATCGTCAGTGCCTTCAATCCAACCAGATTCTTTTTTTGTTCCTATACATGCAATACTTTTATTATCTTCTTTAAGGAAAGAAGCCAACTTACGCCAACTTTCTATACTCCAATTATCTTCTTTTCTTAGTTCTCTGTCTCTAATATGAAAAACATAATCATATTGACTTTTTCCAATAGAACCAAATGTAATGTATTCAGGCTTTATATTAAAACTTCCAAATGTTGTAAATTCATTAAAATGAGTGTGGGGTGGAAATCCAATTCTGCGCGGAGGAGCTAACACACATTCTTTTAAAGATATGTTGTTTGTCTTTACCACATGCTTTAATGCTTTGGTTATATCTAAATTATGCATGAAGAATGCATCAGACAAACCAGCATCAGAATCAAAACTATAAAACTCACTACAAAAATCAGAATATAACTTTTCTGATGAGTTTCTTGAGATTATTATTGTCTTTTCAAAGTTGTGAGAGAGTGCTCTTATATAGGCATGCCATGCAAATAATTCCCAACCAAATTCTCCAACCCACGGTCCCGCAATTAATGTATTTTTATTTGTCATAACAGTAATTTATCACCTTTTTAGCCCAATTTATACGATTAAATTGACTAACTTTTCTCTTTCCACTTTCTGCAATTTTATTTAGCAACATCTTGTTTTTCAAACAACTTTCAATTTTATTATTTAGGTCATTTGTGTCCTTGAATATCACCAAATCTTCATTTTCAACAAAATTTTTAGCTCTTCCTTCCCAGTCATTAGTCAACAAAAATCCTCCGGCAGCCATGATTTTATAAACACGATCAGACGCTCCCTCGCTTGTACAAAAATTTAGATTAATCCAGCTTTTTGACACTATTTTTGCGTGTTCAGAGCCATAAACATTCGAAAACAAATTTACATTATGATTAATATTTTTCATAATTTCTTCTCGATTTCCATATATATTGCCAATAAAACTAACGTCATACTCTTTTTCCAAAACATAGGGTTTATCGACAGTTTCGTCATATCCTTCGCAGATCTGAGTAGTATTCTTATTAATCTTTTTAGCCTCTAAAAGTACGTTGTATTTGTCGCAACAGAAGTAATCAACGAGAGCGGTTTTTTCTCTCATTTCATTGTCATACGAGAGAAGAGGGTCCATAAACCATAAACAGGTCTTGGAAATTTTGTTTATTTCCAAAAATACCGATTCAGAAACTTGATTACATTTGCTATAAATTACTAAATCAAAGTTTCCGTTATGAACCGTCTCTATTAGATGATTATCTCTAGCTTCATTGCCAATTTCAAGGGCTTTTTGACGATAATTATACCCTACAACGTCATGTCCTAGGCGTTTAAAAGAGAGAAGTTGTGAAGTGTTTGTGGATCTTTTGCTTTTATCAAACACTCCAATAAACAATATCCTAGATGAATTCGTCATTTTTCTCAGGATACGCAATTCTGTGCAAATATTCGTTCAAAACGTGAGGGCGACACTTATAATTTCCACATTGTACATGGTCAAGCATTGCTACTTTGTCAATAATGTCCTGAACTTGTCCGCTGGTATGTATTTCTTCGAAAGATTGGTCATGAATATTACCAAAACTATACGATGGCCTGTCATAAAAGATATTGCAGCCATAGCATGCACCCTTCGCATCGATTAAGGTTAAAAAGTTGTACGCAAAACACTTTTTGTAACAATAATTGTGTGTTTGTCCAGGAATTTCAGGCATTTCTTGCAAGTTTTTACTACGAACCATGACAGTAAAATCGTCCGTGCTTCGAGATAAGAGCCTTTGTCGCAAGTCTTCATCTGTTAAGTTATATAATGTTGGATTAGAGGCGCTTTTTGGGTGATTGTGATGTGGCTTAAATTGGATATTATCAACACCAACGTCCTTCATTAGATCGGCAAAAAGCTCTAATTCTTCAATATTTTCTTCCATTACTATAAATTGAGCACCTAATTCTACTTCTAAGCCGTTGTCTTTCTTGAACTTTGTTGCTCTTCTCATGTTTTTAATAATTCTATCGAAATCTTTAGTTTTATGAATACTTCTATGAGTATCTGGTTTTGCTGCATCAATACTAAACCTTACCCAAGAAAAATATTTAAGAACTGAATCTAGTCTTCTTTCTGTAAGTAAAGCACCGTTAGTTGACATTGAGGTTTTTATACCTCTTTGGTGAGCAGCTTGTACAAACTGGTCCATGTCAGGATGCAACATAGGCTCTCCTTCACCGGCAAAATAAACAGATTTAACGCCAATATCTGCCATCGAATGAATAGCTCTTACCAAAACCTCTGTATCGATAAGAATCTTGCCATGTGTAATCCAATCTACACTACAAAAACTACAATGGTGGTTGCATCGGTTTGTTGGGCCGACTTCGACATGAAGAGGGGTACCAGCACCAGTTCTTTTCCACTGTGCTACCTCTTCCGGATAATACATTAATTTATGACCATCTACATCTTTAATACTCATTTTATATTTCTTTCCTCCAATAATCTAATAGATCCGATAATGTTTTTTCAATTAGGATTGTTGGCTTCCAATTAATAAGATTTCTTGTCTTTGAGTCATCTGGTATTTGTATTGGAATGTCAACTTTTCTAAAAAACTTTGGCTCTATTTCTAAAGATACTTTTTCTTTTAGTCCTGATATCTCTAACATCAAATCTAAATAGTGCTGCATTGGATATAAGTCATTACCTGCAATGTGAAATATGTCTCCACTTTCAATTTTGTTTTCAAAAAATGCAAGCATTAGTCTATAGTACGCATCAACTACATCTCGAACATCAGCAACTATCCTTTGAGAAGTCATATTCCCAATTTTTATAACTGGTTCCTGTTGACCTTTTAAGATTTTAGCTATTTGAATAGCATCTGAAGATATAGAAAAATTGCTCCCTCTTTTTGGGCCAGTGTGAGAAAATGCTCTCGTTAAGAACGTCTTCAACCCAACACTCCTAGCTCTCTCAATCACATACATATCGGAAGCTGCTTTAGAAACACCATATGGATTGTTAGGGTTCATTGGAGTGTCTTCTTTGATTTTTCTATCGCCAGGACATATGCCGTATACTTCTGGAGTTGAACAATGCATTAACACACATTCTGGCATCTTTTCTAAGATTTCATCGCAAATCCTAGCAGATCCTAAAAGATTTGTTTGGTTTGCTAACAGAGGAGTCTCGAAAGAAGAAGGAGGGTGTGCGAAGGCTCCCAAGTGAAAAACACCATCAAACTTGTGATTAGAGAATATTGTAGTTATTGAGTCTAAATTAACTAAATCTCCCTTTTCGAAAATAACTTTCTCTAAATTTTTTTCTCCTAAGATATTGACAATATGTTTGCAAGTATCTAGATTTCTTACCATCGCCACAACATTATGACCCTCTAATAAGATTCTATTTATCATATGTGGCCCAGCAAAACCAGTAGCACCGGTTACTAAAAACTTCATTTAAAGATCTCCATATTTGTTAAATCAGGCCAATCTGAAATTGACCACTGTTTGGGTTTTGTTGCAATTGCTTTTGGCAACTTCTGCAGCCCCAAATCGGCTGTCTCAGGGGTCATATAGTAATGATAACCCATTGAACTAATGTTTTGCGTTGCCCATGGAGAGTCAGGTGTTCTGCCGTCATACGACATCTTTTTCAACTCTAGAGCTGCATTACTATTATCAGTAAGTATAACACCTCCACGACCTAAACTCAAATGTTTTTTAAACTGAAAACTTACACACATAAACGTTTCTGGAATGTAAGAGTTCCCTTTCCAAAGAACTGCTGCATCTATTATATCATCTGTTACATAGTAGTAATCTATCCAATCCTCTTCTTTCCAGTTCAACTCAATTCCTAATTTTATCGACAACATAGGAATAGAAATATATGTGTGTTTTGGCACGCTTATAGACTTAGCATCATTATATCGTAAACACAATTCAACTGCATGAGTACAGCAGTCTGTTGCAATTGCGTAAGGAGAACCAAAAAATTTTGCTATCTCATCTTCAAAATCTTTTATAGGCTTGAAACTCATTATTCCCAATCCCACTTCTTATTGTTTTCAAAAAAGTAATCAACTGTTTTCTTAAGCGCGTCTTCTAGAGAAGTGGGTGTTTTCTGACCTATTGCGGAATATAGTTTAGTATTGTCAGATTGCAAGTGCCATATTTCCCATGGGCGTACACGGGACTGATCAGTGATAATTTCAACTTCACTGTGACCCATTATCTTTCCGATTAAATGTGCAAGGTCATATATTTGTATTCCACCTTCGCTACCCATATTGTAAACTTCACCAAACTCTCCGTTTTCTAACAGCTCTACAGCCATTCTTACTGCGTCTCTGGAATATTGAAAATCTCTGAAAGAGTTGTTACCCAGCTTTACTTTATTTGAAGAAGATAACTGAAAGATGATTTCAGGTATAACATATGCATGTGTTTCTCTTTCTCCAACGCAGTTGAACTGTCGCATAGCGATTGCCGGGACGTTGCCCTCTCTCCACCTTACCTGGACTAAACCGTCTGCAGCCACCTTTGAAACTCCATATGTTGAATGCGGAACAATTGGATCATCTTCTGTGATTTTACCCTTCATATCGCCATAGATCTCAGCTGAAGATACTTGTAATAATCCTTCAATATTTGCAATTTGGCAGGCATTCAAAACGCGGAGGACAGAGGTTGCGTTTATTTCAAAAAAGTGCATAGGTCTTTCAAAACATTCAGGAATATACGGCTCAGCTGCATAATTGAAAACATATTTTATACCATGATCTTGGAATATTTTTGCTAATTCTTTTTCGTCGTCTCTAATGTCAAACCATTTAAATTCAGCTTTTTCGTTTATGTGCTTCTTAAGCCCAGTAATCAAATTATCTAAAACCAAGACCTCACAGCCTCTATCTTCAATTAAATGATCAACTAATTGGGAACCTAAAAAACCAGCGCCGCCGATGACGCAGACATTGCAATTTTTAATATTTCTACTCATTTTCAACTCCTAAAATTTTAAATAAACTTTTTCTAGTTTTCTATTATAATAATACGCACTTTCCTTACCGGGAAAATGGAAAGCCTTAACAAACTTTGTTAAGTTTTTTGCTTTTTGTAAATCTTTTTTTAAATAAATTTTATCATTTTTCTTTTGAGATATAGCTGTGTAGTTTTCTTCTAATAGATCAACATACCAATTCTTAAACATTTTTAATATCAAATGTTCTGTACGTTCAAAAAGAGTATGAGCCGTATCTTGTTCAGAAATAAGAACCTCTCTTATTTCAATTACTTTACCAGTATCGACGCCGGAGTCTATTTTGTGTAAAGTAATTCCTGTTTTTGATTCTTCATTTATCAAAACCCAACTAGAGATTCCAACTCCACGATAATCTGGCAATATACCTGGGTGTATATTATAACATCTTTTGTTTTCTAGAAACTGTGGCTGCAATATCTTATCGTACATTACGGAAATTAAAATATCGCAATCATTAATATTGTCAACAACTTGATAATCTTCAGGAGTATTTTTTAGTGCCCATTTCCTACACTGCTCCCCTACACTTCGAGCTGTTGCTATGAAAACTTTCTTCATTTCATAATTAAGATAACATCAAAACCCTTTTTGTTTCAATAAATTTAGTCTTTCAATAATAGCATCAACATTTTGTTCAATTGTTTGATGAGAATCACAAAACTCTTTACACTTTTCTAGGTCTAGTTTAGGAGTATTTTCCCAAACCTGTTTTAAAACTTTCTTAAAATCGTCATAATTATTATCATCAAAACATATCGCTTTATTCCCCAAGTAATCATGAGCGCCCTGGTAAGGGGAATCACTAATAACCGAAATTTTTCCTAATCTTAGTCCTTCCATCAGTCCTAGGCCGCCTGTAGACGTCTCATGATAATCACATACCATAAAACTACATTGAGCTAAAAGTTTCCTGTACTCTTCTTCTGGTGCTTTATGATTTGGTGATTTTAAAGGAATACCCAATTCTTCGCAGGCCTTTTCAGCCCATCCATAATTTTTATCAGCCACGTAAGGCCTTATAGTCTTAAGAACATACCTCTCATCAGTTATCGGACCATGATAATCAAAGAACCTAGCCCAAATTTTGATAATACTACACTTATCCAGATCTATACCTTCTTCTCCCATTCTCATCTTAACTTCATTCGACAAACACCACACATCAACTGCTTTATTAATATAATGTTTATACATTGCCCAGTCGTACCCATGCGGATTAGGAGCAGTCCAAACCGTTTTATAGAAGTCCAAAACATAACTAACAATTGGAATGTGCGGAAAAACTTTATGATAAGAATCTAGCTGATGTATCCACGCTTGAGTTGTCGACATTATAAAATCACATTTTGGGTGAACAGTATTTACATCGACTTGCACACCCTTGTCTCTGAAGATTGGCACCATTGGTAAGATATTTTGTGATGGTGGACTAAACAGCGATATTCTCATTTTGTATTCCTTATTAGTTTGTTTATTTCTTCTATTATCAAATCTATTGAGATTGAATTAGCATATGGCGATTCTAGATATATGGCATTAGGATTTATAGGTTGCCAATTTTTAGTAGTTGTCACTAAATCATTGTACGCCGAAGAGAACAAGCCCAGCATTGGGTGATTGTACGCAGAAGCGACCCATGGCATGCCAGAATCACAACTAACCAAAAAATCAGCACTTAACATTCTTATGCACGCATCATAATAAGTGCCCTTGTTAAATATCGCACCTTCGATGTGAGGCTGATGTGGGGCTGATAGTTGATATACTTTGTAGCCATTTTTTAGTAAATGCTTCGTTATTGCTGTCTGCTTTTCAATGCCCACAGATCTCGCACCACCAGGATACTTGCTTGAGAACATATGTATACAAGCTGTCTTCGGTTCTTTCTTAACATCATCGGGCATATACAGTTCTATATTTGGACTTCTTGCACTTAAGCCAATCATCAGAGCTGTTTCTATTGTTATGTGCTTATAGTTTGCCCAATCAGGTTGCTGGTGTATTGGAATACCATTTGGAAATATGGCATCGAAACCTTCTTTTTCTATATATTCTTTATCTGTTTTTGTTGGCCAATCATTGTAGCCGTCAAATGCTTTAAAGCCTATAATGTTTTCATGATAATTGTAAAAAAGAGGAAAGATATCTTGATACTTCTTATAAGCACCTATTATGATCTTTGTATCAGGATTATTTCTTATAAACTCTCTTAGCGCAGGTTCTTGCATAATGATATCGCCATACTGGCCTCTTATGCCAAAACAAACTTTTTTGTATGGGGGCTTTTTGTTTTGAAAAATAAAAGAATTTTGTTTTAAGTTGTAATACAATTAATCACCTTTTATTATTCTGTAACTGTCCGAATCAAAATGTTGAGTTGAAAATTCAAAAAGTTCTGTATCTTCTACAGCAATCATCTGATGACGCAATCCAACATAAACGTGAAAATTATCACCAGGGTTCAACATAACTTCTTTGGCTAGTTTAATATCATCACCATCAGAATATAAAACTCTGATTTTTCCAGATTGAATATAAAACACTTCATCTTTTATTTTATGATAATGCCACGAACATCTTTTGCCTTTAAAGAAATAGAGCAGCTTGCCACAATATTTATCGTTGTTGACAATCCATTTTTCATAACCCCATCCTTTTGGGACATGCTTAATTGGTAAAGAAGTCACTATCTTTCATTCCTTTATCGTCAATAAAAATATCTGCTTCGGGTTTGCCCATAAATAATTCGTGAAACTTAACGCCCCATTCCCTCAACTGATTTTCTGTAAAGGTATATAAACACTTGTAAGCTCCAATCTGATCATTATTTGTCCGACCCATCCCTCTAGCTGTTAATAGTATTATCTTGTGACCTTCATCGTACAGCTTGTTAACAACAGCGATGCGCTCCAATACCGGTGTTGATTCTGCATAGTCTCCGCTCTCTGGGTATTGAGAGCATAACGTTCCATCAATATCAAAACAATATATCATTTACATCTTCCTCTTTCAAAGCATAAGTGCCGCTTTTTTGTACTACAACACTTGCACACATATTAGCACACTTAATAGCAGATTCTAAATTATTTTTAAGTAAGTAACCATAAACCAAAGAAGCTAAAAAAGTATCTCCAGCTCCACTAACGTCTGACACTTCTACTTTTTGTGTTGGATACTCTTTATCTTTCCATCTAGCGCCATTTGGACCTAACGTTGTAATAATTTCGTTATTAACTCCAAAATCAGTAATATTGGAATATTCTTTCTCGTTTACTTTTATTATACAGTTCTTAAAAACAGAAAGGTCAGTTTTCTTGGTGTCAACAAATATCTTTTTCTGGAAAAGGTTTTGGACGGCCTCTATAACAAATGGAGTTATGAAACCCTTATTATAATCTGAAAATATTAGACAGTCATAAGAATCATCCCTTAGCATCGCTAGCGTTGTCAAACCACCAACCACTAAACTTTTTACTTTTTCAGACTCTCCAAAGTCAGAGCGCAATAAATGCTGTTTTGATTTTATATCAACAAAACGCTCTTTTCTTATTTGTTCTTTATTTGTCCAAATGTCAGTTTCTACACCAAACGCCTTTAGATTGTTTGCGACGTTTAAAACCATGCCTTCATTTTCTATTGTGTGCTGGTGTTGGAAAACAGGAACCGGAGCTTCGGGACTTATTCTGTCGCAATTACCATAATGATATAAGTCTAGACAGCTGTCACCGATCAACAAGACTTTGAATTGTTTTTGTTGTTGAGTACTCATTTATTCTACTAAAAAATTTAAGCTCTTTTGCATGCATCGAACCGATGACTATTTTATCTTTATAATCAGAGCCTACAATCATTATATCAGGTTTGTAATTTTTAATTAAATCAATTAAGTCCTGATCGGTTCCGAACTTTCTGACTTCATCGACAAACTTTATTGACGATAAAACATACATTCTATCTTCAACGCTATTAAAAGGTCTGTCCGAACCTTTCGAAGCTTTGACTCTTTCGTCTGTATCTATAGCAACCATCAAATAGTCACCATGCTGCTTTGCATATTGAAACATTTTAATATGACCAGGATGTAAAATGTCAAAACATCCGTTAATAAAGACCCTTTTATTTCCCATCCCAAAAACACCTATACCTAGCTATACCCTTTTTTAGGGCAAGAAAATTTTTGTTATATTTACCAACGTTTTTTAAATGATTTAAGTCTGCACATGTGTAGTTTTGATACTTTTCTCTAAGATACGAAGGCATTTCGACTTCATCAATTTGAAATCCGTATTCTTTTTTCATTATATCTGCAATCTGTGCAAAACTCTCTGCTTTGCCAGTAGCGCAATTGAATATTCCAGATATCTCTTTGTTCTTCATGAAGTGCAAATTAACTGAAACAACGTCATCGATATATACAAAGTCTCTTTTATAATTTTCACTTCCAACAAACAAAGAGATCTTATTTTCGGAATCTGCCTGCTTTTTAAACTGATGCATTACAGATGCCATCTTTCCTTTGTTTTCTTCACCGGGACCATAAACATTAAAATATCTCAAACCAACAACTTGATTTTTTAGTCCCTTTGAAATGAATGCCCCAACATACTCATCAAACATATGCTTGGATAAAGCGTAAACGTTTTTTGGATTATTATAATTTTCGTGAAAGGGTCCGTCACCATAAACAGAAGCTGATGAAGCATATATTAGCCTGATATTGTTTTTTAAGCACAGCTTAAATAACGACAATGAATATTCAAAATTTCTTTCCATCATAAATTTAGTGTCGTAGCACATTGTATCAGTGCATGCACCTTGATGGAAAATAACGTCTATTGATTTAGCGTATTCAGATTCATTTAATCTATCTAAAAAATCATAAGGGTCCACGCAGGATTCTTCAAAATCAACTTTAATAATTTTGTGATCGTCTTTCAAACTTTTGTAGATGTTTGAACCTATAAAGCCTGCCGCACCAGTGATGGCTATCATGATTTATTTTTCCAGTATTATCTTTTCAAATAGTAATAATGCATTATACACTTTCTCAGATATTTTTTCTATTAAATCTTCACCAGACAGTGTAAACCATTCTTCGTAACTAGCTCCTATCATTTTTGTTTTTGTTAAAACTTTACAGTTAAGCATTTTTGCCTCAACAACTAAACGACATAGAGATTCCAAGACACCCGGAAAAAATACTAGTGATTCATATTTTGATAATATTTCTAAAAACTTTTTTGGATCCGAAGCAGAAATTAAGTCATAATCAATATTCTTTGCTCGACAGAAAGCTGCAGCTTTTGCTGTGTTCTTTATGGGGTTTCTAGAATCAACAACAGCAGCTTTACTGTTCTTTGTTTTATCTAAATCTTTTATATATTGTAAAGTCTTTGGGTGCCATAAACTGGTACCGATTGAAACGCAATTGTTTAATGCTGCGCTTTCTTTTAAAATCTTAACCTGTATATCACTTAAACATACAACTTTCTTTGCTGCTTTATAGAAGTTTAAATTAACTAAATTTTCATACGGAATTTTAAATTCTTTAAATTTAGAGGGGTCTCTTGTGTTTACGTATTTATGATCATGTTCGTAAATTAGATAAGATTTATTTCCAATTAAGTAATCTATATTGCTTTGAGGTAAAGCAACAAAATTAGATACTACAACATAATCTAGAGATGATAGTCTTTGTATTGTACATTCTTGGCTTAATATCTTTTCTACTTTAAATTTTTTTTCTAGATAACTTAGAAGAACATTATCATTTAGTTCTGCTCCACCATTCAAGTTATCTGAAAAGAAATCAGATATAAAACCTACAATCATATTATTTCAATTTTCTCTAATTCTTCTATCCATTCCATATCTTCTGCAGAGACTGCTAGGCCAGGAACTGCTAAGATCTTCTCAACAAATTGCTTGTTCATGTTTTCAATAGTGAACTTTTCCAGATTGATTTTCTTTAACTTCTTAGCTGCAGAAAGTTTTGGTCCATAGTTTTTAAATGTGCTTCTGAGACCATCTTTAAACGAGCGTTCTTCTGGATAACACCACCTGGAACCTTCTGGTAATACCCCAGGCCAAACAACTTGCTTTTGAATCTCACCCATAGAATAATCAACCTTTACGAATAGTGGCTTAACTTTTTCTTGAGTTTTGCCCTTTCTAGTTGTTTTTACCTTACCATATAAGAAGTCCTTGTGACCGCTCCAATCCGGAGCAATAACAGGAAGTCCAGCGCAACTAGCTTCAAACAAGGGTAGACCAAAGCCCTCACCATGTGTAGCGGTAATAAGCGCTTTAATTTTATCATGATTATATAAACCAGATAACTGAGCTTCTGTTAGGTCTCCATGCACAAGATGAACATTACACTTCTTTTCTCCCAAAGATTTAATAAATGTCTTTAGGTTCTTTTCTGTAATATAGAAATCAGGTGTTGAACAATTGGCGGTAAATATTTTTAATACCAAACCAACATCTTCATTTCTAAACTCTTCTACAAACCATTTAATTGTATTCTCAATATTCTTTCTAGGTCCCCACTGACTAACAACCAAAAAATTGAAGTCAGAGTCAAAATCAATATTAAAGTCCTTATCTGGTTCTTGTAATCTGTTTGGATAATTGATGTAATCTACTGGTGTATGATTTTTAATCTCTCTTGTTTCGCCGTTTTGCATTTCAAATTTATAAGCAGTTGTGTCATAAATGTCTTTTGAATGCTGAGAAACAACAATAATCCTATCCATAATACTACTTTTTTGAATCCACTCTGGAGCTATTCTATCTGTTTCAATACCAGCTGTGTAACCAATATTTACCGTAGCTATCTTTTCAAATTCGTTTGGGATTGTAACTTGAAGTGACGCATCAAATTGTCTTTGGTCTTCCGGAAGAGTTACCGTTTTAAATAATATTTGATCTATTAATTTTCTTTCTTCGTTGTCTTCCCAAATCCAACCGGTTTGGCCCCATGGAATATTAAATGCATATACATCGAAAATATCTTGTCTAGACAATAAAGCCCTCAATGCAAATCTTGCTTGTTCGCCATACCCAGATCTGCTTAAGATTGGCCCTTTTATAATGATTTTCTTTTTCATAGTGATGCTATTCTCCAATTTTGATAATTACTTCTGTTCTCCCAACTACCGAAATTTTCATGAGTTTCCAACATCAAATTTGTCCATTTGTCTTTGAATTCAAGATAATTGTAGTTCTTTAATATATGGGCTCTGCCAGCTTCACCCATCTTCTTACGACCTTCGGGACCAGCATTGTATAAATCTGTCATACACTCTAAGAAATCTTCTTTCGAGATTCGATCTTCGTAAATCCATGGAACTTGTTGAGAGCCGATAATTGCTTTTGAGGATGGTTGAATCCCCATTCCAAACCAATTTCCTTCGCCATCTGTTACTTGTTCTTGCAATCCCCCGGTCATTGTAACCATAACTGGAGTTCCACAACTCAAACTCTCTAAAGTAGCCAATCCAAAGCCTTCAGCGTCAGAAATATTAACAGTTAAATCAGCTGCAGCGTACAATTTAGCTAGAATTTCAGGCGGTAGTTTTTGCACAGATATCGATACTTCACCATTGTGTAAGCCTAAATTATCCAACACAGCATATAGATCTTGACCATGAGGGTCACTGGGGTCAGTATGCATTATTAGTTTGGCTTTATCATGACCAACCTTATCTAAAAATTCTTTAAACCAATAAACTAGTGTTCCAGACTGCTTTCTTCTAGCATTTCGATTGTTCCAAAAAACAATCATTGTATCATCTTTGACATTATATGCTTGCTCTCGAAACATCTTTCTATCTAGCTCTGTTAGGGGAGCAAAGATTTTATCATCAACAGCGTGAGGAATATATTCTGACCTAACATCTGGAACTAATGTCTTTACAATATCATCTGTAACTTTGGAAATTGTTGCAATACAATCATTGCCAGCGTACCACTTTGTATTGAAAGAAGGGTAAGGATAGTTATCCCAAACATGATAATAAACCATTGGAACGTGAGGCCTAATTTCATTCTCAAAAGCCCACAACCACTCATAAAATCTAGGATCTGTCATAAACCAAATCATATCTATTTTTTCAGTTCTGACGATAGACTTTATCATTTCTGGAGTGCCGTAATCTTTAACTGGCTGAATAATCCAATTTTCACCATAGCCTTCAATTTGCGTTGGCGTGTAATCCGGATGGTGCATAGCACCACCCAAACTTAAAATTTTAAATTTTCCAGTATCTAGTAATGCTGTTATTACATTTCTTGTTTGTGTACCAACACCACTAGGTGATAGTGGGTGGTCACTAATAGTCAAAACTTTTATTTTTTTATCCATTGCAATGTACCTTATATAAATGACATCTTCTACAAGACAATTTGTTTTTGATGTAGCGTTTTTTGTTAATGTTTTTAACTGCGGTTTCTAATAAAGTAATAGAGTTTTGAATACGCTTTTCTGCATTAGATATTCTCAAGATCTCTACCTTATTCTTTTTTGCAGTCCTCTTTAAAAGGATAAAATAAGTTTCAATATTTTTTAAGTCTATATTGTGCTTTTTGGCAAAATAGTTTTTATAGAAACTCAATTGATAGGCCATCATCTTATCTGTCTTCTTTTTCATGTCCCAGCCCCATGAGCAACTTTTCCAATCAATAATATGGTATTTATTGTCAGGAGTCTTTATAACCAAGTCTATAAACCCCTTAAATTTCATATCGTCTGATTTGAATTCTCTTATGTTCTCATATAGCTGCTCTTCTACAGAGATTACTTCAAATTCGGGAAACTGTTCTTTTAAAGCAGGAAAAATCTCTGGACAAAGTTGTTTGCCTTGTTCCAAGAAAGCACTAACTACCGATTCTTTTATATCTTTAACTTTTGATATTTCTTTTAAAAAAGTTTCTTCGAAAACTTTCTCTAAATTGACATTTGGATCTTGTATACCTTCTTCGCACGCTTTATGAATTGCTGTACCAAAAGCAAGATATTCATTTGCTAGAAAGTGATCAACCTTATCAACATAGATAAGTTTGTGTTTAAAAGTACACTCTTTCCAAACTCGAAGTTCAGAATAGCTTATCTTTTCTTTTTTCAAGTTTATTCCTTTTCTTTTGTTTTTGTTGTTCTGCGACGAGGAGTTGCGGGTTTTTTAACTTTTGACTTGCTAGCTTCTTTCTCGAAAATATATGTGCCTGTCAGTTCGGCACCACCAAAATTCCTTAAAATCAATCCAGATCCAGATGTAATCTTAGAATATTTAAGATTTTTTTCTCTTAAGAAATCTTCAGCATCGTGCTCAGAAAAGCCAAGCTTCTCATCTCTAGCAAACCTTCTAGAAGGCAAGGATACTTCTAGTATATATTCACTTTGTGTTTGTTTAAAGTTTATGTCTATATTTTTCATATTTATATATTACAACAAATTATTTATTTTTTCAAGTAAAATAGGGCTTATTTGTTTTAATTTGTTGGATTCCCTACCATAAAACACTGCTTCAAAACCATTTGCGAAATACTCACTAAGAGATGTTGCAGCATAAGGACTATAAAATAGGCCGGTCGTTAAGCTCCTCAAAAAAGAATACGTGACCTCTTTGTATAAAAATGCGTCAAAATCATAATCATACTTAGGGTTATCAAAAGAGTAATTATCAACTTCAAAGCCTTCAGGTTTTAAAAGTTGGTAGAGTTTTTTTCTTTTTTGCAAGAACTCTCTTTGCAAAGATAAATCACCGTATATTTCATCACTGTGCATTTCTTCAACAGAATGAGCAAACTCATGAATAATATCGTCCATCATATCTGCCTCAGATTTTTGATCATTTGTCAAAAATATCATTCCATTTGAATACGATGCATCCAAGTCTCTTTTTAGTAAATGATCAAACTTTCCAACATATATTGTATCGATATATGAGGCTAAATGAGTTGGAATTTTCTTTATTGCTTTTGCGATTATAGAAAGCGAGTCAATGCCTTCGGGAGCATCTTTTATAAAAACATCTATATTTCCAACTCTTTTACGCTTGAGCTTCGTTTGTTGCTTCTTTATGTAGTTCTTCATCTTTCTTTAGTTTTTGGCCATACTCAACATCTGTAAGCGCTTGATGGTAACCTCTAATAAAGTTTTCCTCTGCCAAAGCCAGGACCACTTCTGGAAAATCAGTTGCCATAACTTCAATTATCATCTCTGTTGTTACTTCATCGTTGTCCGGGTTTAGTTTGTTGCCTACATATTCAACGATGCTTTCTTTTAAGGCATTCTCTTTGTTGATTTTTTGATTTAAATCGCTATTTTCTAATTCTACTTTATCAGAAAACTGAACTTTCATTTTCAACTCCTTTATAGTAATTCAGCAGCAATTGTTGCCACTCTTGATCTTTCGCCTTTATTTAGGGTTACGTGTCCAGAGATTTCTTGTTCTTTCATTTTTTCTATAACGTAGCTTAAGCCGTTTGTTTTAGCATCAATGTAAACATTATCAATCTGTTCAATATCTCCAGTTAAAACAATTTTTGAACCTTCTCCAACGCGGGTGAGAACAGTTTTTATCTCATGTTGCGTCATATTCTGAACTTCATCAATTATAATATATGCATTAGAAATAGAGCGACCACGAATAAAAGTCATTGCTTCTATTTCGATTTGACCCTTTGCTGTGTACATATCTAATGTCATCCTATCATCATTGAACAAATATCTTAAATTATCTTGTATTGGAGCCAACCATGGAGCCATCTTTTCTTCTAGCGTTCCGGGTAAAAATCCGATATCTTTGCCGACAGCTTCTACCGGCTTTGTAACTATGATCTTTTTATATGTGCTGTTTTCAAAAACCTGTTCTAAACCTGCCGCTAGAGCCAGCAGAGTCTTCCCTGTGCCCGCCTTTCCGGCTAACGTAACCAAAGGTATATCCGAATCTAAAAGGAGCTTAAAAGCCAGTAATTGTTCTTTATTTCTCGCTTTTAAATTCCATGCAGATTTTTTGTTTGGGACTAGATTAAGTATATTATTTTGATATACCGTAAGTGCTGATTTCTTTTCATCCAATTCACTGGTAAGGGTTAAGAATTCATTTGCATGTAAGTTAGGAATTTTTTCTGGTAGTTCAACCCAGCCATTTTCATAAACACTGTTGACCAATTTGTCTGGACATTTTATTGTTCTTTCTCCAGTAAACAAACCACTTACATCTTCGAAAACCTCTTCTGAGACGTAATCTTCAGTTTTCATGCCCAAAGCAACACACTTAACTCTCATGTTTATATCTTTTGATACAACTATTACTTTTCTTTTTGGAAATAATTTTTGTTCTGTTAGTGCCGTTGCAAGAATTTGATTATCTGAATCTTCTAGGTCTAAATCATCCGGACATGAAAATGGGTCATATTTTTTAACCGTGAGTAGGCCTTTTCCCTTTCCTATTCTTACGCCTTTAAACAAATCACCATTACTCTTAATGTATTTATCTAATATTCGAATGAAGGATCTTGCATTTGCACCGACCATATCTAATCGTTTTTTATGCTTATCTACTTCATCTAAGACTTTTAGAGGGATTACAATATCATTATTTCCATATTTTAAAAATGAATGATAATCAGTTAAATATACACTAGTGTCTAAAATATAAGATTTCTTTGCCAATCTAGATTCCTTTCTCTAGAGTAATTAGTTTTTAATTAATTTATTTTTTCTATTGATCTCACATAAAACATGATTTACATCTTTATTACAATCTAACTCTTGTAAGTTCTCAATTGTCTTTTCATACTTATGTGAGGTATTTTCAAGATTGATTATTGGCTTTGGATCCTCAATTATGAGTGTGGAAGCCGCGATAACGATAGAAAGTGGGTCCATAATTTCATTCCTTTTAAAATAAATTACTTTTCTAATATACTTATTATAGGACTTAATTAAATGAATATAAAATTTAAAGTTTTTTTAATTTATTTTGCAATGGTCATTATGACTTCTTGCACAATATCAACTTGTAATCACGCTCTTAAAAAAGATATTATTGATTATCCAACAACTGGATTTGCTAAAATACACAAAGTTTTTAGTATTACAAAATGTCATGACAATGATACATGCATGCCAGCAACTTTTGCAAACGTTGGTTCTGGCGCTTTTATTGCAAATTCAGATACACATTCTTATGTTTTAACTGCAGGACACGTTTGTATAACTGAAGTCACAAAAGAGATGATGCAAACAGTTGCTGAATTCTCTGTAGAATTATATGTACAAAACTATACCGGTAAATTATATACAGCGGAAGTTATCCATGAAGATTACCGACGCGATAAAAACGCTAATGATCTTTGTCTTTTGCGATTAAAAAAGGTAAACCATATTAATGTTAAATTAGGTGCAGAAGACCCTGTAATCGGAGAGAAAGTCTATGCTATGAGTAGTCCGGTTGGCCTGTATCACCCGCCAACAGTACCACTCTTAGAAGGTAGATATAGTGGCAAAATAGAAGAATATAACAAAGCAGGGCTAGTAACAATACCTGCTGTTGGCGGTAGTTCAGGCAGTGCCGTATTGAATGCAGATATGCAAATTGTTGGTTTAATATACGCAGCTGCTCAAGGTTTTGAGAACGCAAGTATTATGGTTAGTTTAAGTGAAATTATAAGGTTTCTAGATGACGGCTTGATTGGCCAGCTAGACGACCACAGGCGTATTTTTCACCCATATCCGTGGATTAATCATCCAACCACCTTTTAATTTGATTATCTTTAAGATTTTTAATTATGTTTAATCTATTAGCAAATGCCGGCTTTCCTAATTTTTCAGCTTGATTGATTTGCTTTTCTAATTCTAAAATCTCTCTTTGTAGTTGATGTATACTTTTAGATCTATTCTTTTTCATAGCGATTACTCCTATCTTTTTCTAGTTCTTTCTTTGGGAATTATTATAAATTCACCACCTCTATGATTAAAAATTTCAGGTGATACTCTGCTACCACGCTCATCATATATTAAATATCCTAATTTTGCAAAATCTTGAAAGTCGAAGCCGCCGTCTTCAACGTCTATCCAGCCTGGATATCCCTCAACAGTGGAATAAAATTTGTAATGGTAACCTAAAGACCATATAGGTCTTATATTTTCTAGCATATTTCTCATTCCATGTAATGCTATAGTTTCCATCCCTTCAATGTCCATTTTAATTAAATTGGGATTTGGTAGATTATTCTCTTTTACAAAATCATCAAATTTATAATATTTTATTTTTCTTGTTTCTTTATATTCATTGTCCATACAACTATTAAATTTTGATTTAACTGTATATGTTTTATCACTCAGTGCACACAAATAGTTTTTAACATTATATGGTTTTGTATTCTTTTTACATCTTTTAAAATTATCGGGGAATCCCTCAAATGCATGAACTTCCATACCTTCAATAGCCATGGGTATAGAAAAAGTACCAATATAAGATCCAATATCATATACAACTGAACCTTTTGCTAGTAAATGCAAAATCATACCAAAATTATGATCTGGTCTTCTATACACTGAATCTGACAAAATAAACTTGTCAATGTTGTGCCCTGTTTCTAGCAGGTCGTGAAAATGTATTTCGTGATTCTTGTATTTTGTTGATTTGTTCATTACACGTATTCTACGTACAATCTGTATCTTAATGCAATCGCATCTTTACCGCTACCCGGAGGAGCATATGAGGGATGCCAATATACATTTTTAACCCTTTCGTGTTCCGTGAGTTTTAATATTGGTTCTAGAGATAAAATTTCTATTGTTACTCTATAAACGTTTTTAGTCTTTTCTGATTCTACTTTCCTATGATTTTCCCAATTAATTCCAAGAAAATCATCTTGATCTTTAAAAATTTGCTTTAAAATCCTTAAAGACTGGGCTTGTGTAGTTTTACGCATACGGCGTTTTCGCTTTGGTTTTGGTTTTTCTGCTTCTGTCATTATTTAACTCTTTTAATTTGGTTTATTTCCCAATCAAAACCTAGCAAAGATTTTAGTCTATAAGCTTCTGTTACGGCCTCTGGAAAAGTTAACCTTTGTATATTTCTATCTTGAAAGTTCTTATTTTTTGAATTTTGCAAAAGAACATGATATTCGCGCATTTTAAAACCTCATATAACACTATTCTAATATTAATCAGCTGCCTTTTTTAGGAGAATTTTTCTTTTTCTGTTTTTTCTTTCTTAGAAGATCTTTACATTCTTCCCAAGAATCTTTTTTTTGTTTTTTTACTTCCACTATCTCTGCGTTAGGCATTCCACCAATTGGCGCGTCCGAACCGGCTATAGGAGAAGCACCAGCAACTGGAAAACATAATACAATTAGCAACCAGGGCAGGGAATATTGTTGGTATCGCATATTAAACATTTAACCTCATCTCCTTTTTTATGTAAAGCTTCCTCTACTTTTTTTATTTCTTTTGATAGTTCCACTTGTCTGACTTCTACTTCTTCTAAGCGGTACTGTACAGTAGACCATGTTCCGATAATTCCAGCTAGAGATGCGACGATCCCGATTACTGTTGCTAGTGTTTTTAAGTCAATATTCATCTTACCACGCCTTGCAAGACCAATATCTTGCTGTGCACTTATCTTTTGCTGTTTTACATTTATGCCTTGCTCTAAAAGATTTTCTACGTTTTGGATTTGATTTTTTAATTTTCATGTTTTTGTCACCAAAATTAATTTTGGTGACACGATCTTTATCTTTTCCACAACCTTTAACAAATGCTTTAAATTTCTTGACATCACCTGGAAGTCTTTTATTAAGTTTAACTTTTCTACCTTTATATTCTGCTTCGCTAATCAAATCTTCGCAACCACACATACTATCATAAAACAATTCATAAAGGCATTCAGGACAAGCATGTTCACCATCTTCTGTGACTGCATCTTGCAACTGCTCATAAAGTTCAAACTCTTCATCGATTAAAGCATATTCATTTAGTTCTTCTTTCGACTCGTCACAAGGAACATAGTCACACTTCTCATCCTTGCCGTCACCGTCGTCATATTTACCTTTTTTCTTCTTCTTTTCTAAAACAAAAGATACTTCTTCTTTAATAATATCTAATAAATCGTTTTTAGTCATTTTACTCTTTCCTCTTTTTGGCTTTTTTACCCCAACTCTTGCCTTTGCCTCTTTCTTTACACGCTGCAGGAGTTGGTCTACAAGCAGGATACTTCTTTCTTTTTTCGCTAGAACCTCTACCACAAGACTTGTAACCACCCTTACCATCTGGAGCGTTACAATCTACCCATCCACCTTTTTTGCCTTTTGCACCTTTGCGACCGAACCAATCTCTTAATGAACTTTCTTTACTAGACTCAGTTCCTGCTTTTTTGCGCTTTTTTTTCTTTTCTAAAACAGCAATGGTTTCTTCTTGGACAATATTTAAAATATCTTCAAGGTTCATTGTTTACCCCTCTCTTGCCATTCTAAAGAAATTTTGTCACTAGTTATTGGACCACCTTTTGCCCAAGTTCGACATGCACGGGCTGAATGGCATTTAAAATGATGCATCCAACAATACCCTAGACGACCATCCTTATCTGATGTTACGCCAGGCATGCATTCATCCATTCTTGGAGATATATCAAAAGCTATACAGTTTGAACAAAGCGATTTCTTTGCTGCTTTTTCGGAAGTTCTCCAATACTCTGCAATGTCTTTCCAGTAATCACCCGGTTCATCAACATTTAACGGACCATATTGTATGTGTTCCGCATGAATTGCAGCATCCCTATTTTTAGTATTCAGTTTAAGATCTTGGGTTGCTTTTGGGCATTCAGACCTTTGGTTACTAATAATCCTTAACTTAATCATCTTTCATCCTCTGTGTTTTTCTTTTTGAAGACTCCTTTCTCTTCTCGGCATATTCTAAAGCTTTTTTAAGTCTAGCTTTAACTTTTGGATCTTTAGCATTTTTATATGCTGCTCGAACTCTTTGATGCACTAAATTAATTATTTGAGATTGTCTCTTGTGGGACTTATTTTTAAAACTAGATTTCGAAAAAGTGTCACTAATATCCGAAACTGAACTAAACTTTACACTTACTGTATCATTCGGATTTTCATCCGTGTAGAGCCTTCTGGAAGAACCTTTTGGTTTTTTGCCTGTGCCTGTTTTTGGATCTTTGCCTTCTTCTGCTTTGACACAATTCCTATATTTCTTACCAAACATTATTTTTGTTTTTCTCTTTGGGTGTGTTTTATATCCCTTTTGACATCTTTCAACTACGATTCTAAACTTTTTTTTTTCGTCCAACTCAACATCTTCGTTTTTTTTAGATTTGTTGCCCCAATTCTTTGCACCAACTTTACGACACTTAACTAAAGCGCCCGAAGCATACGCAGAAGGCCACACTTTATATCGTCTTTTAACTTTGTGATAACAAGCATCTTTTTTCTTCTTTTTCTTTTTTCGCTTTTCTTCTAAGTTATCTTCTTCCATTTTTTTTTGATAAAAACCAGGACTAACTTTTTCAATAGCTGCTTTCAATGATTCATCATCCGGAAAAAGTTTTTTTGCTGTTGGAATTTCCATACCGTCATCGTCCAACACATCGTCGAACATAACAATATCAGAAATTTTTTCAATTTGCTTTTTCCTAAAGTCTAAAAGATTTTGTAATGTTCTTAACAACCTTACTCTCTCTACATTTGCATATCTTGAGCTTGAAACGCCATCTTCTGGCGGTCTCAACTTTGGCATTGGTGGCAAAGTTGTTGCTTTTGTGTCAACTTCATTTTTAATCTTGTTTTTTTCTATCATTAACTTCATGCTTCTTCTTCCTTGTATACGTCTTCTGAGTTTAGGAGCGTATAAGTAAAACTGTTACTCCAAGTATCTGCAGCGATATCGCAAAGATCCATAAACTCATAAAAATCTTTACTACTTCGAAAGACTTGGCAACCAGCACTGACGCCTCCCGTATCTTCTCTCGTATTAGACCCCGCATGCTTGTGAATGTTGATACCGTACCACCCCTCATCTTCCTCTCCTTTATAATCAGGTTTTGAATCCCTGTTATCATCTCTCCAGACTTTAACTTTAGCGCCTCTCTGAATTAAAGCTGTATATGTTTTATGGGTACCAATTCTATAAGCTCCGCGATACTGACCTGGAATTAATATCGCAGTTCCCTTGCTGTTAATCGGTCTTTTT
>Ga0209348_1000268_pt1 | contig 29482 bp, 36 predicted proteins | sample ETNvirenome_2_30_FD_184065 | JGI IMG/M metagenome (GOLD analysis project Ga0209348, IMG submission 184065) | Marine viral communities from the Pacific Ocean - ETNP_2_30 (SPAdes) (version 2) | ecosystem: Environmental > Aquatic > Marine > Oceanic | place: Pacific Ocean | collected 2013-06-22
TTACGAATAATGGATATAAGGTCTTGATGCCGTATATTATAACGATCAACATCGATGACCCCCCAACTGCATGTATTATCATCTCGAATGGGAACTGACCCATAGTAAGCTTCTCCTTTTAAATGTTGCCTCCAATGCTCTATCGTCATTGGAGAAGGTTCAAGCCAATGTTTGAATTCTGCCTTACCCTTCGAGTTCTTCTTACCCGTAGGTTTAGATACACCAAAATATGTAGTTGAGCCCTGGAAAAGTAATACAAACTCCTCCAGGGTTTTGTCAAGTAGGTCCATACTAGAATGGAGTTTTAGCTACCTGTTCTTCTTTGCCGTGATTGACTCTTACGGATCCTTTCTTACAACTCTCGTAAAACTCAAAAGCTGATTTCATAATCTCCTCAGACCCTACAGGTCCAATATGAGAAATTTCCCAACCAAACCAAGATCCAAGATTATTTTTTTCAAGGACAGTGCTCATACTATACTGCTGAGTAAATGGTGCTGGCTTAAAAAAACCTTTACCATTCTTTCTCTGCTGCCTTAGTGACATCATCATAGAGTTCCACTTTTTAGATTTTTTTCTTTGAGTGGATTTCATTGTGATTAAAGCTGTAGATGTTTTGTCAGACTCAACTACCATTACATAATGAGACGCTGTCTCTTCTATGTAGTTTCCGTTTTCAAGTCTATCTTTACCATCATCACCTCGAGTTGTTTTACTCATGATGTCTGAGTCGCTTGGATAAACATTCACTGGAGCAACAGCACCCTTATCTCTGTCTCTCCATTCGATGTACTCTAATTTATAGAAACAAGGTATAACCGTTATACCCTTGTGACCATCATAAAGTTCATCAGTAACCGTATTGTAAATCATACCTGCTTTTGCCTCAGGTATAAAGCTACTATCTCCTTGTGTTACTTGCGGTGAAAGTTGTCCAAGAACTTTTAAGAATGGTAATGCTAGACTCTTTGAGTCGACATTATCAAAGCCCTCATCTGCAAATTGCTCAATATTAAAATTAGCAACTGCACCTTCTTTTTTTATTGTTACTTCATTAGCGTGTCCGCTCTTCTGTTTCATTTGTCCTCCGTTATTTGTTGTTTGTTATTTTTGTCTTATTTGCTATGTACACTCCAAACAAATCAAAAGGTAATTTCTTACCTCCCTCGACTTGTTCTCTTACAAACGCTTTTAAAGTCATTGGTTCAACCTTTTCTTTTTTGTTGTAGTTAAATCCAAATTTTTCACAAACGTTTATAAGTTCTGAGACTTCATTATCTTGACCACGACCAAATGATGCGGTCACAGTATTTTTAATTAAGTCCTCAAAACCTTTTGATCGAAGCCAACTAAATGCTTCGTCCACTCTAGACTCTGGAATTTTAGCAGCGTAAAAAGGTTTTACTTCTACTTCAGTCCCATCCTCTAACTTAATTTTAGAGACTCCAGCTTCTTGCATCATTTCTGGAATGATTCGTTCTTCTAAATCTCTAACCTTATGCTTGAGTAGACTTAATTTTTCTTCGTCAGCTTTGATTTGATTTTGGAGCTCTTTTAGTTTTTGACATTTATCAGATATTGATTTGATATTATCCTTGTCAATGTCAATTGATGACATCTTTTCTATGTCCATATTTTCCTCCTGTTGGTCTCTTAAATTATCTGCTTGATCTTTGCAATAAAAAAATTATATAATTTTTCTGATGTGGAAATATCCGTATAAGACTAAACCTTACCAACACCAAAGGAATGCCCTCAACGAATCAGCAGAAAAAATTCAATGGGCTTACTTTATGGAGATGGGCACAGGTAAAACAAAAGTAACAATAGATAATATTGGTTATTTATCTTTTAAGGGAAAAATAAATGCGGCACTAATAATAGCACCAAAATCAGTTTATACTATTTGGGAAACTGAAATAGAAACTCATATGCCCAATGCTATAAAATATAAAATTTATAAATGGAATATTGATAAACCAAAAGAATATGAAAAATTAAATAAATACGAACACCTTAGAATCTTTCTAATAAATGTTGAAGCCCTTTCAACTAAAAGAGGATTTAATGGCTGCGTAGATTTTCTTACTAAAAATAGGCAAAACTTTGTAGCATTGGATGAATCAACAACCATAAAAAACAAATCAGCAAAACGTACAAAGAACATTTTAGGATTACGAAGATTAGCAGGGGTAAGGCGAATACTAACAGGATCGCCAATAACAAAATCGCCATTAGATCTTTTTACACAATGTCAATTCTTAAGTCCAGAACTTTTAGGATTTAGTAGTTACTTAGCTTTTAGAAATAGATATGCAGAAATGACAGACATCCCTGTTGGATCAGGCAGATTTATATCTGTCCCAAAATATTACAAGAGACTAGAGGAGTTAGAACTAAAATTAAAACAATTTGCAACAAGAATACGTAAAGATCAATGTTTAGATTTAAAACCTAAGGTAAGATCTAAAAGATACATAGAATTAGAGGGTGAAAGTAAAAAAATATACGATAGATTAAGAACTACAGCACTAGCCATAGTTGAAGATAGTACAATATCATTTTCAAATAAACTCACTGAAATTATCAAACTTCATCAAGTATGTAATGGATTTACAAAAGATGATGAGGGAAAAATGCTTGCACTGCATGATCATAAATTAAAAGCTTTACAAGAAATAATTGATGAAACAGATGGTAAAATTATTATTTGGGCGAATTATTTGTGGAATATACACGAAATAAAACATTTTTTAGAAACACGATATGGCCATGATTCGGTAGTGTCTATTTTTGGAGAAGTTAGTGTCATGGAAAGAAAAAAGGCAGTTGAGCGTATACAAACCGATCCTAATTGTAGATTTTTAGTAGGTAATCCCACAACTGGTGGGTTTGGTCTTACACTAACAGCATGTAATACTGTTGTTTATTACAGTAATAGTTATAATTTAGAAGTGCGTATGCAATCTGAGGATAGGGCACACAGAATGGGACAGACAGGAACTGTGGTTTACGTTGATATTGTGGCTAAAAATACTCTTGATGAAGCCATTCTAAAATCACTTATAAATAAAGGCCAGATTGCGGCTAAGACTTTAGGTGAAGAAGATCTAAGATCCTGGTTGTTGTAGTTTATTAAACTTTTCAAGTCTCTCTAAAAACTTATCACCATATTCGATCAATTCAGGCTCTGAGAGCTTAAATTCCTGATATTGTAGGTCTCTGGTACAAATACTGATTACACCCTGCTCTATGGGGCCGTAATTCGTTGTATGGGCTAAATAATAGGCACCCAACTGATGCTTATAATCCTCCACATATTCTTCTTTTTTAAGTTTATTTGATTGTTTCCAGTCTACAATGCTAGGTTTTCCATATGCTACTGCAGTCAAATCGCAGGTTCCAGCAAATTTGTTTTTATATTCAAGGCTTATTTCGTTACCCCAAACCTCATTTAATTTAATATTATCAAGAATTGTTTTTGCCATCATTCTAGGTTTGGTACCCTCATCAGTTGCATTATAATATCCTTGGCCTGTTAAATAATACTCTAAAACTTGGTGCATCTCAGTGCCTATATTTGATGCTTGGTTCATTATTCTGTTAGCCTCTTTTTCTCCGACTCGCCTACGCCAATTATTCAATTGCCTCATGTCTTTAGTGGCACTTAAAATGGTAGTTACAGATGGGACTTTAACATTATCCACAAGATACTTACGTCCAGTTGTATCTGAAAATCTATTATAATGTTTATATGGGTATTTTTTGTTTAAAACTAATTTCACCAGACTTTTGTAATTAATACTAATATTATTCCTGCCATACCAGTAATTAATACGCCTGCTGATGTCAACATTATTTTTTCTATTCTTGCAATGTCGTTTTGTAAATTTTTAATGTGTTCTTGTGTTTGTTTTTGCATGATTCGACACAATTTTTCATGCGAATCTATTCGTTGTAATGCATTATCTGTTTTAGGCACGTCTATTCCTCATGGCTATCGCAGCTCCCGTTGGATCGTTAGGAAATAAAGCTTGGAATTGAGCTGAATTCACAGGTGTTCCGATGGCCGGTGCTGCTGCTTGTTGATTCGGTGCAGGTAATGCTAGATTTGGTTCATCGCCTATTTCTAATTTTGCTTTTTCACCATCAACTGTAAATGTCGTGTTAAAATTTTTCACTGCTTGTATACCACCTTGTATGAAATTATCATCTTCAGCTGCTTGTTCTTTATCAGGTGGTGGCATTATTTCTTCATTGTACATTTTTACAAGAACTGATTGTGGAATGTTTTCTCCATCTTCGCCATAGTTAGGTTGAATCATTTCAACATTTTGTCTATTTAAATAATCTGTTATTTCTTTTAAATTTATATTGTCTGGATCAACTGGTTTGAAATCATCATCTTCCGAGAAAGCTTTATTAAAGAATCTTGCAAAAGCTTCTCTCTTAGTTCTTAGGCCAGCTAAATATACTTTAGGATTTATTAATCCTGCTTGTCTTTCTCCAAAAGCTTTACCACCAGTCAATACGGCTTTAACTTCTTGAGGTGTCAATACATCATTTATTTGTCTTAGCAAATATGGATCAGATAATATTTTACCTGCACGTAAAGCAGTTGCAAATAAAATTAAAGGTGCAAATGGACTTGCAGCTGCAGATCCACCAAACCCCAATGCTACACCAGCAAGTGAACTAGCTCCACCAAGTGTTAATCTTCTTTGAATAAATGATGATGAATTTGTAATAGGAACATCAGTCAATCTTTTTGTGTATTCAACAAAATCTTCTAAATGACCAAGAGCCTTAGCTCCTTGTGCACCACCACCATATAGTTCTTCTATAAATTGTTTTGTGGCTCGAGATGGATCATCTAATCCCAATAAATTTCTAAATGTTGTACCACTAAAATCTCTGTAATCATCAGGACCAAACCTGATGTTAGTTATATCTTCTAATCCATCATCAGATAATTGTCTTGTTATATCTCCACCTTGATTTTTTACAGCTTGTTGTAAATCTTTTCTACCAAATGCATCGTAAACATCGTCAACTCCATTTTGAAATCTTACATCACCCTCTAAAGTTCTAAACGCACCATTATCAAAAGGTGCAGAAAACGGGACTCTCGCCTTACCAAACACACCAGAATTTATTGGTTTACTTTTAAATGCTCCCATAAATGCATTATGCAAAAATTTAGCTGTAGCAGCTTTATATAATTGTTCACCTGCTGCCGAGTATCCGTCAAACCCTTTTTGTGCACCAATCATTTTTCTAAATTCTTCTAATGCGGCAGGACTTCTAGATGAAAAAACTGCTTGTTGTATTTTTTTAAATAATTGATCTTTTGGTAAAGTTGCAGCTCCTGGTATATTAAACAAAGTTTTTTGTGTAAAAAGGTTTTTGTCAAATTGAATAAGAGGCTTCATTGCTGTAGTTCCCTCTTTTCCAGTATAAAATTTCATAATTCTTGAAAATACTTCATTAGCATCTTTCAATGATTTATGCATTTGTGAACCTGCTTCCATAATACTATCTAATCTTAATTTACCCTCAGGTGTTTTAGCTATTTTAGCTGCAGCTTGTTGGAGCATTTCTTCAGAAACATCCATGCCCTCTCTTCTTAACTTAGCAGTAGCGTCTGCAATCATTTCTGCAGTTGGAGCAACGTCTCCTGCAGCTTCTGATGCTGCTCTGGCTGCAAGTTCTGGTTCTAATATTTTAATAACATCTCCACCGCCTAAACTTATAAGGTTAGTTTGAATGTCTTTGTTTTTTAAAAGCTCTGTTGTATTTAAATTTTTTAAAAATCCATGTGCATCTCTTTCTAATGCAGATCTAATCTCTGCTACAGTTTTGTTTACTGTTTGATAGTTTGTTTGTTCTAGAGCTCTATTCAACATCATGGTGACTCCTTTATATTGTCCGAAAGAGATCGGCCCACTTCTTCCAACACCAGCCATAAAACCCATAAATTGAGCTAAAGGATCTTGTCCTAACATTAAGTCTTCAACACCTTTTATATTAAAAGTCTCTCTACCGCCCATAGTTAAGCCCTGTTGATACGCTTTTGCTACGTTTGGATACATAGCAGAATTTTGTGCTAAAAATTTATCAGCTGCTTTCATGGTATTTTCTAATTTAAGTAAAGCAGGGTCTCCAGCTATTGTATTTAAAGCAAAAAATTCTTGATACGCATCATCTATAGCTCCTGCATTTTTTCTAAATGTTGCAGCTGCTTGATCATAAATTTGTTGTGATAAAAATGAATGATGATAAATAGGTGCAATCGTAGCTATGTTAGTATCAATGTAACCGTCTGCAAATTTCTTTTCTGCAGATAACATTCTTCTATCCATAATTCTAGATATGTAAGGAAACACACCAATAGTTTTAAAATAACTTTGACCAAGTCCAGATAAAGGACCATCTCTCATTGCTGCAAGTAAAGGAATTTCAAATCCATTATCTCTTGCAAATCTCGCTATATCTTTCTGATATTGACCTGTAGTCCCAAATAATTTATTTAATATACCACCTGATGCCATCAACAAAGGTGTAAGAGCTGCTGCACCAAAATTATATAAAGATGCATTCTTAGCTTCAACTATAGCTCTGTCTAAAATATTTAAATCTTCTAATTTTTTCTTAGGCATATCTCCTAAATCTTCAAGCATGCCATTTATTATTTGTGGTCCCAAAACTTGATTAGCAATATCGTAAGCAGCAGAACCTACACCAGCACCTAATGTACCAGCGGTAGCTACTCCTAATTCTGCTCTGCCTAATGGGCTTTTTGCAATTCTTTGTGGTATATCAAAAGCTCTTCCGGCAAATCTTAATGCACCACCCAAAAATTTATATCTTGCAGGAAGCTTACTTGCTAAATTTTCAAAAAACATTTTTTTATTACGTGTTAACGCTATTGATTCCCCAAAACCCTGTTGACCTGCTGCAGCTGCAGCTGCTTTGTAAGAATTTGCAATATTGTTTTGAAAATAATTTGCTGCTATTAATGATGCACCTAAGTCTCCTGCAAGCACTGCTGAGCTTCTCCCTGATAATAAAAAATCTCCACCTGGTAATCTTGATTCATCATAACCAAATGCTGCTGCTATTGGATCTTTAGCAACTGTATCTCTTTTTGCTAAATCACTTCTTGCTTTACCTCTTTCTTCAATTATTGCCTTTAAAGGTTTAGATTTTATTATTCCTTCTTGGATAAGTTTATCTATCGATCGTAATTGTAAAGCATTTAAATTTTCAGGTGCAAAAGTATTATCTTTAATACTTTGCTCTACTTTGTTTACAAAATCTTTTTGTTTGTCTGTTAATTCTTTAGCCATTAGTTAATTCCCAAAGCCTCAAAAGCATTTTCTGTTGTAAATATTTCTGGTGTAGTAGACTCTACGATTGCTTCTGTTCCAAGATTTTTAAGTATACCTTGTACATCTCTATACGTGTTACCCATTGTGTAAAATTTATTTAATCTTAATTTTTGTTTTTGTTGAACTCTTTTCAATAGTTCTTCATATCTTTGTATAATTTTTTCATCTGGTTCTAAACCAAGAGTTTTTGTTAATTCTTCAATTAATTGTAAGTCTCTGTTTGTTAATCTGTCTTTTTCTTTTAGAGAATTAGCAAGTGTGTACGTCAACATTCTTGCATTTACTTGTAACTTACCTAAAGTTTGAGATGCAGTATCTGATTGACCAGCTTTTTGTGCAGCCTCTATCTCATCATCAATTGTTTTTTGTAATTTTTTCTCTAAGGCCTGTAAAGCTTTATTTGTTCTTTTAGAAAACTCCTCTGTTACACCTGTTTGACTAAAGTCTTGTGATATACCACCTCTAAATCCATCAATAATTTCACCTGGTAGGTTACCAAAAGTCTCAACAGTTTTTAGAATTATTCCTGAAGCACCAGAAGCTGTTCTTCCACCAGGAGATCTTAATAATGCAATTTGTTCTTTAATAATTTTTTCTGATAAAGCTCCATCTGCTACAAGTTTAATATTGTCCATGTACTTCGTACTGTCTTGTTGTTTGTAGAATTGACCTTGCTCAGGAGAAATTGTATATACTTGTCCACCTTGTCTTGTGTATACAACTCCTGTTTCTTTATCTTGGAAACCTTCAATAAATTCACCATCTATCTCAATTGATCCAGTGAAAAATTTACCAGAACCTAGTACATCGTTATCTTCTTTTAATTTTTCTTTGTTAAAATCGATGACCATAGTTGCAAAGTCTCTGAAGTTTTCATCGTTTTTCATTTTGACTAAAATAGATGCATCAACTGCAGGACCAAGTGCTGTACCAAGGATTTCTGCAAAACCTTTGAAACCACCCTCCATAGTTTTTCCAGAGAGTAAACCAGCTGCAAGTTTTGTTAAGAAAACCAATTTAGGATCTGTTGCTGTTTTTCTAGGATCTAAATCTTTTAAATCAAAATTATATTCTGAAGCAATATCTTTTCCAGCATCAATATCTGGATCTCCAGAATTATTTTTCTTTGTAACAGTAGGTTTACCTGAACCATCTAATGTTACAATAGCTGAATCATCAGCACCTTTAGCACCTAAACTTGATTTTTTTACTTCATTTGGATGAGTTGCATCACCTGAAACGTTTGAAACCTTTGCATACATATCATCATTTACTGCAACTTTCTTAACATCATTTGCTTCAATCTCACCATTTAAAACTGCTTTTGCAATGTTAGCTGCTTTAGCAACATTTTGTTCACCAGTCTCAAACATAATTTTTGCTGTTAGGTCATTTTGTGCAACTACTAAATCTTTTTCAGTTTGAGTAGCTTGAGAATCAAATATCATTTGATCATCAGGGCCTCTAAACTCACTGTCTTCAGCCAACTGTGCAGCGTCTAATTTCTTAACATTTTTGACTAATGAGTCTATATCTTGATAAACTCTTGCTCCGCCCTTACCAACATATTGAGTGTATGCTCTTATATCATTTGCTATCATAGCTTCTGATTGTTCGCTTGGTGATCCTTTAGCATCTGTGCTAGGGGGTTTAACCAATTCTCTTACTCTTGATGGACTTTGTGACAGTAACAAATTAATATTTTTTGCTATATCAGAAAAAGTAAAATCTTTAAAACTTCTTTCGCCCTCACCTGCTCTATCTCTTTCATAAATATTTATAGCTCTTTCTGGATCTATGTTATTTGCTTTAGCATACTCTCTGACTAATTCTTTTTCTTTTTTCATATCATAAAAACCTCTACCTGTGCTTACAGTAGCTAAACCCGTTGCTGCTAAAGCAGGGTTTGAAATAGCTAATCTAGATGGTGAAGTTAAAATTCTTGAAACAAATCTACCTCTTTTTCCAAATAAACCTGCAGCTAAGCCAGTAAGTTCAGCACCTAAAACGCCACTTGTTACTGGTGTAGGCACGCCTGCTGCCTCCATTGTACCATACATCATAAGTGGAGCTGCAAACCTTCCTGGAAATCTTCTTAATTGATTCGCTCCGTATTGAGTTAAATATGATCCCTCTCTAGGATTGTATGCAAATATTTTAGGAAAAGGTCCCACTGTACCAGAAGGTATTATTGGTCCTCCTCCAGGTCTTTTCATAGACACTGCAGGTGGTCCTATTTGGCCCCCAGCAAATAACCCAGTGTTAGCTTTGATTGGTTTTAAATGACCTTTACGTAAAGCCTCTCTTCTAAACATAGGTCTATTTAAAACTTTGTTCATTTTAATCTCCTATGCGTTCATTCCTTGATAAGCTGCGAATGCTCCTATTCCTGTTCCAACTGCTTGTGCAAGTGGACTCGTTGTTGGCGTTGTGCCTACAGTTACACCTGATTGTGATTTAGGCCCAGCAGCGTAAAGATTTGCTAAAAATTCTGCTCTTTGATAAGGCTCATATTGTTGTTGTAAAGTAGACTGTCTTTGAGCATCTAAAGTTGCTTGAGCAAGTTGCCTTTGAACACCACCTGCGCCCATCAATTGATTAATATCTTGCTGAGCCATTTGTTGTTGCTGCATCCCAGCTGCGCCTAATTGTTGACCAGACGATAATCCTGTTTGAACTTCAAGTCCTTGTTGTCTTTGAGCTGCGCCAAGTGCAGTTCCAAATCCTTGTGCTCTTGATCTTCCTACAGACTCTAAGATTCTATTTTGTAACTCTGCTTGTTGAACACCTTCTCTACCACCGCCAAAGGCACCCTGTTGTATTGCGTTAGCAGCTAGTTGATTCTGCATACCTGCACCCTGTCTTAAAATTTCATCAGTTACATAACTTTGATAAGGATTAAAAAATTGTGAAATATTAGGTCCAGCAGCGGCTGCTTGTTGAGCTCCAATTATAGATCCTATTCCTGCAGAAGTTGCAGCTTGTCCTACACCAGTTGTTCCCGCCTGAGTCAATCCTTGTTGCTCTAATTGAGAAAAAGGTGCAACTTGTATTTTTGGTAAAGTTATTGGATCTTGAGCGACTTGTCTCGCTATATCCATTAATTCTATTTTTCTTTCCTCTATACCAGGAGCTTCTCTGACAATTGATGTCTGAGTCGATGGTGTGCTTGGTGCACTAGATCTGCCGAATCCAAAAAAACTCATATTATAACCATGCCTCTAATTGAACGTGTTTCTTTTTCCAACCCCATTGTTTTGATATTCTCTCCCAACCAGGTCTTGCCATAATACTCAACCTTTTGCATTTGTTGTGTTTTGCAAATTCAGTTATTTCTTTTACCAATTGGTTCTCCCAAAACTCTCTTCTTTTTCCAGTGCATATAATTATTTCATACTGACTAAAGTTTGGTAATTCTGCAATTCTTCCAATAGCTACCCCAAAAACTTTATTTTCTTCAGTTTCGTCAGAGCCAAACATTATCCAACACTGCATAACGTCTTTTTTTAATTCACGAAATATAAACTCAGGATCAGCATATTTTCCAGAAAAGGCTAATGCTTCAGCAACCATAAACTCACACAAAGGCCAAAACCTCTCTATATCTTTTGGTTCTATTGGTAATACGTTTACAAGTGGTTTAATTTTCTTTTTGCTTACTGTCGCCATTACTTTCCTTTAATAAATCAAAGACACGCTTGTATCTTTTTTGTTGTTCATAAAAGTATTGGGCACCTTTTTCTCTCATATCTTTAAAGCTATTTGGATTTGCTCCAGCTATGATTCCAGCACCTAATACGCCATCTGCTCTTGTCACAAACTCTCCGTCTGCTAATTGAGCTAACATTGTATCCTCGTCCTTATCTCCTGCTCCTGATCCATCTTCAACATAACCACTTGCTCTTACATAGTTAGTTGAATCATTTTCATCATGTGAAAGTTTAGATGGTAAATAATTTACACCACCTTCATTATAATTTTTAATTTCTGCAATACCGCCTGTATTTAATCTTTGCACATCAAGTGAGTATGGGCCTAATCTTCTTTGACCTATACCTTGTTCCTCAGGTTTATAAACTGAATCATACTCTTTCTCTTGTCCGGTTTCCGGGTCTATGTATTTGAAATTACCTCTTTGTTTTGCAAGCTCAAGATAACTCATATTGTATCCTGGCATATAAATATCAGCAGGAGCTTGATCAAATGCCCCCATTGCAAATGGCACACCGCCTGCAAGTGCAGCTATTTTTACAGGATCATATCCACTGCCATCTTTTTTTTGTGTAAGTAACTCGAAAATTCCTCTATCATCTTTTGTTGGCGTTCCTCCTTTTCTTTGTGCAGCTAAAAATTTGTCACTTCCTGGTGCGATTGGTACAGGAGGCACTGGTGCACCGAGTCCGATCCCTCGTGCAAAATCAGTTTGTCTGAATGGTTTAAAACCACCTGCTGTTCCAATAGATGCCTGTACACCTGGAACCATAGTGCCTAAATTGTATCCACCATAAGCACCAAGACCTGCACCAAATAATCTTCCTAATCCAGAAGCTCCTGATTCTTTCGCAGATCTGTACCCTTGATATCCACCATAAGCAGCCAAAGCATAAGGTATTAGGTTAAGCATTAAAAAATTCTCCTTTTAGATCTAAATGATAAATATTACCATTTTACTTGTTCAATATCAACTCATCGACAAACCTACCAGTATATTGATGTTCTCCAACATGAGTTATTTCATCTAATACATAGGCATAACATTTGCCTCCAAGATCTTTCCAAAGCTTACAAAAGGCAAAATCTTCTCCTAAGTAGGTCTTTTCTATTGGGTCATGTAAAGTGTCAAAAAAATTCCACATATGCTTCTTTGGCACTACCTTACTATTTATAACTGTGTTTTGTCTAATTTCTCTCTCTGGATAAGCTTTTATAAGTTTCTCTATCACTGACCTTTTAATTAACATGCAACCAGTTGGGCTATGAGTAACTTCAATAACTCCTTCTTTCACCATAATATCTTTATCGTCAGGTACCTTCATAGGATAAGAGTTAAAAGATTGACTCAATCTCTTTGGATCTTTTACAATACCATCTTTCATTTCTTGGAAACCTTTCTCCCATAAGAAAGCTTTAAGCGGATAAGGTATAGATATAACTTCTCTATCAGAATCTATCATTTTAAATATTGTAGCAGCATTAAAGTGTATATCTGAATCAACAAATAAAAGGTGAGTACAATCTGATTCTAAAAATGAAGATACACAAAGATTTCTACCCTGTGTGACTAGAGATGATTTTATTAAACAATATTCTATGGCTACCTTTTTCTCAAAACAAAGTTTGCTCATACCAATCAATCCTTGAACATAGTGCATAGATACTTCTGAATGACATGGGGTAGCTAGAAATACTTTAGGTTTGTTGCTCACTACAGGTTCTTCTTTTGGTTTATCTTTCCAAATAATCTCTGTAGTATCTCCGTCTTTTAAATTTTGTGGATTAAGATTTATTAGATTGTCCATTTAAAACTCCTTTTAAAAACATCTCCCATTCCATACCCTTTTTTTTCCAATCATAAAATCTTTTTGCATAGTCTTGTTGAGCGTCCAGATGTTCTTCTATGTATCCCTCGCCCAATTGTGAACAACAAACGTCAATTGCATGAGCAAATGATTGAGCTAAGAGTTTGTAGTCTTGAGTAAAATTAATATATACAGGCCACTCTGCGCACGTCTCATACAAAGCACCATAGTTTGTAGTAATCATGTATAGTCCTGCTGCCATTGCTTCTACTGCACCAATACAAAAAGTTTCTTCCCAAATACTAGGATGACACCAGATGTCGTAGTTATTAATATTTTTTAGCAATTCTTCATGCGGTTTATATCCAATATAGTTTACATTTTTTAATTGCTTCGCCTGCTCATATAAATGTTTATACTTATCGTCTTCATATTTTTTAAATTCATCTCCGTATATTTGAGTGCTTGAGTAAACATCTAGCATTACGTTTTTTGTTTTTACGTACTGCATAGCTCCTAACATTACATTGAGACCTCGCCATGGGGTTGAGTTATATAATATTCTTATAGGTTGGCCTTTTGTAAAAGCTTTTCTTACAGGAAAATTTGTACATCCATTTTTAATTACCATTGATTTGTTTTGTGGAATTTTAAAAAAGTATCTAAACTTTTCGTAGCACCAGTGTGAATTGAAAACATACCAATCATATTCACTGTGTCTAGATCTATTACTAAAAAACTCTTGTAGATTGCCTTGATCGTAAGAATTTTTCTGCCACAGTAAATTTATTTTGTTTGGATCTAATGGTACTTTGCCAGGTATTGAGGTGCAGATTTGAAATTTATCAAGTATTTTATTATCACAATGTTTATATAGTTGTTCTAATTGTAACTCTGTACCACCTCTTGGATTCATTCTTTGGTTTTACCAAAGAGTGTCAGTTTTGCAACTGTAATCTCAAGATCCTGTCTAAAATCATCATTAGTTGTATCTGTATTTGGATCTGCTACATCAGCATCAAACTCAGCTTTGTCAGCATAAACTTTACCTGTGCGTTTATTTTTAACAATTTCTTTTGCCTCTGCAGGTATTCTAGGTAATTCACTCATAATTATCTCCCTTGTCGATTGTATTTCTTATAATCTCTTTTTTCATTTTTTGAAAGTTTTTTCTTATGTCTTCCAGGCCTCTTTCTTGGTTTAGGTCTTTCAACATATGCTTTGAATTTTCTAGCCATTTTGTTGTGATCTATCTAACTGTGCGTATGATATAATTCCTTGTATTTCATCAGCTGTCCCAGCAGTAAATTTTAAAATATCACTTGCCTCTAGGACTAAAGTTTTATCAATTAGATTTATAGTTGAACTAGCCGAGACTGCCTCATTAAATATTCTAAAAGTTAAAGAAGCAGAAGTATCTGTAACTTGCACGCTTAAATTTACTGCTCCTGTTGATCCATTGTTTATTTGTATTTGTTTAACTAAAAGTACAGCATTAGAGGGTGCTGTCAAAACTGAAGTAGTGTCTGTGGTGGATAAATTAATTCCAGCGTTTTTATATTGAATTGTCATGACAAGAACCAGTTAAAACTATCTTGTTCTTCTTTTAAATCAAATTGAAAAGAGAAGTTAAGTTGATTTTTTAAGGTATCTAAAGCCTCAACAATTTGTCTTTGATTAGACACCATGTATTGATTTTGTGGTTCAGGAATAAAAATATTTATTTTTGCCATTATTTAAATCTAACTGATCTTGGTGGACCTGATAATTTACCTTGTGCGCCCATCATTTTGTCTCTAGCAGCAGTCGCTGCAGAAGTGTCTTTCATTCCCATGGTATTATTTGGTTTTCCTCCTCCGCCTGTTTGAGTTTGTGTAGGTATATTAGTTACTGGAGGAGTTGGTAAACCAGATACTGTATCCATAGCACCAGATCTGAATGCACTTATAGTTGCAAGTTTTAAAGGATCTGCGTTTGCTAATCTAATGGATTGTAACTTAGCGTTATCTTGTGCCATTCTTTGTTCTAATATTTTTCTTCTTTCAATTAAATTTTTTGGATCTTTTCCACTTCTTAATAATCTTGGTATTCCAACATTAGTTATTGTATCAATTCTTTTTTGGTATGCATCCTCTAAACCCACATTGGTAGGATCACCAAATTTACCTTTTGTAATATTATACAGTAAACCACCACTTATGGGCGCATAACCCGCCATGATATCGTCACCTGCTATTCTGCCAATATCATCTAAGCCATAGACACCTGCAAAATAATCTCTTGATTGATCAATTACTGGATCTCGTTTTGGTAAAATAGCCCTAGTAAACGCACCCGACAAAGATCTTTCTCCCATAGGTAAGTAAGACAATAAATCTTTAAGACCAAAAGATTTATTTTTTTGTGTTATTCTATTTTTAACTATATCTTTAGAACTATCAGGGTACATGGGCTGTATTCCTTGATTTAAGTAATTGAGGTAATTGTCATAACTACCAAATCTACCTACTAGCTCTGGGTTATTTAGAAAATTGTTAAGGTCTTGATCCATTTATTTGTCCCATTCTTTAACTTCAATTAAATTAAAAGGTATAGCATATTTTGGCCCATCTTTCAAAGGTGAGGTGCCATGCTGTATTATACCATTGAAAAAGAAATATTCATTTTTACGTGGTTTTACTTCTAAATTTAATTCAGGAAAACACAACGGAGTTTCGTTATCGTTTAAATATACTATGCCAGACCACATCGTATTATGTTCATGTGGTTTAGTCCAATCACCTTTTTCACACTTTATACCCCATGCGTCTTCTAAAGTGCATTTTTGCACAACCATAGGTAAATCTTCTCGTAAGTAATTTAAAATACCGTGAAATTCTTTATCATTGTTAAAAAATTTAAAACTTGTCATTTTGCCTTTGACATTAGTTTGACCATTTAAATTATCGTTTTGTGCTATGCCTTCTTCAATTCTATTTATAAAATAATCAGTGTTTACTTCTTTTATACGCCCTTGAACAAATGTAACATTTTTAATTATACCCTTTTCAAAATGCCTTATTATGTCTTTCACTACCTCATACCATCTGGCTGAGTATCAGCCCTGAATGTTCCATATCTCCAAGCTTGATTAGTAGAAGTGTTTTCAACCTTTAGACTTGCAAACCTTGCTCTCGCACGAGTATCAACTTTTGTTGTTGTGCTGTTTATAGTAAATGGACCTAAAGGTGAGGATGTCTCATTATCTACAGGAAAGTCTTTTAACAAAATTGAAATTTTTGCATCACCAGTCAATAATTTAAAATCAGGGACAAATCTCCTCATGCTCATAAAAAATTGACCATTTCCCTCAACATCTAAATCAAAATCTCCTGATTGAATAAATGATGTTATGGCTGTTGAAGTTCCAGATGCTAAAACATCATTTGTGCCTTTTTCGTGAGCGTAGTAAATAGTTGATCCATTGATACTTGTAACTCCGTTTATGGTAGGAAAGTTTGGTGTTCCTGTGGTGCTGAATTCTGTAGCATATGGTAACTCAAATAAAGTTGCATCATAATACGTTGTTCTTGCTAATGTGCCAGTCGTCCAGGTGTTTTCTGAGTAATTATAAGTTACAATACGATCAATATTTGTGCTGCCATTTTTTGGATAAAACCAATTTATTTCTGAATAAAGATTATTACTGCCTGCGTAAACTATCTCTCCAGAGGCATAATTGATTCCTAAATTATCACCGTCACTTGTAAATACAAAATCCTCAACTAAACATGGTAATGATTTAACAGTACCATCGTAAACAAAAAATCCACCTGATTGACCCATCCAATAAACCTTACCATCTATATACCTAATTGAGTGTTGGCCTATAGCTCCACAATTAGATCCCACTTGTCTAATAGAAAAAGTAAAAGGTGGCCCTACAAATTGCATGACGTATGCAGAAGTATCTGTAACAATTAAAATGTAATCTTTAGCTTTTGCAGCTCCAACAATTTTAGTGCCAGAGTCTAACCTAAAAGTTCCCGCAGTGTTTATTGAAGTAGGTGTATAATCACTTTTGTTTTCTTGGTCAGAAAATCTTATAAACATTTTATCTTGTGTAGATGTATCTCCAATAGTTGTTTCTGTTCCTAGTATAATTAAGTGTCTGTCTCTTTCAGATACTATTGACATTACACTCGCAGTTGGAGCTCCAGTAACCAACACCGCCCTAGTTAATAAAGCATTAACGTCTGCGTGTATTGGGTTCCAAGAAAAAGTTTTACCATTTTTTGCGGTAGCTATGAGTTGTTCTCCAAAATTGTCTAATGACCAAGAAGCAGGATCTAAAACAACTGTTGACGTTGTAGTGGCATCGCCCCATCCAATAAAATCTGTAGCGTTTGTGACAGTTGCTCCGTTAGAGTGTGAGGATCTAGTCGATCCCAATGCGCCTCTAACAATACCAGTCAAATCGTTACTTGATATGCCGCTGTAAGTTATAAGCTCAGCTCCTACTAAAACTTTTCCTGATGTTGGTAAGCCTGTGGTAGAAGCTAAAGTTATGTTTGTGGCGGATCCTCCATTACCGTTTGAGTCGTCAGCTAAAGCTCCGTTCAAAGTAGTAGTGATTGCTCCAGATATAGTTCCTCCCCATAATCCAGTTCCATAACCAAATCCAAAGGTTTGTGTTAAAGGTCCAAAGTTTGCATACGGATTGATTGTCGCTGATCCGGTGCCCGTTGTCGTTCCTGATGCGGCAGATGAAACTTGTATAGTAAATGTGTCAGTGGTGGATGTAAGCACTTCAAAAGCATCATTTGTAAATACTGAGGTACCATAACCAGACCCAGTGGGGACAGTCACGGATGTGAAGGTAAACAAATCTCCTGCCACTAATCCATGAGCAGCCTTATTTACTGTGATTGTTTGTGGTGCACTTGTGCTTGATATTGTAAAAGTTGCCCCTGTTATAGCTGTATCTAGTGGAGTGATGTCATAAAAGCTTCCGCTATAATAAACAAATAATGCTTTGTGTGTTCCAATTGCAGCATAAGATCTACCGTCTAGGTCTGCCCAAACGTGTTGAGCTCTTGCAGCTCCTACCAAAGAACTACTAGTTATTTGTTCCCAACCACCAATTTTTTCTGGTAGGCCATATCTAAATCTTACATTGTCACCATCAATCCACTGACCCTCAGCTCCAGTTTCTGTGACTTGTTTGTTAAATCCAGGTCGTATTATTACGTTAGTTAAAGGCATGTTATATTATACTATGCACTACTTACTTAGTAAATGTACAGTTTAAAAAATATCTCCCCTCTGGGTTTGTCGAAGTCGCGTAACTTCTAACTAATTTAGAATCCATTAAAATACACCTATTCTCTACAGCTTCAATCTTTGGCCCACCCATAATTTTAGTATATCCATCATTAGTGTTAAGATCAATTATCGCAGTTGTGCCTTCTATATCTGCATCAATATTAAACTCAAGCTCTGTAACATTTTTTGAGGGAGGTATGTAATTTACATAAGACTCATACACTTGTTTGTATTTAAGCTTATCTTCAAGAGTTTGCAAAATAAATATTTTGTTACTAACTATTTTGTATTGTTTATAAAATACATGTCCTAAAAATTTTTGGTTGTTGTTCCAATACCATGCAAAATCATTTTTCTTTATATTTTTTACTATAAAAAATAAACTCGTATTATCTAAAAAATTATTTATTACCTTTATCAATTTTCACCCTATTTGAATCTGTTGTTGTACCGTTTAGATCAGGTCTAATCTCTATTATTTTAGTAGCAAGGTTTGCCATATTAGACAAAACAAGCATCATCTCCTCAGCTGATAAATAAATTAATTTGTGTTTATTTATTTTTTTTATCTCGTGCCTTTCAAATTCAATTAAACCTTTTCCTGTTTTGTTATTTACTTTAAATATCATTTTGTGAAATCCGAATCGGGTGGTGGTATTGGAGGAAAGCCAAGGTCTACCCTTCTATCATATTTTGCATCTACATGTTTACCATTTGCATTAACATAATGCAAAAAACATTGAGCACTGAAATCACCTTCCAGAGGTTTTCTGTAATGCTCTACCAGATTACCCAAATACAAAACTGCATCTCCCTTATCTAAATCTATCGGAGTGCCGTCCATAAATATTGGCCAACTAGTCCCACAATTATCAATATTCATAGATATGCTTACTTCACAAGTTGGTCTATCTTTATGTTTGGTCAGTTCAGAATTATTCGTATAAAATCTCCAGTACGAATATGAGGGCAGTAATTTTAAATTACTCTCTTGTTCAACAATTTTTTGTTTTAATAAAACTAGACTTTCCATAATTAAATCACCATAATAATATGTATCATAATTATTATTTACAGGACAAAAGCTTGATTGATTATGCACATGCTTCATTTTACAATAATTAGAAAGTAACATTATTTCATCCTTGTTTAAGAAATTTTTAATTACTCTATAATTAAAATCTTGTCCTAGAGTCCCCATGATACAATTGAATACCTTTCTCCTGAAACAATTGGTGTGATTGTATGTGGATATAAAAAATTACTTGGCCAAACAATTAAACTATTTTTTTTCAATAAAGGTTTGAATATTTTTTCTGTGTTTGGTTTGAAAAATTGTAAGTCTCCTCCATCATAGTTGTCATTAATAATATATATTGCACTTAATGTTCTTGGTAAAGAGGTACAATGATCAATATGTTTTATATAAAATCCCCCTGGCTTATAATGCAAAACATTAATTTCTTGTAATTTAACAATGAAATCAGATTTAATTAAACGACCGTAATCCTTAAAACTTTTGTTTAACGCAGCTATAAACATATTTGCCCAATGTGTTGTTGTAAAATTAGGTGCACCATAATTTACTAAAGACCATGTTTTTACATTTCTTACATTTTTATCTAAAACATTCTCAGTACCATTATGAATGTAAGCGTCTTGGAAATCAAAATATTTAGATTGACATACTTTATACAAACTCTCATTGGCCTTTTCTGGTAAAAGATTTTCAAAAATTACAACATAGTCTTCAAGATCACCAGTTATTTCCATGTTGGTTTACTCCAAAATTTATCTTTATATGTGTGTAATATATCAAATTTTACTCCGGTTGAGTTTTCAACTTTAACTATTTCATTAGTAGTTAAACCCTTTATTTTCATTTTCCAAGACCTTCTTCTAAACGGTATGACCTGAACATAGGGTGTTCCTATTTCAAGCATGGTTTCTACTATTGGATATTTGTCTCCGTTTACTAAAAAAGGAAAGTTGACTCTATAAGGAAAATCATCGGTTGCTACTATACCAGGAATTATAGATATGTATTTGTGACCGTTATTCATGGGAGGTAAAAACAAACAACTATAACCTGGAGGTGTTTTAATATACCAAGGGTTTAATATTTTATGGATAGGTAAATTTCTATTATGATCCACGTGTGGGCTATCTTTCAATTGCTCAGTGGAATGCGCGGCCTCTCCGTGGTTTACATTATATATCAATTCCATATTAGGTAAAATTTGATATTCGTCTGAAGATGATTTTACTATAGTTTTTTTTATACCATCTTCTTCAAAATTGTGTTTGAGATACATTTGTTGTGGAATTTTTAAAACATAACCTGTCGTCAGAGTTTCTAAAAATGGCATACACCCTTTTATAGTGCGAGCATACGCAGGGTTTTTTAATTTTTTATACCATTCAGGTATATTTAATTTTATTGGTTCTGGTCTTGCTTGAGTAATGGAAACAATATCCTGATGTGCACTAAATTCAATTATGTTAGAAAACATAAAGAATCTATATACTATATTAAGGAATTTGTAATGTAATTTTTGTTGTTATTCCTTGTGACGTACAAAATGCTCCCCAATTTTGGGCCAGAGGATATGATATTGATGCAGTGTCTACGCTTTTTAATTGTTCTTTCCAATTTTGCCAAAATGAATAATCTGCATGATCCTCATTATCTCCTGTAAGAAATTGATCTACAATTTCTAACGCTATATTAATATCACCATCTAATTGTACTTGATCATTGTATTCTGTTTCACAATCAAAATAGGTAACAGTATCTCCAGATATACTTTCTATACCTTTAACTCCATTTACAAGATCATCAAATTCTTGATCTGTAATAGTAATCGATCTGTTTGAGCCCTCTCCTATTTTAAGATTAAGGTTTGCTAAATCAGAATCATCTCTTGCAATTTTCATTGCATTGTCACCCTGTGCTATAATCATTGCCATAAAATTCTCCTACGTTCCGTGGTTATCAAAAATAAATATTGCACCCGAAGTTCCTGATCCACCATTTTGTCCTGGGTGTGTACCAGACATTGGACCACCACCTGAGCCCGCACTTCCTCTGTTAGGAAGTAATCCCATTCCTAATGGTATATTTATGGAAGCGTTTTGATTTGATCCGTTCGTGCCTGAGCTACCATGGGCTCTCTGACCCCCGTTACCACCACCTGCTGAAAAAGCTGTCGGTGTTGCTAAATTTGTTGCAGATCCAGCAGTTCCAGAATTTCCTTGGAAAGTTCCTTGTCCGCCTGATCCACCTCCGCCAATTTGGTAAGCATAACCTGTTCCACCAGATACAGCAGATGTAAAAAATCCATACGCGCCATTTCCGCCTGATCTTCCTGAGTTGGTGTTTCCACCTCCTCCTCCGCCACCTCCGGCTCCGCAAAGATACGCCACTGTTCTTGTAGCAGCGGGATTAGCAGTGTAAGTTCCAGATGATGGGCCGTTAGCCGCAACTTTACCTATCATGTTTCCAGATCCAGCAGTTCCTGAAGAAGCTGCAGTAATTCTACCTTGGGCATCGACAGTTATACTAGATACAGTATATGAGCCTGCAGACACAGTTGTGTTTGCTAATTGGTCAGCACCAACAGCATCGTCTGCAATTTTAGCTTGAGTTACATTATCATCAACGATAGATGCTGTGACAACAGCATCAGCTGCAAGTTGATCAGCTCCTACTGCATCGTCAGCTATTTTAGCTTGCGTTACATTATCGTCTAAAATTTTGGCAGTGGTTACTGCATCATCAGCTATTTGAGCTGCAGCAATAGTGCCACCTAATGTGTCTAAAGATATTTCTTTTAAATTTGTTCCGTCAGAATAAGCTGCATAAATTTTTGCAGCGTCCAAAGTAAATCCTGATCCTGACGCAGTTTTAATTGTTAGGTTAGTAGGATTTGTTAATCCTGTTGCATCAAATATATAAAATTTTTCTATTGAATCTGGTATCGTACAAACTGTGCTGGCTGCAATTGTTGCAGTTGCAAATTTGATTACCATGTTTCTAGCGTTTGATAATGCAGCGTTAGACATTGCAAGAGCTAAAGTACCACCGCTAGATAGTGTTACTTGCTCAAATCCAGAAACTGCTTGTTGAATTAAATTTAAATTAGTATTTGTTTTATCTCCCCACGTACCAGCGTTTTCACCGGTAGCCATAAGTTCTAGTTTAAGATCCGTAGAATATGTAGATGCCATAAAAAATTCTCCTTAATAATTTCTAATTTTACATTAATTAAGCTGCCAAATCAACTGTAGTCCAGGTGTTATTTACACCAAGATCAACCTCCTGCCACGAGGTTATATTAGGGCTGCCCACTGAGCTTGTCAAGGACATGCCAGTTAATGTTACATTTGCATTAGATTGTGTACCTTCTTCTCCCATCGCTGAAGTTAAAGATAAGCCAGTAACTCCAACTAATTGAGCGGGTAGTTCTGTGACACTTCCAATTGAACTCGATAAAGCTTGACCTGAAACTGGTTCAATTGTTGTTTGTTCAACTGTTTGTGTGCCAAGACCAAGAGTCATTGCAGGAGATGTAACGGGTACATCTAAAAATAGACCAGCAATTGTACTTCCAATAGAGGATGTTGCGGCTTGTCCAGTAACAGATTCATTCGTACTTTGGACTAAAGATGGTGAGCCTATTGACGAAGTCATAGTGTGCTCAGACACGGTAATTGATAAATCAGCATTTGCAGTTATTGAATAAACTCCAAAAGTCATTGTCAAAGCTTGACCAGTCACAGAAACACTAACATCTCCTTTTACGGTTTGTGTACCTATAGCTGATGTTAAAGCTTGACCAGTCGCAGTCACTGAATCTGCTTGACCCCAACTTTGATTACCCCAAGTATCTCTACCCCAACCAGCTCCTACCAAAAATTCAGGATCAATTGTTGTTTGTCCAGCTGTCATGGAAGCTGAACTTCCTGTTACGGGTACACCAATATTAATTACACTCGATTCTGAGAAAGTTTGTAATAGACCAGCGGTCGTCACTAACTCTGTGTGTGATGTTCCTGAAATGTCATCACCTATTGATGATGTTAACGCTTGTCCTGATACTGAAACATCTGCGTTTGCAGTTACTGTTTCTGAACCGATAGCGGTTGTTAAAGATTGTCCAGTTACAGTTTCAAATGGTTGTAGTTGACCCCACGCGTTTAAGTTCCACGCATCTCCACCCCAACCAACTTCAATAATTCCTTCAGCAGTTACTGAACCAATAGATGAGGTTAATAGACCAGCGGTTGATAAGCCTACAATATCTCCAGTTCCAGCAATGACTGAATTGACAGATAGTGAAGCTGCTTGACCTGTCGTTGTTATTAAGAATGAAGCTCCCCCTATTGCAGTTCCTGCAGATGATGCAAGTGCAATCCCTGAAACAGATACGTTTGCGTTAGCGGCTAATGACTCATTTCCAGTAGCACTCGTTAATGATAATCCTGTTACAGCAGCATTTAAATTTCCTTGTTCTCCCCACAATCCTTCAGACCAACCTAACGCGCCCCATGTTGTTGAGGTAATGTCAAAAATACCTCCCATGCCACTTCCATGTACGTAACACAAATAATAAAAATCGGTTTGCGATGATGGTGTTATTTCAACATACCTTGTGGTAGCTGCATTGAAAGTCGTTGTGTTAGTGTAAGCAGCTTGGTTACTGCTTCCATCAAGATAGTAAGTAACTCCAGATGATATTATTCCTGAGGTGCTGGTGTTTGTAGAAAAAATTAGAGGGTGGTTATCATTACTGCCAGCACTTTGATCAAATCTTAAAGTGCCTCCCTCAACCCAAGATACAGTTCCTGGGCCAGTGGAATTTCTGGCACCATCTAAATAAAAGACGTTACCTGTTCCTCCACCATATAGATCTCCCGATGCTACGGTTACTGTATAAATACGTTCAGCCATAGCACCGGAATCTCTTTATTAAGCTATTCTTAAGATAGCGGCAGAAGTAGTGAATGCAGGGAACTGAATTGTAAAAGTTCCTGAAGTTGCAGTTTTATCTCCGCCAAAATCTAATACAGCCACAGCGTCAGTGGTACTTGATCCACCAGCAGTCGTTGTATTGTAAATTAAAGCTCCTCTTGCCGTTAATGTAACACCGACAAACGATAGGTCAGCAAAATCAGTGATCGCTGTATTCGTTGCTAATGATGTTCCCACATTGACAAGAGCTTTTCCACCAGCTGTATAACCAGATGGTGAAGATACTTCATTTGATGTAGAGTATCCTACTGTTGATTTTCCTAAACTCGCAGAGTTTGTAAACATAGCTAATTTGTATGTGCTACCACCTGGGTTTTGGAATTTATGCGCGCCCTCTAACAATTCTTTTTTAAAAGAATTGCAGATTGCATTAGTTGTTATTGCCATAGTTTCTCCTTTATAATTAATTGTTAGGAGAAGGAGATGGTATTTTTACTCTTGGAACACCATCATCATACTCCGAACGTCTTCTTCTGCCCATTTGTTGTAGAGCAAAATTTTGTATTTCTTCATTATACTTACCTTTATATAGGTTGTATAGATTGTCGGGTCCTTTTAAAAAACTAAACGCCCTTGCCAGGACACCGTCTAAAAGCATAGATTCTTGATAAGTGGACAAAAATGTATCATTTGTAGATGTAAAATGAGGTGGGTCTTTGATATAATTTATTTGAATTGTGTCAGCTGCTGCTGGTGTAGGAGCAACAAGAATATTAAAATCATCATAGTTTGCAAAATATTTAGGTGTACCTTGTGCGCTAGATCCATTAAATTCTGAAATAAAACTTATGTCTCTTTTTTCTAAAAAAGTTCTTGTACCTCCAGAACCAACATGCTCTATTGATCTTATCACTATGACATCTGATGGCATGCTGACTGCTCTATTGCCAGCTGTGAAAGTTGAAGTTGCATATTTACGAAGATCATCATAATCAACTTTACCTGCTACATCTAATTCTACCGATCTAATAAATTCATCTATAATAGTATCTGATAATACTGAGCTACCAACCTCTGTATAGTTTCTTACTTGTGTCAAAAAATTTGCGTGTGTAATAGCCATTATGATATGCTCACTGTTACGTTACCAACTTTTATATCAGCTTGTCTTCTTATGTTTTGTATTGATGGATCTTCTGGTACCATTGTACTTATATCTGTAGATAATGATGGATCACTGTGAGTTGCCACAAAGGTTTCAGTTCTAAAAGCAAAATCACCTGGTAAACTTAAATTTGCAACACAAACTGATGCGCCTCCAGAATCAGATATTGTGTTATCAATATCTGATAAAAATTCCTGAGTTGGTTGTTGAAATTTCATTACTCTTGAGTTTTGTAAAGCAATGGCATCAGCCGTAGTTCGTCTTCTTCTAATTTGTGGATGTTTAGGTTCAAACTCAGAAAAATGCACGAGTGAACCGTTCCATTCTTTAACCATCTCTGTATATGGAAACTCCATACCTGATCTATCAGATATTGCTTTTGAATGTTTACCTGTTGCGTATTTTGCCATTATTTTTTATCTGGATTTGTAAATCCACCTTTTTTCATAGCTATGTCATATTTTTTTCCACCAAACTCCACAATCTCTGGATCTTTCATTTTGTGCGGAGAGTGTCTGTATAAATATGGTCTTCTTAATTTGTATGGACCTGTTTTTTTTACAGGTGGTCCTATCAAACCTGGTTTTTTCTTTCTTCCCATTTTATACTCCCGATGGATAAAATGATTGTGGGCTAATGTATGTAGAAGTTCTTTGTCCATCTTCATCAAGAGCTCTTTTCATTTCATCTTCATATATTTGTTTGTTTTGTTGTACTAATTGTGGATTCAATTTCATTGATAGGTAGTATCCTAAACCTGCAGCCATGCATGGCAAAAATCTATAAGCTACATCAGCTTGATTTGTATATACTCCAGCATCCTCAATTCTTTTTATGACATAATATTTTAAAGCAGTGTATGTATTTAAATCTGGTGTTTGATATAAATTAATTATCGGTGTTTTTTGTCTGTCAACATAATATTGTGACGGTGTGCCAGTAGAAAATTTATTAGGTAATGCAGCATATGCTGATCTATCTATTTTTGTTAAAGATACATCTTGTGTAGACGAAGTATCAGAGGCTGTTAAAGTTGACGAGATAAAAGCTTCAAGAACATCATTGACATCTGAGCTTACAGTATAAGCAGCTTGCCCTGATACCAAAGTTTTTTCATTAAGTTCTACTTTCCACAAATGAATACCTCTGTTACCCCATTCTGCAAACAATAAATTTAAGCTTGTTCTTGCAGATCTCAAATTATAACCAGAATTAGTTCTTACACCGCACCTTTCATAACCTTCTTGTATAATATCATCTATATTTAAATCAAAAGCTGTAGTTCCTGAAGTTGCCATTATAAAATATCCTTATAGTAATCACTCATCCCACCTTTTTTCATCCCTGGCGGATATGGTTTTTGTTTACTCATACCTCTTTCTCTTCTTTCAGCAGCATCTGCTGCATCAAATCTTTTTCTAGCCTCTTCTTTTGAAATTCTTTTACCTTTCTTATCAGAATAGATTACACCATTCTCTCCTGTGCCTTTTTTATATTTAAGCATACCGCCCCCCATTTTCTTCTTTTTATCTTTTAGTTTTTTTAAGAACTCTTCAGTTTTTTTTCTGCCTAAAGTTGGTTTGACAGATCTTATAGCTTTAGATGGATCTTTCATACCACCTCTCTTAAATCCCATATGTTTTTGACCTGTCTTTCTTTCTTCAACTCTTTTTTTATTAGTAAATCTTCTTTTTGTTAAAGCTTTTAAAACTCTGTCTTTGCCAAACCTATCTATTAGATCAACAATTTTAATATCTTTTTTAGCCATTTTTAAATCCCTTTAATAAAGGTCCATAATAATTAGTTAAGCTTTTGTTGTTTACTTTTTTTCCTGCTATTTCAGAGTTCATATAAGAACCTATGTAAGGCTCTTCTTTAATAGATGTGCCAGGTGCTTTAGATGTTGTCTCTGAAAATTGTGCTCTACCCATGGCAGCTTTAACAATTTTTTTTCCAGCAGGAACACAATTAGGCACCATCTTATTACCTTTTTTCTTCATTCCTTTTTGGACATATCCATCCCAGCAAGGTCCTTGTTTTGCCATTGTTTCTCCTTTTTGCGATTGTACAACTTCTTGGATTCTACCACTTTCTGTTTAAATATTCTAGACCTCAATACCTTAGCAAATTTGTTTGATTTACGCATTACTCCCAATAATAATATCTTTTTTTGTTGTGCAAATCATATACTGTGTCTGGGCTAGAGTGTATATCTAAACCCATAGAAACTCTTATATTGTCCTCATGGTTTTTCTCTACATAATGTGGTGTAAGTGAGCTAAATAGTGTCATTTCACCAATTTTATTTGGTATTTTTTTTGCCTCCTGGTTTATAATGTAAGTCGTTCCAATATCCACATTACCTTTCAAAAAAATATTAGCGCACAGATAATCATCATCCTTAAGTGCATGTTTATGTAGGCCAATGCCCTCACCCTTTCTAAAAGTGTTTGCCCAGCATTGGATGTAAAGAGGCTTTGGTATTCCTAGGGTTTCGAAATATTTAAAAATTTTATCACGAAGGATAGGTCCAATATCAGAATAAAACCAATTATAAAATCTAAATGTTCCCGTTAATGAATTTTTAGATGTTAATTCATAATCGGACACACCTAATGTTTTTATATAATCCTCATGCTCTAAAATAAAATTACCTAAAGTTTCAGATTCATCAGGTGTAAAAATAACTTTATTTATTAGACTCATTCTGATCTATTAAAAGATTACCAGCAATAGTAATTGAGTTTGACATTTTTTTTACCATATGTTGAAGACAAGATGGGAACACAACAATTTGGTTTGATTTACACTTTGGTTCATAAATTCTTTCAAAACTTTTTACAGGCATCATTCCGTAAAATGTTTCTAACATATTGGAATATGGATGTATAAAAACGGTTCTAGATTCTTCTACTTTTTTATAAATTATAAAAGATAAATGAGAATTTGCATGTATGTGGGGTTCTTGAAAATCATTGTCTTTGTAATGATTTTCCCAAACAGAACATAATCTTAAATTTGCATCAAAATTAAAATCATCTTTAATTAATTTTGCTATTGTTTGTAATAAGTAATGTGCCGAGTCTTTCTCAACTTCATTGGAAAAACTATGTGAGGTTTTGGTTTCTGATAACCAATTTTTCCTCCAACCTTTATGATCTATCTTTATCCTGTCACAATCAATATCACCAATGTATATGGGTATTGAAAACAAATCCAACTTCATACAAGGTCGGTGGCTTTACCTAATATTGGTTTGTATTTTGTTTTTCCTTCTGATTTATATGCGTGTAAGAAGGATGCTCTTGGTGTTCCCTCAACCCAACTAGCATGTATCCATCCGCTATTAGGCTCACCTGGAGTGTAAAACTCAAGGATCAGCTGATCTGGCTGAAGGTTGGATTTAATCCAATCAAATAGTTCAGCGTTGTCCACGCCAATACATTCAAAATCGCAAGCCTCAGCTTTTGCATGTTGGCTGTTGACTGAGCTGCCGATGGCAAGACACAGCTCACTACTACGGAACCCGCTAGTCACTTTAACTCTGCCAAAGTGGTCACGTACCGGTTGCAAAATATTTTCACACAGTGATTTTAATTTTTCTATTTGTTCTGCATTTGGGTTGTTATTAATACCCCTACGTATTGCAGTATCTGATTTTGTAAGTTCTGATAATGTAAAATTACGACTTAGATTCATCTTTATCCTCCATTTGGTAAAACATTTTATCTGTATCTTCAGTCACCATTGTTGTATCTTCCGCATCCCAATAAGTAGTTTGTACTTTATAGTCAGGCCAGCTGCTATCAGTAGTATAACTGTTAACGTGCCAAAGACAACGATTATTAGGCTGAGCTGCATAATTACCGTTATTAAGAGCCAATATGTGTGCACACTTATGTTCTTGAGGTATTTCAGAATGTTCAGTGTCGAGTATGTTAGTGTCTGGATGAGCCCAATCAATTGTGAATAAATATTTGCCATGATAAAATTTTTTATCTAAACCTAAATACTTTCCGTTTAAACCGTCCAACCAATCAAAGCAATGAACGCTAGGCCAATAGCTGAAACAGTTCCACAATTCCAACTCGTGTGGCTGCATATCCGGCACCTTGGCTCTATCATACGA
>Ga0209348_1000270_pt1 | contig 29171 bp, 24 predicted proteins | sample ETNvirenome_2_30_FD_184065 | JGI IMG/M metagenome (GOLD analysis project Ga0209348, IMG submission 184065) | Marine viral communities from the Pacific Ocean - ETNP_2_30 (SPAdes) (version 2) | ecosystem: Environmental > Aquatic > Marine > Oceanic | place: Pacific Ocean | collected 2013-06-22
GTGGGCGTGGACGTGGCCGTGGACGTGGCTGAAGTCGTGGCCGTAGACGTGGCTGAAGTCGTGGCCGTAGACGTGGCTGTAGACGTGCGCGTGGATGTGGGAGAGGTTGTTGAGGTCGAGGTTGCCGTCGTTGAGGTCGTAGACGTGGCCGTGGACGTGGGCGAGGTTGTGGCCGTGGACGTGGGCGAGGTTGTGGGCGTGGACGTGGACGAGGTTGTGGGCGAGGTTGTGGATGAAGTCGTGGCTGTGGACGTGAAAGAAGTTGTTGCAGTCGAGGTTGCCGTCGTTGAGGTCGTGGACGTGGGCGTGGACGTGACCGAGGTCGTTGGCGTGGACGTGACCGAGGTCGTTGCCGTGGACGTGACCGAGGTCGTTGCCGTGGACGTGGGCGTGGACGTGACCGAGGTCGTTGGCGTGGACGTGACCGAGGTCGTTGGCGTGGACGTGACCGAGGTCGTTGGCGTGGACGTGACCGAGGTTGTGGGCGTGGACGTGACCGAGGTCGTTGGCGTGGACGTGGCCGAGGTCGTTGCCGTGGACGTGGCCGAGGTCGTTGCCGTGGACGTGGCCGTGGACGTGGGTGAGGTTGTGGGCGAGGTTGTGGGCGAGGTTGTGGGCGAGGTCGTGGCTGAAGTCGTTGCGGTGCTCGTTTGCGATGTGGTAGCCGAGCTTGTTGCCGAGGTTGTCGGGGAGGTCGTGGGCGAAGTAGTGGCAGTGGACGTGACGGTTGTTGTGGCAGTGGTATACAATACGCACGTGATGTCTGAAGGAGACGTCGTCGCGGTGCAATACCAACTTCCAAGCGTGTTTGGCACCGAGACTCCACTGCTTAAAAACATGTTTTCAAAATTAGTTCCCGATGACACATCCCAGGAACCAATGTCTTGGTTAAATGCGGATGCATCTCTAAACATATCTTCAAAATTAGTTCCAGAAGACACGTCCCAAGAACCAATGTCTTGGGTGAACGCCGTTGCAGACTGAAACATTCTGTCAAAATAGATCCCAGACGACACGTCCCAAGAGCCGATGTCTTGGTTGAACGACGATGCAGAAGAAAACATACCTGAAAAGCCTGTTCCAAGTGACACGTTCCAAGAGCCGATGACTTGGTTGAACGACGATGCAAAATAAAACATTCTGATAAAAGAAGTTCCAGACGACACGTTCCAAGAGCCGATGTCTTGGTTGAACGACGATGCAGAAGAAAACATACCATGAAAACTCGTTCCGGAAGATACATTCCAATTTCCAATAAACTGGTTAAACGAAGTTGCTTGAGAAAACATGTGCGTAAATGTTGTACCAGATGACACGTCCCAATCGGCAATACTTTGGTTAAACGCAACTGCACCTCTAAACATGCGGGCAAAAGTGATTCCGGACGACACGTTCCATCTTCCAATGTCTCGATTAAACGCAGATGCATAACTAAACATGCCGACAAAACTAACCCCAGACGATACGTTCCAATCTCCAATGTCTTGATTAAACGCAGATGCATACCTAAACATGCTGACAAAATCGATCCCAGACGATACGTTCCAATCTCCAATGTCTTGATCAAACGCCGTTGCAGAGTGAAACATTAATTGAAAATTAATCCCAGACGACACGTCCCAGTTGCTGATTACGTCATTGAAGTCAGTGCAGCCCTCAAACAGATATGTAAAGTTTGTGACTCCGGACACGTCCCACGAGTCAATTGGAACGCAGAGGGCACCGTTGTAGTCTGTACAGCTGCCAGAGGTTATTGGACGATTGCCGTGGCCGAGCGCGCACCATGCATCAACGGCAAGGTGGAGCTGTTCCGTTGTTTGTGGCGTCCACGTTGGGCTTCCGGTAGAAGCCGTTGAAACCGTCGAGGCCGTCGAGGCCGTTGAAACCGTCGAGGCCGTCGAGGCCGTTGAAACCGTCGAGGCCGTCGAGGCCGTCGAGGCCGTCGAGACCATTGAGGCCATTGAGGCCGTCGAGGCCGTCAAGGCCGTCGAGGCCGTCGAGGCCGTCGAGACCATTGAGGCCATTGAGGCCGTCGAGGCCGTTGTGCCACCGCCGCCGCCACCGCCGCCACCGCCGCCGCCGCCACCACCGCCTTGACCTGAAACCCCTTGAATAAACAAGACTCCGCATGCTACCAATTTGGCCACCTGTGTTGGCGGAGGCCGTTTCATGGCCTGGGGTTTTTTTTGACCCGACGGGTTGTTTATAAAAGAACTTGGGTCAACTTAACTTTGGGAAAGTACACGCAAAGAAACACATACTTCTTGTTTGCGTTACTCCTCCAACCGACGACAAGTTGGGGGTTTGGCAATGGCATGGGATTTAGAGTACCACACCGGCAACCTGCCCTGTCCACACTTGATACCGAAAAAGAACAATATGTTTTTGATACTACAATACACCCACCGAGTCCACGGGGTCCGCTCGAGGCAGCACCGTGACGACCTCGAGCGGCACGGGGTCGACCGCCGGCGGCCCCGTCGCCGCCGTCAGCGTGCTCTGAAACTCGATGAGCTCGTCCGAGTGCACGTGCGCCAGATACACGCAGATAAACAGAAACCCCACAATCGCCGCCGCCGCGCGTGGAATCAGAAACCCAATGCCCCAAAACACTGTCGTGCCCACTACAGTTGCCGAGGCCGAGCCGAGGTGTATTTCGCGCGGCTCAAACAGAAGAAACGGCACCGGCAGCCACAGTGGTGACCACGCACCCGACGTCGCCGACAGCAGCCCGAGGCCCGCGACGGCTATTGTGCGCTCGGGTGCAGCGTCGCAAGGCGCTCCTTCACCCCTGGACCACGATACCCGTACGCCAGTGCCGAAGCAATCGCCTCCGAGTCCCATGGCACTGCCTGCTTCCGAAGCTCAATGCACTCCTTCTCAAGGTCAACACAGACAGTGTTGACGGCGTCCTTCAGGGCCCTGGCCACCTCGTGCGAGGAAAATGTGGCAGGGTCGCCAATGTACAGCGCCTTGGCACGCCGAATGACCACGCGGAGCCACCGCTGTGCCCCTAGAAAGACCTCATTCCCGCTCGTCAGAAGAAGGCACCGTGCCCAGACCGAGGCCACGTCCGCGTGGCCGTCGGGGTCAATCTCGCGGGCCTCGGCCGAAAGACACAGATTGTGAAACTCGCGAACCCGCGTGCGATATATCGAGTCCACAATCCCGTCAAACTCGGACACGAGATGGTCGGGCACGTGGAACCAGTCGCCGCCGCACACAATGGCCAGCCGCTGGAACACGCCGCAGATCGTGTAAACCCCGCCTGCAACGGCGGTAAACCCCTTGGCGTTCCGCGACGCCGTACAGAGACAGGCCAGCCGGGCAATCCCGTGATCCCGGATCGTCCACGTGGACGTTGGCGTTCCGGCCGGAAAGAGCGCCGAGTGGAGTCCGGGATCGACCCCGGAGAAGAGGGCGGGGTCGAGGTTCTCGTACCCAGCGTACTTCTCTGCGCGCTCGAGGTACTCTGTGCAGTGTGATATGAGCTCGTCGGGGTCGGGCGGCGCACGCAGAATGTCCCCCATCGCGGGCCGTCTCCGTGCTGCCGGCGCGGTTGTGCCGGCAACTGGAACCACTGTCGCCGCACAGCCGTGCGGCGACAGTTCCCGCACTTTTTTTATGGTATTTTTTTTATTCTCCTTTAAACCCCACCACACCGCCAGAGGGGGGCGGCGGCATGGAGGCCCAGCCCGCAAAACGCGCCCGGATACAGCCGGACGCAGGGGGGGCTCCAGATGGAGGAACGCTGTCTGAAATCCTCCAAGAGTCGATATTCTGGTCTCGGATCGTGTACGGAACCCACCCATCGGCGCTTTTGCCCCCACCACCGGGTCTCGAGACGGTTGTGGCCGGCGAAAGCGCAGCGGGCCCCGGTTCAGCGCCGCCCTCAATCCTCAAGATGCTTGACAAGTGGATCTCCACAAATCCCGTGTACGCAACCGCGCCGCTCGAGGCGCGGTCTGTCCAGCTTGCCGAGCGCGAGCGGATCTCGCTTGTCAAAGTCTTTCTCGATAACATCCCGCAGCGGATGCGCGACACGCCGCTCGTGCCAGAACTGGCGACCAGCTCGTACGACAGCTACATGCTGCGGCTAGGAAGACGGTACGGCACAGACTCGGTCGGCGACGTGCCGTACTGCTGCAACGGACAGAGCTGCGCCGCCCTCAAAATCAAGCGGAGCTTTGGAACGCCGCTCCAGCGGTACTACACGCCGACAGAGGATGAAAAACTCCAGAGGAACCCGGCCCTGGTTGCCGAGTTTGGCTCGGGGCCCTGCCTGATCTGCATCCGCCACGACGTCGAGTGCATCGTCAAGTGCAACCGCGGGCGCGCCGTCAACCCCCAGCAGGCGTTTGGCCAGCCGCACGCCGTCATGCTGCGCGTCTACAACTCGGCATCCGTGCCGGGCGGGTACCGCTCTGACGCGTTCTCGTCCACCCCAATCGAGTCGCCCGACATCTCCCCCGTGCCCCTCGCAGCGTCCCGCACCGAGGAAATTTCGTGGCAGTACGACAACGCAGCGCGCGTCTGGTACGTCGACCAGACGCCGCTCCTCTTCAACCCCGGCGACCAGGATTTTTGAGGACGCAGTCTGGCCCGGCCGGGTCGGGCGGGGGGCCCTCGTTTGTCGAGAGGCTCTCTGCCCAGCTGGACTGCGTGATCACAGACCCCACGCACGCCCCCCTCTACGGCCCGCTGTGGCAGTACGAGCCCGCGGCGACCATAACGGACGCAGACGCCCCCGACGCACTCTACACCGTCCTCGTCGACCGCGCCAACCGCATCTTGAAGGAGGCACTCCCGGGTTTTGAGTACCGCGCGGGGGTACTTGCCGACGCCACCATCCGCGCCGCGCTGTACGCCGAGGGCGTGCCGCACTGCACGCTCACAGACGTGTACCGCGCGGGAAAGCAGCCCGAGGCCGCCGACACCGACTCTGTATTTTCAATCGAGCAGACCCAACGGTACGTCGAGGACTTTGTGTCGGCCATTTCCATGTCCCCCGGCAAAACCAAATCGGCGTCGGCGCGGTTTCTTGCAAAGGGCGTGCTCGACAACCTCAGCTCGGTCCGGTACGTGAGCACCCAGCTCTTCAAGATTCTCGGCTCGGGCGACCCGGCAGAGCGCGAGCTCGTCGAGACGCTCGTGTGCCTCTCGACCCTGGGCGCGATGCCGCACTGCCGCGTCGTCGCCCCCGTCGAGATCCGGCTCTGGCTGTATCGGAACCCCTCTGCCGCCGTCGCCGAGCTCACCAAGCAGATCAAGTCCAAGGGGCTGTGGCTCATGGTACACAGATTGCCCCGCACCCGCACCCGCACCCGCGCCCGCGCCCCGCTTCTCATGTCATGTACCGCCCCCGCCTTTCAGCTGGTCGAATTCGTGAGCGCCGTCGTCGACCGGTGGCCAATCCTCGACCGCACCCTCGCCCGCGCGACCGAGCCCGGGGAGGAGGGGCCGGCCCGCTTCAAAACAGTCAACAACGATCTCAAGCTCCGAAAGGACGTGTTCTCCACCATCCGGTATTACATCCTCAAGACCAGCCCCGAGGGGACGCGGCCGCCGCGGTCGGGGAGGTACAATTTTTCCGCCTCGGGCGCCCGGTGCGTCCCTGTCGTCAACCAGTACGACGCCGCGCTGTGCCACCACGGCATCAAGCGGAAGCTGTCGAGCAAGGTCATTTCCACGATTGGGCCCGCGCACGTCGGCATGTACCGCGCCGTGGTCGAGCGCGCGCCGTGGCGCCGCCGTGTGTACCCGGGCATGTTTGGCCGCCTCGGCGTGCCCGACACCGAAGAGGGGCGCGCGCTCTACGTCCACGCCATCGAGCAGCGCGCCGCCGGCCTGGTGCTGGTGCCGACCCTTCCCATCGTCGAAACGGCCCAGCGCCGCGCCATGGCCGCCGCCCGCTTTGAGCCGACCGTCGACGTGTGCGCCCGCTGCAACAGCCTCCGCGAGACGCCGTCCGGCGAGAGCCAGAACAAGGCGACGGGGGGGTCGCTCCTCTGCATCAAGACGGGCCGGAAAGAGTGCGCCAACTGCGGCTCGTCGGACGTGGTCGCCATCGACCCGTGCGGATATTTTTTCCTCTGGCTCGCCCGACACATTGATCGCGACCAGAAGGTGGCCACCGTGTGCGGGAGCTGCGGCCGGTTTGCAAAGCCCGTGGCCCTCTGCGGCGCAATCCCAGTCTGCGACAAGTGCAAGGTGCCAAAACGGGGCCCCCAAAAGCGCGCCACCGCCTGCGTCATCTGCTCGACGCGGCTCCATAGAAAAACCACGCCGCTGCACGTTCTTGTCGAAAATCCGAGGGCGCTCGACGGGACCCCGCGGTGCGCTCCAGTCTGTCACTCCTGCGCTGATCTCGAGTCGCCGACGACGCCATGGGCAGCGACGACCATGCGGAAGCTGCTGCGGTCGACGAAGGGCCCACGGTAAAGGCCGTGGTCGAGCACATCACCGAAAACTGGACGTCGTCCGGCGTCTACGCGCGCGGCTCGGGCGACGAGTTTCTCCAGGTCGTGCTCCCAAACCGGATGGTCTGCTTCCCGAGCTTTCTCGCCGAGGTCGAGCAGTGCGCCGGCGCCGGCTCCCGCGTCGTCTACGTCGCCACCAACGAGGAGACGCGCCTCGACGTGTACCTCGGGTCGCGGTACGACAGCGGCCGGAACCCCCTGGCCGTCCGGTCGGGACCGTCCACGATCAAAGTTCTCATCATCGGCATGTTTGCCGGCATTGTCTCGGCCTTTGCCGTCCTGTTCTTTGCCGCCAAGCTGACTGCCGCCAAGTAGCGTATAAGGGTTGGGAGGGACCCGCTTTAAATCTGTCCAGTCTCATACGATGGATACGGCCAAGCTCCTGGGTGGCCAGAGGGGGCGCGTGCACACGGGCGGTTCGCTGATCAGGGGCCGGCCAGAGTACATTCGTGGAGCGCTCGACGTAGTCGCATGGGCCCTCCACGCCACTTTTATCGGCCTTGCGTACAGAAAAGGCCCTGACAAAGTTGACACCGACGTCCTCCTCCTGGTCGTGATGAGCGCCATCACCATTTTTTTTCACTTTGTCTATTTTTTTGGAATAGTAACCCTCTCGGGAATAGTAACCCTCTCGGGAGAAGTGAGGCAAAAGTCTCAGATTGGCACCAGTGCATATCCAGACATTTTTACGTTCGGCCTCAATCAGAGAAACACACTAAAGTGGTTTGAATACTCGATCACGGCCACGCTTGGCACCCTGTCGCTCGCCTACACCTCCTCGGGCCACAACGAGGCCTCGGGACCCGTCCTTTTCTTTCTCGCCGCCGTTGCCGTGACAGAGCAGACCACGGGGTACCTCTGGGACTCGATCGATTCTTTTGAAAACATGGACTCGAGTGACCTCCGAAAATGGCCCGCGTACCGCGCATACTTTACAACATTTCTGTGCCAGGCGGCAGAATTTGTGGTTCTCGCAAATATTGTGCACACGCACGAGACTCCGGACGACCCGACGTCGCAGCTCTTGCTTCCCGGATCGTGGTATGCCTACACCATCACGTGGTCGCTGTTTGGTCTCTGGGCGGGGCTCAGGCCCCTGAATTTTAATGTCGGGAATTGGGAAATCCGCGGGCTCGACTGGCTGGACGACAACGGAGTTCAAGTCTCGGAAATTGGCTACTCGATCCTCTCGACCACCGCAAAGATCTCGCTGTTTGGCACCATCCTCCAGGAAAAGGGAATCATTGGGTAGACAAACTCTGCGAGTCCTTGAAAAGCGACTGCCACTCGGCCACGCGGCGTCGGCTCTGGCGCGCCGACACTGGGGCCACCAAAGTCTTGAAATAAAACACTTCCCGCCCCAGCATGTGCAGCGTCCCCGCAGCCCGAAGCTCGGCCAGCATTGAAGCGTGCGCCGGCGACCGGCCAATGAGCACCGCGGGGTCGACGAGCGTCCGCGCCTCTGCCAGCCCGTCGGCGGCCCGCACCCGCGACCGGTCGCCAATCGGCATCACCTCCCGCGTCCGCGGCACCTCCTGCCAGTACCGCCGGTTCTCGGCCACAAACCGCCGGAGCGCCGCGGCCGCGGCCTGCCGTGGGAGGCTGGGATCAAACGCCGCAAGCGTCTCGTAGGCCACAGGGCCGCGCAGGGTCCCGCGCGTCATCTCGTGGAGCCGCCGCGTAAAGTGCACCACGCCGCCGTCGGGTTCTACGACCACCCGAAAGTCGTCCCGTGCGGCCGTCAAAACGGCGTCGTAGGCAGCACGGGCAACCGCGCCCTTTTCCGCGTCGTCCAGGCAGCCAAAAGATACAAGCCACCCCGTGGCCGACTTTTTCGAAAGCTTTCCCATTCGCGCCAGGTGCGTCTGCAGGCGCTCGGCCAGACTGCCGGCGCACTCTGCGCACACGACGGCCCCGGGCTTGCCGCACCCCCGCACATTGCACCGCGAGAGCCTGGCCCCGTCCACCTCGCCAATGGGAACCCGGCACTCTTCACACACACGCAGGTTCGGAACACACCGCGCGTGCAGAACGCACCGCCCGCAGCCCGAAAGAACCATGGTCGCGTCGCCGTGCAGGTGGAAGGTGCACGCGGCGCAGCATCGCTCCATCCCGGATACGCGTATAAGCTGTACCGGCTCGGCCAATCACGACCCGACCCACAAACGGTGTGGATGGAACCGGGCGTTACCGTGCTCTCTTGCCAGAACATTGGAGACTCGGACACGGCGGTCAGCGTGATCGTTACGGCAACCCTCGGGATCACATACGCTGTGGCCTCGCTCTACGCGTCGCTGACCGCCCCTCCCGCCAAGAGCGCCGCATGAAATGGAAGATGTCGTGTGCCCAACAGCGGCCCGGAGTGAGGTCCTGATCCTGCTCACCTGGGTGCTTGTGGTGCTCATTCTGGCGTCACGGTCCGTCGTGTAGTCAATTCAGACTCAAATGGGTCCAGAACGCCCGTGGCGCGTCTTTCCCGGCACGCTCCGGTGGGCCGTGCTGATTGTGCTCGCCGTGGCTACCGGGCTGGCCGCCGGAGACCTCGTGCCGCAGGCAATCGGGACCCTCGGCACGGTTCTCGTGTGGCTCATTCTGTCCCCCGTCACCACGTGGAGCGGCGTCGCTTCCGTCGCCGTGTACCACGGATCGGTGTGGACACTGGCGTTTACGGGCGGGGCGCGGTGGGCAGTCTTTGGAGTATCGCTCTTTATGGCCGCAGCACAGGCGCTGAATCTGGGCGTCTGGCACTTGAAGCCAGCGCGTACCCGGTCCTCCGGGTACGCGCGGGTCAAAACCTCTACCGCGTCGCCCGAGCAGCCCGAATCCCCGCCGACTTTCGCTTCTGGTTGGACTTGAGGTTCCGCGGGTGCATCACCGGCGTCTTGCTGCTGACACGGTGCGAGGGGCGGCAGTACTCGGACTTGTCCTTTGAGTTGCCGCATGGGCGGCCCGTTTTTGTGTTCTTCCACTTTTCCGCACCCCACCGCTTCAGGTTCCGACCCGCTTTCCCCTTTCGCACATGGCCGTGCTTTTTCCGGCACGCCGCAATCGCCTGCGATGCTCTCGCACTGGGGAAAACGGCATACCGCGCCTTGACGGAATAGTAGCAACTGTCGTGCGACGGGTCGGGCATGTCCGCGTCGGTACTGGTCTGGAAACCGCGATCCTTATAGACGACGGCCTTGGCGTGTTGCCGCGCCCGACCGCGTATATCGGCGCGCGCCGACGGGGGTCACGGCAGCGGCCATGGAGGACCCCGTGTTTACAATCTGCGGATCGAGCCGCGCCGCGCCCATCGTGTGCGAGCACGTGCCGGGCTCGGTCGCCAAGCGGTACCGGTCTATAAAGTTTGTTTCGGCCGCCGCCCTCGTTGCCGAATTCAACGACCAGTGGTTCATCAAGTTTGTGCCGAATGCCAAGGGCGAGTCGGAAGAGATCGTGCTCACCGTCACGGGCGGCTCGCACGTGCCCGACCAGCCCGAGGTCACGTGCACCGGGGCGTCCAACAGCCGCGGCACTCTCATCATCACGGCGGCCACCTCAAAACTTTTGACGGGCTCGTTCTGCGTCAAGTTTCTCCAGTCAAATCCAAACGCGCACGACATTTTTGTCACCACGCGCGGATTCGAGTACCACCGCCTCATCCCAGAGCTCGTCAACCTGAAGACGCGCCGCCCCAACATCTTTCTGCGGAAGAACAAAGCCAGAGGGAAACTCATGAAAAAAGTCGGAGGCCGGAAATAGCCCGGCCCGGGCACACGGCCGAGTATTTACCCGGGGCGCGAGTCAAAGAAAGACTCGAGGACCATGGTCTTCTACGACAACACCGTCGTCACGACGTCGTGCAGTGCGTGCAGCGGTGCAAAGATGGACAGCGGCATGGGCATGGACGACGGCATGGGAACCATGATGGGCATGGACGGCGGCATGGGAATGGGGAATCTCGCGACCTCTGGCGTAGATGACGATGTTCAATCCGTCATCGAAGGAGCAGTCGGGCTCGGTGCCGATACGATTCGCGGCTCAACAATGACGGCAGTTGACTTTGCAAGAGAAATTGGCATGGCCAATCCCGTTGGAGCTGTGAATGGAGCCGTGATGAAAACGATTAAACTTTTGAACGGGAACATTCAAGACTCAATCGAAATCGTCGAAAGCACCGTAGACATCCCAAGATCTATTGCACGGGACGTGGTCATGTTTTTCAACCGAATGAACTAAACCCCCTTTTAATTAAATCTGTTACTACCATCATTTTCACCGCCGGCCTTCCGCCTCCTCCACGCTTTTGCCGCGTACCACACCGTCCAGGATCCCCCAAGCACCGACACAATCACGATGGCAACCACCGTTGCCGTGTTGGTGTCGGGCGGCGGAGGGGCCTCGGGCGGCGGGGGGGCGGGCGTCGGCGCCGGAGCAGCAACCGGCGCCGCCACGGGCGGCACAAAGTCGGCCGCCGCCACCGAGTCCATCGCCGCCGGAACGCACTGGGACGCGTCGCAGACATCGCACCCGGGGCGGTGCGCGCCGGGCGGGACCCGCACCGAAAACTCGAGCGTGCAGTTTTCCGACTCGGTCGGGTCGTACGCCGAGGCCGACTGGTTGATCGTGATCGGCACGACGCCGGGCGGCAGCAGCAGCGGGTAGTACGGAATCGTGACTGGACCGATCCGCCGGGTCTCGGGCCCACACTTGTCGGCCCGCGCGTCCGGCAGCGTCGCCACCGGATTGTACTCTTCGTCAGGAAAGCACCCAGGCGCCATTTCTACACAGTCGCACACGCCAAACAGCCGGGAGAGCCGCCGGGGCGGCTTGGCCAGCTCGGCCGTGATGTTCCTTGGCCGAAGGCACCCCGACGACGCCGTCACAGTGCCGGTCGACGGCGCGGCCTCGGGCGCAATCCTCGAATGGTAGCCCGTGTGTGCATAGCACGAGTCTGCAGAGGCAGCGCCGGTGCGCACATCAAGTCTGTCCGTCCACCAGTTCCGGTCCTGGTTTGGAAAACCGTTGGTCGCGTCATGCTGAACCCGGAATGAATCCGGCACGGCAACAATATACGTTTTGAACCCGATCGCCGAAAATGCCTTGACTCCTAGCCCGCCAAAGAGGGGCCCGCTTGTCTTTGACTCGTCTTGAAGTGTCGGCGGAACCGCAACGGCGCCAAGGCTCTTCCCATCTTCCATGTGGAAAGCGTGTGGTCCAATCTGCATGACACCATTATCTGGGATACCAGGGGCGCTGCGATAGTCAAACCGCAGCGTGCCGGGAATGCTGCAATCGGAAAACGCATATGGCGGAATGTGTCGGACATACCACGGCACCGTCAAATCGCCGACCGACGTGTCCGTCACGCACGGCACGCACTCGACACCGTTTGGAACCACGGGTGCTCCCGCAAATGCCTCGAGCGAGCCGTACTTTTTGTGCGCAGCAGCAGCACCCGCCGGTGTGGACTCGACTGGCAAAGACGCCCCCGAAAACCACGCGTTGACGTTCATGAGGCACCGCGCCGTGTACGAGTGGTGGGTTGGCAAGGCGTCTGCCGCCAGCGGCGGGCTGAAAGCGATGCTCTTTAGAACAGGAGAGGCAAACGCACTGCGGCCCACATTGGAAACAAACGTGGTTGCGGCTGGCACCGTGACGGCCGTCACCCCGGGACACTCGGAGAGGACATTTGCAGACACGTGGAGCACACCCGCCGGTACCACTGCGCGCCCTGCCCGGTGCGCCTCGGCGGCAGTGTCCGAGGGCTCGCATGGCACGCATTCGAGCGACGACAGAGCATAGTCGCGGCCGCTCGCCGCCGCATGCGCCGCATGTTGCTGGTCAGCGACGTGCGCCGGGGACGGATGGACCGACGCCGATGCGTCGGCCGACGTCCGGAACACTGGACACGCCGTGTCTTGGGAAGACGTCCGAATGAACCCAAGGCACACAAATTGTGATTCATCCACGTTGGCATTGTCACAGAAAACCCCGTCGGACAGCGCGCAGTAGCCGTACGGCGATGCAGACCGAACTGCAAAGATGTCAGTGGGGTATATGTTGACATTGTTCTCGCCCACAAGTGGCGGTGTGTCGTCAAATATGACGCTAATTATCGCTGGGTCTTGGTCAAAGACAAACGGACCAAAGCTGGAAAAGAGGGAGGTGCCGCGCGAGGCAAAGCGAACGGCGCTTAGCATGTAGCACTGCGAAAAAGCGTCCGTGCCAATCGTTTGAACGTTCCGGGGGATGGAAATTGTCACGAGCGACCCGCATCCGCTAAACGCCGAAGCGCCAATAAATGTGAGCGTGTCGGCAAAGTAGACTTCTGCGAGCGAGGAGCAGAATTCAAACGCCTCGACGCCAATATACACGACATTGTCAAGCACCGCAGTCGTCAGCCCAGACGACGAAAAAGCAGAGTTTTCAACGCTCGCCGATCGTTCAAGACCAGAAAAATCAAGTCGGCGAAGCGTCTGCACGTAAAAGAATGCACTGCTTTCAATACTTAAACGGTTGCCTCCTCCGGGTGCAAACAACAGCGTTTCAATCTGGGACGGAACAAAATGAATGCCATGGGGGCCAATGTCAACCGCCGAAAAAGCACTTTCTCCCACCACATCCACCGTGTGTTCAAAGGTGACGGCGTTTAGCGTCGACTGGAACGCAAATGCGTTTGGCGGGATGGCGGTGGCGGAAATGGTGATATTTCGTTTGCCGTGGCACGGCGTCGGTCCATCAAACGCCGTAACGGAACAGGCGACTTCAGCGGGATCGGTTGCAACGCACGCAACATAGCGCTTGGCGAGCTCAAACTGAAAATCGCGACTCGTCGTGCACCCGGATCGGCGCCCAAACGCAGAAGCCATATCCTGCGGACTCAGAGTGATTCCAATTGCAAATGTCGTAAGGCGTACAGTGTCAAGAAAGGCCGCAGAGCCCAGACTGGTCACGGTCATGGCCGGTACGTTGAAAACGGCAAGGCGCACACAGTTGAAAAATGCCCCGGCGGAAATTATAGTCAGGTGCGTCGAGGTTATCTCGACCGTTGCCAGCACAGAGCAGCTCCGAAATGCATCGACACCCACATGCGCAACACTGGCGCCAAGAGACACCACCCGGATGCCCGAATGTTCAAACGCGCTTTTCGGAACGGTCGTGAGTGCATCGCCCGTGTGAAACGTGTCCACCTGTGCGTCGTAAAAGGCACTCGGCCCCAAGGCCGTCAGACTGTTTGAAAGGGGGAAAATGCCCGAGAACGCACTCCCTGAAAACGCATTGGCGCCGATGGTCTGCGTTGCGTTTCCGCCAAGTATCTTTTCCAGTTTGGCCGTGTGTTGGAACGCAGAACTTCCAATGTGGACCACGGTACTTCCCAAATCAAGGGTCGTCAAACTGCCGGCCTCAAAAAATGCGGAAACGCCGACGGTCGTGACGGAAGACCCCGCAAATGAATAATCGTGCAGCCGAGCGCAGTTGGAAAACGCGCCCTCCTCCATGCTGGACAAAGACGCGTCGGGCTTGGCAAAAAAAGGGGGACCGGTCGAGGCGCAGACATGGCACGTATTACACACATCGGGGTCTGCGGGCCGGGCAGCAGTGGAGTAGCCAAATTTCTCCGAGTCGGGGCCCACACACGTCGGAACCGCACCGGGCTCAAAAAACGCAGTGCACCCCGTCGGCGTTGGCGACAGCAGGCACTCGTGGTTTTCGAGCAAAACGCGTTCAAGCACCGGGCAGTTTTCAAATGCCCCGTCCCGGAAGTGCGGCGCCCGGGTCATCACGATTGCAACGCGCAGGGCGGGACAGTTTGCAAAGTTGCTGGCATTAAACTCGGAGACGGTCGCAGGGACAAGGACAGTGTCGGTGTCGGCACACGCCCCGGCACAGTCGGTGCACACCCGAGCATTGGGGCACCAGGAAGATTCTATGAACGGCGTTGAAAGCAGCCGAGCCGCAGGCTCGGGGACAGCGTAGACCACGGGAAGAGTTTCTGGGGGGTTGACAAACAACGCACTGTCCGACACTGAAAACGGAAGACACATGTCGGCCGTCTCGAGGGGCGCGTTTGGGGACGCCGAGGCCGGCGGGTCAAACGTTGCACGCCGCGTGAACGAGCAGCGCGGTGCCCGCCCACACACCGCCTCAATCGTGTTGTTGACCACCGTGTCCGGGGTTCCGGCCGTCCCCACCAGCGCCGCAGAGTACCGGTTGTGCTCGAGCGCACGGCACCGCGGCGGACCGTCAAAGAGAAAGTCGCCAGGGAAGGGCGTATCTGGCTCCAGAATGTAGTGTCGACACGGCTGGCTCTGGTCGACCCACACCGAAAATACGCAGTTTTCAAGGATTGAGCACTGGCGTCCGCACGCCTCTGGGGTCTTTTGCGGCCTTCCCGTCGTCATGGCGGTTTGGTCCAGCAGGTCATTCTGGACGGCATGGCCGTACACCAACCAAGGGCCACCGCGGAAAGACGCAGACGCGTTTTCAGAGCGCACTATCCGCTTTTCGTAGTGCAAAAACGGCTCAAAGAGCGACTCTACCACCGGCTTGACACCGTCGTCGGAATGGTACACCCTGACCTGAAGGCGTGTCGCAAGCCGCGAGATTGACTCGGTCGTTACGCCGACGTCGTTGTCAAGATTGAGAACGCACAGGAACGGGCTTCCAGAGTCCCATGCGTACCCGGCGCAGATGGGGCCCACAAGGGTACATTGGTCCTCGCACGCCGCGCGGGAGAGCAGGTGGTTGGCCGTGCGCACCCGGGAAACGGGCCCATTTGCCGCCACCGATTCGGCCTTGACATAGGTGGTCGAGCATACCCTTTCTACCACGTCGCCCCGGGGAAACGAAGGAATGCGGCACAAAAAAACCACTATATCCGATAAATCAATCGTCTGGTTTTGAATGGCGTTGGGTGTGCCGGTAAAAAACTCGAACGAAGGACCGGGCGCCGCCGATGCCGACCCTTCCAGCACCGTCCCGGGGAGACACGCAAACCCCTGTACTGTCGTGTTTTCCCGGCACACGCTCCCAGAGGACGTAGACGACGGTCGAAAAAACGGCACAATATCGCCCGTGGTTGCGTCCCGGAAACATCCAATTGCGTCGGTATTGGCGGGGTCGGAAACGACATGGTCTGCAAACTCGTCGCGCGCCACAGAGGCGCACTCGGTCAGCTCGGAATAGGCATCGTCGCTCGTCCCGGGCGCGGTGGTGCCATCAAGGGCGGTGTTGTGCCGCCACTTGAGCACATGCGACGGACTCGAGCACCCAAACCGAATGTCGGTGAAAACGTTGCCGGGCACTCGAGCAGGGGGCACCGGGAGGGTCGCGTTCTGTGCAATGCCACCAGTCAAAAGCAAAGCGGCCTTCAAAAGCTGCGCCGCCAACTCGGTACTCTTAAAAAAATCCGTGCTTTCTTCGGGCGTGTCGGCCTCGCTCCGGCAATCTCGATACGCAAGCGGGTCGGCGATATCGGTACTCGCCCCTGACACAACGGCCACCATGGTGTCGTTTGCCGTTTGGATGGCCGTTTGGAGCCTTGAAACCTCGTCTGCAAGACGTGGCACACATCCCGCTTCCACAAGGGACGAAAACCCACCATGCGGCCCCCAGCAGCCCAAAAAGTGCAGAAAATGGAAATTTACCCGGCACACAGACGAAAACGCGTCCGGAAGCTGGCCGTGCTTTCGGCACGCGGCATTTGTGTCGGGGCAAATCACGTTGGCCGCAACCAGGCCACATTCCGACGTGGAGAAACGCGGCACCGTGCACCCTTGGTCCAATTCAGCCTCGGGCCGCAATTTTCCGAACACATCAAAAAAGGGATTGGTGGTTGCCACAGCACTCCCAGCCAAAACCGCCCCAACCAAAAACATGCCACACGCAACACGCGTGCGCTTTTGGCCCTCGCCCATTTTTAAAAAAAAATGGTCGACCCAAGTGGCAACCACGCTGCACGCGATCTGCACTTTTCACCGAGTCGTCGTTATATCTGCGACACACAACAGGAGACATACGGCGCAGCCCATGCCACCCGCCAATTCGGCCCAACCGCCGTGGCCATGGTTGCAGGGCGTGCAGACTGGGATGTCTTCCCTCCTTTTGCCAAACCCCGCTGCTCCGCAACCGGGAACGGGGGCAGAGTCGACCCTGGTAGACGTCGCCGTTATCGGCACCGGAAAATACCAGGCGCGCCCCAAGCGCGACGGGCGCTGGCTGGTCTACCTCGCTGCCGCAGTCTTGGGATTTTTGATACTCGGGCTGTCCGGCGCCCAGCCCGGGCGCACGACCAGAACCGTGCGCCGAAACTCGGAACCCCACGTCCGCGTCTCAATGGTGCCCCCAGAAATAGACTGCGTCCGCGTTATATCGTCGCCAAACTCGACCGTGGTCGACGGCGCCGTCGACGAGCTGGACCGCGTCGGCTTTTTTGGCACAGTGTCGGTCCAGAGAGCCGTCCTGGACCCCAAAAATCACAAGAGGGGCTGCTTTAAGGCGCACCGGGCCGCCCACATCTGGGCGGTCGAATCGGGCTGCACCTACACCCTGGTGGTCGAAGACGACGTCGTTTTTGCCGACAGCATGGGCGCCGCGTGGGCAGACATTGGAACGCTGCTCCGGTCCGGCAGGCCGGCAGACTCGGTATGGCTCGGCTATGTCGGGATCAGGATTGATTCAATGGCGGATTTTCCGGGCATTGTCGCGCTCCAAAAGCCCATGCTGGCGCACGCCGTCGTGTTTTCCGCCGAAACGTCCCGCCGTATTGTCGGGCTACCGCCGTGGCGCCCACAAAACTTGTCTATTCTGGAAGCGTACGACGTGGCCCTCTGGCACACAAACGCGACCCGCACCGGCGCCACCTACGGCGTGTGGCCCCCGGTCGCGGCCCAGCTCCCAAGCCGATCCGACTCGTACTCGCTCGACAAGAATGTGTTCCAGGACTGGGTCAAGGGGTTTGGGGGCATGAGGGTGTTCGGACTGGCGGCCTCGGGGCGCTGCTCTCCAATTTACCAGCTCTCAAACTTTATGGCCAGCGTTCTCAGCCCGTTTGCATCGTTTACGCCAGACGCCCAGTCGCTCAACAAAGCATACACGTGCGACTCGGTAGAAGACCTTTCGGGCACATAGCGTGGTTTATGAAAACGTAGAGTATATCTACCGCAGTCGGCCCATTTTTCGCGCAAGCCGGAAATCAGCGCCGTTGACCCGCCCGTCCCGATTCACATCACCAGGGAATCGCCCCTTGTCCTTTCGGGAGGACTTTCCAGCCTTTCCACGGGACCCGCCTTTGGACTTTTTGGACACGGCAATCGCCGCCTGCTGCGCCCGAGAGCTCGAGTATTTTCCCATGCTGTAGGATCAATCTGCACTTTGGGTTACGGGTGCCTAAATACCACGTGGCACGCTGGCCACGGCACACCGCTGTCCCCATTCTTTACCAAAATAAAAGCTATATGAAAAGGTTCCGCTTGACGTCGTCACTGGGTCTGTCAGAACCGGCACCGGCGTTCGTGCCCCACCGGAGATCCGCCACAATAATGGCAATCATGGCGGCGTCTGCGTATGACTGGAGCGCGAGGATGGCCCCCGCCCATGCCTGTTTTGCCGTGTTCTCGGACGCCGCCGCAAAGACGGCCGCCTGCGCCAGAGTGGCGGCGGCGCCCGACCCAATCGTGAACATGGCATACAGGGGCCTCCGGCCCCTGTTTTCCGGGTGCGCCTCGCCCGCGGTGAAAACCAGCGTGGCAACGTGGAAAGCAAAGACAAACGTGGCAACTGCCGACTCGCCGCCATACCCAAGCGCGTCGTCGCCCCCGTTCCCACCAAAGGCCTGGACGGTGACCAGCACCGTCACGGCAATGCCAAGCGCGGCGCCAATCCAGGCGGTGCCGACGGCACCCGTGTCGCCGCGGGCCTTGGCCAAACTCGGAAACAGCTTGTCAAGGAGGGTCTTCATGGCGTGGTGTGGGACACAAAAGACCCACCCCGCCTTGACCCACCCCGCCTTGTCCGGTGGCAAAGACATGTTTTATAACAAGACCCGGCCGCCTGTGGCACCGCTTTCAGCAGCTCGTCCGTTGCCCCCGCCGGATCCACAGGGATCCGGTCCTTACTGGCGGCCGTTAAACCACCGGACGGCCCGCTGAATCGTCTGGTGCAGCTCGATGGTGGCACTGATCCCCTCAACGCCAAGGGGAGGGGGCGCAGCGCTCTCGTAGTACGCATAGTCGGACCCCCCCACGCAAGCCCGGCCCTCCATCTGGAGCATCGAGAAATCCATCATGTACATCGAAAGCACGTGGAGCGTCGAGCGGCCCTGCGCAATCAGAACAATCTTGTCCCTTGGCGGCCCAAAGGCCAGGTCAATTGAATTGTTGACCGCGGCCACCTTTTCCGCAATCTGGATCGCCTCGGAGGACGGTGACACCGCCACAAACATGCCGTCCGGCACAGTGGGATACTCAGCCACAATCCCGTTCAGAGCGTCGGCCCACGCCTCCCGCTCGCGGATTCCGGGGCCCACAGTCACCGGGATCCGCGTCGACGCCGGGATCCCGTCCGTGTTCCAGTCGGGAAACTCGTCCGACATCCAGTCCGTAACCGCCGTCAGGTGAATCTGCTCCCGAATGGGGCGGGCCTCGAGGCCGGCCAACTTCGTCCGCGCTGCAACGCCGCCGGAAAACGTTGGACCGGAAGACTCGTCAGAACGCGTCTCGGTAAAGTACGCCCGCGGCGACTCGTGGCGCCGCCCGACGTACTGCGACTTCCACGGCACGCCGGCGGCCTCGGCGCACAGCACAGAGTGCACAAAGGGGCGAACGCACTCTTCGGCGACGGTCGACCCTTCCTTTGACAGGCACCCGATCACCGCGTTCACAAAGTCGGCGGAAGTCGGCCACACCAGAGAGAGCTGGTGCGGCGGCGCACCGCCGTTCCGGAGCGGAACCACGCCGTCCATCGCGAGCATCCCGGCAGCCGTGAGCTTTTCGCGCGTGGCTTCGTTGACAAGGCCGGGCTTATTCGTCATGTCGCCCAAAATGACGGAGGCGAGCCCGCAGTGGACGAGGATCGTGTCGACGGAGAGCCCGCCGTGGACCGCGATCGTGTCGGCAAACGACCTCGCCGGAAACTCGGACATTGCGCGGGCGGGAGCAGGAGCGGGGGCGGGAGCGGGAGCGGGATCTGTTTCGTCGGACATGATTGCCGCCTCAGACTCACTGGGGTTGTGCTCTCTCCCGCACGACCCCGCCCGGCCGTCTGTGCCCGCCCCAAGCATCTAAAAATAAAAAAACTGGAAATTAAATTTATCTCCGCTCTGTGCGTGACATTTTCTACTTATGTTGGAGAGGTGGTTTATTTCAACCATTTCCAAGCTGTGGTCGAACTGTCCTCGGGGTCGAAAGGAGGCACGGTGGTGTGTAGGCCGGCAATTCCGCGCCGAACAATGTACGCAAGATGCGTCCGTGGGTCCCAATCCGATTTCAGACCTGGGTCAACGTCAATGGCACGCATGTGCGGGTTGTGCCGCGCGTAATACGAGCACGCGTCTCGCTTTGTCCGAAAATGGGCATCCATGTACCCAACGTGTGTGAACTTGGCCGTGGGGTTGTCTTGCGGCACCCCTCGTTCGTGAAAGCACACCACCTCAAGCATCCAGCCAATGTCCGACATGGTTGCCGCCTCAGACTCACCGGAATTGTGCCCTCTCCCGCACGACCCCGCCCGGCCGTCTGTGCCCGCCCCAAGCATCTAAAAATAAAAAAACTGGAAATTAAATTTATCTCCGCTGCCGGTGTGGGCACGGGCCGCCGCCCTACTCGGAAGAGGCCGCGGGGCCCGCCGCGCCCGACTCTGCGGGGTCGCACGCGGCAAGCGCCGCCTCCTCGAGCACGATCGTCTTGTCCTCCAGCCGCTTCTCGGCCTCTACCTCGTAGCAGCGGCACAGGACGTCGGCCCGCTCCATCAGGTCTGCGTTCGAGAGCGGATGGGGCCGCGTCTTGAACGCATCAACGTCCCTCTGCAGCTCGGCAATCCGGCAGGCGAGCACCTGGCTCGCCCGAGTCCGCTTCCCGATCGCAGCCCGCAGCCGGTCGGCCCGGCGCAGAGACGAGCGCGGCACGGTCTCGGTCAAGATCACGGTCATGGTGGTTGTGCTCTCCAATTCCCGCATCTGCCGCCGCACGCCGCACCACAACATTTTATTTTTGAAGATTTTATATTTTTGATCTTCAGGGCTACACCATCGCCCGGTAGTTTGCCTCGATCGAGGCCGCATACACGCCAAGCCCAACCGCGAGGATTGTCCGCGCCACTCGGAGAACACCCGTGCCGATCGTGGATGCCCACGGCAGCGTCTCGCAGTGGCTCGCCGCCGGCGTCGCGCCACTCTGCCGGAGGCAGGTCGCATTGTGCCCGAGCGGGCTCTGCGGACAAATGCCGCGGGAGCCGAGCAGCATGTACGACTCGTCCGCGTAGCACCCGTACGCGTCCCGGATCTCGGGGACGGAAAAGGCGTACCCGAGCACGATCGAAGCAGACACGACCGTGACAATCATCTGGAACATCCAGAGGTACCGCGGCCCCGACTCGCGCCCCGCGAGGTACGGAAACCCCGCCAGGAAATTCACAAGCGACACGTACCCGACGGCATAGATCAGGCCGGGGTGCCGCGGCGAAAAGTTTCGCACGACGGTCAGCGCCGGAATCTCCCGCAGCTCGACGTACTGTACCCCGTAGAAGAGGAGCGCAATCCCGCCCGTGACCCACGCCGACGTGACCACCCCATACCCCAGAACAATGTACAGCGTCGCCACGACCGCCGCGATCCGGAGCGCCCACAGCCCCGATATCAGCTCAATCTTTCCGGCAAGCTCGGCCTGTGGGTCGTCGCGGCCTTTGCTCGCCCCGTGTTCTTGGAGCTCCGTTATAAGCGCGAGGTCGCCGAGTCCGGTAAGGCAGTTGATCTCGGACCGGAACACGTGCCGCGTGAGCGCGCCCCACGTCGTCTCGGACCCCATCCCGGCGGCTCCTTTTTTGCCGGGCCCCCTTCTTTATAGATTCGGGCAGGAGGAATCGGAATGGCGCTGCCAATCGTCCGCGCCTGGAGCGGGCTGGATTTTGAGGGAGGAGAATTTGATGTACGGTCAGAAGCAACAGGAGTACAAAAAGTCTCACTTGAAAGTGTTTTAAGCAACGATTTCAATAAAATATTTCAATCGATACAAAAGATTTATTTCAGATGGGACCCGAGACAAGATAATTCACCAGACCCAAGTGAGGCAGAACTGGATGCATTGGGACTAACCGGGGGCCTTCCATTCAATACAGGGTATGAAGACGGATTTTTTTTGGCCAGTTCGAATCCAACATTTTCTATACCGTACAACATAGAAGACATGAAAAAACTCCTTGGGGCGTACAAAGGAAGAAAGGGGGTCACGTTTACTGTAGGCCCGGCAACAGACGATAGTGAGATTGAGTATACTAACTTTTTAGTCGAGTTTAATGCCATTGAAAAGAAACTGGGAGCACCAGGAGAAAAAAGATTTGATATTTATGAATTGTTGGGGGAGCCGGCTTCGGCTCCGGCTCCGGCTCCGGCTCCGGCTCCGGCTCCGGCATCGGGTCCCGCTGCCGACAATAATGTTAAGCATCGGTTTGTGGCGTATTTCAAATACATGCCAACCTTTGGCAAAACAGACGAAATGCTCAAAGGAAAGCTCGTGTCCGAGCTGGCAGCGTCGCAGATCCTCGACGACGCCGCCATTTCTAGCATCGATGTCAAGGACGCCGCATACAGACTGGCTGCCTACGCAAAACGGGCGGGACAAACACAGCCCGAACAATACGATTCGCTTTCCAGGATAGTCGAAGATTTGGCAGCACAATTCAAACCGGACGAAGGCGCCGCCCCTCCTGATGTTAACATTGCCGCGGCAAATGCCGTCCGTCGGGCTCTGATCGACAAGAAAATGATTCCAATACGCAACATGCTCATGGCCAAGGAAGACCAAGAGGCGGCAGGAAAACCGACTGATATCGATGCACCAACCCAAGAGTTTGAAAGAGACTCGGCCGCAGACATGTGCACGGTGGAAATGGTCAAAAAAAAATTCCGAGAAATGGTATACACAACCGCGGGTGCTCTTTTTAGCACGGCAAGCGATGCAACTCGAATTGTTGGAAACGTGTCGTCGTTTGACGCAGAACCTGAACCAGGACTGATTTCGCTCGGGGCGATTGTTTACGCGGGAAAAACGGAAAACTTTGTTACTTCAGGGAAACTTCCCGGCGACGATGCAGATCGTCGGGCACGGCCGGAATCCGCAGTTTCCGCCGTCAAAGAGATCCTGCTCAATAATTCCATCCCAATCAACTACGCACTTCTTGTGTCCCGAATCGAACAAGTGTTTAAGACGAGCCTTGAAAACAGTATTGAACGCATCAACAAATACGCCATTTCGACTTTGGCGCGCGTCGAACACGCACGGGAGATTGACCTCTCGTACACCCCGCCGACTGTGTACTACGGAACAGACAGCGAATCAGAGTATTTCGGCACAGGAAGCAATGTGACGATGATCACCGACTGTGCATTTATTGCGGCTCGGGTACTCAACTCTCTTTATGAGGATGGGGCGTTTGTGCAAAACATATCACCAGTACCCACCGTTGATGGCGTAGAGGGGTACTGGGACGCAAAATTTACTCTAAGGGGCCGAACTGCGGGCGATGACGTTGAAACTATTATCAACGAACTTACCGCTCAAGTCGACAACTCGTATACGGGACACTGTACCGTACGAACGGCAGACATGGGCAGGATTCTGGGCGGAAGTCTGGTGAACAAAGCTCTGAAAGAGGCCATTGAAACCCAGGCATTCGATAACGGATACAGATCGATCCCATATCTTTCTAATCCAAATGCATATTTACCATTCGAAGCTGGCGCCGAAACAAAATTCTACCACCAAATATGGAAACACGAGCTCGGAAACCACGCCGTCGCCCAGGGCGGCGCGCGCCTCGAAGAGTCGCACATGATGGTCCCGTTTCTCGTCCGAGCCACATCCGACTCGGAGCACGTGGTCCCGACCCTCTGCGCGTTTGACGACTGGATCGGGCCAACCGAAATGTACGAGAGGATCGAGCAGTCCGCGCTAATGGAGATTGAAAACTACGCACAGAGCAGGCCAACAGTCAAGTACGCAAAGGGGGGAAGGGGAAGAACCCTCAGAGACATTGGCACGATGATAAAAACAGCGGAGGATTCCGTCGACCCAATCAACATGCTGAAAATCATCATGTCCGTGGAACAGGGGCACCGCGACAAGGCAGCAACGTGCTGCGCCATGCTCATGACGGCCGTCCACTCCCATTCTACGTTTTCGGAAGAAGTCAAAAAGGGAGGGCTGGCCCGGCAGAGGGCATCGGAAACAAAAGTGAGGGAACTCGCCGCGCGGATAGGAAATCTCCCATTAGCATGACAGGATAACCAATTTTAAATGAATACATCCGCTGTCTAGGCAGCAAACTTTGCTGCACCCCACCCCGAAATTTCCGACAGGGTGATAAGAACAACATATGCTGTAAGATCACCTGTCTTTACGGTGGAAACTGCGCTGTCCACTCCGATTTGGTCCGAATCGCCAATTTTCACAAGCCCTGGTCTAGGTCCAGGTCCAGCAAAGACACGTTTAATTGGACCAAAAAATGTTCCACCTGCTTTCTTCACCCGCACATACCTCGCGGCCAAAAGCACCATAAATTGTACAACACGCGCAATTTTTGATGGAAGTGAAAATTGTCTCTTGAATAGAGTCTTGTCGGCAATATTGTCGTTGACAACCATGGCGTTGACAACGTCAATCGTTTTGCTCTTGGAGGGTCCAATCGCGCCAATCTTGACAAGATCAGTCTGAATGAACCTCCAGCTACCCAGAATTATTTTCAAATTCGCCTGTACAGATTGACTGCCCCCGGGGGGAATGTTGTCTGGTTTTGTAGTTTTGAATCCCTTATTAACTTTGGAAATCACATCCGCCTCCGTCTTACGTTTCAAGTAAGGGACTTGTAAATCAAAAAGATACAGCATCTTGTAGACGTACGCATTATACAGGTTGGGCTTTCTCTCGCCATGGCCATTCATGGGAAAAAGATTAAGCTGAACTGAAAACGGCGATTCCGCCGCTTTCCTTTTAACAGAGGTTATGCTGTCATCCTGAAGGACCAAGTCAGAAACATTAAAAACGTAAACCATAGTATCTGCGTTCAGCACGTGTTCAAGGCACGTCGTCTTTTGGAGCAGTATGTCCGTCACGCTTGAAAAATCATAGATGGCCAGCAATTCGTTGAATATCTTTTCTTCAATAGATAGCATTTTGACCGCGACGGTAGAAAACTTACTTTTTGAAAATATTTCCCGAAAAAAGGCCCGCATCAGCCCAATATCAGAGTCCGATTCAGGACTGGTTCCTCGAGTCGCCACTTGGACCAGCTTTTTACCAAACTTGATTCGTATCGCCCGCATCTCCGCCGCACTCGTTTCAGATGTCATTTCAGCAACGTTTAAGTCAGAAAGTGGCGCAAATTTCTGAATGACATAATAGAAAAACCCAACCAAACCAAGCGACATCACACTCTCGGTAATTTTCCAGATGGGAAGTTCTCCTTCCGGTGTATAGTTTTGACTTCCAAAATTGGGATCAAAATAAGAAAACCCACGAGTGGAATTCAGTTTTTTAAGCGCATTTTTCACAGACACCCCAGAGGCCATATCTCTGTCTGCGGTAAACACTTGGACAACGGCGGTAAGCGAAAGTTCACCTGTGTACATTCGGAAAGCGCCCAGTGCAATGGTCAAAAGCGGCAGCGTACGCGAAACGTACAGAAGAGAGGAGCGGAATCGCAGAGATGTCTCCCCTGAAATAAGCCCGGTACTTTCCAGTGCGTAGAGCAACTTCTCGCCAAAAAACGGAAGGGCCTTTACAAACTCTCCAGCGGCAAACACGGCGTTCTCAACCAGAACGCCCTGATTTACGTCGTCCTCGAGATAGTCATAATTTGTCTCTGCAAATTTCTTTGCATCCAGAGCGTATTTCATACCTTGAAACCATCCCGAAACATAGTACTGAATACCACCAACGGCTGTTCCTGCAGCAAGACCAGCAAGAGGACCATAAAGCAGCGTTGTAGAAGAGGCAGCAGCCTCGGGACCCCCCGCAGCCGAAAGTCCTACAGCTGCCGCATTGGCCATTTCATTTGGTCTGCTGCTGGCTGCTCTTTCTTTGGCGGCATCCACGCCCAATTTTCCAAGCATCTGGCTAGTTTGTGCCAAAACCTTTTTTGCGTTTTTCACCGACAATCCTGGAATCATAGTTGCCGTAGATGACCCACTTGGAGCCGCCAACTCTCTGCGATTGATAAACTTCCAATTTGATACAGAAAAAATCATTCCAAAAATTAACCCTGTCATTGCGGAAGTAAAAGGGCCGTAAAAATTATATTGGACTGATCCATTAACGCCTTCTGTCACTTTCTCAGGTCCAGTCACATAGAGTGACCTTGCATGCCTTCCATCAATACCATTTATCGAAGTTTTCACGGCCGAAAGAATTTGTTGCACTCCCGTTCCTGCACAGTACAATCCCGTTGCAACAATCACTAAAAACAACGACGTCACAATATTCTTGGGAATCTTGTGGCCAAAGAAAATTAGAATTGGAATAATGACCCCAAACATAAGAAACTCGGGGTCATCCTGGATTGTAGCTGCAGCCTCCCCAGCAGCCTTGCCAGCAGCCTCGCCAGCAGCTTCAAGAAGTTCGGCCAACCCACCAGTATCAAGGCGTCCACCTGGATCAACAGAACCAAGTCGAGGTGGTTCCGATAGAGCTCGTCGTGGGGGACGCTCGACAATCTCTTTTGTATAGTCAAAGAATGTCCCAGACGCTTGTTTTGGCGGGATACTCTCGCCAGATAAGGTGCGAAGAGCACGAGAGAATGCGGGAACAACTGCTGGAGACCACGCTTTCGAACAAAGCGCATACGAGAGAAACTGAATAGAAGCATCGAGACCAGAGTTGAATCTGACTTTTGTAGCGGATGGCACTTTCAAATCCTCCACGTATCTGCCCCAGACGGACTCTGCATCAACAACATCTTTCCCAAGGTCCGTTGAAGACAGCACCGGATCCTTCGCTATGTAGTACAGCACAGAAATCAAGGAATACGGTGCAGAGTTTGCCTCGTCAGGAAACAACTTTCTGGAAACGTGCCAATCAAACACCGCCAATTCGTGGTCAATGACTGGGCCAAGACGAAAGCACGAATCGTCATCGATTGTTTGCGCAATCCCAAACTTGCTCACAAAAGCCATAGGAAGATCGTCGGGCCTGTAGCTTCCAACACGGGTAAACGTGTACGTGCTCTCGGCAAACAAAAGTACAGAGGAAACCGACGAAAGAAACTCTGCTTTGGTCTCTGCAGATGGAGACTCAATCACCCGCCGAGCGGTTTGGATCAAGGTCAAAAGAGCCTTTTTGACCGAATAGGCCTGATCGGGCCTAATGCACACCGACTGGCGAGCAAGCTCGTACCCACATCGCACAAGCTGAAAACACACATCAGCAGAATCTTTTTGGACTTTTTGGACAACGAACGCGTTTCTGAGGGTTCTTAATCGCTGTGGACCAATGCAGTATACCGGGGCGGGATGGCCAGTCACGACAATTTTCTTGAGAAGAATCTCCAGATCCGGTTTTCCAGTCGAAAGAACGGAAAAGGTTTTGACACATGCATCATACGAGTTCATCTTGGGCACAGTAGCCGTGGCAATCTCTTCCCACAAATCGGCGGAAGCCGGGGTGCCGGGAAGCGTTCCTGCAAAAATAAACCGATAAAAGCCCCGGATGAGTTCTTCGGACGGTAAATTGGCACCAGAAACCGTAAAGTCGGTCCGGCACGGGAAGAGAGCAAAGTCCGACAGAAATCCGCACCGTGTCAGCTTAAACTCGGTCTCAAATGTCTTCAAAATGCCAACAACCTCCGCTGCTATGCCGCTGTCCCGACTGCTGCACCGCTCTTCGGCAACGGATAGGTGGACGCCAAAACAGAAAAGGGCCCATTGCTGACCCACGTCCGAAACAGCAGTCCGGGTCTTTTCATACCATGTAGCAATATCCATGTCAAAGTGACTGGAAACTGCTGTTATAAGTGGTACGCCGGCGTCTTTATATCACTTCCATACAATCAATGTTCGCAGACTGGACGGATACCAATGGGTTCCTCGATCCAAAGATGTCGACTCGCCCATTGACTGGCACCCAAAGAGAAAGAGACGAACTAAAACAAAGATTGTTTAAGGCAGGAACACCCGCGGAATGGTCAACCGGGTACTTGACGACCATCCTAAACTGGGGCTCTGGAGCCAGGCTGGTGAATGGCCACGCGGCACCAGAATACGAGCTGAATCCATCCTATAACAAGATTGGCATTCCATTCTATTTTGACAATCTGAGAACGTACGGGACAAGAACGCAGGTGACCAGTACACTGAGCGGCACACCGTCAAACGCCGCATCAAACGCATGGCAGGACATTGGAGACTTTGTCACACGCGTGGCAGACTCTGAAAACGGCGTCCCAAAAGCCACGGTCTGCGCTGCAGATCAAAACAGCATTGTCGTGTTCTCTCTAGATAGAACTGCACAAGGAACTGTTGTGGCCGTTGAGAAAAAGAGTGCCCTTTCTGCCATGAAATCAAAGTTGGCCGACGACATGCTTGCCGGGAAGTCAATATTTTTTGTCGGAGAGTTTGGCAGATACACTACAGACGCAATCGAAGAAGACGTGGACCTTGGAGGAGAGCAGTTTTTTGTGCCAGAAAAACTTGAAGAATTCAAAATTGACATAGAATACGTGTATTCGGCAACAAACGTAATTAGATTGAACGATTGGGCAATGGCAAGACTCGACTCGGATTGGGGCCCGGCAAGACGCAATCCAGCGCTGACTCCGAATCAGGCTCGGGCGCAGGCCGTGAGGTTTCAAAAGCACATTGAAAAAATGAAGGATGTTCTCGCGGCGATGGCACGTAACAGTGCCATCAACGCAAACAAGATCTACGTCGGCTCGGCATGAACCGTATAAGATTACTAAAGATTTAAACACACGGGGCGGCCGTAGGAATGGCAGCCCACCCGGGACCCGCAGGGCAGAAACGGTGGAGGCCGCCCCCATTTCACAGGTTCAGGCAGGTCGCAGCAGACATCTGGATCGCAGACAGGCCGCTCGCAGCAGTCATGGCGCTCGCAGCGGACGACGCAAACAACACTTCAGAGGAGACACGGAAACTCTACGCAGTCTGGAGAAAACGCGCGCACCAGGCACCATCGTCGTTCCAGGCATTCGAGGGCGCGCTGAAACGTCTCACGTGCTGCCCAGAACACAACACGGACGGCGTCCAGCTCGGAACCCTCCCGGAAAGAGCATGGCGGAAAGACACAAAGGCACAGACGCACGCTCAATACCACCCGTCTCCCACCGGAAGAAGCAGATCCTCTGGCCCCGGCTCGGATCCCGGCTCGGCGTCCGGCTCGGCGTCCGGCTCGGCGTCCGGCTCGGCGTCCGGCTCGGATCCCGGCTCGGCTCCCGGCTCGGCGTCCGGCTCGGATCTGAACCCGGCTCCCAGCTTCAACCCTCGTG
>Ga0209348_1000271_pt1 | contig 29168 bp, 40 predicted proteins | sample ETNvirenome_2_30_FD_184065 | JGI IMG/M metagenome (GOLD analysis project Ga0209348, IMG submission 184065) | Marine viral communities from the Pacific Ocean - ETNP_2_30 (SPAdes) (version 2) | ecosystem: Environmental > Aquatic > Marine > Oceanic | place: Pacific Ocean | collected 2013-06-22
CGTGCTGAACATATGACATAAATTTTTCTTGGGCTACGTCACGTAGCTCAAGGCGCTGACGCTGCTCTTCGAGGAGCAGCATCTCTTTCAACACTTCTTCAGGGAGGAGGTCTAAGTTACCCGACATGCCCGAACGATATTACGCCGCATCGAATTTATCAACCCAGCACAAATGTGCTCCGCACATTTGTGAGTCGCGCGCAAGCAGGTGCAGATTTGCAACACTGTTGCAAATCTGCCACAAGGCCACAGTAACCCCGATTGTTGCTGATAGGAGAAAAGTCTTTTCTCCTATTGTGTATTGTGACCATTGCTGATGCGTGGTAACGTCTAGTAATGGGTAATGATGCCCAGAACTCTGACTATCCATAGAAAGGATATTAGTCATGCCTAAGATTACGATTCCCGCAACCATCACGCTGGACCTGCCAGCAGCCGCCGAATGGGCGGACATCTTCAAGGCCGTGGACGAAGCGAAGCCGCAGCCGAAGGTGACCACCACGGTCGTGGCTCCCGCAACCGCCAAGAAGCTGACGCCGATGCCGGCAGCAGTGCTTGAGCGTTTGCAGCAGGCAGCAGGTGGTTATCGGTGGGTATCCATGCGGAACATGAAGAACCACCTTCGCCATCAGTTCCGCAAGCCTATCTCGAGCGGTTCGGTTCACCAGTTGGTTCACCTGCTGCGCTCCGAACACGGCTACGAGATCGAAACACACCCGAAGATGGGTGGCGGATACCGTCTGATAAAGGAGGCGTCGTGAATGAAGAATCCGTTTCTGACAACCGGAATGCTGGCCGTACGTCGCGCCGCCGAAGCACTCGCACCCAGCGAATGCCCAGACTGCGATGGAACAGGCACAGTGACCGTCATTCGCACCTTCGCAGATCCCATCTGCGGAGGTTACGAAGAAGAGTTCGAAGAACTCTGTAGTGCCTGTGAGGGCTATGGCGACTAACAGCGAAGGGAGCGGCAGAGCCGCTCCCTTCTTTTTGTATCCCAGTCTTAAAGAAAAAACCTGCGTACGCAGGTTTTTTCTTTCGGGCGCAAGCACGCAGGTCAAAATAAAACCTGCATTCGCAGGTTTTATTTTGATACGCAAGCGCAGATTCCGCTTGCAATGTCCGTGATTGTATGCAACGCTTAGTGATCATGACATAGGAGGTTTTCATGAGCAGAGACGACATCATTCAAAACGTGAAGGACGCCAAGTTCCAGATCGAATTCATGGCACTCATGCTGCTGTCGAGCAGGCATGACAAGGCAGCGGAAGCGTACGAGTGTGCGGTCACCAAGCTGGCCGAGATCGTAGGGGAGGACAGTGATGTATGAATCTTTCAACAGCTTCTATCGCGAGTGCAACCGAATCATCGGGAACAAAATCGGTGTGGGTCTTGACGATCTGCCCGACGCGCGGTGGCGTGACTATTTCGACGAAGGCATGTCCCCGCATGACGCGATTGAATGCGCGTATGAAGATTACTGGTCCGACCATTTCCCCCCTGGCATCATCTAACTCGAGCAGCGGGCTGAATCAGCCCGCTGTTTTTTCCGTGCTCGATCTAAAAGAAAACCTGCGTACGCAGGTTTTCTTTTCCGGGCGCAAGCCCGCAGGCCCGGCCCGCCGATATATAAAAACGCGCAGGGCCGCAGGCCGCAGGTCTTCCCTTGATTTATTAGTGATATTATGCAACAGTTATTGACCATCACCGTAGGAGGTTAGACGATGGATTCCCAACAATTGAAACAAGCAAGGCAGGACAAAAAACTTTTGTCCAATGTCTCGAAAATGCCGGGCTATAGCATCAGCCGCAGCGCGTGGCTGTGCGACGTGGGCAGCAGGCTTGCCGAGATCAAAGGCAGCACATGTGAAAACTGCTACGCCCGGAAGGGCATGTATCACATGCCCAACGTCAAGGCAAAAATGATAGAGCGCGAGGCGTTTTTTAACGCACCCGATTTTGTGCCGCGCATGGTTAACGTGCTGAACATTGTTCGCAGCGAATGGTTCCGCTGGTTCGATTCGGGCGACGTGGGCAGCGTGGGCATGGCGTTGAACATCATCGACGTATGCAGGCAGACACCAAACAAACGCCATTGGATACCATCGCGCGAGTTCAAAATCTGGACGCGCGCGCTAGAGATTGACCGCCTGCCCGACAATGCTGTCTTGCGTATGTCCGCCCACATGGTGGACGGACCACGGCCCAAGGCATGGCCAACCACATCGACAGTTCATTCAGGCAAAAAAACGCTGGGCCGCACATGCCCGGCACCTGAACAACAAGGCAAATGCGGTGATTGCCGCGCCTGCTGGTCTATTGACGTTCCGAATGTTTCCTATCACATCCACTAACCTCCGGAACCTGGCCCGCGAATCGCGGGCCAGGTTTTCCTATGCCCGCCAGGCTGCTTCCGCCGCAGCCCGCAGGCCCGCAGGCGCAGCCCGCAGGGGGCCTTTCCATACATACGCAGGCGCAGGGTCGCAGGCGCACAGGTCAATGATCCGCGATTCATGGATCACGGGTGCTTTTCCACCGTCAAATAAAAATACATCGCCGGTCGAGGGTGCATGGAGCAAGAAAAAACTTGCACCGCCACAACGTGTATGCGCCAAATGCCAAGCAATTTGCGAGGTTGATAAGGATACGCGATTATTTTTAATTATTTTCAATTCGCACCAAACAGGCACCCCATCCATGCACAGATATACGTCTGGCATCCCTTGTCCAGCACGGTTTTCAATCCGCTGGAAGTGGGTCTTTTTCGGTAAATTCTGTTTCAAGGAGTTCCACAGGCTGCGTTCCGTCGTGGGCATCTTCGATCCGTTTCATGTTGTCGAATGCGTGGGGATATTCCTGCCGAATGGCGGCGAGTCGGGCGACGATCTCTTCACGCGACAGCGAGTCGAGTTGGTGAACGTGCGTCGATTCTCGCCGGTCAATCGTCAAACCGCCAAGGGCAGACCTGATCTTCTCGGCATTGATGGCGGCAGAAAATTGTCCGGCTTCCTCTGCGGCGATGGACAAGTCTTCGAACCGCTTCAACTGGTTCAGCAGCGTGACACCGTATCGACGTTCCCGCGCCTGTCTCAATTCTTTGATCAGTTTTGGCACTTCCGGAAATGTCTTACCGTCAAGCAACTTGGACGCCTGCACGTTGGCACTGCCTTCCGCATAGCCAGCCTTTCTCGCGCACTCGGTGTTGCTGTATCTGCCCTCGACATAATACTTGGCAAATTCTCGTTGCCGATTCGTCAGCCCAGCGGGCCTACCTACTTTTCCCATAGCGATATTTTTTGCCCTTTACAGTTTGAAAAAACAAAAACCAACTGCCTACCCTTCTCATAGCTGTAACAGTGTAACAGAAGTGTAACGGCTGTGATTGTTGCTGGATATGGGTTTGTTACGCTTGTTACGCTTGTTACGCCATTTTGAAAAAAACAAAAACAAAATTGCAAACCCGGAGAAAATCGTTTTAGTAGCGTGTTTGTTGTTGACTATTAGTGATAGTTAGTTACTATGAATTATCAACCGATGGCACCAAGGAGAAAGATATGCCGAGATATTACGCAAAGCAAGAGGTGCTTGATGACGGTGGCAAACACGTCGCTGACCATCTGCTGCCTATCTGTGATTCGATCCGCGTTCTTGAAAAGAAATTGTTTCGGGATCGTGAAGTCTTCCCATTGACAGAAGGTCGTCGGTACGCCGGTCGGATTCGTGTCTATCGTGTGGTTCGTAATAATCTCGTGCCGCATGGCATTTACATTGTTGACAACGGCAAGCTGAAGAAGATGAAGCGTATGATGTTCGTCGAGTTCATGGATGGATTTATGGGGGCAGACAATGGGTAAGGTCAAAAGCTGGCTGATGGGCATGGAAGAAGATGCCATGTGGATGAGCCGTGATTCGTGGGCCGCCGAGCATGGCGCGATGAATCTGCAAGTTTACGATGATGTTCAGGGCCGGATGGCAGACAGCATCGAGTATCGCAAGATCGAGGCGGCGGAGCGTGAAGCCGACGCCTACATCGACAGACTGAATGGAGACGTGTGATGAAAACCTATGAGGTAACAATCCGCGCAACGGTGACGAAAACCTACGAGGTTCGGGCCGTGAATGAAGAGTCAGCGGAAGATTTGGCAAACGATATGTTTGTTGTTTCCTACGAGGGCGGCGTCTCTGAAAGATACGCACAAGACACACTGGACGTAGAGGAGGTCGTGCAATGAACAAGGTAGAGTTTTCGGCGGACACTGGTGCGCCAAGGATCATTGTCCAGTCGAACCCGACATGGGATCAGTGGGTAGAAATCTGCGAGGCCGTGTGGGTCACGGCCTTGGAGGGTGGGTGCAACTACTGGATGGACGATTTAAAATACGACCATGATCGTCCGTGGGTTCCGTGGAAGCACAGTCAAATGAAAAGCAACATGGTTCGAGAGTGGCGCAAAGATATTCCCAAGCTGGATATCAAGAACGGTGCCCATTGCATCCGCAACTTCCCGATCAAGGTCTACCACAATGCAGATGACTGGGAGTCCGGCGAGTCCGAGATCACCGAGGGCATGTCATTCGAGGTGGTCACGGTTGGCATCAACAATCTGCCGCCCGAGGTCAAGCTGTCGATCATGAACCCATACACCTGTGACATCGACGCCGAGATTGCGGACCAGATCGTGCAGACAGGTTTGTTCGGGAGTGCGGTCTATGGTTAAGCGGAAGAAGAAAATTCACATCAACCAGCATGTCATTCGTGCCAACAAGAAGAATGACGAATCGAACCCGCCCATCACCGTGAAGTGTGGGCGTGAGAACCACTACACATATGCGGCAGAGATCGAGGGTTTGTCGCGCGTTGTGTACTCGCCAGACAAGCCGCTGTCATGCGGGGCAAAAGTCTGGATCGAAACCACTGCGCCGGTGTGGATTCATACTGGCGAGATTATCGACTAATCGGAGGATTGAAATGACGAGGATCATCGAGGCCGAGTACCATGTGCAGGCCACACATTTCTGGGAGGTCAAGCACATCGAGGGCTGGCCCACAGACGAGGAGGGTGCGCCGCGTGATATCAAATCGGCACACAACTTCTGGATTAAGTGGGGGCTGTTGCATGTGAAGTGGCACAAGGACGGTCATGTGTTCGAGTACGAGCCGACCGCCGAGGAGAACGGTGACGGCATGGACTACAAGTGGCCGGACGCCGAGTACATCGATGGCGAGAGGATGGACTGATGGGTTTTGATTTTGAACAGACAGAGTATGTCTGCATAGAGTGCGGTGGCAGTGATTGGCATGCCAATCGATTTTACTGCAACAAATCCAAAGCGTGGTTGGATGATGAGATCGCACAATGGTGTTCCGACTGCGAACAAGAGGTCGGTCTGATTGAGGCAGACGAATGGGAGGGTGTTCCGGCATGAGGTATGGAGTGATGATCGTGGCGACCAACACGGTGTTGATCGACGCGGACAACGAGGAAGAGGCAGAGCGCAAGGCGCTTGAGTTGGGTGTGTGGGAAACACTGGACGGTGCTGATTATGAAGTGACCGATGTGATCCCTGATCCGTTCAACGAGGCGGCGGACAATGGTTGACGAGCGCCTGATGCATGTAGCCGACGAGGTTCGTCGGCTCATGCGAATCTTCGGTGATCTTTGTTTCGACGAGGCACCGCAGGAGGAAATCGATGCGGCTTGGCGGCGGTACATGTACGTCAAGCGGCTACACAGGAAGGGAGTGGAGTATGTCCCAAGATTCTGAAGGGCCAAGACCACCCAAAAAACTTAGTCTGTCTGGCAGCAGGCTGACACTCGGCGGTATCGAGGCCGACCAACTAAGGGCAACATCCGACGGTGCTGGCAGACGCACTGTGCAGATCGAGGTGCGCCGCAAGCGCGCCCCTGCTGCGCCGCATCGACCTATCGTCCCGACTCCGCTGGACAGTGAGCAGCCGCCGGTTGGCCTGTCGAATGAAGAGCGTGTGCAGAGGATACGCGCACTTCAAGAAGGCATGAAGAAACCACTCCAGACTGAACAAGTAGAATGGCCGGTGGATACGCCGCCGAAGAAGAAGAAAGACCCTGTTCCGTGGACCGTGGACTCTCATCAAAAGCATCCGGACACACGGATGTGGCATGACTGTGTCGGGTGGGACAACCCAAAGTCGGAGAGTCGGTTCCGTATGGGCGAAGACATTGGGTACAAGGAGGTCGGAGTTAACCAGCAGATTCCCGCCGAAGATTGCAAGACCGTTGAAGAAGTAATGGACTTGATCCCGAATCTGCGCCGGGTTGGTCACAGCAGTCGGCTGAAAGCAGACCTAAACAGGTTATACGAACGTGCGCGAGACGACACATGGAGCAAGCATGTGCTCAACTCGAGTTTCGTTTTCACGCGCCTTGATGGGGGTGAAGGCAAGTGGATAAGGCACATGCGCCCTCTGGGTGCGAAGGTGTTAGTCCGGTTTCTGGTACACGTTGGCCCGGAGTTTTACATCGATGGCGACATCGACCTGCGAGAGTTGCGTAAGTATGCATCGAGCGCGGACATCATCGAGGAGCCGCCTGCCCGCAAGGAGCCAGCCGCCAGCAACGACAACGACAACGAGTTGACGCCGGTAAAGATTACCGAGAGTCGTCAGCAGGTGGTGACGACTCGGCCCTACCCTATGAGTCAGCTACGCAAACGGATGCTTGCGAAAAACCCGGTGTGTCCTGTGACCGGCATAGACAGACACCAGTTTTTGCGCGTGTCACACATTAGGGCGGATAGTGCCTGTGAGTTCGACTGGCAAAAGACAGACGACGCAAACATACTAATGCTGTCGCTGGCAGCGAACGAACTGTTCGATGGCCTGTGTCCACCGGGGTTCAATGGCTGGAAGGGCCGTGCTGGGTGGATCACGTTTGCCGATGACGGCGAGTTAATGCGGAGCATTTACATGAAAGGTGCCGAGTTAGACCGATTCGGAATCTCGCACCATGTGTCTATTGCCCATCTGTTGAAGGGTAATACTGGAGAGCGGCGCCGTGGATACTTGAAGTGGCACCGCGAGAACATGTTCTTGGACAACATCCGAAAGGAGGAGACCGATGGATAGTTACGAAGAGGAGTCCAAGAAGATCGAGGACGACTACCAAGGCGTCGAGTGTGACTGGTGTGGACATATTTGCTGGGAGCACACGTCATTTTTCGGGGACATTCGTTGCGACGAGTGTGCCTATGAAGACGAAACCTACAGAAGGGAGATTCTAGGTGAGTGTAACTGACAAACGTGTGACGCGCGATATGCGTCAAACTCTGCTGAATATGCACAACGATCTGAAGACCATCAAGAACACGGTCGAGGAGTGCAACGACATGTGGCTGTCCGATGTGCGAAAGCTGGAGACGATCATCCACTACCTGCATTCCGAGTTCGAGTTCAGACCGAGAGATAAATACGACTCGTACTACACGGACTGGGTGTTCGCCGAGGATGTGAAAGAGGAGGACGATGATGACTGATTGGATTTCTGTCGAAGACGCGATGCCGGAAGAGGGCCAGAAGGTCTGGTACTACTTCCAGCCTGTGGGCAGGCATCGTGGGACTTTCGATGGGTATTGGGTGGACGAGGACGGTAAGGAGTGGAGGGGGATGCATATGTTCTCCTGCGACTACGGATTCCTGACCGGCGACGTAACCCACTGGATGCCCGACGAGGGGCAGGATAAACCTGAGAAGCCGAGGGAGACGATGCAGTGAAGGTCGTCTGGGTTCTGTTGTTAGTCACAGGGTTTGGTGTCGATTCGGATTCGTTCGACACCAAATCCCTAGGCGGCTACGATACTATTGCTGAGTGTCACTTCGCATCGACAAAAATATTCTGGGAGCGTATGCCTATCAACCAAGAGGCGGTGTGTATACGAATTGAGTACGAGGAGTATGCCGATGACGATTGAAAAAGGTGACGGCACGATGCAGCAGCGTCTGGACATGGGCCTGTGCCCGAACTGCCAGACAGCCTTGAACCCTGGACCGGTGACCCTGTGCCAGTGTTGTGGATTGGAGATGTCAATGAACAAAACACATTTGATGCCGGAGGCATCACCTACTAGAAGCATGGAGTGGAGTTCGGCAGCAATGGTGATCGAAACGTGTGTCGATGAGATGCTGGACAAGATTGCCAAGAATCCAGATGATTATCTACCCGATGCCGATATCGAAATCATAGAGGCGTGGCAACGGATTCTGCGAGGGTGAAATGGTTGAAGCATTTATTGCGTCCGTAAGTTTTTGTGTGATGTTATCGACTCCGCCGGAGTGCGGCCACATTGAGGACGAGTGGGGGCCGTACGAGACGCAAGTGGAATGCGAAGCAAGAATTCGTCAGATGTTTGGGTTTTTGAGTATGACGTTTCCTCCCGGCAGTGTGTACGGTAAGGGAAGTTGTTACAAGGTTGAAGGGGAGAAGCTGTGAAACAACGAGACCCGAACTGGCAGGGCATTCGTCGCCACCATGTGGTGATGGACAAGCGCAGCAGAATGCTGGAGAGCATCCATCGAAACGAAATGGACGATGCCTGTGTTCGGTGTGGCACACCTCTTGCTTCTATTGTAGAAGTTCACGGCCACGGTCAATGTTCTGTCTGTGGTAGCGTGATTGATGATTGCTGCCAAGGAGAGTGCGCCAATGACTAAGGACAACATTATATATTTTTCGAAAGAACAACCCAAGATCGACAAGATCGACGCCTCTGCGGTCGAGGTCTTGTGCGACATTGCAGGCAGACATCTGGACGACGTTGTCATCCTCGGGTCTGACAAGGAGACTGGTGCTATCAAGATGATGACGACACAGGAGGATGTTGCCGACATCCTGTTCTATCTGGAGGTTGCCAAGAAGGCGATCCTAGATCAGGGCGTCCATGATGGTGAAGTTTAACTACCGTACGGAGCCTTATGCACACCAGCGTAAGGCTCTGGAACGCTCGTACGACAAGCGCAACTACGCTTACTTTATGGAGATGGGGTGTGGCAAGTCGAAGGTTCTTATTGACAACATCGTCTGGCTCTACGAGCAGGGCCGCATTGACACGGCGGTTATTGTTGCGCCGAAAGGTGTTTACCGCAACTGGGAAACGGCGGAGATTCCCACCCACTTCCCGACCGACGTTCCGCACGAGATTTATGTATGGAATCCGAGTCCCAACAAGTCGCAAGCCGAGCGCCTCAAGTCTGGCATTCAAGAGCGTGGCGTCCTCCGCATCCTTCTGGCAAACGTGGAAGGGTTCGCAACAAAAAAGCTGCCCGCATTTGTGGGTGCGTTCACACAGGGCAGCAATTTCCTACTTGCTGTTGATGAGTCCACTACAATCAAGAACCCCAAGGCCAAGCGCACTAAGACGCTGGTCGTCTTCGGTAAAAAGGCTGCATACAAACGCATCCTCACCGGCTCCCCTGTCACAAAATCCCCGATGGACCTTTACGCCCAGTGTGGATTCATGGACAAGAAACTTCTTGGATTCGATTCGTACTACTCGTTCCAAGGACGATACGCCGTCACCAAGACGCAACGCATGGGCGCGCATAGCTTCCTTCAGATCGTGGGCTATCGGAACCTTGAAGAACTATCGGAGAAACTTGACACGTTTTCCTATCGAGTAACCAAGGAAGAAGCACTAGACCTGCCCGACAAGGTGTATGTCACCCGAGAGGTGAGCGTCACCGACGAGCAGCGGCAGCACTACCTGACATTGAAGAAGCAAGCCATCGCCATGTTCGACAACGGCGACCTGGTCACGGCGCCGGCTGTGATCACACAACTGCTGCGCTTGCAGCAGGTGCTGTGCGGCCACATCAGAACGGACGACGGAGAGTTGATCGAGATTCCATCGAAGCGTGTCGCTGCGTTGATGGAAACCATCGACGAGATGACAGGCAAGGTTATCGTCTGGTCACGGTTCCGCTACGACATCAAGAAGATCGAGGCCGAGATCAAGATGGTTCATGGACCGGGGTCCGTGGTCACATATTTTGGGGACACGACAGATGAACAACGCCAGCAGGCGATCAAGGACTTTCAGTTCGGGGATGCTCGATTCTTCGTGGCGAACCCACAGACCGCAGGCTTTGGCCTGACGCTGACGGCTGCAACAAACGTGATCTATTATGCTAACGACTTCGACTTGGCGACTCGGATGCAGTCCGAGGACCGGTGTCACCGGATCGGGCAGAGCAACCGAGTCACCTATGTTGACCTAATTACTCCGGCTTCGATTGATCAGCGGATTGTTCGTGCTCTTCGGGACAAGATTGATCTGTCGGCGAAGGCGTTGGGCGAAGAAGCTCGGAAATGGTTGGAGCTTTCTCCCCGCTGAAGTGACGGTTCTGTGCATTTGTCTTGGACACTGGATCGTTGGAGAGTTGATGTGTGTACAAGCCGACGGCACCAGTTTCGAGGTCAACATACAACAGACGCACACCGAGCTTGCGTTGAATGTCTGTCAGCTTGCGGGCGATTGATGTGCCGGATTTGCGAAAGGCATGGGTCTTCACATCAAACAGATGTGTCTTGCCGTTTGGCGAGATGGCTACGAGGTCCACTGGCCCTTGTGCCATCACTGGCTGGTAGACATAGCAGTCTTGAGACAGCAACCACTCCGCTGCAAGCAGTTCTGATCGCTGACCATCTCGATTTTTCTGGTGTGGTCGCATAATGTTGTTGACTTTCCTGTTGGGTAGATTACAGTGAGTGACTGTAACAGACACATGCCAAGGAGTAAACAGGTGGATTTGAATAGGTGGAGAACTGTCGCTGTCCCGATTGAGTTGTACAAAATTCTCAAGGACACGGCTGAACAAAATGACCGTAGTGTCAGCAAACAGGTGGCCTTCATCTTGAAAAGATTTTTTGAATCTGAAGGCGTGAAAATTGGTTGATCGTGGACCGTGGTTCATGTATCACCCTCCAGCGGCGGCAGGTTAACGGTCAGTCCTGCCGTCGCACGATAGCCGAAGGGCTTAAACTTTAACGAAAGGAGAAGACGATGAGCGATGTGTTTTCGCTTTTTGACGAGGCGGTCGATGCCAACAAGTTCGACACCGTGGATGAGGGTAAAGGTTCCCGCCTTTCGACACTCATCCGCCACTCCCTTGAGATCGACGAGGAGATCTCGCAAGTCGAGAAGTACCTCAAGGATCTGAAATTCAAGAAACGCAAAGTGAATGAAGAGGACATCCCCGCTCTGATGACAGAGATGGGTATGGAAAGTGTTACCGTGGACGGTAACAAGATTGCTCTTCGTCAATTCGTCCATGCCCGCATCCCGGATGACAGGCGTGACGATGCGTATGCGTGGCTCCGTTCCATCGGTGAAGGTGACATCATCAAGAATGATGTGACGTTGTCCTTCAGTGCAGGTCAAGACAACATGGCCGGTGCTGTCGTGGAGGACTTACGCCAGCAGTATGGACTGGACCCCGCACAGAAAACCCACATCCATCCGCAGACGCTGAAGGCGTGGGTTCGTAACCGGATTGAGTCGGGCAAGGATATCGACTTCGACCAGTTCGGTGTGTTTGTAGGAACTGAAGCTAAAATTACGAGGACGTAGAACGATGGCTGGAAATCAAGCTGTAGCGAAAAAGGCGGAGTCGCTACCCGCCAACCTTATGGACGATCTGTTCGCTGGAGCAGGTCAGGGTATGGAAAATATTACTGCCGAAGATATGCAGATTCCGTTCATGCGGATCCTGCAACCTCTCTCCCCGCAACTGATCAAGACGGACTCGAAGTTTATCAAGGGTGCGTCTGCTGGTGACATCTTCAACACTGTGACCGGGCAGTATTGGGAAGGCGACGAGGGCGTGACGATTATCCCGTGCGCCTACGAGATGAAGTTTCTGGAGTTCCAACTGCGTGAGGCCGGTGGTGGCTTCCTTGGCGAGATCGATCCGAACAGTCCTGACATTCGTCAGGCGAATCGGGTGGGTGCCAATGAAATGCTGCCGTCGGGTAACGAGTTGGTCCGTGCTGCCCAGTTCTTGGTCGTGGCTATTGGCGAAGACGGTGCAACCCAGCAGATGATTCTCGATATGAAGAAGACCCAGATGAAGGTTGCCAAGCAGTGGAACACTCGCCGTGCGGGTATGAAGCTGATGCACCCAGAGAAGGGTCTGTTCACTCCGCCCATGTGGGCAACTGTGTGGAAGCTGAAGACCGTGCAGGAGAGCAACGACAAGGGTTCGTGGTTCAACTACTCGATCTCCCAGCTTGATATCAAGGATGTGCCGTCGGCAGTGGTGCAGGAGTGTAAGGGTCTGTACGAGCAGTTTCGGAAGGGCGAAATCAAAACGTCCGCTGGCACTGCCGAAGAGATGAACGCTGCTTCGTCGTCCCGGCAGGACGACGAAATCCCATTCTAACGGTACGCACAATACGGTGTTTCAGGGGAGCATCTGGGAGAGACTGGGCGTATCGCAGGTCGGCATTCTCCTCGGCTTGAGAATCACGTCTCTTCATCCCCTGCCCTACCCTACCCAACCATAGGGGATAGTTATGACCTTGGACGAAAGGTTCATGGCCGTTTTTGAGGGTTTCAAATCGGCACATGGACAGACAATTATTTCAGAGGAGCGCCGGGCCGGCAAACAGAAGGCACAATCTCGCACAGTCCGCACTCCAATTACCCTCGAACTTATTCGATCCCACCTGGACGGTGTCAAGGGTGTCGGATCGATCCCGATTAACGAAGACAACAAATGTAAGTTTGGTGTCCTCGACATTGACGAGTATCCACTGGACCTGCCGGCCATTGATCGGCGGCTGCGTGACCTCGAGATCCCAGCCGTGGTCTGTCGCTCGAAGTCTGGTGGGGCACACATCTATTTCTTCTTCACGGAGTTCATGAGCGCAGGGGAGTTCCGTGACAAGGCTTCGGAGATCGCCGCCTATGTTGGGTATGGCAGGTGTGAAATTTTTCCGAAGCAGGAGCAAGTTCTGCACGAACGTGGTGACGTTGGTAACTTTATCAACCTGCCGTACTTCGATGCAGAACAAACCCTGCGCCATGCAGTCCTCGAGGATGGATCTGCCGCCACCCTCGAGGAGTTCCTTGATCTTGCCGACAGCCGTGCCATCACTCCGGAGGGTTTTGTGTCACTTACCTTCGGGGTTGTCGAAGACGAGTTCAAGGAATGGGCGCCCTGCCTGAACTGTATGTTCGGGCAGGGCATTCCCGAAGGCACCCGCAACACGGTGATGTTCGCCGCTGCGGTTGGATGCAAGAAGGAACAGCCCGAGACATGGAAGCAACGACTCGAAGAGATCAACCAGCGGTTTGCCACCCCACCGCTACCAGCATCCGAGATCGTTACGATCCAAAACCAACACGAGAAAAAAGAATACGGATTCCCGTGCGATCAGGAGCCACTGAAGAGCTTCTGTAACAAGACGCTGTGCAAGACCAAGAAGTTTGGCATCGGCGTCACAAGCATGTCTCTGGACGTTACAGGGCTGTGTGTCGTGAAGTCCGAGCCACCGGTCTGGTTCTGCGACGTGGGCGGTCGTCGTGTCGAGTTGACAACCGACGACCTGCAAACACCCCAGCGTTTCCAGAAAGCCTGCATGGAACAGATTCACGTCATGCCTCCCATGATGAAGATGCAGGACTGGCAGACCATCGTCACCATGTTAATGGAAGACATGAACCACATCGATGTGCCGCACGAACTGACATACAAGGGGCAGTTCAACGAGCTTGTCGAAGCGTATTGCGATGGTCGGATCCAAGCACAGTCAGCGGAAGAGATCGCCCTTGGCAAGCCGTACACCGACGAGGACGAGGGGCTAACGTACTTCAAGCTCGAAGCGTTGATGAAGTTCCTGCGTAACCAGAAGTTCGACAGCTACAGTCGTGGACAGATTCAGGAGCGCCTGAAGGAACTGAACAACGGTGGACAGGCCAACGGGCACAAGCGGTTCAAGACTACGACAGGGGAACAGAAACAGATTCGTGTGTGGTGGGTGCCGTCGAAGCATCAAGAGATCGACGTGCCGCCCATTGATGTAGGTGGAGAGGAGATTCCGTTTTGACGGCAACAACGATATTCGGACCCCCAGGCACGGGCAAGACCACACGGCTGATCAACATTGTCCAGCAGGAACTGGACCGTGGAACGCCGCCCGACAAGATTGCTTTCATGTCCTTCAGCAAGAAGGCAGCGCAAGAGGCGCGTGATCGTGCAGCCGAGAAGCTGGGTATCAACGAACAGCAGATGATGTGGTTTCGTACCCTGCACTCCTTCGCCTTCAACCAACTTAGTCTTAGCGGACAAAAAGTTTTGAAGGGTGCGGACTACAACAAGATCGGCGAACTCGTGGGACTGCCGATGAAAACATCTGCGTCCACTAGCATGGATGACGGCATCTTGTTCCCTGTCGGCACAGCAATCGGAGATAAATACCACACGATGATTCAGCTTGCTCGTGTCACGGGCAGGCACCTTGATGAAGTCTTCAGTGCCACGGCTGACTGGCGGTTGAATTACACGCAGTTGAAACTCGTGGAGCAGACCATCAATGATTACAAGAAGACGATGGACAAGATCGACTTCGTGGACATGATTGAACAGTTTGTGTTGCAGGGTGACTGTCCACTATTTGATGTCCTTATTGTGGACGAAGCACAAGACCTGGCTCCGCTACAGTGGCGCATGATCCACGAGGTGATGAAGCCGTGCGCCAAGCGGGTGTACTTTGCCGGCGATGACGACCAGTGCATCTTCTCATGGATGGGTGTGGACGTTCGGCAATTCCTTAACGCATCTGAAGACAAGATGGTTCTCGGCACATCATACCGTCTCCCGTCGGAGATACACTCCTTGGCTGACGACACCATAAAACAGTTGTCGTTTCGGCAGGAAAAAACTTGGTTCCCGGCTCGACAAGGTGGCGCCGTGGTGTGGCATCATGATATCCTTGATGTGGACCTGCGATCTGGTGAGTGGTTAATTCTTGCCCGTACGAACAACATTGCTAACAGAGTTGCAAGCACTCTCAAAGAACATGGATACTTGTTCTGGCGGGACGGTTCGTGGTCCATCTCGCAAAATGTTCTAAACGGAATTGAGGTGTGGTTGCGGTTATGCAAATTACAGTTTGTGTCACTACAAGATTTGAAGACCTTATCAAAAGTCATCCGGCCATCGGCCATCACCAGGTCTGGCAAACGCAAACTTACAAACCTAGACCCCGAAGTCACTTACAGCCTCACCGATTTACAGAACCTGTGCGACCTGAAGGTGACTGCCGAAACACCGTGGTACGAAGCGATCCGCGTGTCGGAGCAGGAGCGGATCTACATTACTTCTGTACGGCGGATGGGCGAGTCTATCTTGTCGGGCAAGCCGAGGATACGGATCTCGACGATCCACAAGGCGAAAGGTGGAGAGGCAGACAACGTCCTCCTCCTGCTTGAATCCAGTCCTGTAATAACCCGAGACGGAGATTTTGAAGGCGAGAGACGTGTCTTCTATGTAGGCATGACTCGTGCGCGTAAAGAACTGCACCTTGTGCAGTGTTATGGTAACGATAGGTTTGAGTTATGAAAAATAGACAGCACTTTCTTGAAGAAGCGGAAAAGTTAATCAATGGTCCAAGGGCCGAAGACTATGGGCCGGCGTTGATAAACCATGAGCGTATAGCTACCATCTGGAACGTGCTGCTCCGCACCAAGCTGCTGGACAAGATCACACCGACAGAAGTGGTTGCCATGATGGTTGGATTAAAGTTGGCTCGTCTTGCCGAGGACATGCACAAGGATGACTCGTGGGTAGACATCATTGGCTACGCTGCGTTGGGTGGTGAAATTTCGAACGATGAAAGCTGATCTGTTTGACATCGAGGAAGAATGGTATCCGCCGTCATCCCTGCCGGACCTGACGAACTGTGCCCGTATTTCTATTGACCTTGAAACCTGTGACCCAAACCTCCTGACACTGGGTCCAGGTTGGTGTCGGAATGATGGGTACGTCATCGGTTTCGCAGTGGCTGCTGGTGACTTCGTCGGATACTTTCCGATCCGCCATCAAGGTGGCGGCAACATGCCAGAGAAAGCCGTAATCAATTGGTTGAAGAAACAGCTTGCCACACCGCACATCGAGAAGATCATGCACAACGCCATGTACGATTTGGGTTGGCTGCGGTGGGCCGGCATCGAGGTGCAAGGCAAGATCATCGACACGATGGTAGCGGCACCGCTGCTGAACGAGAACCGTCGTTACTACAACTTGAACAGTCTAGCTGGCGAGTACCTCGGCGAGTGGAAGAACGAGAAGATGTTGAAGGCTGCGGCATCGATGTACGGTGTCGATCCGAAAGGGGAAATGTGGAAGCTACACGCCTCGTTCGTGGGCAAGTATGCGGAGCAGGACGCTGCTGTTACACTGCGCCTGTGGGACCGGCTACGGGCTGACATAGACAAGGATGAAGTCACCAGCATCTTCGAGTTGGAGACATCACTGATCCCTCTGTTACTCGACATGAAAACGAGAGGTGTGCGTGTCGATGTGGACAAGGCATACGATGTGCAAAAGGAACTGAAGCGCCGCGAGGATGTGTTACTTAAAGAAGTAAAGGAAGAGACTGGCGTCGTTGTGGAGCCGTGGGCCGCTGCATCTGTAGCAAAGGCGTTCGACGCCCTTGGGTTGAACTACAACAGGACAAAAAAGTCGAATGCGCCAGCCTTTACAAAAGCATTTCTTGCGAACCACACTCACCCGGTGGCGCAGAAGATTGTACGCCTTCGAGAGTTTAACAAGGCAAACACGACATTTATTGAAACCATTCTTGAACATTCGCATAACGGTCGTATCCATTGTGATTTTCACCCTCTTCGTTCAGATGAAGGGGGCACAGTTACCGGACGATTTTCTTCGTCCAACCCGAACCTCCAGCAGATCCCGGCACGTGACCCTGAAATCAAGAAGATGATCCGGGGCCTCTTTATCCCGGAGGATGGAGAAAAGTGGGGCAGTTTCGACTACGCATCACAGGAGCCACGGTGGCTGGCACACTATTGCGCTACACTGACCGGCGCTCGGCGGGATTCACAGATTGATGACGTGGTGAGAATGTACCACGAAGGCAATGCTGACTTCCACCAAATGGTTGCGGACATGGCAGGTGTGTCACGCAAGGAAGCCAAGACTGTGAACCTCGGCATTATGTACGGCATGGGCCGGAAGAAGTTGGCCGGCACCCTCGACATCACCGAGGAGGATGCCAAGGGATTGCTGAACAAGTATCACGACAAGGTGCCGTTCGTGAAAGGCATGGCCGATCTGGCGATGAACCAAGCGATGGACAAGGGTGTGATCCGCACGTGGCTTGGCCGCAAGTGCCGCTTCGATACATGGGAGCCGAGGTCTTATGGATACCACCGTGCGCTGCCGCTTGAAGAGGCGGTCAAGGAGTACGGAGGCCGGGGCATGATCCGCCGTGCGTTCACGTACAAGGCACTGAACCGCCTGATTCAAGGATCAAGCGCGGACCAGACCAAGAAGGCGATGTTGACGTGTTATGAAGAAGGACTGGTGCCAATGCTGACAGTTCACGACGAATTGTGTTTTAGCGTGAACTCTCGTGAACAATCCGACAAAATTGTAGATATTATGAAAAATTGTGTACCAGACTTGAATGTGCCGTTCGACGTGGATGCCGAGCTTGGCGACAACTGGGGAGAAGTTGGATGAGCCTAGTATGTTTTAATTGCGGCGGCGACGTGATTTGGGGTGGCGACCATGACCTAGAAGGTTACGAGGAGTATTTCATCGTCTCGAACCTACACTGCAAGGACTGCGATGTGTTCTATCTTATGTATCATCCAACGCCTGAATCCGATGAGCCAGACGCATCGCCCGATTCGGAGTCTGTTTAGCCCACCTCGAGTGCAACATCTGGCGGCTGGCCTCGGGCCAGTCTCGTTTATCGACCGCTGCTTTCATTTTTCGGAACTTCGAGAGCCGTGGACGACCGAGTTGGAAGCACATGTTCGCAATGCATAATTGTGCCTCTTCTGGCAAGTCGTTGAAATCGTTGTACAATAATTCGCAATCTCGTACAGTTCGTTGGATGTCCTCGTGGAATAGTTCATCGACGTGCTCCTGAGAGACCGTAGTGCCCACTTCGAACCCGTATAGTTCGTCATCTTCGGTAATAAGATGCCCGATCCCCACAGTTTTGTAGCCGAGGTGATCTAAATAAATTTCCAGTTTGCATCCTTCGTCGATGGCAAGCTCGTGTTGAAGTTGTTCTAGGTTCATGGTTACCTCCTACATGCAGAGATCTTCATACCGAGTGGTATGAAGACGGTGCCGACTCATGTCGCCCGTGTGTCGTGTGCGTAGCAAGTGTAGCAGCCAGCGAAACATTATTGTATCCTTCCTAGCCTTTCGAACAACTCCCTGGTCCGTGGATCGAGGATCGTGTCGATGGCTGTTCTTGGTGCAGGTTGTGATTGTACGGGAGCCGTCGAGGGGAGATTACTGACGGCTCCCGTGCCCGTTGCTGCCGGTGGAGGAGTCGGCGCTACGGGTGGTTGTGGTTGTATATCTGTGGATGCAGTCGGCGCTGGTAGTTGGACCGGGGTCCGTGGACGGGTGCCCAAGGGCTGTTCACCTTCTTCCAGCACACCACTCAATCGGCGATTACGGTACTCCTTGGCAAGCCGATTCAGTTCCGTGACGATAGGTCTACGGTCGAAGAAGCGGCCAGTGGTATCTTGGAATCGTTGAATGTCCAGGAAGATGTCGTTGTCAATATTCAACGGCTCGAACTTGCCTTGAGCAATCGTATCAAAGTTCGACAGCTTTAGCTCCTTCGCAGCCTTCTTGATCTCTTGCTCTGTCATGCCCAGCTTCTTCATGTTCTGGATCATGCGATAGGCGCGGTTGTGGACCTTGAACTTGCGCTCATTCTCTTGGATGTAGTTATCGCGGATGATCTGCAACATATCTTCCGGAGATCTAATGGTGCCAGTAAACGCGCGTAGCTGCTTGTTAAAGTTCTGCTGCGGCTGACGTGCAGCCTTGTTGTGTTCGAGCACACGATACAGCATGCTCCGCTTGGCATCGATGCGAACCTCGCCGACGCCGGTGATCAAGCGAAGAATCTCCTCGCCGATTTGTCTGCGGTTGCCGCGAGTGTCCAATCCTTCTTCTGCAAGGAAGGAAGTAAGAAGACGACTAGGCACGGCGAACTCAACGTCGCCCGTAAGCGGGGACACCTTGGCGGGAGAACCAAGGTACTGTTCAATGATGCCGGGGGTGAAAGCCTCCAGCACATGGGTGATCGCCTTGCCTGCCCTTTCGGGGATAGTGTCTTCTGACTTGTAGATTCGTGCTCCGGTTTTCATCTCACCACCACGAACTGTCAGGTCAAGAAGACGTTCAGTGATGATGGATTCCTCGGCGAACGGAGACAGCATTTCTCCCAGCACTTGGCCGGCCATGTTGAAGACGATTGTCGAGGCATCCTGGTCCAGTGCCTTGCCGTCCTGGATAGCATTAAGCAGTCCCTCTACTGGGCGTCTTAGATAGTCGTACGGATTGATGTAGCTGTAATCGATGTAGCCGGTGATTCGACCCTTATCGTCCACAGATGTCGGAATCAACGTACTGTTCTGACTCCACGGCGGAACGATTTCTCGCAGCGCCTCGATCATATCTTCAGTAACGCCGGTGATCATCATTGATGTTTCTTGCACGGCCTCGCCAGCCAGCCCTGCGGTGGCGGCAAAACCCATGATCCGGCGACCGCCGATGTCACTCATGCGTTGCCCGGCCAACATTTTCTGCTGCGCCTTTTGCACAGCATCTCCGGGGTTTATCATCCCGGCTTCTCTGCGAGAGGTTAGGGTGCGAAGCTCCGAGGCTGCTTCTTCCTGCATCTGCTTGCCACGCTGGAACTCATCGATGCCGCGTTGGATTGTGTTAAGAGAAGTTCGAATAATCTCTGCGGGGAAGGCGATGAAGTTACCAACCGGCATTTTACGGAGATCTTGAATGAATTGCGGCACACGTTCGTAGTTGGGGACTGTGTTCTTGACAATGTCTGCTGAGTATTCGTTCAGACTCTTGAAGCCCAGACTCTTGGCATAATCGTCGGCAGCAACAACATCTCCACTAAACATGTTGATGATCTTGCTGCGCTCGAAGTCAAAGTTGTAGATCTTCCAGATGTCGTCGCCACCTTGATACAGATCTCGTGCTCGTTTATCGAAACTATCAAACCACTGTCTGCCTAGACTCCGTGCCCGCTTCTGACCGAGGTTGACACCTAGTTCATCGATGTCGCCGGTGCCACGCTGGATACCCTCTTCAATCAGGCGCTCGAGTTCACGAAGCTGTGACTGGGTGCCGACTACACCCAGTTCCTGCAACTCACGGAAGAATGCTGCCCGCTCATCGGGTGCCGTCTTCATGATGTTGTCGAGGACGAGGTTCACAGACTCCCACACATTTGCACCACGCCCTACGTTGCCTTGCGCCGCAGCAAATAGGGCAGCAGACGTGACGTTTCTGATCTGCGTGATGGGGCTGTATACCGTCTTGACCTTCTGCGCGAAACCCTTGCCCAGAAGAAACCCTCTGATGGCGTAGTCGATATAATTGTGTCGTTGCTTGTTCGCACGAGTCAGGTCGTTGAATACAGGGTTACGAGCAAAAATTCGATCCTTCAGTTGTGCATTAGTATCCTCGGCAGCACGAGACATGAGTGAGCCAAAGCCGGGATCCAGAAGTTCTGTGTAGTTGGCATTGCGGAATTCTCTAGGCAGAGCCATGTATGCCTCACCGTCGATGATATCTTCGCCACCGACACGAGCCTTACTTCCGTCTTCTAAAGTTTCTATCCTGCCTCGATTTGCACGAAGAAACTTATTGAATCTGTCTACCGCAAGCGTTTCAGCAAGATCTCCGACAGATCGAACGTAAGCCTCGGCTGGATCTTGAATCTCGCCGAGCAGCCGGAGCAGTTCCTCATCCTCCTTGCGAGGCTTGAAAATATTACGGTTGAATGTTTGCGCTGCCTTGTCCGCAAGTGCTCTGGGGTCACGTCCGCGAGTCCCTCTACCACTCCGGTATTTGTTGACAAAACCGTCGATGATCTCATTCTTAACAATCGTTGTGATAGGCGCGTCGTCTGCTAGTGGATCCAACCGTTCAGCGCGTTCGGGAAGATCATTGTAGAGACGACGAGCAGCTTCGGGGTTCGCGGTAAGCCACTGGAAAACATCTCGCCTATTACGCCTGTACTCCGCAGATTTAAGATACTCTTCGGGGTCGTCAAAAATTCTGTATTTACGACGAAGATACTTGCCCATGTTGCCTTTAATTTCTTCAAGTATCTCTTGATTTACGTTGAGTAGCTCCCCCTCGTTTTTTACTCGTGTCGCAAAGTCTGATGCCAGAATTTGCCCAGACATGTCGTCAATGTGCTTACGCATTTTCAATGCACCCGCGCGTGTGAACTCGGGCAGCGCACGAAGCAAATCATCTACATTGTTTGGATCGAAGGCTCGTCCCTCCACAACAGCCAAACGCGCTGCTTGTTCGAGGAAACTGTTGTCGCGGGTCAAGAAGCCGTAAATGCTGTTGAAGACTTCGATCTTGGTAAGCTCGGTGTCGTCGCCGAGTCGAACTCGCTCAGCGCCGGCAAAAACTTTGTCAATCTCTTTCTCGAGTTTGCGAATGGTGGACGCTGCTAGGTTGGCATTGCTTTCAATGAAACCCTGGATCTTGGCCCGTTCTTCCGCAGCCTCCTGCGAAAGATTCCCGCGAAACCGCAGCCGCGCCTTTACACCCTCGTATGCATCAGCAACGGTGGTCTCCGGGTTGGCACGACCGAATGACAGAAGTCTTACCGGTGCTTGAGCTTCACCCACATACTTCGCGAGTTCCGAGTTGCCGATAGAGTCCGCCAGTTTAACCAGCGTATCTCTGGTGGTTACCGCAGCAGGCCCAACAACATACCTGTTGGTGGCGTCCATCAGTGGACCACCGACCAGTGCAGTGGTGCTTAACAGATACGGGAAGGCCATCGCCAGCGCACCTGCCTCGCCTCCTACCATCAACTTGTTATAGGCACGACGCCCCGCTTCCATGCGTCCGCTGAGTCCGATGTCTTCTTGGGTTAGTGTGGGACCGCCACCAACGAAGTCACCAATCGTGGTCATCCCATCCGTTGCCACAACAGAATCGACCAACAACGCAGCACCTGCCTGCTGTCCACGCAGCTTGGCTTCGTCTGCTCGTGTCAAGCGAGGACGACCAAGCCTGTCTGTGCGAGATCGTAAAGTGGCGCCACGTCCCTTGCGGACAACCTGGTTCAACCTGCCGAGTTTAGTAGGCTTGGCAATCACGGCTCCGCCGAAGCCAGGGATCAAGCGTGGTACTTTCAAACCTGTGGATACAGCCTTTGCAGCCAGTCCGCCGGGCAGCACAAACTGACCCACAATATCACCGGCAGCACCTGCAAAACCTACGGGATCAAGGCCCATATTCCTGCGGAAATCATCACCAAATTGAGAGATAGCACGTGTTGTGTTGGTGTCGAACACGGCATCGACAACGATGCCTCCGACCTCTGCCACACCCTGAATGGCTTTAGTGCCACCGGACAAAAGACCTTCACCAAATTCTTGAAGCGCACCCTCGGACTCCGTCTCCGGCTCGATCACTCGATCCCGGCTGACGACCTTGGTCTGTGGTTCGTCGTCCGACTCCCGTGCTTCAGGCTCGTCTTTTTGCTGGGCAAGTTGCTTGCGGACGGCTTCGATCAGATCTTCTTCACTTGCGTCGTCCGGGCCTTGGACTCTGTATACCGTGCCGTCCGGGCCTTGGACTCTATAAACAGCCATATTGACCCCCTACGGTAATAGTGTATTTGCTTCGTCCTCATAGCCTGCATCTATGATTGCCTGTTTAGCTTGAACCCTGCCTTGTCCAGTTAAAAGACCGAGCAGTGCGAGATCGGCATCGCCCGGAGGACCAGACGCTAAAATCCCTTGAAGTGCATTTAAGGCGGCATTCGTGTCCTTGTTAACTTCGGTTAAATCTATACTGTTTCCTGCCATCTGTGTCGCCAAGAAGGGAGAAACTTTTCCTGCAAGCAGACCAGCATATTCCAACTCATAGGCTAACTTGCGGTCGTCGCCCCCGTATACCAAAGCAGTAGCGTCTTTTTGCGTCATGTTGCCAACGCGAACGAGGTAATCGACCTGCTTGGACTTGTCGGCCAAGGACAAGAGTTCCTTGGTAGCATCACCAACAACCTCGATCTTCTTGAGGTTGATCGCTTGCCGTGTCGCATCTGCCTTGCCCTTTTCGGACAGACCCATCGTGATTCCAGCCAGCTTGAGTTCCTGATCCCGAGCATTGAGGTCGCGGATATCTTTTGCGTAACCCTTGAAGGTTTCTTTTCCTGCGTCGGCGACGTTCTCTAGGAAGTCCGGTGACTTACCAGCGGCCATGTTCAAGAAGAACTCCATAACCCGAAGTCGCTGCATTTCGTCTTTGTCGCCAGCTTCGATGCCATACTTCTTCAAGAGGTCAGTGGCCTCGTCGATATACGTCTCCGTGCTCTTGCCCTCGGGCATTTGTGCATTGAGCATGTTAAGGAGTTGCTTGTAAGCATCCGACGATTCTTCCTGCTGGTTACCGCCGAGGTCGTCAAAGTACGAACCATCGTCGCTCTTCGGGGGGCTATCGCCCGTACCGCCTGTGGCAGGCGGAGTGGTGCTACCACCTTGAGTGCCACCATCTTCTGGGCCAAGAACCTTGAACTCCGACTCTTCATTTGGTTTTGGCTTTGCTTTCGGTGCTCTTCTTGTTCTTCCTTCTGCATCTGTATTGTCATCAGACACAGGAGGTAGTTCTGGCACTTCTACAACCGAGTCGTCGGCGTCCCGCCGTCTGGCTCTGTCACCCCTCAAACCTGTTCTTACTAAACTAACACCAGGAGCAGGGTTCAAAGCAGCAAAGTTTACGTCCCCCGGCAAAAAGGAAGGTATGTCCTCCGCCCCTGGCATATCCCCAGTCGGAACTACTCCACCAAGATTCTGCGACATCGCAGCGTTCATGATCCGTGGACCGGAGGCCAAGATCCCTTGTGGCATACGCGCCATGCCGCGACGTTGCTGCGGGTTCATGAACATCCGACGTTCTAAAGGATTACGAATCATAAGTTAGTGTCCTATCCAGGTGAGTTAAACAACCCACCATACAAACCCGCACCAAGCAGGCCGATCCCTTGCGAGAATATGTTTGGCGGCGGCGTGTAAGTCTGCGTGGTCTGTTGTTGCAACGCTGGGACACCACGGAAGATGTCTCCCAAGAACCCAAGCTGTTGGAACGGAAGCTGCTGCTGCGCTAATGCATTTGCTTGATCTACGTTTAGCGCCTGCTGCGCTTGACCCTGTTGCAGACCACCAATGCCAAGCAACGTACTGATGTCTTGACCGGCCATTTGCTGACCAAGCTGACCAAGACCTGCGATACCTTGCGCCTGTGCCATTTTTGCGCCTGCGGCTTGCTGCGCTAAATTTGATGCCTGCGTGAAACCTGCGCTGCGAAGACGTTCGCCTGTTCTAGCCTGTTGCTCTAACGTGTTTCTTCCAATCTCCCCTTGAAGAACCGCTGACCTAGAACCACCGAAGGCTCCTTGATTCACAGCAGCAGCATCAGCCCTGCGACCTTGAACCTGCCCCTGACGCCCGATATCATCCTGCGCTCGTTGAACCACATCATCCAGATATGGATCCATGAACTGCTTGTACGCATCAGGCGACATAAGCTCGGCAGCTTCTCCAATCGCTCCCTGCGCCTGTTCTAAAAATGGTTGATATGCCCCGACGCCGGACATGGCTGAAGAAATGGCCTGTTGTTGACCTTCCGAAAGCCCGGCAAGCTGCTGCTCGACGAACGGCAGAGACAAACCCTTGCCGCCTTCTGACACCGGCTTGAACAAGTTCTGTGCCGAAGTCAGGAGATTCGCAATAAACTGTTCCTGAAATTCAGGCAGTCGAGTTGTAACTTCTTGGGTTGCTACAGCCATTACGCTTGGGCCTCCAGTTCGGACATCATATCATACATTCTGGCAGCGCCGATATCTCTATCTCCGCCACCTGCCCCACGGACAGCCGCCGCTGTCATCACAAACTCCCCATCAGATAACCGCGCGGGCACCGAGTCAGATGTGCCGGTCCCTGGTCCGGTGACCTCGCCACCGTGCATCATGGTGGCGATACCGCGCTGAATCTCACGGCGGTAGTCCGCGAGATCCTCCGGGTCATTCAACTGTACGATTCTACCATCCCGCATACGTGACGTGATTGCAAAATCTTGACCCACAGGTTCGGGACGTTTTTCAACACTATACTCTTCTCGTTTGCCTAAAGCCCCTGCCCCTGCCAGCGATAGTGCGCCAACCCCAAGACCCAACTTCTGTGCAGTGGTCATCTTGCTAAAGAAACCGCCGATACCACCTGCCGAGCCACCAGCAAAACCAAAACCGACCATCGCCGGAATTGCAATCGGTGCAATCTTGCTAATACTTCTTGTAAGGTTGCTAAACAGTCCCATTAGGTCACCACTTTTACAGTGCCGCTATCATTATACAGAGCACCAGTTTCTAGTCCAGACGCACTCGTCGGCAGGTTGGTCAGTGTAATCTTCGTGCCGCGCATTTCACCCGGTGTTCTCTCTTGCGAGATAAATATCTCCAACGCTCGAAGCAAGTCTGCCATGTATTGTGGATCATACTGCTCCGGAGCTTCCGGTAATCTGGGCGGTGGATTTTGTACCTGTGCCACTACTGTCTCCCGTCAGGTCGTATATCAAAACGGGGACTACCCAATTTCCATTTGGTCCCGATAGAGGTGCTCTCTACACGCACAGCAAACGATCTGCCACGAGATCGCACGTGAAGTTGTTCTGTGAATGTTTCAACATCCCCTGATATGGAACCAGTCGTGGTGCCAGAATCGGTGTTGTCAAACGATGCGCCAGGGAATCGACGGGACTTTACCGTAAACACAGCTTGAGGGCTACTTAGATTCGTTGACCCGAAGAACGTAAGATCCGGAACAATGCGCCTGATGAACGTGAACTTGTCACCGTCTCCTATATCGATGGCAGCAGATTCGATGAACGCAGTCATCGCTGACCCATCATCATCAAATCCAATCTCATGATTGAAAAGGTATTGACTGCCTGCGGCTATGGGGTTGGCCCGTGTTCCGCGATCCAACCATGCCGTTCTTACCAGATTACCGAAGTACCAAACTTTTTCAGCGTAGTTGTACACAACATACTTATCGTTTTCTGTAGCGGAAGCTGATGGGTAGAACCAGAAAACCTCACCGAACTCCGAATTGATGCCCGAAGTTACCTTGTCAGACTGGGAACGGTTAAAGTCACCAAACACTTTTTCTTTCACGGTGCATGGAAGCTGCTGTGTGCGACCGGCATAGATGTAGAAATTATCTATGCCCATCCAGTACACAACGTCCTCTGTCGAAACCGCTGCATTTGGCCCCATGATCGTAATGCTTGAAGCGAGTTGTGCTAAACCAAATGTAAACGGAGGACCAATGAACCGCATAGAAAATAGGGCCGTATCGGTCCAAACCAGGATCTCACGTTTTGTTTCAACTGCCTGTACAAAAGTAGAGCCGGCACCAAGTCGCAAGTCGCCAGCAGTATTGGTGGCTGTCGGGAAGAAATCGATTGGGTTTTCTTGACTAGAAAAACGTATTAACAGGGGGTCTTGCACTCCATCACCTTGTGTGGCGCTTGAACTTCCCCCCAATCCGTCTGCCCCAAATACGATAACGTGCCTGTCTTGATCGGACACAAGAACTTGTTTTGCCTTCTGTGGGACACTTGTCTTCGTACCGGAGCGTCTCGACAACTCAATAGCACGAGAAGATAAATTGTTTGTGCGATCCCAATAGTAGATGTTGCTATCTCGTGGGTTGAGAAGCAGATCTTCACCAAAGTTATCGTGTGACCATAGACGTATCTGTGTAGTGGTTGTCAGGCCACCCGATGCCGCATCACCCCAGCCAAAATAGTCGTTATCTGCACTCGCGTTGCCCTCAATCAAAGTTACGGTGGAGCCATTGTTGTGAGCAGCAGCTTCTGTGCCGGATTGTGCGCGTGTCACGGTAAGATCGTTAGTGGCGACATTGGTAACTTTCAGTATCTCATTGTCGATCAGTATCAGGTCATTGGTGGCAATGCCTGTGCCACTTGTCACGGTCAGAGTTGTATCTGAATTAGAAAACGTGCCGCCTTCATTGATTGTTGTTTCTAGTGCGCCTGCCGCCACGCCGCCGTATAGACCTGCACCCCAACCTGTACCGCCAACCGTCGAGTCCAAACCAACATTGATTTGGTATGCGCCCACGGTGTTTGATCCGCCGTTGTTTGTATCATTAGAGTCCGCCGCTACACTCGCCGTGATCGTATAACTGTTGGCATTGATGATGCTGACGATCTGATGCTCTGCATTCAAGATTGTGTCAGTGATCAAACCACCCAGAGATGCCGCACCAGAAAACGTAACAAAGTCTCCCTCAACAGCGCCGTGTGCTGTATCAGTAACAGTGATCGTGGTGCTGCCATTTGTAGCGGCAAAAGTTACATCGCCAGATCCTGTTTGCAGAGTATCTGGAGAGCCGGGATCAGGCGGTCTTAGCGGTGTGATATCGTTAAAGCCACCACCCTCTTCGATGTAATATTTGAGGTGCGTACCAACGCCAAGGTAATCCGAGCCGTCAAGCGCAATCCAGTTATGCAGCGCCCGTGCAGAGCCAAGATACGTTGATGACGATAACTTTTCCCAACCGCCCAACTTTTCTGGATAACCCATCCGAAAACGAATTTTGTCACAGTCACGCCAGCCTCCCTCGTTAGAATACGAAGTGACTTCTTGGTTGATACCGGGGCGAAACTGTAGCTTTGTAAGTGGCATTGTCTTAACCCACTGGCGTAGTAACTGTGTTGAATAAATCCATATTAACAGGATTGCCCACACCTATAGTGGTGGGTATACCGACGTTGCAGTCACCGCTGCCGGTGTCGAAGAAAATTTGCCAATCTTGATTATTAGTAAACCCACCCGCGCTACCCGCCGACTGTGCCGTTGAACTAGCACTTGCAGCTATAGTTCTTGCGCCGCCCGGTGTTGTGCTGCCGCCTAACGTAATACTAGAAGACCCGTTGTTTTGGAAGACGATGCTTCTACTGGGAGTAGTGAAGGTAATTGAAATCGACCTGCCGCTCTGCCCCCCAAGTACTTGAAAAGTGTCGTTCGCACTTGCTGAACCAGTATAGGTAACACTACTTCCACTTGACTCCGGAAAAGAATCTGATGCCACAGTGGTGCCGTTCAGCTTTAATGTAACACCAGAACTGCCGTCGTTATTCGGTTCTTGCGCGCTGCCGGTAGCAGAAACAAATGAGAGACCAGAGAGGTTCGGTACGTCCAGGGTACAAATAGTGCTTTGACCGGACACAAATCCCGTTGATGTGGTTCTAGTGTCTGTTTGATTGGTAACGGTTACCCCTATGTCTCCAGCGGTGCCGCTGCCACTACCTGACACATTGTCGTAGGCGATTGTCCACTGACCAGAAGTGCTATCGTCTTTAACTTGACGAGTTGTTCCCGCAGCGTAGACAAGTTGACTTGCGTCAGTTGAATCTAGCCGAGTGGAGCTAGAAGCTAGAGTGTATGTGTCGCCAGTGCTGTTGTTGTTTGTGAAGGTGACATCGTGTGTTGTGACAGCATCCCTGCGTCTCGTAGAAACGCTTACACCGCCACCAGCACTGCCAACTGAGCTAGTTATCGTAAACGTACCCGCGCTGATGTCGCCCGAAAAAGTCAAATCACTACTGTCACCAGATTGATAAGCCGGCCCTCTGTAAAATTTCGCCTGTCCAGAGGCTACGGGACTGATGTTAATTATACCGCTTGTTGACCAAGTGCCAACTGAGTCAGGAGGGTCATCCCCGCCTTGATGCTGAGAGCCACCGCCGCCTAAAATAAGCACAGAATCAGAGGCTAAAACAGTGTAGGTATCTGATATAGTGTTACCACCTGAATTGTTACTTACGTTGGT
>Ga0209348_1000272_pt1 | contig 29069 bp, 45 predicted proteins | sample ETNvirenome_2_30_FD_184065 | JGI IMG/M metagenome (GOLD analysis project Ga0209348, IMG submission 184065) | Marine viral communities from the Pacific Ocean - ETNP_2_30 (SPAdes) (version 2) | ecosystem: Environmental > Aquatic > Marine > Oceanic | place: Pacific Ocean | collected 2013-06-22
AGTTACTCTCATACTGTTAGACAAAATAATATTTAATAATGCCAACTGCATCACCAGAATCTAATAATCATTTGAAGCCCGGAGAGATTAATTTTGACTTAATCCCTAAAGATTGGGCATTAACACCATTACAAGGTAAAAGAGCATACATAGCTGGTTGGACTACACAACCATACTCGGTTGAAGAAATAAAACGTGAGTTTGATCAGGGAAAGGCAACAGGAGTTGGATTAATTACAGGAGTATGGTCAAACAGCGGTGGATTAGTCTGGGTTGATATTGATGGAACAGAAGCAATAAAAGATCTTGAGGAGCTTGCAGGAGCCCCTATATCAGGTGCTTTCCCTCCTACCCTTACAATCTCATCTGGAAAACCAGATAGGCAGAGAATGCTCTTTAGCGTCCCTGCTTCAAAATTAAAATTATTACCAGATAAAGCAACAATAAAAATAGGAATACCATCGTTTGAAATCTTATTTAGATCAAGACAGGGAGCCATTATGGGTAGCCATCCTGATACTGATGGTTATTTTACAACTTCTCATGGTGGATTCGAGTTTGCTAAGAATCCTCCAGAAATGCCTGAGTGGTTATATGAAGCTATAGCTAAGTCTTATCCCATAAATAAGTACAAAAAACCAGTTAAATCTGGAATTGTTACCCAACAAGTAAATCTAGATTATGAAGAAGATTCAGAATATCAAAAAGAAGAATATGTAAATGAGGCAAAAATTTATCTAGATCATTTAAATCCCAAAAGAGCTGGTGACTATGATGACTGGTTGAAAGTAGGGATGAGTCTTAAACAAGTAGATGAGACTTTACTAGGAGATTGGATTGATTGGTCAAAACAAGCAGAAAATTTTCAAGAAGGTGTATGTGAAAAGAAATGGGATACTTTTGAAGTTGTAGAGGGTGGTCCTGCTCCAGAAAATCATTGTGGTTTGCATCATCTAAGGGCTATGGCTAAAGAAGATGGCTATATAGATGTCGGTGGTTTTGTTGTAGAGACTCCAGATAAATTAATAGAAAAAGCTAAAAAAGCATTTCAACAAGATAATACTGAATTACCAATTCCCTTAGTAAATCAAGTATTAAGTGAGTTAATAGGCGAACCAACTAAGAAAGAAAAGCAAAATATTAGAGAAAAAGTAATTACAAAAGGAAGACCTAAAACTGCACCAGCTTCAGAATTAGCTGAGATGGTTACAGGAATGGTGATTGAATGTGGTTGGAGATATGATCCTAAATATGACACCTTTATGTTCTATCAAAGTAAAAAAGGGACATGGCGAAGAGAAGAATATAGAGATGAATATAAACACTTTGTTCAGGATTTATTTTTAAGAGAAAGTATACCTACTCCCGGTGGTTTTACCTCTCATCTTTTATCTGATGTTACAAATTTAACTAAAGCCTATATTACTCAACCATATTGGAATGATGATCCTGATAAATTAGCATTTAAAAATGGTGTTCTTGAGATGAGTTCATCAGAGTTTTTACCACATGATCAAGAAAATTATTTGACTTGGGGTTTAGACTTTGATTATGATCCTAATGCAGACTCTGGTCCTATCATCCAGTGGTTAAGAAAGACCCAATACAATGATGAAGAAAGAGTACAGGTATTGAGAGCATGGTTAAAAGCTTGTTTAGTAGGAAAAGGTCATGAATTACAACGATTCTTGGAGGTTATTGGTCCAGGGGGACGAGGTAAATCAACCTTCGCTAATTTATGTTGTGCTCTTATTGGTAATGGTAATTACGCTTCGACAACGCTGAATCAATTAGAACAAAGTCGTTTTGAAATTGCATCAATAAAAGGTAAAAGATTAACTTTAATCAATGATTCTGAGAGATATGGTGGATCTGCTCAGATATTTAAAGCTTTAACTGGAGGAGATAATCTAAGATTTGAAGAAAAAAATAAAAATGTTGGAGAGCCTTTTGTTTATACTGGCATGGTCATGGTTTGTGCTAATGAACCAATTCAAACTACAGACAACACATCAGGTCTTACTAGAAGAAGATTAACTGTTGAATTTAATAGACCTTTATGGGATAAAAATAGTGAAGCGGTTGAAATGATAAAGCTTGAAAATGGAGAGGTAGCAGGCTTATGGAAGTCATATCTGCCAGGATTAGTCAATTGGGTTCTTCAAATGAGTACTAAAGAAATGAGAGAATATTTACTTGATACCTATGATAAGGTAGATCATCTAAAAGCTGTAAGAAATAGTATTCTTTTAACAAGTAATAATTTAGTTGAGTGGTTACAATCAGAAGTTGTTCATTCTCCAGATTCTGTTTCAGCTGTAGGTAAAAAAATACCAGCAGCTAAAGATTCAAAAGAAAGATATGTAAATAGTAATTTTCATCTTTATGCATCATATTGTTCATATTGTGAGGACACAGGATCAAAACCTGTAGGACAAAAAAGATTTATATCTTTATTATTGGATTGCTGTAAAAACCAGTTAGGAATGAAGGAAATTATTAGTTTCAGTAAAAAGGGCAGACCCTTTATTAGAGGCTTAGTGATTCGAAACTCTGACGAAAAATTTAAAGGTGCAGTAACTATTCTCCCAGAAAGGCAGTCACAGCAGTAGTTATAAGAAAATCTAATATCATATATTATTTTTGTTAAGTAATATTAAGTACTGTAACAAAATGTAACAAGTGTAAAATATAAAGAAGATATAAAATCCTAATGACAACAGTTACAGAATCAGGCGGTCGCCAAAACATCTACTCTATCGAGCCTAGACCACAGGTAGATCCTAATTATCAAGGCTATCCATTAGAGGCTGAAAAAGCTAATGGTAGATGGGCAATGCTTGGTTTTATAGCTTTATTAGGTGCTTATACAACAACTGGTCAGATTATTCCTGGCATTTTCTAAATTACCCCCTTTATTATCATGACTCCTGAAGCAGAAAGATTTAACGGCTGGGCAGCAATGCTTGGATTCGTAGCAGCAGTTGGTGCATATGTAACAACTGGACAGATCATTCCTGGAATTTTCTAATGAAAGAAAAGAAATTAGAACAGCAAAAAGTTATTGCAGAGACTCTTAATGGAAGACTTGCAATGCTTGGGCTGGTTGCAGCAGCAACATCTGATTTACTCACAGGACATATGTTCTTCGGCATTTTTTAATGCATGAGTTATCACAAATAAACGAAATATCACCCTTTCAAGCAATCCTATGGTGTTTTTATCCCATAGGATTTGTTGTTTTATTTGAATTAGTTTTAAGAGCTAATGATGACGATGATGATGATGAAGGTGGTGGTGTTATGACACCTGTTTATCAAGGAACCTAATGAACCATTTATTATTTACACTAATTATCGCTGCATATTTAGCTACTGATCTTAGTGCTTTCATCTATGCATGAAAAAAATTTTCTACAGCCCTTACTATCCACTTATTGAATTTGGATTCTTTGTCATTGTAGGCACGGTGGCAGGGTTGTATGGTTTTCTAGAAGTATAATTAAATTAATATTTGCACTAAAAAATTGCAGACTTATAAATTAAAAAACTTACCTTTTTTTCAAGAGGCAAGAGCTGCTTTAGAAAATAAATGTGAGTGCCCACATTGCACTTGTGATTGCGAACACTGTAAAAATAAAATAAAACAAGCGGAAAATGCTGGAGAATACTTTAAAAAATTAACTAAAAATTGAAAAAATTTCAAAAAAAGTTACTACCCCTGAAAAGATAATAATAAATCTTAAAATTTTTTTAATCGTCGTGCTCATCCCAAGGATCTGTTAAATTTTTATTAGGTGGTCCAAAAGCCATGTATATTCCATAGCTTGTGACTAGAATTAATAATATAAGGATGATAGCAATTATTTGACCCTCTGGTGGCAGACCAGCATAATTTCCATGCTTTATTAAAGGTTGTCTTTCCCAAGTACCGGGAAGTGTATATACTGATGGATTAGAAATAAAATAACTTAACATTTTTAAGTACTTTATTTTATAGTACTAACTTGCTTCTAACACTGCAACTTTGGCTGATAATTCTTTTACTGCATTTACTAATACAGGTATTAAAGATACATATTCCATAGCTAAAATATTTTTATTTTCTGTTCCCTCTACTTCAACAGTTTCTAAAGTGTCATATACTGATTCTGGAATTATAGATTGCAGGTCCTGTGCAGAAAAACCTATTTGCTGTCTATTAGATTCATCTTTTTTAAATGTAAATTTTATAGGTGTTATTTTATTAATTTCTGTAAGACCATAACTAACAGAACCTAAGATATTTTTAAGTCTTATATCAGAAGTTTGTGTACCTACAACCGTTCCACCTGTACCTCCAACCGCATTAACATCATTACCTGTTCTTATCTTGGCACTATTATCTGCCCAGATATGAGAATTACCTCCATCCCTTTGTTGTATATATAAAAAACCAGCAGGGTTATTAGTACCTACCTTTCTTGTTCCTATAAAACATTGTCTAGTAATAGCACCAACTACGCTTCTAGCTTGAGCAGCAATATTACTTGTATCATTTCCGTGAGCAGTTTGATTAGTTACAATACCGATCATACCTTGACCACTTTGTGCTTGAAGATAATTAGAAGTTAAAGCAGCAGCAGTATTGGGAGTGGCATTACTAGAGCCAATAGCTATTCTTCCATCAGATTTGATATGAAAACGTTCATTTGGGGCAGAGTCAGAATTTGATCCTCTTGTAGAAAATACTAAATGTCCTCTATTATCTGAAGCATCAACTTCTTCTACCTCTATCTTTGCTGCTGGATGAGTTTGAGCAGCACTAAAAACAAATCCTATTCCAAATTGATTTACATTGCTTGCATCGCCGGGGGCAGAAAGACGTATTAATTCAGTATTTGTACCATGAATGTGAACCTTTGAACCACTTGTAGAGGTTAATCCTAGAGATAATTGGCCATCAGAATCAAGCCTCATCTTTTCACTTGCATCAATCCTGAATCTCATAGATGTTGCAGCTTGCGTATTACCCTCATCTGCTGCAATAGTTAAAGCATCGGTTGAGTTTGCACCATTATTGTAAGTAAATTGTCCATAAGATTGACTAGAATCATCCAATCTCATTGCTACATTTGAAGTACCCCTAATATGTAAATGTGAACTTGGTGTATCTTCTCCAATACCAACTCTTCCATTTGACCTGCTAACAAACAACATAGGACCGTTGCCTAAATCATTATCATCATCAATTGCAAAACCTGTTGCACTTGATGTAAGTCCACAAAACATACTACTATTATCATTTTGAAACCGTAAAACTACATTGGCTCCACTACTTGTTCTTTGTAAGCAAGCTACAGTTGCATCTGTATCGGCAACGTGAAATCTAGCTGAAGGTGAATTTGTACCTACACCTAAATCACCATCTGTAGTTATCCTGACATCTTCTGCTTGACCATTAGCAGACAAGACCATTGCATCATTTATTGCTGATATATGGATGCCATTTGCACCATCACCATCCTTTATTCTTATTCTTGCAATTGAATCATCAGAAACAAAACTAGCGACAGTATCTACTGCTCCTGAATTTACAGCTAATCTATAGGCCGGAGTTGTTACACCAATACCTACCTTGCCATCTGATTGTATTCTGATTCTTTCTACAGGCACAGTTGCATTAGCAGGAGTAGTCAAAAATTGCAATCTTCCTGGACAACTAGTAGCAGACCAAGTACCAGAAGCACCTGAATTTATAGAAGCTCCACGTTTTCCATCTTTAGAAGCAAAACTAAATTGCCCTAAAGATTCATTCTGAGTAATAGAAGTTGCAGCTTCATTTCTACACATGTAGAAAAATGGTGTAATAGCTGCTCCACCATAACTTCCAATTAATGAAAAAGTAGCGGTTGAAGCTGGGACAGCTGAAGTGTCAGAACCTAACATAGCCTGACCACCAGAAAATATTCTAAATCTTTCTGAACCAGCAGTGTCTACTGAAAATACATCGGCAGAAGGAAATCTTATTGCAGTGTCTGTATCTCCTGTATGAACAATTTTGTCTGCTATTGATAAATTTTGAAAAATTCTTACAGTTCCATCATTTTCTATTCTTAGTCTTTCAGTAGCTGATGCTGCTCCATCAGCCGTTGTACTGAATATTAAACGTCCAGGGGTATCATTAGATCCTGGAGTTCCATCTACTTCAGCTTTTATCTGTGCAACAAAACTTCCAGTATCATTACCATCATTTGCACAAAATCTAATTACTCCTATTACGTCATTTTCTTGAATTATAGTATTTCCTCCAATGGTACCTGATCTTGTTTTTCCAAACATCAAAAAAGGACTACCATTGTCATCACTACTTCTGACCAAACTGATAGTAGATGTACTGGTATTATTTCCTTCCAATTGAACTTGAGGTGTTACACCTCCAACACCTCTATTAGCAGTTGTTCCTATGTGTATACGTCCAGCATTTTGAATCCTTAATCTTTCAGAACCATTTGTCCTAAATTGCATCGAATTAGTTGAATGCTCATAAGTTAGTAAACCTATGTTTCCAGAATCTTGATCTCCAAACTGTATTTGACTTAAACCACCACTATGTCCGTTTAACCTTATCCTTGCGTCTTTGTTTGTACCTGTTGCTTCTACTAATAAATCAACATCTACAGTTGTACTTTTTAAATGTAATAGCTCAGTGGGAGTTGTTGTGCCAATACCTATTTTCCCATCTGATTTTATAATCATTTTTGCAGTTGGCTCTTGCGCTCCATCAGCCGTTGTAGCAAATACTAAACGACCAGGCATATCATTACTTCCGGGTGTGCCATCCACGTTTGCTTGTATAAATGCAGCATCTGACAGTAAATCATTTCCATCTGCACCACTAAAAGATATTTTTCCTATAACATCATTATTTTGAACAATAGTGTTCCCATTGACTGTAGAAGATCTTGATTTTCCAAACGCCAAACGAGGGCCAACACTTGAAGCTACATTTCTAACTATTGTTATAGCTGAACTAGCATCTGTACCTTGAACTTGTATTAACCCACCTGTGGCTTCACCGACTGGTTTAGGAGTCGAAGATCCAAAAACTGCCCGACCAGTATTAGCTATAAAGATTGAATCATCTGCAGCATTATTTATACTTAAACCATTAACTAATTCTGCTTTTGTCTGTGACATTTATAGTTGTAACTCGAATTGTTAATTCAATTTTACGACTACTTTATTTACGTATTTTTACCCTTTCAACTAATGGCTGACCTATTTTCTGCTCATATTCACGCTCTATATCAAAATCATCAACATCAGTTCCTGACTGACTATATTTATTCATTCCTTTTACAAAACCAGATAAAAATGTTTTACCTTGTCCTCCGTTTGCCATTACAGCTGGAAAATCATTATCCATGAACATTTATTTACCTATTTTACTTAAAAACTGATCAACTCTTACTCCTACTGGTGTTTCTTGTGACCTTGCATTCATAGGATTAGTTTTCTCAGCAGCCATTTTGTTAGCCTGAAAATAAGGTTGACTTACCATATTTCCCTGATTCATTGTCTCGATTTGTTTCAATTTTGGATCTGACATAAGAGAACTCTGATCAAATCCAGCCTGCATTGGATATCCTGGCATTTTTCTTAACAAAAGTTGATACTTCAATAATATCATCGACAAGACTTCGAGACTAGGTACATGAGTGTACAATTTTTTTTAACAGTCACCTACCTAACCCAAAACTTTAGATATTATTTTTTTCTTTTTACATTTAAAAATAACGGTAGGGTTAGTATAAATATTTGTACTTTGACTTTAAAATAGATTTATATGACTGAGGTTTACTATGAACACCCAAGTTCCTAAAAAATATGGGCATTTTACTTAACTGCATGTATGCAGTGGTTAGGTATGTGAGTGTATATAAAGTTAAACAGTCATGTACCTAACCTCATCTTCTATAAAAGTAATATAAATAGGGAAAATTTTTTAGTATTTGGGTGTTCAACGATTGCCATTGCTATCAAAGGGATGTATGCTTACGAATACACCTGCCCCCTACTTTGCATGAAAAATAATGATGCGTTCTTATATAAAAATTTAACTGCATATGATCAGATATTATTTGTACGAGCTTTTCAAACAGCTTTAGAACACTTTGGCAAGGAATCTTGTTGGTGTTTAACCAAGATGAACAATGCTGGATTTAAAGGGTTTACAACCAATAAGAAAACAAAACTTATGTATAAAGGTCATGATGCTAGACCACTAATCTTAAGTATGACTGGTAGAAATTATTCAGAAAATAATCCAATAATTGTCAAAAAAAGTGTATGTAAGTCTCAATATTGTCTTAATCCATCTCATTACTACTGGGGAACTAGAAAAGATGTGGCTTACGAGAATGCAAAAACTAGTAAAAAATCTATAGATATTAAGTTAATAACTAAGTTAAGAGAAGAAAGTAAAAGTGGAATAAGTAGTAGAAAATTATCAAAACATTATCGTTTACCTTATCATTCTGTGAGGAGAATTTGTTCTGGAGAGACTTATGAGAATGTTGAAGACAAAAAAAATGAATATACTGAGGAAAAGATCTGGACAAATCTCTCAAACATTTGTATAAATTTAATGAGAGCTCATCCAAATGAAGCAAAAAACTTTAGAGGTGTCGTGACCGAAACTCAACATTATGAATGTCCTTGGCATATTCATGGTAGTGATAAACATAAGGGCAATTTTGGATTGATGGGTGAGTGTTTAGATTGCATGGAGGAAATTAAAAAAGCCAGATGCACTGTGGATGTAAGAGAATTCGAAATGAAATGGTATTGGCAGGTAAAAAGATTTTGGGAACAGGTTGATATAAAAGAAGAAAATGATTGTTGGAAATGGAAAGGTGCAACTAGAAAAAATGGCACTGAATCTACTGCTTACTTCCCATCTCCTTTCCATTCAGGTAAAACTCAATCTGCACCACGTATTGCTTTTTGGTTAAGTCGCGGATACACAGGTAAATATAGAATATTTAGTCAGCCAAATTGTGAAGCATTTTGTTGTAATCCTAAACATCTAATGATTAAAGGAATTAGAGAAATACCACAATGCAATTCAATAAAAGATATTAAACTACATCATGAAAATATTCTGAAGTATCATAGAGATAGAAACAAACAAAGTTAAAGTGGCAAGGTTCCTCACTACTATTCCTAGTAATTTAGGTTTTTTTAATTTAGGCTCAGTCGAGTCATACCCTACAGGTGGTGGTGGCCCTACAGCTTATGGTCCAACATCTTATTTTGGTTCAGATCCTAGACCTGCAGAACAAGGAGATAATTTAAATAATCCTATAAATTTAGGCGATTTTTCAGCAATATTTAAAACACAAATAATTTCCAATACTCATGGTGGTTTAACTAGAAAACAAAGTACTTTTTATAAAATTATTTTACAAAAACCTAGAACAGTACAGTTTACTCAGGAATTTTCAAGAACATCATACGAAGAAAATACAAATAGAAATACTTTATTAGCTTTTTATGAAATTGATCAAAATGGACACAGGCAAGAGTTGCCTATAAATAATGAAGGCTATGTGTTTAAAGAAGGTGCTATTGACTATTTAGATGACGAAAATAATATATTTATTGAAGATTATCCAAAAACCACGTTAAATAAAGGTCAATATCTTTTTGTTATTACTAATGATATTAGATATTTAGAAACTAATTATTCAATTGGTTTAAACGTTTCGGTTTTAGATTGGAGATTAGTTAAAGAAAATGCTGAGGAACAGATTAATTTTGGGTCTATAACAAATACACCTGCATCAGAATTTAATTTTGGTAACGTATAAAGTTTATTTTTTAATTTCTTGTACAAAGTAAGAAATAACTGCTAATTCATCTTTTAATAAATTAGTATTTGTTAGCGGAGCTATATCTATTTTAGTTCTTATGTCACATTGACTTCTTGATCTTCCTGTCCTACTTCTACTTGCACTAGATGCTCTTCTTGATGTAGATGTTCTACCTGATCCTGTCCCACCTCTTGATCTACTGGAACTACTACCGCTTGCGCCTCTTGATGATGACTTGCTTCCTGAATTAGATTTACTTCCTGAACTAGATTTACGTCCACTTTTACTCATACCTCCTGATGAAGTTGAGGGAGTACTTGTTGAACGACCAGTTTTATGTCTACTTAAATTATTAGCAGATTCACCTACTCCTGTTTGACGTTGACCAGCTGGGTTGCTTGGCATTCCCTTTCCTTGTGTTGTTTTTTTATTTTTTGCTCTATCTCTTACCATCTTTCGGTAATCATCTATTTTCATTTTTGTAAGTTTTCCATCGACTTTCGTAATTTTATATTTATTTCTTCCACCTTTTTTACCTAACATTCCACCACTTCCACCACTTCCACCACTTCCACCACTTCCGTCATCATTGCCACTTCCGCCACTTCCGCCATCATTGCCACCATTATTATTACCTCCACCAACATCTTTAGGATTAAAAAGACTGTCTGGATTTTGTGCAAATCCAGGATTTTTTAATTGAGGCATAAACAAATTACCTCTCCCTTTTTTTCTTTCATCTTTTACTATATTTAATGCTCGTTTATAATCGTCTTTTGCGTTTGATAGTCGCATTGATGCTGCTTTTTGAGCAGCTGTTTGTTGATTTGGAAAACGTCCTATTGGTCTAGTACCTCCTCCACCAGAAACTTGCCCTGGTCTAGTATCAAATGTACTTCTGTTATTAGAAAATATAGGAAAAGCTCTAGGTGTTTCTAAAAAAGTATCAGATCTGATATTATCTTTTGATGGTAATGAAGATAAATAACTTGCCTGCTCTTGCATTCTTCTGGCAGCTTGTCTAGCTCCCATCTCTTTAGGGGTGCCAACAGAATCAAATCTAGATGTAAGAGCACGATTATATTCCTTTGTTGTCCTATTTATAGACTCAGCTAAATCTTTATAACTTTTTTGTGGAATTATAGTCTGAAATGCCTGTGGATCTGCAACTTCAGGCATTATAATTGTTGGTGGTGTCGGACTACTTCCACGACTCATTTTACTTTTTAAATTTAACTTCTATAGTGATTCTATCGGTAACAAACTCATACAAATGATTAGCCCCGACAAATCCAATAGGAAGGAGACAAAGAATCAAAAGCAGCTCAGCATAAGTTATGGGGCGTCGCATGATAAAAAATATCCGTATCTCTCTGATATTAGCCAACTTCTACATAATATGTCCACATTAGAATTACAAAATCTTTGCACATTACAAGAGATTCTTTTTGCTAAATCTTATTGGGAAGCAACAAATTATAGTGGATCTCTAGAAAAATGTAAAAAAAGATTATCAGAATTATATGGTGAAGATTGGGAAGATCATGTAAAATTAAGAGATCATTTTAAGAGCCTAAAGCATTACTATATTTGGGTTTTACTAATTAGTCACAAGCAACAATGGAATGAAATAAAAAAGTAAGCTAGTATTTGAAAAGATAGTATCCTCGAATGGAAGCAGAACAATTAGAGGACTGGGTAGATATCTTAGATACAACAAATTATGCACCACATAAGGATCCTGATAATCTTTATCAGAGTTATAGATTTGTAGATTTAGATATAAATTCAGTCACAACTAAAAATTTTAGAAAAAAACTCTGTAAATCTTTGATAGAACAAGTTGAAATATTTATTCCACCATCAGGAAGTTTTGATAATAAAGATTTAAGACGTTATCTAGAATTAGTTTCCAGTTATGAAACAAGTACAAAAGATTTAATATTAGGGTTGTCTTTAGCTGATCAAATCAGACTTACTTTTAGTGATATGAAAACAAGCACAATATGTGATCGATATCCAGAAATAAATCTAGCTGAGAAAAGAAGATATCGCTGTGTAGCAGAATATTTAATTAGACAAGGAGAACTTACAAAATTAAGAGATAAAAATGGAAAGCTTATAAAAAAAATCGGTAATATGCAAAAAGCTGTGGTTCTCTATAGACCACTACCTAAATTATTGGAGACACTTAAAAAATCTGGACTAGGTGATCTTATAAAAATTGACAAAGAGAAAAAAAATGATAAAAATGTAAAAGCTGAGGATAAAAATGACTAGTAGAAGAAATCAACTATTAAAAAAATTAATCGGAACCGCTATAGGTGAAGACGAAAAAAAATTATATCAGCTCACCATAGAAAGAGTATGTGCCGATATGTGTGAATTTTATTACAAGTTTTATCACAACGATGGCCCAGGTGCGATGGTTTATGTACCTACTCATGAAGATGAGAAGAAATCTATGTTTTATTTGACTGTTAATAACCTTATTAATGCTGTAGATGATCTTAATAAGAATGATATGGAAGGAGCTGCAAATGTAATGAAACAGGCTATTGTACGGGCAGAAAAATTAGATCCTGATAAAGAAGCATTATTTATAATTCAAGATGATAAAGAAATGTCTTTAGTTCATTACAAGATCGATAGTGAAGGAGCAAGTTTCAAACAAATGTGACTAAAGGATCATGGAGTGCTAGTAAAAGATCTTTAGCACAAGTTGAACATATTACTCATGATTGGCTTACCCCTTGTGAATATATACCTTATATTGATGCATTATTAAAAACAATTGATTTAGATCCATGTTCAACATATGACGCTAATAATCAATTTTTAAGAGCTGAAAAAATATATACCTATAACGATGACGGTTTAAATATAGAAGAACCGTGGACTGGTAAAACATATTTATTCCCACCAACCTATGGAAGATGCTCTTTTGCAAAAAAAAGAGGAACATGGAGATGGAGTTTATCTGCTGGTCAAGGTGCAAAGGCTCCATCTGTCATATGGTTCAGGAGACTTTTAAAAGAATGGAAACTTAGAAATATACCGGAAGCTTTATTTTTTACAACTTATCCTGAAATGATTAGAACTTGTCCAGAAATGTGGGATTTTCCTGTGTGTATTCCTACTCACAGAGCAAACCTAATTCATGGTAAAAAATTTGAAACCCTAGACTCACCAATTAGCTGGGGTTATTTCATTTATTTACCTGAAATAAGTTTTGGGTTTAATCAAATTGATAGATTCAAAGATATATTTACTAATATCGGTAAAGTTATTTGTTAATCCAACTTTATTCTAGGAAAATCAAGATCCCTTAATTGGCCTATATATGATTTTAAAAAATTCTTAGAACTATTATCATCAACACCTGGCCTAACTCCACGTCTTTCGGGACTTATATCTTGTTTTGAATTTAACGACTTATAAAATCTATAACGATTGTCAACGTCGTAACTTTGGGTAGACTGAGGTTTCATAGATCTATTCTATTGGAGATTAACATGACAATGAACGAAACAGAATTAAAAATTAGCAGTGTTTGTGATGATATTAAAGAATTACTTATTCATAAAAACAGAAAATACGGTAATTCTGCTCTAAAACCAAATCGAATTTTCAGTAAATGTTCTGCCACGGAACAGCTTTTAGTACGTATTGATGATAAATTAAATCGAATTATGAAGGGAGCTGGACTGTTAGCTACAGATGAAGATGTTGTGAAGGATCTTATTGGATATTTAGTACTGCTAAAAATAAGTATGGAATCAGATAAACATAATGACATCTATGAAATTTGTTTTAAATCAGAACCAGACATCCTCGATCATGCCAGAGATTTCGATTAATTATAAAGATTTTAAGAAATCTTATGACCATGACTTATTAATAATGGATTGTATTGATTGGCTTAAGGATCGACCTTACGACGCGAAGGAGATCCTAGACCACTTGGAGTACTGTTCCAATATCGAAAAAACTGACGCAAAACATTCCCAGATGGATCCATTTCTTTAATTTTCTTCTCCAAATATTCTATTCCTTTAATTTGGGTAGCAGATCCGTTATATGTTTCAGCTATATTTAGTAAACAAACTTTAGCGTGGCATTTATGACGATAGAAGGTTGGTATCTCTTTATCTGGGGCAAAGTACATATCGAGCTCTGAACGCCTTCTAGAGGTCATTAGATCCCCTCCTGACATCCATATATGATTTATATAAGGACTCCACTCTTTAATTATTTTATTTTTAGATGCATAACTATTTATTAAATCCAGTAACTTACAAGATTTAAAGGAATTTATTCCAATACTATGGGCAAAACTTAATAAAGCTGCTTTTTTACTTTTGTTTAAATTTACAAATACATATTTTTCTACTTGTTCAGAAAAATCTTTAAGATCATCATAGAATTGTTTATCTATTTCTTCTTGTGAAGCTTTATCATCACAATCTAAAAGATGTCCATTTATAGATTTACTACCATATCCTATTTTCCAAGTATCCTCTCCAAAATTTTTATAAGCTGCATATTTACCCATACCTAAATAGATTCTAGGAACAGTATATTTTTTTACTAATGTGTAACCTTTTTCTGTAAAAAACGAAAAATTATGGGACGACAACAGATCCGTTATAGCTTACTTCAGAGTAACCATCTAATTCTAAAAGTACAACATAGTCTTTTGCAGCATTAGTTACTGATATACCTACAGCTCCTTTACTCTTACCTGCTTTAGCTATGTCAAAAAATTTCTGATACCCAGCAGGAGAAGAACCTGAACTAAATGAATCCTCTTGAAAGATTTGCATTGTATTTACTCCCTCGGCTCTGTCGAGAGTTATTTTAATATCACCTGTGCTTGATGGATTTACTCTGAATCCTCTAACCGCATCACCTTTATTACCTGCTGCTGTAGGTCCTAAGTAAGTAATTTCAGATCCAGCATCAACGCTAAAGGTATCAAGAGTTGCTTCAATTGTTCGTGTAGCCATGTTTTTTAAGAAATTTGCCCTTCAGTTGAGAGCTGGAATTGGATGTTAGCATCTATGCCGTGATCTTTTAAAATGCTATAAAACATCTGACGATCTAAAGCTTTTTGATGTAAAAGCTCAATAAATGCTTCTTCTAATTCTACTCGATCTAAAGTTTGTATTGCTAAAGACGCAGCATGAATAGAAAATTCAACGTTTGTCGGAAGGTTAAGATCCATATAAATAAAAACCTTTATACATATAGTACCAACAGTGAATTAATGAGCAATTAGTTTAATCCTCTGATCCTGTACGTTCTAACAAAACTGTCCCCACTCCATAACTACTACCAAATACAATAAAAAAGCTGAGAACAATCACTTCCATAATTAAAATAAATCTTTAAAATTATTTTAAGACTGTTTAAACCTAGAAAATATTAATCTAAATAAATCACCATTTTGTTTTATGTGCCCAATATCTAGCTGAAAACTTATCAGGATTACTATCTTGTGCATTATGTCTAGCATAATATGATTTTTTTCTAGCCTTATCTTTTTTCGTTTTTGGATTTTTACCAGCCCCTTCAACACCTTGTTGACCAAATCTAATTAATTTCTCTGTTCCATCTTTACATGCTTTTACCACATGAGATTTTGTTTTATGACTGGGTGTCTTCCTAGGTTTATTACATTTCAAGTGTTCTTTAGAAAGTTTTTTAGCTTTTGCCCTTTTCGACATCTGTTCTTTCTTTATTAGTATTCATATATGTCATTGTAGCCCTAAGATGCCATTGATTTTTTTTATGAACCCTTCCACGTTCTACAGCTAAATCCTGTGTAAGATCATCCCCAATTGACCCAGCGTACTTAGCTAATTCTTCAAAACAATTTGCAAGCAAGTCATGAGAAATACTTAAATCTAAAATAATTTTATCTTGATCAAAAGGATCAGATAAATCTATATCTTTAATTCTTGATGCTAGTAAATCACCAACACTACTTGGTGTCATTACGTTTATAGATCTTATATGCTCTGCAACATCATCAATACCTTCAATCATCTCAGTTTGAATATCTCCCGTAAGAAGATGTACTTGATAAAACTTTGACCCTATCAAACCCCAATGAACTATTTGTGTTTGATTCTGAACCATTACGGAATCTCTGAGACACTGTACAAGATGCTCATTAACAACTTGAACATCATCAGGATTTATATTAGACATTTAAAGAATTTTTATCTCTCCTGATTGTATCTTAGATTTTAAATCTTGCCCAGTTGTTCCATAAAGAGCCATATCTCCTGGAACATAGCTTTTAGCTTGAACCAAATTTTGAATGCTCTCTTCTTTTTCTGCTCTTAATTCTTCAGTTTTTCTTTTTAAAAAGTCCTTTGCCTCTTTTTCAGGTAGCGACCCATCCGATGTAGAAATCATTTGTAATATAAGGTGTTGCTTTATCTGGATGAAGAATTTTGATTGAGCTATCTTGATTCATCCACTGTTTTATCTTATCAAGTCTCTCCTCTTGATAAAACTTATATGTAGGATTGTACCAATCTTCTAAAAGATGTGATCCTTTTAGTCTGTTACATTTAGAACAAGAACAAATCATATTTGATTTCACATTATGACCACCTTTAAATTTTGGAAGAATATGATCAATTGTGGCAGATTTATCATCTAGTTTTTTATCACAATAAGCACACTTCCAATCCCAAGATTCAAATATACATTTTCGAAATTTATGGCGAGCGTTTTTTGGAGAGAGTTCAATTAAATTTGCTAATAAATCCTGCTCGCAGTGAATCACATGTACCTTGCAACCTTGTAGAAACTTTATGCTGCATAAACTTACACAAGTGTATTGATTAATCCATTAATGAAACTAACTCCACATCTTCTTCTTTTTCATAGTCTACTTCTTCGAGAAGTCTTAATAAATAATAATGAATTTTTTCTGTGACCCATTTAAGATCTTCATCTTTTACATCACTGAAAATTGCATTCAAAGATAAGTCTTTGGATGGAGTGCGTAAATGATCTGCTAATAATTGTAAGGCTTTATATCTATCTCTATTTATCTCCCTTAACATCTTAATCACCACTTGCCTCTGGAACAACTTCAGCTGTAGCTTCATCAGCTGGTGTGGTTTCTTTAATTAATGAAGTTGAAAATTCTTTTGCACCTAAAACTTTTAAATAGGTATTTTTAGCAGTAGTCAATTGTGCTTCTAATTGTTGAATCTGCTTTTCTAATGCTGCAGCCTGTTCATCCAATTGCTTGTCAAAATCCTTTAGCTTTTCCATTTCTAATCCGCAAGACATGTTAAATAAGTAACTATTTAGAGTATAACCCTAGAATAACTTATTAACAATCATTGTAGTCTCTAGCTATTTGTCCACCTATTTCTGATCCTTTGTCCTGTGCAAACATAGTTACAAAGCCTGCAGCAAGCCACCCGACTATTGGAATACTACTAAATGCAGGTGCAGCCTTAACTCCTACAGAGGCTCCTACAAGTCTACCTGTAGAGTTACCACTACCTTCTACTTTGATGCAAGCAATATCTTTATCAGTCATTACGGTTCCCTCTACCTCTTTCTGAATACTCTCGCCCTGCATTGTATAAGTTTCTCTTAAACTTAATTTTGATTCTTTATTTCCAAAAACACCTTTTGGTTCTGAAATAACTTTCTGACGAGATAAAATAGCTGGATCATTAGATTTATATTTAATTCTGTAGCCTCCTTTCAAAGCTATAACATCATATGAAGTATAAGGACCAACAGGTAAATTGAAATTAGGATATGAATTTTTAAATTTATAAGATACCAACGTATTCATTAAACCAATATTACATATTCCTAAAATTGATATGACGGTTACAATCCCCCAGTTTTTACGTGGTCGATTACTATACATATCACTTACCTGTAGTATCAGTAATTATTTTTATTGGAGCCTGTTCAATACGTAAAATTTGGGTAGTAACACCTGATGAGGCTACTTTACTTTCATCTTTCTCATCTTTTTTCTTTTTACCACCAGGCGTGATGTTAAAACTGGCTAGGCATCCTGTAAATACCGAAGCTATAAAAGTGATATCCTTAACCTCTCTATCTTCAGTGATACCAGGCAATGTGATGTAGTTTAAAGAAATTATAAATCCAGCCCAAACCATTACTCCTAGCCTAATTAGAGTGCCTAAAAAAACCATCTGCTCTTCTTTGTCATCTATGCTTTCTTTTATTTTTGAGAAGACATTTTTCTTTTCTTTTGAGTTTTCAGTCATTTTATTACTTCGTTACATACTAAGTTTACCCTCATGTAAACTTATAAGTATTAAATACTATCTTCAAAAAAATGTTAAAGTATTTCTCTCTATTAATATTATTTTCTTTACCTGCTTCTGTGAAAGCTAATATTTATCACTCAATATCTAGCTCAGTTCAACTGGAAGTAGCAGCTCCAGGGTCACTGGTCGAGCGTGTTGGAAATTCATATACCATTTCTGGATCAGGTGTCTCTACAAGTGATGGAACAACTACAGGAGCTTTAGGGGGTCTAGGAGCTGCCACAGACGGGGTAAATTCTTACACTGCAATCACAGCTTCCCAGCTGGAAACAGGTGACTCATACAGTTTTAGCGTTAGTTACAAAGCTGGTGATTCCATAGAATCAAGTTTGACTACCGGTGAAGTAAGCCCATTCGGATCGATTACAAGCACTTCTGGAGGCGTTGCAGGAGATTTGGCCGGAACCATTGATACAAAAGGAGCTATGGATCTAACTGCTGGGGGAGCAGGTACTTCTGTTACTGGTCAATTTGTAGTAGGCTTGACCTTGGAATAAAATGAAACAGTTGATATTGCTGTTTATATTTTTACCAATACCTTTAAAAGCTTCGCCTATATCAGGTGCTTGGACTACAGGTACCATGAATTCAACTACTACGACCCAACAAACTATAGTTGAATCTGTAATTTCGAAGGACTATACTTCTGGATATACCTATAGTGTTTCTGGTACTGGCGTAAAGCTACAAAATGGCGGTAGTATGATACCAGACGCTGTAAAAGAAACTGGAACTACAGATGGAGTTAGTTATTCATGGACTGGTTTAGATTTCAGTACAAAGCCAACCTTCGTGCAGTCAGAAAACGGAGCTGCCTTTCAACTAACGGAAAGCTATATGGGTCCAGGGCTATCAAATGTGACAACAATAAACAGAAGTATAACCGTGGAAAGCACAACAGTCACACAGTCAATTTTTCAAAAATAGCTTTACTAATACTTCTTTCTCCAACATCAGTATTAGCTAATGCAGTAAGTCAATCAAATACCGGATCGGTAACTAATCAAAATTATAATGTCAATAATGGTAGTTTTCACGTCAACCAAATGGGCGGAAACGTAGTCTGTCAGGGAGCTATGATGAATATCACTCCCTTCTCAACATTCAATACAAATTTCCAAAAACCTTTTTCACATTTTTATGAAACACCAGTGTATGACCCCACTGATTTAGTGGGAGATTTTGATGATGATGGTAATCCCATAGGAGATGGGACACCAGACAATCCTGGAAAAATCCTCTTTTGGCAGAAAAATTATTCAGGAACTAATAAGGATTCTTATTCTCTTGGAACAGGAATTACCTTAAATTTTAGTATCCCATTGGATCGAAAGCTAGGTAAATTATGTAAGGATGCAGCTTCAACTCAAATAGGTATTCAAAATCAAAAACTAAAAAATTTAGAATTAGAGTGGCATGTCGCAAGGGTAAAGCACTGTGGTGAATTAATGCAGAAAGGCATCCGAGTGAAAGAAAATTCTGTTTTCTTTTCTGTTTGTGAAGATGTTTATTTGACTCCACGTCCTAATCAGATTGAGAAGCATTATCATTCTTTTTCGATCCCTGAGAAGAAGTAATTTTCTTCATAATATTCTTCGTAACTCCTTTAATAATATTTATCAAAGCAGGGCTCGTAGCAGCTATGGAAGCTATTATTACCGTGTTTATGACTAGGGTTGGTTCTGGTAGCCACTGGTCAACATAACTGACATCCTCCCAAATAGTTAGGCATTCTGTCTTTGATTCGTTATAACGAAATTCTTTAATTTTTTCTAAGCGTTTCTCATTTGCAAACGAGCCCACTCTGAGCTTTGAATTAGGATCTGGACAAGGAGGGAAAAATGTTTCTTTTTTATTTTTTTTAGGAATTTCTGTCTTTGCTTCTTCTTTAACTATTACAGGTTCTTCTTTTTTCTTTTTTTCTTTTACATCATTTGAATAAATCATTTTAGATCTATCAAACTCAATAGGAATTATCTCAGGAACTTCACCCCAAGGACATTTCCAAAAAGTCCCCCTAGGATCATCATTTATAAGATTAAAATTTTTGTCAGCGTCACGATGAGTTTTGTGACAGCCGGGTAGTAAAAGAGAGGGTTCACTAAAAGAAGGGTGAACTACATAATCTCCAAATACTCTTATAGGTGGTATTACTTGAACAGAAATACTAGGTATAGATATATTTGGTATATCTATATCTGGAATGCTCATTAGAAGGGTATAGAGATCCCTGTGGTGTCTGGTAATTCGCTTTCAATAGCTTTAGGGAGAACATTTTGAATATCTCCCATGAGTTTGTTTTTAATTAGTTTTTCAAAATTATCACTAGTTATATATTTATAACCGTAGATACCAGCACCTATTATTGTTAGAGTAAGAACTCCTGAAGCAACAGCAATAGCGTTAAAAATTTTTTGCATTTTTTAAAGTATTTAATTAAATTTTACTAAATTGATATGTCTTATGCAACAGCACATATTAAGTAGAGCTAGTAACTGTCTCCCATGCTGAACCATTGTATACCTGTAGCTTATTTAATGATGTATTGTAGATAAACGCTCCTGAAACTAATCCTGTTAAATTACCTCTTTGTGTTGTAGTAATTTTTGGAGGAACCATAAATCTTGTAGTAACAGCATTAACACCTGAAAAATCCGGTGCAATTTTTGATCCTGCTATTCCAGCACTATTACTTATTTTTGCGTTTGTTATAACTTGATCAGCAACTGTAGCAGTATTTATACCAGCCCCTAAAATTAATCCAAAAAATCCAAGACCTGCAGCAGGTGCTGTTGTAAAGGTTATAGTGCTGGCAGCAATTGTATAATCAGTCCCAGGATTTTGTATAATACCACCTAACGAAATTAGTATATTGTTTGCACTTTCTGGACTTACATTTACAGAAGAAACTTGTAAAGTAAATGCTGTAGCATTACCATTAAAACCACTTGATATATCATCAACTTCTCTATTTTGACCCGGTAAAGGTTCTGCTCCTATGTATGCCATCTAGATAACTATTGTATATAACTAGTTTAAAATGGCTAATTTTACCAAGGTACTCCAGAGGTTGTAGTAGGTGTGATTTGAGCTTTTATATCTGTATCTAACATCGTTTCTATTCGTGTCACCTCTTCAGATCCTAATGCATTTTTTACCCAATCAATAGCATTGTTTTCAGTAATAGATGCGTAAGCAATAAATGATTCAGAATCAGCAGGTTCTAATCCAACAGATCCATAAGTTGATGCTTTATAACTTACCTCACTTTCTGTTTGAGTATCTGATGCTGTCCAATGCACTTCAGTAACTACATCAGATAAACTTCCTACTGTTTTTGTTGAGTCTAAACAAACAACATTCCATGTCACAGCCATTTTTTTAAATAATCAATATATTTTTATTTTACTTTGGCTTATCTTAAGTTTTTTACGCAACAAGAACATTACCAGCAGCATTACCACGACCTAAGATGTAAAAAGTTAAATCTTGGTCTTCTCCTCCAGTATTATCTCCTGTGGCGACTAAGGTTGCAGTATTATTATTTTCAGTTATGGAATATGTAATATTATGAATTGAACCTCTTATTACTTTATCGTCTTGAGCTAATGAAGCTTGTGTTATATTAGTGCCACTTCCATGAAAAGCTAAATAAACTTTTGATAACTGTGCTCCTGCTGGATTTGTATTGTCTCTTCTGAAAACCGTTATTTCAAAAGAGGAGGTTCCCCAATTATCAAACGTAAGAATATTTGTTGCAGAAGTGGACATGGTATAGGCTCTACTTAAAACAAAAGTTTTTACAGTAGCTCCAGTTCCTGTATCAGTATTTGATTGGGCTATATTTCCAGCAATATGAATTAAACAGCCCGTAATCCCAACAGTGGTTCCTATTAATACTTTTTGGTTATCTCGAATTCTTAAGGCTTCACTACCAGCAGTTTCAACAGAAACAGTATCAACAGCAGGGAATCTTATACAAGTATCGGTATCTCCATCATGAATTAGTTTATCCGGAAATTCCATATTACTATTATTTAATAGTGATACCGTTCCATCAGCACTTATTCTTAATCTTCCCTGTACACTAGTAGCACCTGCGGATCTTGTTTTAAAAGTCAGACGCATTGGCATATCACCATCCGCTGGAGTTCCTTCTACTTCGCCAAGAATACTTGCACCAGTTTCATAAGAGTCGCCATCATAACCTCGCCATAAAATATCCCCAACATCATCACCATTTTGAACTATAGCTGGTGTTCCAGCACCTCTTGCTTTTTCAAATCGAATGTTAGCATCGTTACCATTACTTACCGTAGAACGAACTGTTAAATGGTTTCCAACAGTATCTTCAATTAGTGCATCACCATGTACATGGAGAGTTTGTTCTGGAATATTTGTAGCAATTCCAACATTTCCTGCGGATGTTATCCTCATTCTTTCAGTAATACTTCCTGAACCATCAGCAGTAGTATGAAATACTAATCTTCCTGGTGTATCGTTACCACTAGCTGTGCCATCTACTCTCGCTTCTATAGCAGCAGACTGATTAGCTAAATCCGTTCCATCATTTGCACAGAATCTTATTATTCCAATTTGATCACCAGTCTGTACTACAGTATTACTTGAAGCTGCACCTCTATTTTTAGCAAATAAAAGATTTGCCCCACCAGTATCAGCTGAGTTTCTCCGTATTTGTATGCAACTACCAGCAGCAGTTGTTCCACCTATTTGTAATTGTGCATTTAGATTAGCAGCAGCTCTTTCAACATTATCACCAATAAGAACTCTGCTTGAAGAAGTTGCACGGAAACTTTCTGCTGCACTACCACTTCCACCTGTAAAAAATACTAATCCATCAGAATTCTGTATAATTCTGCAATCAAAATCTTCACCACTATCAGTGGAAAAATCAATAAATGGAGTTGTACCTTTTATTTCAATTGATCCAGTATCATTTATAAGAACATGTGCTCCTGAAGAACCAGCAAGAATGTCACCTACTACACTGAGCTCTTGGAGAGGTGCTGTTGTTCCTATACCTACTCTTCCATCGCTTGTTATTCTGACTCTTTCGGTTGTATCTACAAAAAATCTTATTGCACTATTTGCAATATTATTATTAAAATCAGCATAAATGTTTAAAAACCCATCAACACTTCTTATACGAGTTGTTGTATCATCATCAGATAAATCTAAATTTGCACCATCATCTGTGCTTGTGAAATGAGCTAAAGTTTGATCAGAACTCTGTACGTCAACAGTAGCAACTGGAGCATTTTTTCCAATACCAATACGTCCTGCAGATGATATCCTCATACGCTCTACCGTGGTAGTTGAACCATCGGAAGTCGTCATGAACAAAAGGTTTCCTGGCATATCATTTGTACCTGGAGTACCATCAACTTCAGATCTTATCTGAGCAGAATTACAAAAATTACTACCATCAAATCCACTAAATAATATTTGTCCAGTTAAATCGTCATTTTGGACAGTAGTAGGGGACGCTATAGTACCTCTAGCTTTTTGGAGAATAAATCTAGGTGGGGCATTATTATCAGATATTCTTGCAAAAGATACTGCTCCAATACTTTCATCTTCAAGTTGTATATTTGGACTAAATGAATTAGTTCCTAAACGAGTTTGTCTATTGGAGGTCTTTCCAATCAATATACGAGCTGAACTATCGAGCCTAAGTACTTCGTTACCATTAGTTTCTGCTGAAATAGTATTGCCTTGAGGAAATCTTATTTTTGTATCAGTATCTCCATTATGAATAATGCTGTCAGTAATAATTAAATTACCACTGGAAATAGTAATTCCATTACTGTCGAAATTACCAATCTCAGTTGAGTTAGAAACAAAACCTATACTTCCTGAACCTTTTCTGTATAGGCCGGAATCTTCATCTCCGATAAAACTAACACTGGGAGCCCCCGTAGATCCTGCAGGAAAAGTACCACCTGCATTTAGATAATCAGCAGTTGCATATATTATTCCAAAAAAGTTTGCATTACTATCTGGAGCAGAACTAAAAACTATATTTGTTCCAACTAAATTAAAACCTTCAGCTCCGGTAGGATCAGGTCGTTGAATAACTCCGCCTACTGATATTAAAACTTGCTGAGGTGATTTTGGAAAAGGTACTGGTGCAGAGCCTGCAACTTGTAAAGCAAAAGTTGTTTGAGAACCATTAAATCCAGACTTTATGTCATCAATTAATCTATAATCGTCAGCAGCACGAATAGTATTTCCAATATATGCCATAACAGATTAATCTAAAACCTTCTTGAATACTTTAATTATTTTAAGCTCAGTAAATATGAGAACTTTTAGAAGTTAGGTCCGGCAGTGGATGGTTGTGTCGGCCAAATAATATCTCTTAAATATGAATATTTTTGAGGAATATCTCTTAAATTTTGTCTATATACAGACCATTGTGCTTGATCAACACTACATCCAGAAACTACAGTCCAGTCGGTTGACTTCAGGATATAATCTCTTTTTTTTCTAACATTCTCCCATGTGGAATCATCAAGTTCTAAAACTTTTTCTCCATAAACTATTATCTCAATAGCCTCTACTTTTGCCTTTAAGACTTTAAAATCTGCAGATAAATTTACTAAATCATTATTTGATGTTAATCCCATGTTAGGTCTGCTCTAAATAACTTACACAAACATCTATTGCACTAGAAGTATCAGTCCTTACTCTTAAAACATCACTAGATTCCATAATTACTTTAGACCCACTTATTAATTCAAGTGATGATCCTGCTGGTATAGGAGCATTTCTTAAAAGAAATACATCATCTCCCGTGTTAGTTACTAAAAACACATCAACATCAGCAGTAGCCCCTGTTTTATTGGCAACTAAAATACTCAAAAGAACTAAAGTAGCAGAACCACCAGCTGATAAAACATTTGCATTTGAGCTGGTATGTGAATCTGTTACACAACTTGATTTTGTGTCAACTTTGAACGTGTTTGCCATATTATCCTAAAGCAATAATTAATGCTAAGTTTTCTCCAGAATCGAAGTTACCATTTACAGTCAAAGATCCATTAACTTGGACATTACCTGTAAAGGTAGAAGCTCCGCTGGAATCTATTCTAAGCTGAATAGACCCACCAGTCACAAAAGCTAATTCATCAGAAGCTGGACTGATTAAACCTGTATTCGCATCTCCTGAAAATTTTAAAGCACAGTTCGATGTTGAACCTCTTTCAAATTGTGAATTTGTACCGTCTTGTCTAAGTAAAGGAAATCCACCATTTGTAATTGCGTCATGAACTACAACCGTTTTTATAGTGGTATCTACGGTTACTTCTCCATCAGCACCTTTAAAAATCGAGTGCTCGTTTGTTGTTCCTCTTCTGAATTGAACTTGGGTTGCCATAATACTATCCTAATGCCACTGCTATTGCAGTTGCAAAACTTTCAGTAGCTATAGTTGAATCTACAGCCACTGTTACTTGGTTTCCAGAAGCACTGGTATCTATCCCAGTACCACCTGAAACCTGTAAAACTTCTGAATCTAAATCAATAGCAATTGTTCCAGAATCGGTAGTTATGTCAAGATCTTCAGCAGTTATCTGAGCTTGAACATAAGCCTGTGTTGCTATTGTTCCATTAGCATCAGGAGCAGTTAACGTGCGTGTAGTGCTTCCTGATATTCCAGAACATTCAAAAGCTAGTTGTTTTGTGTTATCTGAATTATCTCTAATTCTAAATCCACTATCATTTGTAATGATGGAGGTAGAGGTTAATGAAGCTAATCCAGTAAAAGTTGTAGCACTTCCTCCTAAAGAAATAGCGGTGCTACCTATTGTTACTGCGCTGTTAGCTAATTGAGAATTTGGTATAGAGCTTGTTCCAAACTGACCAGTTCCACTATTATAAGTTAATCCTGATCCACCAGATACGCTTAAAGATCCAAGTAAAACTACGGTTCCAGCTGCATCCGGGAATGTAATAGTTCTATCGGCTGTTGGATTAGTTACAGTAAGAGTTGTTTCGAAATCATTTGCACTAGATCCCTCAAAAACTATATTTCCACTTTCAATTTTTATTGAGTTTGCAGCATCAGCCGACCCAGAAATTAATGTAGTTCCAACTAATGTTGTAGAAGTTAGAGAAGATAAACCAGCAAATGTAGTTACTGTTCCTCCAAGACTAATAGAAGTTGATCCAATAGTGACAGCAGAGTTAGCTAAATTACTGTTAGCAATTGAAGATGCTGTAGATAATATTGTTCCAGTTTCATTTGGTAAAGTTAAAGTTTTATCTCCCCCTGTCGCATCAGCTGCTGTGAGTATTGTCTCATTTGCATCTGCTGTAGATCCTTCAAAGGTAATATTTCCGTTAGCTAACTTTATAGAGTTTGCTGCATCAGACACACCTGATATTAATGTTGTAGAAGCTAAAGAAGTTAAACCTGTAAAAGTTCCTTGACTAGCTCCAAGAGAAATACTGGTGCTTCCAATAGTAACTGCTGAGTTAGCTAATTGTCCGTTAGGTATTGCACTTGTGCCAAATTCTCCAGTGCTTGAGTCATATGATAATCCAGATCCAGAAGCAACACTAAAATGTGCTCTAGCTTCAGAGGCTGACGGACCTGTATATGTAATTACGCCTGAAGTACTGTTATAACCTAGTGATCCATCTCCACCACTATCTGTGACTGATATCGCTCCTCTAGCTCTAGAATTTGTGAAGTATTGATTTGTACCTTCACTTAAATCAGTTGTACTATTTCCAGCAAAATCTAATTTATCAGAAGAAGAATTTAACTCCTGAAATAAACCAGAAACTAATACAAGTGACTTTCTCGTTGCCATTTTACGCTCATGAACAATTCAAATAAATGAACTGCTAATTATATTTATTTTACTTTCTCTAAACTGTCAGCTTAAAAGAATTGGAGTTTCTATTTTTATAATGAATTGACCAGTAGAACCAGCCTCTCCTAATCTAGTTAAGTAATTACCAGATCCTGTAGGAGGTGTCTCAGTTATAGAACCTGCAGAACTTGTTGATAAAAAATAATCATTACCAAAATTTAAACCTGATGTTGCAATTATTCCTCTGACTAAAACTCGAATTTGTGAACCAGATGTTTCGGTTGTTTCAGCAAATCCTGCTACTTTAGCTTTATCAAAAGTATCATTTCCTATCGCTTTGCCAATAAATCCATCTGAAGATCTTGCATAAACTGCATCTCCCTGTGTTACATTTTCAAATGCTGTAGTAATATATCCGGTAACTTTTGAAACTGGTTCACCTGTAAAAGTAGATTTAAAATCTAATAAAGCTTCCGTTAAACCTTGAGCATTAGGTTCATAAGGCTCATAATTTTTTACAATTGCCATTAACTTAATTTTATAGGAGGTTCAATTTGAATAGCTAAAGAGGTTGACGTGGCAGCCTCTCCTAATCGAACTACAGCTTGGCCTGCAGTTGATGGAGGTGTAAGAGTTATTGAACCAGCAGTGCTAGGAGATAAAAAATATAAATCCCCTGCATCTAATCCAGTCATAGATTTTATACCAACCACTATAACTTTTACAATCGAATTAGCAGTTGCATCTGCATTTGCAAATCCTACAACCACAGCATTCTCTAATAATCCGTTTGAAGCACTAGCTTTACCAACTTGGCCATCAGATGTCCTCATAAATAATGCATCTCCTTCACTTATATTTTCAAACGCTGTAGCATCAAAACCTACTTGCAGAGGAGCAAATTTTGGAAACCCTTCTTTAACATCAACTACCGCATCGACTAACCCTCTATAATTAGGTTCATAGGGTTGACGAGTCATTGTAAAATTATTAGCTATCATTAAATCTCTTAAAACGGAAATAGCTCCTTCTATATTAGGTTCGTAAGCAGTTGACATAATTTACCTTTATTAATATTTATTTTAAACTGTGCCTAATATTATAATAGAGATATGGAACCTCAAGTAATCGCAGCAATAATTTCTGGAAGTATCGGTGCATTTGCTGGTATTAGTAGAGCTTTGGCTAGTTTTAATAAAAAACTAGACAGAAGATTTGATAGAATCCAAAGAGAGGTAGATGATTTAAAAAATAGTGTTATTCATGATTATGTTTTAAAAGAAGATTTTTTAAGAGAAATGCAGGCAGTTCATACCAAATTAGATAGAATACTTGATCACTTACTCAATCATCCTTAAACATTTATCCAAGATGTTGATGATGCTCTATACATAATTAACTGACTTGCATTTGAATCATAATGTAATTGTCCATCAACAGGATTAGCCGGTTGTCCTGCAGATATTGATACTACAGCTTTTACAGTTTGAAAAGATGATCCATCATGTATTTTAAATATGTGTGTGCTGGCAGTGTCTAACCAAGTTTCCCCTTTACTAGAAGATGTAAAACCAGCTGCAGAAGTGTTAGGTGCTGTACTTCCAATATGAACTGGACCTACTTTAATTAAACCAGTGCTAGGAGAAGCTACATTATCAGCAAAAAATAATCCTGGACTTGTACTATTATTATTTAAAGCAAGTTCACCAGCACCTAATCTTGTAGGAAATGGTCTATCATTAGCCGTGCTTGATCTTCTTGTTTGAATTTGAACTGCCATAATTAATCCTCCACATTAATATATAATCCTGCATCTACTACTGTATCTTGAGCAGTATTTGGAGTATAAGTGCTTGCATCAAGATCACTAGTTTTTACAGCAGAATCTATTAGTTCTCCATTTATATAATCTCCTGCATTAATCAAACCAGATTCAAAAATATCAGTAAATTCAATAAGTGGTTTATTTATTATTCCAAATTTAATATCATCTAAAACAGTTGGAGATTTATTAAATAATTT
>Ga0209348_1000273_pt1 | contig 28962 bp, 37 predicted proteins | sample ETNvirenome_2_30_FD_184065 | JGI IMG/M metagenome (GOLD analysis project Ga0209348, IMG submission 184065) | Marine viral communities from the Pacific Ocean - ETNP_2_30 (SPAdes) (version 2) | ecosystem: Environmental > Aquatic > Marine > Oceanic | place: Pacific Ocean | collected 2013-06-22
TGCAGGAAATTAACGCACATGAGCGCGAGTGTGCGTTGCGCTATGAGCGCATAGAAGAGCGACTCAAAGATGGCTCTAAGCGTTTTGATAGGCTAGATGAAAAGATTGACCGCTTTGGCAATAGGCTATGGTGGATCATTGGTTTAATCGTTGTGAGCATTCTAGTGCCACAGTTTTTAGGAGCATAATATGAGCGACGGAACAATAAAAATACCGACATGGGCGTTGCCAATAGGCGCTGCTGCGCTGTCAGGTGCAATGGTCTGGGGTGCTAGTCAGGCACAAGCACAGGCTACACAAGAAGAAGTAGATCGTATTGAGGCTGCTGTTGTTGATGTGGTCGAGGAACAACAAGCAACGGGAAAGTTAGCAGCAGTAAATGCGAGCAAAATCGAGGCTATAGTCGATTCATTAGCGGAGCAGAGCGAGACAGCGAAGGCGTCGGACGCGAAGCTACAGCAACTAATAGAGATAATGCTGAAGCAGAACTAGAGTATGACCCAGCCAACCCGAACCTGTACTGTGATCTAAGGGAATGGCGCATGTTAGAACTAGTCAACCCGCCCCAGTATCGTCACTGTATCGCTATGCAGTGGATGCGCTATAACCACCGTCAGTGCGAATATGGCGCTCAGATTTATGTGCAAAACACCATGTCTCGCGTGCTGGGAACTGCTCACCAAATTGATGTAGAGCTGCTCTCTTGGGATCTTGTCAAACCTGCGGCTGTAAGAACACAAGCAGTTAAGAAAAAGCGGAGGCTGTAATGGAGATAGCGCCGTTCCCAAATAGCGTCAACGTGCCATATCACGGCATTGACCAGTTGCGTGACAGCTATCGCATTGACCAAATATCTCGCAACACAACCAAAGAAATTGCAGCGATAACTCGTTACAGCGAACTTGTATACGAATATCGCAGCGGAGAGATACACACCTCAACACTCAAAGTCACGCGACAAGATTATCTGGATCTTGAAGCATGAGCATGATGATCTTTGTTTTGATTATTCTTGAGCGGGGCGAACCCACCGGACAAGAGTTTTATTTCCAAGAGCTTACGTCTTGCCTTGAGTACAGCAACGCGCTCAACGCACAGTCTGTCGGTAGCATCAACCAACTTCTAAGCAACAACCGATACTTTTCAACCTACTGTGCAGTGCGAGAGATCCCGACTGCAGATGCTGGAAACAAGATACTGTTCCGTGATCCCAAGAAGGCAGCGTCAGAATGAAAGCAAAAATGGTAATGATCTTGGTTGTAGGGCTGATATTCCTGCTTGCGACTATAGTTATTGGTGATTTTTACATAGCCATAACCGAAAGCCGTCCACCTGACGAGTCTGTAATTAGGTTGCTAGAACACGCCATCATTGGCATCGTAAGTCTTTGTGCTGGCTATATCGCAGGTAAAGACAATGAGTCCTAAGAAACTAGAACCTAAATCGCGTTATGCCCAGTACGACCTTGATGGGGACGGGACGGTAAGCGATGAAGAACTTGCAAGAAATCAAGAGCTTGTTGAGATCGAACTGCGTGAAGAGAAAGCAGATAGTCAACGAAGAATGGCTTGGGTTAGTCTTTCTAGTATGGTGGTTTTCGCTCTTCTACCACTCATGCCTTTTGTCCCTGAGTCCCGTTTGTCCACTTTGGCTTCTCTAAGTGACATGTTATTTCTTAGTCAGGCAAGCATAGTAGGTCTATACTTTGGTGCTACAGCGTACATGGCAAAACGATGAGCATACTTGCATCACTAATAGGGCCAGCTACCTCTTTGCTCGACAAGGTTATTGAAGACAAGGACGAGAAAAATCGTATCGCCTTTGAGTTGAGTACACTTGCAGAGCGCCATGCCGCTGAACTTGCCAAGGGTCAAATGGAGATCAACAAGGTCGAGGCTGCTCACAAGTCGCTGTTCGTTGCCGGGTGGCGTCCTAGCATCGGTTGGTGCTGCAGTCTGGGTCTTTTGTATCATGTATTGATCGCACCCATTGCAGGTATCTGGGTAGAGGTTCCAGAGATAGACCCGTCGCTGTTAATGACTACTATGACTGGCATGCTTGGTCTCGGCGCTATGAGATCCTACGAAAAAACTAGAGGCGTGAGTAGGGAGAAGTAATGACTCAATTAATCGAAATGCTAAAACGCCACGAAGGTGTTCGCTCTAAAGTCTATATGTGCTCTGCTGGCTATGAAACTATTGGTGTTGGCCGCAACATAGCTGACTCCGGTCTTGGGTTATCTGATGACGAAATAGATTACCTTTTGAACAATGACATAGAGCGTGTCCGACAAGAATTGACTGACACTTATTTCTGGTTCCCTGCCCTCAACGAAGCGCGTCAGGATGCGATGATTGACATTAGTTTTAATCTGGGTCAGACAAGACTGCGTGGGTTTATCAAAGCGGTTGAGGCCATGTCTAGAGAGCAGTTTGACATCGCAGCAGACGAGTTTATGGATAGCCGCTGGAGCCAACAGGTGGGTAATCGTGCCATAGAGGTGACTGAAATGATCCGAACAGGAGAGTACCAGTAATGCCTTTGCAAAAGTTTATCTTCAACCCCGGCATCAACAAAGAAGGCACCGATTACACCGCAGAGGGCGGGTGGTTTGACGGTAATTTGGTCCGATTTCGCAAGGGGTTGCCGGAAAAGATAGGCGGCTGGCAAAAATACATACAAGCATCGTACGAGGGCACCGGTCGAAAGCTGTTTGGGTGGGTCGATCTCGACGGTACAAAGCTCTTGGGCCTCGGCACACGGAGCAAGTTGTATATCCAAGAGGGCGCTTCGTACAACGACATCACGCCAATACGCGCAACGACCTCTGCAGGAGATGTGACGTTTGCTGCGACAGATGGGTCCGGTACGATCACAGTCACTGACTCCGGGCACGGTGCAGTTAACGGTGATTTCGTCACGTTTTCTGGGGCAGCAACTCTTGGAGGCAACGTCACTGCTGCCGTGTTGAATCAAGAATACGAAGTGTTGACGGTTCCGACCGCCAATACGTTTACGATATCTGCAAAAGACACCGACGGTGCTGCAGTTACCGCCAACAGTAGCGATAGTGGCAACGGTGGCAGCTCTGTCGTTGGTACATACCAAATAAACTCTGGTCTGGACGTTTTCGTAGACGGCACAGGTTGGGGTGTGGGCGCTTGGTCGTCAGGCACTTGGGGGTCCACTACCTCTTTGGGTGACTCAAACCAATTACGCTTGTGGTCGATGGACAACTTTGGAGAAGACCTAATCTCTAATCCACGTGCGGGCAGTATCTACTATTGGGACAAGACCAACGGCTTGAACACAAGAGCCGTAGCTTTGAGCTCACTGTCCGGCGCCAACGCCGCACCGACCAAGGGATTACAAGTCATTGTTTCGGACGTAGACCGACACGTTTTAATTTTGGGTGCTGATCCACTGACGGACGTTGCAGGAACCACTAGAACAGGCACGATCGACCCTTTACTTATCGCTTTTTCTGACCAAGAGAACGCCGCCGAATGGGAACCAAGAGCAGACACCACAGCAGGATCACTGCGTTGTTCTGCCGGTTCTGAGATTATTGGTGGTCTGCGAGCCCGCCAAGAAACTTTGATCTGGACCGACGTCGCCCTGTACAGCCTGCAGTTCATTGGCACACCTTTGACCTTTGGACTGAACCTAGTCAACGAGGGCGTCAGCCTCATGGGCCCGAACGCCTCCGTCAACACACCGGCTGGCGTTTACTGGATGGATAAAAAAGGGTTCTACATGTACAACGGCAGCGTTGCTGTAGTGCCTTGTAGCGTACATTCCTACGTGTTTTCTGACATCAACGAAGGCCAAGCGTTTCAGTTTTTTGCCTTTGTGAACAAGCAGTTCAATGAGGTGGGATGGTTCTATTGTTCTGCTGATAGCAATTCTATCGACAGGTACGTGGTCTACAACTACCTAGAGCAAAGCTGGAACATTGGACAGTTGTCGCGTACCGCTTGGCTTGACGAGGGTATCGTCGCCTTCCCACGTGCCGCTGGTGCGGATTCTTCCGTAAATTACCTGTATCAACACGAAACCGGTAATGATAACGACGGTACTCCAATGGACAACGTGTTTATAGAGTCTGCTGACTTTGACATTGGCGATGGCGAAGAGTTTCAGTTTATACGCCGTATGATCCCAGACGTTAAATTCAACGGTAACGGCGGTAGCGATCAGGCTATCAACGTGGTGTTAAAAGCACGCAACTTTCCCGGCAGCACACTGACCACGGACCAAACCACTAGTTTTACGGCTACGACTACAAAAGTAGACATGCGAGCTAGGGCTAGGCAAGCAGCAGTGCGGTTTGAATCGGACGATGATGCCTCAACGGACGTGCGTCTAGGAGTCGGCTTTAGGCTCGGTGCAACACGTTTGGATCTGCAAGCCAACGGTCGACGATGAGCAAGCTTTTACAAGGCAGGCTACCGTTTGCAGTTGGCGAAGCCGTTGACTCTGGCACCTATAACAGGGCTGTACGTTTATTAGAGATCAGTTTAGACTCAGTCGATCCGGATTCTACGCCGCAGTTTACGAATACAAAGAGGGACCAGCTAAAATTCTCTAGAGGAGATTTGATTTGGAACCTGACTTTAAACCTGCTGCAAGTATACGATGGGGCTAATTGGATCAGCCTGTCGCAAGAGTTGCCATATACGACCGATCCCTTAGAGGCACAAGGGCTTGTCGGAAGTGTACAGGTAATAAATAAGGGCGCGATTGTTGTAACCGTCGGATAAATTATGGGACAAGCTGCACTTCAGTACGATGAGTTTGAAGATATTGAACCGATAGAGGTTCCTGCTGGCGGCATCGCCTCGTTTTTGACGGCGACTGAGGGCTCTTGGGCCACGGATGACGAAGATGACTTGCCTCAAACCGGCATTGCTCAAGTCAAACGTGTAGCCGATCAACTCGCAACATATGGTCGTCACGAAGACGAATACATGATCCACGCTGCAGAAGGCGAAACCGTCATACCGATGGAAGTCTTCCGCAAAAACCCAATTCTCAAAGACCGTATCTTCCAACAAATGCGCGACATGGGCATCGAGCCCGAGCGTTATGTGGTAGGTAACGAGCTTAACTCCTTGAACCCGGTCACCGGGCAACCAGAATTCTTTTTGAAGAAGCTTTTTAGTGGGCTGAAAAAGTTTGTCAAAAAAGCGGTCACGGTTGTATTACCGATTGTGGGTGCTGCTTTCTTCGGACCTTTGGGCGCGGCTGCCGGATCAGGCATTGCGACACTCATCAACGGCGGTAACTTGAAAGACGCGCTCAAGTCAGCCGCTATTAGCGGCCTGACAGCCGGTGTGATGAACGGTATTAGTGGCGGAATGTCCGCTGCGGGCGAGGGCGGTAGTTTCTTCCAAGGCGCTAAAGCAGGCGCATTTGGTGAGGGGGCGTTAACACGTACTGTTGGTGAGGCTGCCGCTGCCGGTGGGGCCAAAGCTGCTGAAGCTGCTGCTGTGGCGTCATCTTTAGAAAGTATTGCGAACCCGACTGCCGCTTCACAAGCCGCGTCAGCACAACAAGCTCAGTTTACTTACATGCCTGACGGTACAGCGGTGCCTGTAGCAAAAGCCACACCAACGGTTGTCCCACGCCCTCTTGATGCTGCGACGGAAGCTGCTTTTCGTAGAGCAGCTCCTACGGGCACTACAACTGCAGAAATACAAGCTTTGGCTACCGGAGCACCTCTTTCTAGCTCTGCAAGCTCTGCTGGAGCGCCTAGTTATCTTGGGATGCAGGATTTAAATCCTCAACTTGACGTGGCTGCAAGCTCTGCTGGAACGACCGCATCAACAAGGCCACCAATCATTACTTCAGAGGGCGTGAACATCGGCTCTGATTTGGAATCGTACGCTGACGCTGGAGCTTCTGCGGGGGCTGGAGTTCCTCCGACAGGTCCCGCAGCGGGCACAACAGTCTCTGCAGTGCCTACCGCAACTGAAGCTCCCGGTGTAGTTGACAGCTTTAAAAGAATGTTTGGTATTGGGCCGGAGCAAGACGCTGAATTTTTCCAAGGTGCCCGAGATTTGTTTATGCCCAGTGCGGGACAACGTGCGGCAATTGTAGACGCTGCCGAAGCAGCAGGTTTGAAGCCCGGCACGCCTGAGTTTACTAAGTTTGTTGCAGAAGGAATGAAAGCAAGTGCAAGTCTGGCCCCCAGCGCGATTCGCAGGTATGCACCGGGTATTGTTGGCTTGGCTGCTTTCGACTCATTGACTCGGGAAGAACCTACGGATTTCAACGTCGACGAACGAGTGACGGGTTTTGATCTACGAGAGCAAAACCCTTACACGTATGAGCTTGGCCCCGGCACTATGCGACTGCCGTCTACATACACGATTCAAGACGTCTCAAATCAATACACACCTATCAAAGCGCCTGTTTATCAGCCCGTCCCGTTGGGCGTGGCCCAAGGCGGCGAAATCGACAATTTTCCTCGCATGAACGGTCCGATCGAAGGCCCCGGCACTGAAACCAGTGACGATATCCCTGCTATGTTGAGCGACGGAGAGTTTGTATTTACGGCAAAAGCCGTGCGCGGCGCCGGTAACGGCAGTCGTCAAAACGGAATGAAGAACATGTACGACCTTATGAGCAAGTTTGAGAGAATGGCGTAATGGCAGAGACAACAACCACAACTCAGATTGTCCGCGAAGCGCCAGAAATTGAGGCGTACAAGTCTGGTATTTACTCCGACGCTTTAAACTACGTTCGACGTCTGCAAGAGTCAGGCATCGCACCGCCTACGCAAGCTGTTGCAGGCATGACCGCTGACCAGATAGCGGCGGGCAACATCATTCGAACAGGTATCGGTGGCTACGAGCCTTTTCTGCAAGGTGCTCTACAATCGACACAAGCCGGTCAAGACGTCATCACAGGTGGTGCGTTGCCCGGTATACAGGCGGCTTTACTTGCACAACAAGGCGGACTTGGCACCTTACGAGATGCCCAGACCCTCGCAGCAGATACGCGTGCAGAGCCATACAGCTTTCGCGATCAGGCCATACAAGGGCTTTCTAGGGCTGCTAGTGACATTACCGGCGCGGCTGCTGGCGTGCCTTTACAAGTACAAGCGGCACAGCGTGGACTTTCTGCTGCTGATGTAGCTGCTCAACGCGCTGCAAGCGACACCGCAACACGCTTAGGACTTGGTGCTGAACAGGGCAGGCAACTGGCTGCCGATGTAGGCATCGGGGCTCTTGGCACAGCCGGTGCGCTGGGTGGACAACTCGGGGCTGCTACCAGAGGTGGCTTACGAACCGCCGCTCAAGGACAACGGGGTTTACTGCAGTCAAGACAAGATATTGGTGGCATCAGAGGCGGACTTACCGACGCTGGCGCACAATTCGATCCCAGCGGTATAGCGGCGTTTATGGACCCGTACACACAGCAGGTAGTAGAGGCTGCTCGACAAGAGTCTTTGCGTACCGGTGAACTACAAAAACAACAGGCTCGGGCACAGCAAGTCGCTGCCGGTGCCTTCGGCGGTTCCAGAGGTGCGGTACAAGCGGCAGAGATCGATCGAGCTATCAACGACCAGATTGCCAGACAAACTGCAGGACTCTTGAGCCAAGGCTACGGACAAGCACTACAAGCGTCACAACAAGCCTTCGAAGCAGGGAAAGGACGTGAACTACAAGCGGCTGGTCTTGGTGGTCAGTTAGCGCAGTCCGAAGCCGGGCTCTCGGCCCAAGGCGCACAGTTAGGCATGTCTGCGCAACAACAGGCGGCTGCGAACGCACAGGCACAAGCACAAGCGGCACAGGCTGCTCAACAGCTACGCGGTTCGGTTGGTCTGCAAGCAGGTCAAATGGGGCAGCAGGCTGCGCTACAAGGCGGTCAGCTTGGACTATCTGCCGCAGAAATAGCTCAACGTGGCGCTCTACAGGGCGGTCAATTAGGCATGCAAGGGCAACAGTCATTGGCTTCGATGGCGGGTCAAAGGGCCGATCTGGCACGTGCAGGTGGCCAGCTAGGCTTGCAGTTCGGTCAACTAGGTCAAGCCGACGTGTCACAACTCGCGGCTCTTGCAGGCCAACAGCAACAAGCGGCACAAGGCATAGGCGCACTAGCAGGTCAAGCCGGTCAGTTAGGCGGACGTCTGGCTTCTATGGGTCAAATCCAAGCAAGTCTGGGACAGCAAGGGCAACAGCAGCGCGCGGCAGACGTGTCTCAGTTGATGGGCTTTGGTGGAACACAACAACAGCAGGCGCAAAACATATTGAACGCGCAGTTTGCGGCAGAACGTCAAGCGTATGACGAGCCGTTCAGACAGCTAGGTTTCTTGGGCGACATGACGAAAGCGTTGCCATCATCACAAAGTGCGGTGTTCCAACAATCGGCGCCTAGTCCGGGTTTTGCCCAAACGGTCGCTGGGTTAGGTGTGGGTGCTGCTGGTTTATCGAGGGCGTTCTAATGGCTGTTACAGATAGACCTTTGTTTCGTGCAAATGGTGGCCCTGCAAGCGGCGGGCGCTCCGAAGCAGAAATACGCTCAGAAATACGTGAGCTTGATCAATTGGTCAAAAACGAGGTTATTTCGCAAGCACGGGCGGATCACGACATGAAGCTGCTTGTACGAGAACTGCAACAAGCACCGCTAATGATGATGGACTCAGTAGAAAAAAATAAAGACGGTCTAGGTGGTCTAGGTGGTCTTTTTAAGATAGGCGCTAAAGGGCGGAAGGAAAAATATAAAGGCGCCCTGATGCAAGATTTAATAAACCAACAAGCAGTTTCACGCGCCGAGGGCGGTCCTGCAAACGGTTTTCCTGATTTGAGTGGTGACGGCAAGATCACACAAAAAGACATCTTGATGGGCCGTGGCGTGATCGCCAAGCAAGAAGGCGGACCGATCATGCCGCAAGAGGCTGCTGGACAGGTGCAGATGGCATCTGAGGCCGAAGGTCAACAGGTCGGTTTAGACTACGTTGCAAAGACCTTGGGCGGTATCGACCAAGCAGAAGACGTTGAAAGCATGATCAACGCCATACGTGGCAACGACATGCCTATCGAAGCACGGCGCACGGAACTGGCTGGGTTTGTAGGTCAGGACGACGCTATGGCAACGCCTGAGTCTGTTCTTGCGATGGTGCAACCTACGATCATGTTGTCAGAAGAAGGCGCCATGAACAGTGGTATAGGCGATCTGATGCAGGGTATGACCTCAGACATCGATATGGCGACCGAAGCTGGAGCGCCCACGGACATGGGCCAAGGGGTTGGTCAGTTGATGATGGCCGGTGCGCCAATGGACGCGGCGCCACAGCAGTTCGCCAACGGTGGTGCGGTACAACCGGTGTATATGAACAGCGGGACCGATCCGTCCATGATGCAGCTTTTCCAGACAGCTTTGGGTAATGTTGAAAATCCAACGGCTCCTACTCGGACTACTGTGGATTTAGAGTCAGCGTATGCTGACTATCTCCCTTTTTTTCAAAACATCGCACAAGTAAATGAAGAAGACCGAGAGAAAGATCGCGCATTAGCTTTAGCTAAAGCAGGATTTCAATTTGCTTCCGGACGAGATTCGGCAGGTAAAAACATTGCCGGGTCTTCCATGCTGTCTCAATTAGGCACTGTCGGGCAGGACTACGTTGAAGATGTCGCAAAACTTCGTACAGATGCACGCACACAGGATCGTGCTGTGCGAACACTCGCGGCACAAAGTGCGATCGAAAAGCAACAAGCGGCCACAGCAGCACAAGCGGCTCTAGATTTGCAAACTTTGAAAGGTCAACAGGCTTTACAAGAAAAAAACGTAGGCTTGCTTGGGGACATGATTAAGCAGGCTCAAATCAACAATAAAGTTGAAGTTAGAACAATCAAACAACCTGACGGGACCGAAGCCATTGGCGTTTATAACCCCGCAAACAACAGCTTCAAATTGGTCAGCGACCCAACGGCGGCTAGTCAATACATGATGAGCTTGGATTCTGATGGATCGATGAGGGCCGGACTTTCTAGAAATCTAATTGGATTTGCAGACGGCACCCTCGACGGTTTGGATGATGGTGGACGAGCCAAAGCGGACGTGTTCACAGCGATCAGCACCTTATACGCTCCAAAGAGCGGCGCGGAAAAAGGCACCGTGAACCCCATGCCGTTAACTGTCGCCAAAGCTATCGTTGACAGAAAGAAAGCTGGTTTAGAACTGAACCTTAATGGAAAAATCATCGACGAAGCTGAATACTTGATGGGTAACACGGGTGCAGCTTTAGAGCAACGGATGAAAGACATCCAAACAGAGGGCGCTCAAACTCAAAAAGACATACGAGCATACGTGCCTGCAGGTGCTGACATGGAAGCAAGTTTCGGGGCTATGAGTGGTTTGAAGAGATCTTTACGATTTATAAATGACCAAGTCAAAGACATTACCGAAGGTCTTGTCGGCATGGATTTCAGCGGTGACGATACGTCTAATGTTGTTAAATCGGACACTTATCTGACGACTTTGCAGGGCGAGACTCTCAAGCTGCGTTTTGCAGACTTCGGCAGTGCCCCCAGAATCAAGAGTATTGTTGATGCCATTCAAGCCGAAGTTGCCGGTATTCTTCCGGGTGCCGGACGCACTGACGACAAAGTTTTAAGCACTGCTAAGGCCTTGCGAAACAGGCTTTCAGTGATGCAAGCGGAACTACAAGGCGTTTTGGCCTCTCGCAACAGCACAAACAAAGAAATCAAGCAAGCTCAAAGTTTGCTGAAATACGACATGCCCGTCCTTTTGGAAAGTTATGACAACCTCATAAATAGCCTATCGGCCACCGTCGAAGGCGCGCGTGACCAACGTGTTCCAAAGCTTACGGCGCCCGGCAGGGTTAGCGAAGACGCAGAGGACTTTCAAAAGATACTGCAGGGTCCAGAATAATGGCTGAAAACCCTCTAGATCCAGTACAACCTGAAATGACGCCTGTCGGCGCGCCAGATATCCCGACGCGTCCCGTTCTTACTTTTGGTGATCATTTCGTGCCTATGTTACGACGCGGTAAAGGCTTGTCTGCAGCGGTTGAGGGCATTGTGTCCGTGATGGACGGACCCGGTGTGTACGAAGATCTGCGTAACAATGCCGGTATGAACGACCTAGAAATTATACAAAGGCACGTTCAACTACCAAAAGTGGACGTGCCCATAGAAAGTTTGCGGGCAGAGGGTTTATCAAAAGACGACATCATCGATAGCTTTCTTACCGACTTGTATCTAGACCTTGACGATGACTTATTGAAGGCGGGCATTTCCAAAGACGAGTTCTTTGCAACCTTTGTTAAAGGACGTGAGCTCACACCGGTTGAGGCACGATTGGAAGGCACGGGTCGAGGTTTGGTTCTTGGCACAGGTGCGACGGCAGGCGGGTTGACAGGCGCAGCTATTATGGCGCAGACAGGCAATCCTTATCTTACTGCTTTCGGTGGTCTAATCGGCCTTGGTGTCGGGGTGGTCGGCGCCCAAGAAGTAGAGGAAGTTTTGTTTCCCACCGATCCTGTCCTCAATGACGAAGCTTTGGCAACGATTGAGGCTTACAAAGTTTTAGGCGAAGGCGCGACAGGCATGTTTGCGCCTGCTGTGGGGCGTCGAGTCGCAAAAGCTGCTGTAAAAGCAGCGCAACCTACGCTGGGTGATCAAGCAGGATTTCTAAACCGTCTTGGTCGAGCAATTATGACTCGACCGTACAATCAGAAACCTAACCCGCTTTATGGCATGGAGGGCGTTAGCGACGTCATTAGCTCGCAAAAGTTTTTGCCCGTGGATGAACCCGCTCTGTTTAAGATGTTTCAAAGCTATAACAGGTCGCCTAGACAAACGCTTATGCAAGAAAGTCTGGGCGTGGCTGGGGCGTCGGTCGGTGCCAACATTGCAATGCGCGGTGACCCCAACGATCCTTTCGGACGCGTCGCTGGAGAAGTTGGTGGCGGTATGCTTACTCAATATCTTTTGGGACCTTTGCGATTTGCGCCATACATCGCTGCTGCGAAGGAAACCTTAAACCAAGATTTGATGAAGCTTGCCGAGGACACCACGGCTACTGGTGCCGAGAGCCGCGTCGCATTTGCCTTGGTTCAATTGCTCCAAGAACGTGGTGAAGATCCGCAAGCTTTGCTAGAGGGCTTACGTGACCCATCGTTTCGAAACATTTTAGGCGAGGCTGTTGAAGGCTACGGGCAAGACGCCACACGGCCCTTGCTTCAAGCACAGCCCGGTTTAGATGCCCCAACCTCGCGTGCAATTACCAACAGTGTGACTTTGGAGTTGTTGGAAGCGAAGCTGCGTCAAACCAGCAGAGGCACCGCTGGAGACAACTTTGACGTGCGCATGCAAAACGCTTTTGACGGTCAGTTAGAAGCTATTGATAACTTGATTGTAGCGTTAACGGTAACGGGCAAAGATAACCCGGCTGCCGTACAACTTGCAGCAGGATTGCGCAAAGAATACTTCGAAGATGTGGTGTCAAAACGATTTACAAACGCACTCGCACGCGTCGATCGAACTGTTCAAAACATCAACCCCAACAGTGCGGACGCCAGAGTTGAAGCCAGTAAAAAGGTAGATGAAATCTTGCAAAGAGCTTTTGCTGACGTGCGAGCTCAAGAAAACGAATTGTATAAAGACATCCCTCAAAACATTAGGGTTGGCACCGATAATCTTGTTGCGATGGTCGATCAATACAAAGACGATTTGAGCATTGAGCAGTTTGAAAAAGAGTTCCCCGATCTAGCTCGCAAAGTAGCTAAACGATTCAGCAGACAAGAAGATGAAACAGACGAGTTAGGTGACGCACTTTTCCCGACCGGAGACGTACGAGATACGGCAGCGACTGTTGCAGAAACAGCAGACGTTGAAGAGGAAATAATTACCTTCGGAGAAATGGACCGTTTACGACGTTCTTTCCTTGCACAAGCAAGAGCAGCGGCCAGCGGCGAAGCTCCGAATCCGGAACAAGCGCGTGTTTTTGGTGATATTGCTGAATCGATCCGAGTGGACATGGAAGATTTGCCGAAACTAACAGAGTTCAACGGTGCAGATATGGCGACGGACACCGTGCTGGCTTTAGGAAAAGCCAAGGCCTACGGCAAAGCTATGCGCGACGTTTTCCGACGCGCTTTTCCAAACGTCGCTTTACGTGACAAGCGCAGTGGTGAAGATTTTGTCGTGCCCGAGCTTTTGTACAAAAAGGTCATACAGGGCGGTGATGACGAGACTCGCTTGCGCATGGACCAAATGAAAGACGCGGTGACGTTTTTGGCGACACAGTTGACTCCCGAGGCACCTTTTGATTTGGCGCAATCGGCCATTCGTTTAAACGATCTTTCTGACGCAAACGAAATAATCATGCGCTCTGTTGCCAATTCCAAGATTGTCAAAGAGGGGCGGATCGATCAGGCGGCTTTAGATCGTTTTGTTCGTGACAACGAACGAACTTTGGATTTGTTACCGGCTTTGAAGGCGGACCTTTCAAACGCAGCTACCGCAGAAACCTTGTTACGAAGGGCGCAAGACCGGGCCGACACTAATTTCTTTGAAAACCGTTTTGAGACAGAAGAGATCTTTGACCGGCTTACTGGCGAAACGCCATCAACGGCGATAAACCTTGCGTTGTCGTCACCCAAACAAGCAACTCGTAACATTCTTGAGTTGGTAGATAAAGTCAGGGCGGACGCCGCAAGAACTGGTCGCGTGTCTGTCGAAGAAGTAAACCGACAGTTGCGAGACATGTTTTTTATCAACGCAAACGCCAAAGCTGGCGGCAGGACAACAGCAATAGGTGATAGCGGGTCTGCGCCCGTGGAACGGGTTGCACCTAATTTTGGTGACATGCGAGCGTATTTCTTTGAATCCACGGCAGAGTCGCCTTCTTTGATGAATACGCTGGTCAAAGCGGATTTGTTCACAGAAGCCGAAAAGGTGCGTTTAAATAAGGTGCTCAAGGCTGCAGAGGCCGCACAGAAAAGGCTTACGGAGGGTGCGGATCTAGTAGAAGACTTAGAAACACCCGGCGACTTGTTGACGGGGTTACTTGTGAAATCTACAGGTGCCAGCTTAGGTACTAGAATGGCAGGACTTTTACCCGGTGGGCAGTCTACTTTGATCGCTGCTTCTGGCGGTTCGCGCGCCGCACAAAAGTTGATGGAAGCCATACCGGTTACGACTACCAATGAAATATTGGAAAAGGCTATTGAAGACCCCGATTTTCTTGCGTTGTTGCTTCAAAAGGGTCTGCTGGTCGAGCCCAAGGGTGGCTTCTCTCCAAAACAATTGGCTAAAAACCTTTTGAATGTTCGCAAAATCAACGTGTACCTCAAAAACGCTTTGGGCATCACCGGCACGGAAATGCTCGGTGCAGAAGAACTGACAGACGAAGAACGCACGGCAATGAATCGTTTTGAAGAAAGTCCTTTTGGTACGTTGCGTCCAAGACAATTGACACCTATCGGTAGGCCAGACAGCCGTGCAATCATGCCAAGACGGCAAACGGCTCCGACGCCAGCGCCACCGCCCGCACCGCCAATAGCGCCACCGGCACAAGCTGCATTGACACCGCCATCTACTGACAGACAACGGTACGCGGCTCTTTATCCGAATGACCCCGTCTCTGCATTGATCGATGTGCAGGGTATAGGGGCTTTGCCCCAAGCCCCTCGGGTCTAGATAAGCCAGCTACGCGCTTCTTCGCCCAGCACTTGTTGAGCGAGGTTTATCTTTCCCTTTAACGCTTGAATGATCTTTTCGTCTACAGTCTTGGGACTGACCAGATCCACGTACAGCACGTGATGCTCTTGCCCGATCCGGTGTGCGCGGTCTTCTGACTGCAGCCGTATCTCAAGGTCGTACGAGTTGTTGTAGTACAGCACGTTGGTCGCAGCCGTCAACGTCAGTCCATAGCCCCCGGTGCGTGGATTAGCGACAAAGAAACGCGCTTCACTGTCAGGCTCTTGAAAGTTAGCCACAATGTCGGCTCGCTCTTCAGCAGGCGTGGCACCATAGAAAGTGACCACGGAACTTGGTCCATAGGTGTCTTTCAGCGTTTGTTCTATCGCTTGTATGTCATAGACATACGACGCCCAGATAATGACCTTACCCATCATCTCGCTGATTACTTCAAGCATCTCGTTCATACGATTACTTGGCAAAGCCTGTATCTCACCGTCGTCGGTGCGTAGGTGACCACAGCAGATTTCTTGCAGGCGCATAATCTGTGTCAGCACGCTTTGGGTTGTGGATAACTCACCTTGATCAAGCATCGCCAGTGCGTATTGACGCATTTGTGCGTAAGCGTCTTTTTGTTCTTTGGTCAGTTCGACCGATCGCTGCGTGTATATTTTGTCTGGCAAGTCGAGGCAGTCTTCTTTCAGCACACGGTGACTGAATCGTTCAAGCCGTTCGTTGAGCTCATCTAGGTTTCGGTAGCCGACAATCTGTTGAAAGCTGCGAGCACCAAACTTACGCTGCTGCAATTGGGCATAGCGGCCTTGAAAGGCGTAGTAGCTGTCGAAGCCAAGGGCTTTTGAGCCTAAGAAACCACACTGTGAAAACAGATCCATAGGGTTCTTTGTGATAGGAGATCCCGTAAGAATGCGGCGATACTTGGCTTTCTTGCCTAACGCGATAATGTTTTTGGTGCGTTGGGCTGCTCTGTTCTTGATTGACGTGCTTTCGTCTACGACCACAAAGCTATCCGGGTTGTAATCCAAAAACTTACTGGCCACGTCTTTGCCTTTCTTGGTAGACAGGGCTTCTGTGTTCATCACAAAGATTCTTAGGATGCCCGAGGCTTTGCGCACGGCCACGTCTCGCAGTTCTGCTTTGAACTTCTGTGTCACATTAGGCTGCCAGAGCACGACCTTACGTTCTATACGGTCAGGTAGGTGCTGTGGTATTTCTTTATTAACCCAGTTTGCGTACACGCCCTTTGGTGCTATCACCAACGCTGCCTCGACGCGTCCGGCTTCATACAGCGCGGCTAGTGTGTCGATCGCGACCTTTGTTTTACCTGTACCCATCTCCATGAAAAGGGCATAGGCGTTGCGTTCCCACGACTTGTCGAAGGCAACTTTTTGGTGTTCGTAAGGCTCAGTTTTAAATTCGTACATTTGGTTTCTTTTTCGTTGACATAAGGGACAATATAAGATTACCCTGCGTTTGGGAAGTGTCGAAAGGCGCTTATTTAACTAAAAACGACCGAGGACAACGACATGGGTCTACTTGACGAGATGGAGGGTGACAGCAATAGCTCACTTGAAGTTCCAAACGATTCCGGGCTTGGCGCGGTTGCAAAGCTTGCCGAAAAAATTATCGCGCAAGAGAAGCACGTCAAACAACTAGAATTGGAACTGAAAGACTTAAAAGCAAAACTTTTGAAGATGACAGATGAAGATCTGCCGTCTGCGATGCAGGAACTCAACCTTTCTACGTTTAGTTTGCACGATGGGTCCAAAGTCAGTATCAAGCCTACTTACGGCGCACGCATCAGTAAGGACAACGAAGACAAAGCCTTTGAATGGCTACGTGTTCGTAACGAGGGTGATCTTATTAAGAACACCATTACCTGCCGGTTCAACAAAGAACAGGACAATGAAGCGTCTGCGCTGTTTGCTGACCTGCAAAAACAACACCTCGATCCCGAACGCAAAGCGGAAATACATAGTGCAACTCTACGCAGTTGGGCTAAGGGCCGCATTGAAGAAGGCAAAGAGATCGATATGGAGCTTTTCGGTGTCTGGGTAGGCCAACGTGCAGAAATTAAGAGAGGTTGATATGGCTGATAAAGAAAAAGAAGTAAGTGAAACCAAGAACAAGGACGTCGCAGTGGTCGACGCCACCATGTTCGAAGCGGATGCCGGTGTTGGCATGCAGATGGATCAAGACGATCTGGCATTGCCATTTCTGAAGATCCTGTCCGGTAACGACGAGATCCTAGAGGTCATCGACGCAAAGCCGGGTGACGTGTACAACACGGTGACGGGCGCGATCTACAAGAGCAAGGAAGGCTGCAAAGTCATCCCTTGTCACTACGAGCGTCGGTTCTTGATGTGGGCACCACGGGGCTCAGGCTCTGGCGCACCACTGCAGAACTACGGTATCGAAGACGAGCGCCCGGAAACGAAGCGTGACGATAGCGACAACAAAGACTACGTGGTCGGTGGTGAAGGTGAGTACCTTGAAGAAACTCATCAGCACTATGTTGTTGTCGTAGAAGACGACGGCACGTTCAGCACTGCGTTGATCCCAATGAAATCCACGCAACTCAAGAAGAGTCGCAAGTGGAACAGCATGATTGCGTCACGCACCATGCTCAATGCGAAGGGTCAGGCGTTTCAGCCGCCGCGTTTTTCACATGTGTACAAGATGTCCACTATCAAAGAAGAGAACTCCAAGGGTTCTTGGCATGGTTGGAACATCGAACTGGACGGTCAGGTTGAGGACGCGAATGTCTACCGGTCTGCTAAAGCGTTCTACGAATCCATTCGTGGTGGAGAAGTAACGGTCAAGCACACTGCTGACACTCAACAAACAGAAGGGGCTGACCCTTTCTAACCGCTGTAGGCAACCCGGTGTCTCTAGGCCCTGCATATCGTTCTCAGCCGCAGGGCCGACCGGGACCTTGGAATAATAGATGATAGATAAGTTTTCAACGATTTTCGATGGACTGCGGCTGGCCTACGGCACGTTTAAGATCGAAGATCGCAACGCAAAAGGCAAAGCCACCGGTAAAGCGATGATCGTTCGTGAAGAGCGGACGCAAGAAACGTGGCAAATGCACCTTGATGGCACGCAGTCTGTCGGGATCATCCCGATCAACGAAGACAACCAATGCCGCTGGGGTTGTATCGACATAGACGAATACAACTTCGACCACACCGCACTGATCAACAAGCTCAAGAATCTGAAGCTGCCGCTAGTGGTCTGTAGGAGCAAATCTGGCGGCGCTCACGTGTTTTTATTTACAGACGACTTCATACCTGCCAAAGACATGCAAGACGTCTTAACGCGCCTCTCCGTCGGTCTGGGGTACGGTGGCAGTGAGATCTTTCCAAAACAGATTGCATTGAACCTAGATCGTGGCGATGTCGGCAACTTTTTGAACATGCCGTACTTCGATCACGAAAACAGCTTGCGGTACGCTTTTAAGCCAGACAGTAGTGCAGCCACCATAGAAGAGTTCTTCGAACTGGTTGCGGAGAACGTCCAGACACGCGAGCAAGCGTTAGCTTTGATCGTTGAGCAGGACAGTAGCCTGCCGATACAGGACGGCCCGCCGTGCCTGCAGACACTGTGTAAAGACGGCATAGGTGAAGGCGCCCGCAACAATGGCTTGTTTAACGTCGGTGTGTACCTACGAAAGGCGTTTCCGGACACATGGGAGTCCGAGATTCTGCAGCACAACATGCAGTTTATTCATCCACCGCTGCCCTTGGGCGAGGTCAACTCCGTTGCCAAGCAGTTGCTGCGCAAAGACTACGCCTACAAATGCAAAGACGCCCCGATCAACTCGGTCTGCAACAAAGAACTGTGCATGACTCGTAAGTTTGGGATTGAGGCGGTGGTGTCTGGCGTGCAGATTGCCAACCTACGAAAGTACAACTCGGTGCCGCCGGTCTGGTTTTTGGACGTTGAGGGCAAGCCACTTGAGATGGGCACAGACGATCTGTTGAACCAAATGGCGTTTCAGCGGGCATGCGTCGAGCAGCTTAACTTCTACCCTCGCACGATGAAGAAAGACATGTGGGAGACACGGATCAACGCTTTGCTGACTGAGATGCAAGAGACAGACGGTTCTATCATCGAAGTGTCAGAGGACGTAAGCGTCAACGGCATCTTCAATGAGCACTTGGAAGAGTTTTGTACTGGGCACCAAGCGGCGGAAGAGAAAGAACAGATCCTGCTCAAGCGCCCTTGGACAGACGAAGAGAAGAACGAGACATACTTCCGACTCAAAGATCTGGAAGGTCACCTGCTCAAGGCCAATTTCAAGCATTTCAAGACGCACCAGATTGCACAGCGCCTGCGAGACATCAACGGTGAAGCCACGCAGCTACGGATTCAAAGCAAGGTCGTGCGGCTGTGGAAGATCCCAGCGCACAAGGTTACAAAGACGGTCATACGCGACCCACGGTTCACAGTAGATGAAGAGGTTCCGTTTTGAAGATTGACAAAGGCGTCGACATTCCACCCAACGCGGGTTGGGGTCGCTGGGTTAGCTTGGTCAAAGATATGAAGGTTGGCGACAGCATTGAAGTGCCAGACGGCAAAGAGCGTAACGCCCTGCGCAAAGCGATGGTAGATGCAGGTTACAAGGTTGTGCAGCGCAAGAACCATGAAGACTCAACGGAAGATCAGGTCCTGATCCGACTATGGCGAGTTAGCTGATGCAGCGCATCTTCGGCCCACCCGGTACAGGCAAGACAACTACACTGCTCAATTTAGTCGACAAAGCTTTGTCTGACGGTGTGCCACCGACACAGATCGCCTTCTTCGCGTTTACACGTAAAGCCGCCACAGAAGCAAAAGAGCGGGCTGCCGCACGTTTCAATCTTGATCCAAAGACTGACCTGCCTTTTTTTCGAACCATCCACAGTCTGGCGTTTCATCTGACCGGACTGAAGTCTGAGCAGTTGATGACCGCGCAGCACTATCGCGAGGTCGAGCGCAAGATTGGCATCGCGTTGGTCAGCGGTGACGTCCAAATGTATGAGGTCGAAGAGGATCTTAGTAACAGCCTGCGCAAAGAGTCACCGATCTTACGATTGATCACACTGTCTCGGCTCAAGAAGTCAGAGCTACAGACTGAATACAATGCCAGCGACCTAGAGTACACGTGGCTTGAAGTGGATTACGCAGCACGGGCCTTGGCCCAGTACAAGAAAGAGTTTGGCGTCTACGACTACACAGACATGCTTGAGCTCTTCGCACGCTCGGCCCATGAGGTGTGCCCGTCGTTCAAGCTTTCTATGCTGGACGAAGCGCAGGATCTAAGCCCGCTGCAGTGGGACATAGCCCACGCGATCGATGAAAAGTCAGAGCGGATGTACTGTGCGGGCGATGACGATCAGGCGATCTACAAGTGGAGTGGCGCCGACGTCGATCATTTCATCAACCTGCCCGGCGGCAGCGAGGTGCTAGAACAAAGCTTCCGCATCCCGCGTCTTGTACACGAAGTGGCTGACCGGATCTCTCGACGCATCAAGCATCGCTTTCCAAAGTCGTACCTGCCGAAAACAGAAGAAGGTCGCATACAAAACATCAGTACCTTTGCAGAACTGGACATGGCCCACGGCTCTTGGCTGTTCTTGTCGCAGGCTCAGTATTTCCTGCACCCGGTGCGCGACCATCTCAAAAGCCAAGGCTATTTCTTTGAGATACAAGGGCGGCAAAGTTTACGACTCAAGGTGCGCGAAGCCCTTGAGGCATGGCGCACGTTGCAGCGTGGCAACCCGATCACGTACGATCTGGCAAAGGTGCTGTACAGTTATATGACAGGCAATGGCGTGCGTGTTGCACGCGGTCACAAAAAGATTCTTGGGGAAGAAGACGATACGTTCACGTTTGAAGAGTTGCGGGACAACAATGGGTTGTTGGCAACGCTTGATATGGCGTGGAACGAGGCGCTGGACAAAGTACCGGGTGTTGACGTCGCGTATGTCAACGCACTGGTACGCCGAGGCGAAGACCTCACAGCACCTCCCCGTATCAAACTAAGCACAATACACGGCGCAAAGGGCGGTGAAGCAGATAACGTGGTGTTGTTTACGGATTTGACGGTCGCTGCAGAGCGATCGATGGATGATGATCCGGATAGCATGCACCGCGTGTTCTATGTTGCGGTTACACGCACAAAGAAGAACCTGTTCACTGTTCTGCCAGAAAACTTTTATCGGAGCTACACGTTATGAGCGATTACTTTGAAGTCAGTGTCGGTGACCGTAAAGAGAAGGTCTATTACAAAGACATTCCAAACGGGTCCGCAGGCATGTTACACGACATGGTAAACCAGCCGCCTCATTACGCAGACTCCGAGATCGAATGCATAGACGCGATGGTGGCTGCCTTCGGGCGCGAAGCCGTCGCCACTTACTGTCGAATTGCCGCGTTCAAGTATATATGGCGTGCAGGCAAGAAATTTGATGCAGAAGAAGATTTAAAAAAAGCCATCTGGTATTTGCGCTTCACCTATGAAGATCCCCGGAGTGACTGATGCAAAAAGAAACACGCTTGCAGTTTCCGCTGTTTACACCAAACGCGGAATGGACTGCACCGTTTGAGCTCAAAGACCTAACCGACGCGAAAGAGATCGCGATCGACTTAGAGACACGTGACCCACACTTAAAAGAATACGGTCCCGGCTGGCCTCGTAAAGATGGTGACGTCGTGGGTATCGCAGTCGCAACCGAAGGCTGGGAAGCCTATTACCCGATCGCACACCTTGGTGGCGGCAACCTCGACAAGAACGTCGTGCTGCGCTGGCTGAAGAAGCAGTTATCCACAGGTTGTCCCAAGATCATGCACAACGCACCGTATGACTTAGGCTGGCTGAAAGCTTTAGACATCCCGGTCAACGGCCCGATCATCGACACGATGATCATGGCTGCGTTACTGGACGAGAACCGCTACAGCTACAGTCTGAACGCCCTGTCCTACGACTATTTGGGCGAAGCCAAGTCAGAGAAGCTACTGACCCAAGCGGCAGTAGACTTTGGTGTCGATCCAAAAGCCGAGCTCTGGAAGCTGCCAAGCCAGTTCGTCGGGCCCTATGCGGAGATGGACGCACGATTAGCCTTTGATCTGTATAAGTTTTTTAAGCTGGAGATTGCCAAGCAAGACCTCAACACGGTCTGGGATCTTGAAACACGGCTCACGCCCTGCCTGATCGACATGACCTTTCGGGGTATTCGGGTCGACATGGATCGCTGCGAGCGTACGAAGCAGGCGCTGATCAAGCGCGAGAAGGCAGTACTTAAAAAGATCGAAGCGCAGGCCGGTGGCGAGGTAGAGATCTGGGCGGCAGCGTCGCTGTCTAAAGCGTTCGACAAACTCAATATCAAATACCCACGCACCGCGACCGGGCAGCCGTCGTTCACAAAGTCGTTCTTGAGCGAGAACCCGCACGAATTTGCAAAGCAGGTCGTCGAGGCGCGCAACCTCAACAAGGTCCAAGGCACGTTTGTGTCGTCGATCATGCGGTACGTGTCCAAAGAAGGACGTATACATGGTCACATCAACCAGTTGAGATCCGACGACGGGGGTACGGTCAGCGGGCGCCTGTCCATGTCCAACCCCAATCTTCAACAAATCCCGGCTCGCGATCCCGAACTGGGACCTATGATTCGCAGTCTGTTCCTGCCAGAAGAAGATGAGCAGTGGGCTGCAATCGACTTTTCGCAGCAAGAACCACGGATCTTGGTGCATTACGCACAGATCTTCGGCAAGTGGAAAAGCAGGCCGCTGGGCGGTGCTCAAGAGTTTGTAGACGCCTACAATGACGATCCAGACACAGACTTCCACACAATGGTCGCTGAAATGGCTCAAATACCTCGTAAGCAGGCCAAAGTCGTCAATCTGGGCATGATGTACGGGATGGGAGTCAACAAGCTGGCAGACCAGCTAGACGTCGACGTCGACACTGCCAAAGAAATCACAAAGCAGTACCACAGTCGCGTGCCTTTCGTTAAAGAACTCATGTCTGGCGTGTCACGGGCCGTGGACCAGAAAGACGACGGGTCGATCCGTAGTCTCAAGGGACGCAAATGCCGGTTCGATATGTTTGAGCCGCTGGGCTACGAACTGAAGAAAGCATTGCCTAAGAAAGAAGCACGGGCGCAGTACGGCGACACAACGCCCCTGCGGCGTGCCTATACCTACAAAGCTTTGAATCGTCTGATACAGGCGTCTGCTGCCGATATGACCAAGCAAGCGATGGTCGATCTATATGAAGCCGGTGAGCGTCCGCTACTGCAGGTTCACGATGAACTGGGCTGCAGTGTGCGCAATCTAGCGCATGCAAAGAAGATCCGAGAGGTGATGGAGCGTGCGGTAGGGCTAGAAGTGCCTAACAAATGCGACATTGACCTTGGGCCAAGCTGGGGTGAAGCGGTAGAGGTATAACCCGTCTTAGGCTGCACGGACGGGGCGTGCTGACAGAAATGCAATTATCTTAATGCATCCTTAGCCTTTTCTACCTTCGGCCACGCGGGTAGAACGCGTCCAATCAGAGCTTGATGGTACCAAGCCGGGGGCCTAAACCGTAACGCAGCGGCAGATTAGGTGTGGCCCAAACTGCCTGCAAAACTTTATTACTTTAAAACCGTTGGATGACTCTGGACAATGAACAGCGTCCGGTCCTAGCTGATCCCAATACGTTTTAGTCGTTGGGGCTACGCAGCCCGTTAAAAAAAGTAAAACCCCGCCTATCAGCCACACGGACGGGGGACGTGTTGGAAGGCCGTGATGTTGCCTTGGCTTGAAGTGGAGACGGGTGTTAGAGCCCGTCAATCAAGTACACCAAGATCCCGCGCCTCTTGCAAGCGGTCTTCTTGCCATTCTTTGAATATTTTGCGTAGCTGACCACTAATAGAGCGGTCTTCTTCAAACGCGATTTTTTTGATGTCCCGGTAGACCTCAACAGGCACCAGAACCGATTTCCATTTAGATGTATCCATGCGCTATTCTCTTACTATATAAGATGATATGTCAAGATATATCGGGCTTACGGGCTTCATGTAGCGTCTGAGGCCACCCGGCGCTTGGGTCACGGATTTCTAGCGAGTAAAAGTCTTGTCCGAGGTGTTTACGCGCCTCTGTCGTGGCAATCTTCACTGCTTCCTCTGTGCTTTCTGCGTCACACGCAAAAAACTTGCGTGTGGTAATCAAGATCTCAAGATCGTGATGCTTCATAAACCTTCACCGTTCAGATACTTGTTATGGCTTTGCAATGCGACAGAGTCCATAGGCATCGATCGCATCGTCATACCAATGATTTTGTTCTTCTCAAACTTACTTTCGACTGCGTCGTTGATCTGTTTCAACGTCAAGCCTTGGTAAACCTCAGTCTTGTACATGTTCGAAGGTTCTTGAAACGTCAAGATCATCTCCCAATTTCGTTGTGCGTTCATATGACTTCTACTCCAATCATAAAAAACAAAAAAATCGCCATGCAGTCGTAACCACAACGATCCCAAGCTTTAGTCACACGACTCACAATGTAGTCTTTTGCCGTCTTCATCTTCGACCTCAAAAAGTGGCTCGCCACAATCGTCACATAAAACTTCGTCGTCGTCATATGGGTTATGAAAGCTTGAATCTGGACGTTCAATCATTCTTTTCCCGACTCTTCCAATTGCGCCGCTGTACATTCTGAGTAATGAACTGTCGATGTTTTGTTGTACCGAACCAGTTTCCGGCCTTGATCAGTCGGATAATCACCGTTTCGTAGGTGCATCTGCCGCCCGGCCCGACTATCCGTAAACCGAGGTTTCGAATTTCCCGTACCGTTTTACCATCTAAGAAAGCCGACCACTCTTGATCGTACACAAGATAGCCGTTTGATTTTTTGGGCGGCGGTTTCTTTTGAAGATCGACCTGACCATTGTTGATGAACCGCAGCACTACCGAATAACACAGGTTTTCCCAATCGTCGATTGTGTAAGACGCAAACCGACTCAAATCGAAAAACGTCTGATCCAAATCTTCGACCGGGTTTTCTTCTACATACTCAGCAATTTGTTCCTCTACGGACGGTTCTGGCTCCGGGGCCTTCTCAGGCTGTATCGGGACGACCGTCCGCTTGGACTTTTTTGGCTGTGGCCCCTCTTCATAGACCATGACGTCCATCGCGTCGCGCCCGTCTAAAAAGATCAGGCGCTTCACTTTGACGTCAGCCACTTCCGCACCTTCATGGTACGTCCAGCGGTGCGCTTGCTTCAGTTCCTTTAACTCAGCGTTAAAGACTTGGTCATTGCCGAGGTTGCCCATCCATATAGCCTGTATGACATGTCCCCGGATCTGCCTCTCTTCAAGCTCAATAATCTCCCAGTACCGTTCGACGTTCTCAGGCTCCGGGCGCTTGTCGGTGAACTCAAAGATCATGCCTTCGCGTAGCTGGTGATATTTCATCCGACTTCTCCATCCAGAGCGAACTGAACCTGCACTTCTACCTCTTCATCAGGAAACTGGCCGACACTGTTGTAGAACTCTTGGATCTGCCCCGCCAACCAAATCACGCGGTTCGTTTTTTCAAGGTGTTCTTGCTTCTGCCGACGACGAAACTGGTCACGGTCTTCGATCAAAAAGTCTTGCTCGCTTAACACCTGTATCTCTGTTTCGATCTCCGGGTGATGCCAATGCTGGCCATACTCGTTTTCTTTCACCAGTTCCCAGTGCGGTGAAACTTTATAGGTGTACTGATTACCCGATTCCTCACAGCGATAAGTCTCGGGCAGTTTGGTGTTCCAGCGCATACCGCCGGTCAGGTCCGGAAAGGGAATCGTGCAGACCCTGCACTTGGGCATCCGATCGAAGTCACTGTCGTACCCCGTCGTATAAACCGTTATGTACGCATCCGACGCTGACATCCAGTACGCGTTGTCGGGATGCACCGTCTGATACTTGTCCGCATGGTCAGGGTCTTGCATTTCAATGTTTTCTAACTGCTCGCGCTGCCGCACAAATTTCGACCGCAAGCTTTCTTTATCAAGGCGTTGACTTTCGATCGTTCTGTCTTTGCACTTGATGAGCTTTTTCTGATTAACAACCTTTTTCTCAAGCTTTTCGACCTGCTTGACCAATTCAGCTTTCGTTGGTGCTTTCATCACTTTCTCCTAATAAAAAATTACACAAGGCCTGACCTTTGGCCAAGCCCACTTCTGTTTCAGACAACCCAAGGGTCGCCTGTTTCTCTGCACCACAGATGCGGCGCAAAAACCTTAGTCGATTCTTGTCTTCAGACGTTCGATTCGGCTTGCTCTGCAACTGCAATAGCTCGGTATGCACGTCGATAGAATCTTCAAACTTCATTGTTACGTTTCCTTCCCGGCACGTACGACAAGCGCACGTCGACCTTTACAATGTCTTTGCGATACACAAAGTTTTCCTGCATCGCCTTTTGAATCAGCGGCACAACGCTCTGCGCGTCGAACACGTCATCACCGTCGTCGGACAACACTTCGATCCACATCATGCGTGGCACTACACGGCGCCGTTTCATTTACTCAACTCCTTCACCGCGACCTCTACTTCACGCAGCTTGCGCTTTAGGGCTCGGACTTCTTTTAAAAGTTCGTCAAGCACGGCCCGCGAGTCTTGGACCAAATCCATAAACTCACGGGCCTCGGCCTCGTCTAACTCAACACGGACCTCGATGCGCTTCACTTTGACCGCTCCTCTATCGCGTCGATTTTTTCTTGGATTGCTTCGCGTTCGCTTTCTTGCTTTGCGATCTCAAGATCCGTGATCGCGTGCGCCTGCTCAACACCGATTACCTCGGCCAGTTGCTCCAAGGCACCTTGCAAGTACTCCCGTTGCTTCGGGTCTTTGGTTCGCGCTAGATCGCGCAGCGTGGCGCGGTACACAAGGCAGTCGCGCATATAAAGGTCTAGTTCAGGTTCCATCATATTCTCCGTCCAAGATTCGATTGCCTTTTTCGGCAAGTTGAGAAATGCGCTCTAGGTTCTTCTGTAAGTCTTCAAAGGCCGGGTGTTCTTCCTTAAGACACTGTTTGCCAAAGTAGCTCACTACTTCTACGCGACTGTTGATTTCAGAAAAACAGTCTTCCAAAAAAACCATTTGGCTTTGCAATTTATATTTCATCACGTTCTCCACTGAGGGGTAAGCGAGATTACGGGATGTTGCATACGGATGCAATACCCTTTATCCTAAATTTTCGTATCAGGAGAAATTTATGAAGTGGATTAAGCAAAAGTTGTGGTTGATGAAGTATCGGTGGATCAGTTTTAAAACTGGCCCCAAGCCATGGAGCAAACCCCGTCGTTGGCATCGACGCAACCCTTGGTTTGGCGGCGGCAGCGAGCAAGATAAAACGATGACGATGACAGCTTTTGGTTTGCATTCCGAAGCGATGGAGATGGGGTTAGATGCAGAGGACCAGCTTTACTACGAATATCTCGACGGTCATATGCGGCAGCGGTTCCCAGAGTATCCGTGGAAAAATTAAAAAAAGGGGCCGAAGCCCCTACTGCTCATGCCACGCGTGGCGGTTGAAGAAGGCAACGATGCCTTCTTTGGTGGCCGGGAAGTCACACGTGTGCTTGTCGATCTTAAGATGGTCGCCGCCGGTGCTTGTCTTTCTCAAGATGAATGCCGCGCGTTCTTTCGCGGTACTAAAAACCCACACAGAATTATCCCAGCCTTCATCGTCAGTGACTCTAGCTAGATACAGCTTCATCCACTTCTCCTTTGATTATTGCCAACGCCCGGTCGGCTTTTTCTTTGAGGCCCTCGCTGCCATGCTTGCAAAACATAACTTGCAGCTTACTGTTGGCCGGTTCGCCTTTGCGCCACACTTCTACATACATCGCTTTCAAAGCAATGTGTTCAAGCAGTTCTCGCAGTTCCGCGAGTTGTTCGTCTGTTGGTGTCATTCACTTCTCTTTAAAAAATGGGGGCACACGGCCCCCGGTTGGTTAGAGTTCGAACACCGTGTCAGGATGCTCGTCGAGCGCGTGCTCTAGTTCCCGCTCCAAGTCGAAAGGCAGGTACAGATGGTACCGATTAAAAATTTTCAATATGGCCAGAATTTCCTGATCCGTGAGTGCAACATTCTTTACGCTGCGGTCGACCGGCTTGCCGTCGGCTGCGGTCTTTACGGTTACTTCTTTCAAAGTCATTCACTTCTCCTTTTTAATGAACAAAGCAGGCCGCCACGCTGCTTGGATTTTTAAGCGTTCTTATATTATCGCATATCATTATGCAAAAATGCTGGAGGAAGTATGGAGAAATATGGGAGATCTTATATAGGGTGTTACCAAAGGTAACAGGTGTTACTTCACGTAGCACGGGTCACGGCTCGGGGGACAAAAAAACGGCTTTGTATATAGAGTTTCTGGAGCAAATTACTTTTTTATAAAAAATATTTTTTTCAAAATGGCGGTACAGGCGGTACGGCGGTACGTTTGCCCTGCAGGCCTTGTCGGAGAAGGCTTCAGCCGTACCACTACCCGTACCGCTGTTTTGCGATGGTGGGACGGTTTTAGAAAAAAGGGACTGTGTGTTATAGGCGTCTGAAAAAAAGTTTTTGTAAAAAAAATAAAAATTGCTGGGAAAGTCTATAACATTAGGGCGATTAACTAATATGGGATGTCCTATTGACACCGGACGTTTGCATAGTGTTAGGGTCTTGAGATGTTGTGGTTATTCAAAGCAGTCAAAGCGCGTTTCGATCCGGGCGATGATCCGTGGTCCGAGCAAGCGAAACGTCGCCGCCAATCGCGTGCGAAACTGCAGCGTGAGACAAATAAAAAGAACCAAGCGTATTATCTTGACGGCTTGACGAAACGACACAACGCGGTTGCAAATGACTACGCTATACGCGACTATTCGCATACACCAATAACAATGGATGCGAACAATGATCAAGAAACTACTCGACACCGCTCCGAATAGCGGCAATACAAAAGTTGCTAAGACGGCAGCAAAAGAAAACCCACTCGGCCCCGTACGCCTCGCGTCGTTAAGCCTGTTTCCAGACCTTAGCGTTTGTCCCGCCAGCGAATTAGCCGGTTGCATTGAACCGTGCTTAACGTGGTCGGGCTTGGCTGCCGTTTACGATTCAATAAATAACGCACGCAAGGCGAGAACCAAATACTGGCTGACTGACCAATCCGGCTTTCTGGGCCAACTGCGCCGCGAACTAAAGAACTTTTCAAAATTGTGCCGTAAGCAGGGCGTACAGGGCGTCGTTAGGCTTAATGTATTGTCGGACATACAG
>Ga0209348_1000274_pt1 | contig 28810 bp, 37 predicted proteins | sample ETNvirenome_2_30_FD_184065 | JGI IMG/M metagenome (GOLD analysis project Ga0209348, IMG submission 184065) | Marine viral communities from the Pacific Ocean - ETNP_2_30 (SPAdes) (version 2) | ecosystem: Environmental > Aquatic > Marine > Oceanic | place: Pacific Ocean | collected 2013-06-22
GAAGCTCTGAGAAACAACAGTTCAGGACAACAAAATACTGCTGTAGGTAACTTAGCTTATAGTCAAGGAAATTCAGGAAGTGGTTCTGCCGGTTTTGGACATAGAGCATTATATAATAATACTGGAAATTTTAATACTGGAATGGGTACAGAAGCATTATTTAGTAATACAAGTGGTTTTGAAAATACTGCTGTAGGTCATAACGCTGGTAATAATGTTACTGGAAATAGAAATACATTTGTTGGAAAATCTGCGGGATATAATTTAAATAGTGGTACTAATAATACAATAATTGGTCGTTTTGCAACCTCTTCTGCGGGCACTGTTTCAAACGAAATTACTTTAGGAGATAGCGCTATTGCAACTTTAAGATGTCAACAAACATCAATCACTGCTCTATCAGACGCTAGAGACAAGAAAGATATTGAAGACGCGAATATAGGTCTAGATTTTATTAATGATTTAAGACCTGTTAAGTTCGTATGGGACACTAGAGACGGTGCTAGAAAAGACATTAAAGAAGTCGGATTTATTGCACAAGAACTAGACGAAGTTCAACAAAAACACGGTGTTGAAGATCATTTACAGTTGGTTTTAAAAAACAACCCTGATAAATTAGAGGCTGCACCAGGGAAACTTATACCTATTTTAGTTCAAGCCATAAAGGATCTAAAAAAAGAATTAGACGAATTAAAAAAGGCGTAATTAAAGGATTGACAACAATCCAAAATATAAATAAAAAACAATTTTAAGGAGAAAAATTATGGCAGTAGGAAAAATAGCAAGCTCAACGGCGAATTATGGAACTTTAGGTAAAACTTCAGTAAAAAATACAGCAAACGGTTTTGGTACTGATACTGATCAATTTACTTCATGTGAAGTATTTGCACCAAGTTTAAATTTAGGTGTAAGTGTTATTAATACAGTAGCACCAGCTACACAAGGATATACAAGTTATACTCAAGGTCCTGGTATAGAAGGTGGTGTAGGTTATAGCCCTACTTTTACTGAAAACAACATTACTATAATTAAACCTGATTCTCTTCCTACAAACCCTGCGTTTGCAGATAATCGTAAATTTGATAGATATCAAACATCTATGTTAGACATGGCAAGAGGTTTATCAACTTCTGTCATAATCGGTGGTGATTTATTTACTACTCAAAATTTTTATAAAGGTGGGTTAAATACGCCTAATTCATATTATATGAATTTTGATGGCCCTGTGAATATTGTTGGACAACAAAACTTTGTAGGAGTGACAGCAACTATGGATGGTTATCCAAATCAATCAATAGGAAACAATAACATATTTGGAACAAATAACTGTAACCTACCTAAAAGACCAGATGGAACTTTTGCATTTTTATATCCTGATCATGGCTACACTTTAGGTTATGGAGAAAATTTATTTAACTTAAGTTTGATGGGAAGTAATAACCTTAATGGTTTTATTACTGAAGGTTACAACGCAGCAGGTCATAGAAATCAAGTAGTTATTGGAAACAATAACTTTAATAGTAACATGAATACCGGACAGGCGGTTACCGCTATTGGTCTTAGACAACCTAAAATAACAGGTGTTCAAAGTAGTGTTATTATTGGAAATGGGAATGGTTTTGGAAGATTTGTAAACGAAAATAATTATGATGGAACTTATGGTCAATATCCTAAAATAAATGTAGGCGATCAAGTAATTATAGGTGAAAAAGCGTTTGGTACAACCTTCGCAAGAGGAATGGTAAATTTTATTGCTGCAGGAGCAGGTGATTTAAGTAGTCAACAAAGAACATTTAATTCTAATACTATAATTTGTAGTAATGCAGCAAATCAGCAAGAAGGAGTTGTATTAAGAAAAAGATATGAAAACTCTCCTGGAAATCCTTTTACATTTCCTGATCAGACTCAATTCAATATAGTTATTGGAGGACCGGGACGAGTTGATCCATGCTATAAAGCTTCAAATTCTCAAAGTACTATAGCAATCGGACATGGTATTTTCGGTAATAACGATTCAAGCACTGGTTACAATGTTAATGGTTTCGCTAACGTAGATAGAAATGTAGTTATTGGAAATGAGGCTTGTGTACGTCACGGTGCTACTGGTATTGATACTAGTACTGTAAAAAACGTGATTATAGGGGACAGAGCTCAAAACGCAGGTTCTGTTGGTATGAATAACTGTATTGTAATTGGAGCAAATGCTTCAGCAACTGTAACTGGTGCACAAAATGAAATTACTTTAGGTGATTCTAATATTGCAACTTTAAGATGTAATGTAACTTCAATCACATCTTTATCAGATGCTAGAGATAAAACTAATATAGAACCAATTTCAAATGCTAGTGCTTTCATCAAAGATCTAAAACCAGTCAAGTTTGATTGGGATAGAAGAGATGGTGTTAAAGCCAAAGAACATGACATGGGATTCTTAGCTCAAGACTTAGATGACGCTCAAAGCAAACATGGTATACAGGATCACTTAGATATTGTTTACAAATCTAATCCTGAAGCTTTAGAAGCATCATACGGCAAGTTATTACCAATACTTGTACAGGCTTTAAAAGAGCAACAAGAAGAGATTGAAAAGTTAAAATCAACAACTAACTAATCTTTAACCGAATTTATGATGAGCCCCTCGTTAAATCAGGGGCTTTTCATGATATATGAAAGAATGAAAATACAAAGATTACGTTACGTTCTTTCTTCAAATAAACCATTGAGAACATTTAATTATAGTGTTATCAATATAAACTTAGGAGAAAAATGAGGAAAATAGTATTAATTACCACTTGTCAAAATCAACTAAACGTAGACGCTAGATTTGTTACATGTCTGACAAAAACAATTGACTTATTAAAAAAAGAAGAAATTGAATCCGAATTTGTTTTTATAGAAAAAACAGATATTTCAGATGTGCATAAAAGTCAGGTTGTTGAAAACTTTTTAACTACTGAAGAAATATCAGACTTTATATTTTTAAAATCAAACCTTATATTTGAACCTCAAAATATTGTTGATATGTTAATAAAGTATGAAGCTCAAAAAATTGTGGGTGGTTCATATAAAACAGATAATCACACTAGAATACCTCAACTTGCAATAGAATTGGATTTAGAAAAAACAGAAACAATGGTGGGGGATTTAAATTTAATTAAAGTTTCATCATTAGCTGATGGTTTTGTTAAAATTAATAGAAAAGTTTTTGAAGAACATAAAGATATTTTTGATAAATTTTTCTTTAAAAATAAAGAAAAAGGCGGAGATGATTTTGAAGAACAGAAACCTTTTTATTTTAACTCACCTTCTCTTGGAGAAGAAAATTATTTTAAAGGTAGTTTTTATAAATTTTTAGATAAAGTAAAAAATGCAGGAGAAGATTTGTGGTGTCATTTAGATTTTAACGCAAGTCAAGTAGATGGAAACTACATTCATCATTATCCGTTAAGAGATTTTATTAAAATGGTAGAACATTTTAAAGAAAAACAAAAACAACAAAAATCCGAAGAGGAAAAACAAGAATTAAATTAACATGAATGTTTTTAAAAAAATTGAACGAGGGTTACGAAAAGTAAAAGACAAAGTTGTTGACGATATAATACCTAACGAATTCAAAAGTGGTGAGAAGATGAAAAAAACCATTCGGAATTTAATTCCGAATGAGTTAGCAGACGTTGCAGTAGATTTAGCTCCGTTTGTTGCGATGGTACCAGGCGGTGCACCTTTTGCAGCTGCGATGCGTGGTATTGGTAGGTTTGATCAAAGAGGAAGTATCAGCGATGCATTAAAACAAGCTGCAGCAACAGCTGCCTTTAGCTCAGTTGCAACTCCTTTTACAAGTCAACTACCTGGACTTGCAGGAAACACTTATGAAGGTTTAAGCGGGGTAATGCAAGCGGGGAAAGATTTAGGAAGCAGTGCATATAGTGGAATTAAAAGCTTAGGTACAGGTGGTAAAAATAAAGCTCTTGATATTTTAGGTAAAAGCGGTAGTCCAAAAGGCATGCCTGATTTTTCAGGAATGGGAACAGGTGGTGGTGCCGTTAAAACAGGAAGTAATACTGTTTTAGATACCATTAAAAGTTTCGGTGGTAAGGTAAAAGATTATGGATTAGAATCTCTTTTGGGTGAAGACAAAAAATTTCAAATGGGAGACATTGGAAGATTTTTAGGTGATCCTGGTAAGACAATACCTTTAACAATGATTGCTTCTTATATTAAAGAAAAGTTTTTTCCTGATGAAGATCAAGATAGTTTTGATGCTAAATTTGCAGAAGCTATGAGAAAAAGAGGAGAAAATGTTGCAAGTTATTTAGAACGATCTGGTCCTTTTGATCCTAGAAGAGACCCTACAAAAAATCCTTATTCACAAGCCGAGAAAGAGAAATTCGCTGACGATTTAACTATAGAATACAGAAATGTTGCAGCAGATGGTGGAATAATGAGTGTTCCAAGAGAGAATTATTTTTTAGGTAGTTTAAAGCCTAAAAAAAGAGTTGTAACAATTAATCCAAACCCAGATTTTGAAAGAGCATCAAAAGTAACTCCTGATGATATCATGGCTGTATTTAAAGATAAATTTAATGGAGGTGTTTTCGTTAAAGGTAGAAGTCCTGCAAAAGGTCCGCGTCCGTTAGGGCTGATTCCACCTGATGCAGGTAGGATTCCAAAAGCATCAAAAGTAAGTTCTGATGATATTTTAAATGTATTTAAGGAAAAATTTGACGAAGGTGATTTTTCTTTTTCAAGTCCACGTCTAGCTCTTCCAATGGGAAGAAGAGTTTCAGCAACTTTTAGCCCTAAACAAGCTTTAACTGCAGAAAGAGCATTTGATGTAGACGAAACAGGAAGAGAAATAAGAGATTTTTTTGAACGTAGACTTAGCGGAATACCAGCAAGTTTTAGACCTAAATTAATAGAAAATGAAGAAATTAGGGATTTACTTTCTAAGGGAGATAAAAAAGGTTTAGATGCCTTAATGACTTCACTTTTAAGAGACGCAAACTTTGACAGACTTACAGCAGCTACAGGTGGTAGAATGAATTATGCTAAAGGATCAGAAGAAGAAATGATGATGGCTTCAGATCCAGATCCTATGGATGAGAGAAATACGGTTATGGAAAATATTGCAATACAAGAATTTGGTAGACCTTTAAAAGATCTAACCGATGATGAAATAATTCAAATAGAAGAAATGATGATGGAAATGACAGGTGGTCAACCATTACCATCAGACCCTACAAAACCAATTAATCCTTTTGCACCTAAACCTACTGGTCCGGCTTTACCTGATAAACTAATGGCGTTTATGGACGATGATTATGAAAGAGAATTTATGAGACTTGTAGGAGAGTTTATGGAACAAGGATTTACTCAAGAAGAAGCGATTGAAGCAGCGAGAGACGAGCTTGCAAGAATTGGTAGTAAGTTTATGGCTGACGGTGGAAGAGTAAATTATGCTAGAGGTAGTGATACTCCTGAAGAAAACGCGGTGCAAGCAGCGGGAATCGAGGGGCTAGCTTTAAATATAAATCCTAAAGGTGTTACAGAATTAGATATGAGAGAAACGGGTGGATTTATTCCTCCTGTAGGTGTAAAAGAAAAGGAAGATGATATCCCTGCGATGTTATCAAATAACGAATTTGTCTTTACTGCTGACGCTGTCAGAGGAATGGGTGACGGTGACGTAGATAAAGGTGCTGAACGTATGTATAGTATGATGAAAAAATTAGAAGATGGAGGAAGAGTATAATGGCAACTACCACTAATCCACAATTAGAAGCCGCAAAAAAAAGGTATATATCTGGTATAGAAACATTAACTAACGTCCCTACAGATACAACTAAATTCCAACCAGAGGTCATGAGAAGATCTGATCTTTCAATGGCTGCAGACCAAGAACTGGCTAGAAGAGCTGGGCTTGGAGCTATAACTTTTGATGCTTCAGGTGGTATAAAAAGCGTAGGACCCGGTACAGGTGTTATGTCTTTTGAACCTTTCTTAGAAAGAGCAGGTCAATTTTCAGGACCTGATGCTTACAAACAATTTATGTCTCCATATCAAGAAGACGTGATTGATACTACACTTACAGAATATGATCTACAATCTCAAAGAGGTATGCAAGGTATTGCAGACAGAGCAGTAGCTTCAGGAGCTTTTGGCGGTGGTAGAGAAGGTGTTGAGAGAGCACAATATCAAATGGATTCAGATAGAAACAGAGCTGCGTTACAAGCACAATTACTTGGTCAAGGTTTTGGTCAAGCACAAGCGGCAGCAGGTAGAGCGTTTAGTGAACAAACACAACTTGGAACTTTGACACCTGCCTTAGAAGGACAAACATTTGCTGGCCTAGCTTCTGCAGGAGCGGCTGATCTTGCATATAGACAAGCTGGTGAAGATGCAAAAAGACAAGGTGCGAGACTAGCAGCATATGAACCATACGAAAGAACAGCTTATTTAGGTTCTGGTTTAGGTTCAATTGGTACAGGAATGACTACACCAATGTCACCTGCGTTTTCTGGTATGACATCACCACAGATGAGTCCTTTACAAACAGCTTTATCTCTAGGAACGACTCTTGGAGGAATTTACGGATCGGTAAAAGGAGGATAATGCAAAATATTTTAAAAAGACCAATGTTTAGAAAAGGTGGTTTAAGTACGACTACTAGAATGAACTACAATGAAGGAACAGATCCAGTAGCTGATGCTAAAGAATTAATGGAAATTGAAAACATGAGAGATCCTTTTTCTGATTTTGATATGAGTAAAGAAACTATTGAAGAAAAATTTCAACCAAGAAGTCCAGAAGAATTAAAGCAAGATACTATGGCGAAAATGGGTATAATTGATTCATTAATTAAACCTAAAAAAGATAGAAGAATGGCAAACCTTGCTTTAAGATTTGGTGCAGGTTTAGCAGATCCTAATTTAAGAGGAAGTTTTTTACAAAAAGTAGCACAAGCAGGAGCTGGTGCGGTGCCAGGTTTAATTAAAGAAACAGAGGCTATGGATGCTTCAGAAGCTGGTATTGATGCTCTAAAACTAAAAAGATTTATGGACATATATGATAGAGAAGAATTAAGAGATTATAAACAAAGTCAAGGTATTGATGATCAAGAAACAGCGTTTATAAAAAACATAGGTTTTGCTACAGAATCTTTATTTCCAGGGAGGGACTTCGCTGATTTAGCGGATGAAGAAAAACAAAAAGTTGTTAGTTTTGTTAATGGAACTTTAGGAAATGATCTTCAAAAAAGAACAGAGTATCTAAATGATATATATAAAATTACAGAAGCAGCGCCTAAAATGTCGGACTTTGAAGATGAGGTTGGATCATACACTGAAGCTGTTGTGGAGTATGATAATAAACGTCGTAAAAAAGCTAGATCAAAACAAATACATGATGGTTTATTAGTTTCAGGTAAAATAGAAGGACTTGATATTTCAACTGTAGCTATTTTTGATAGTCCAAATGTACCAGTTGAAGAAAATGTTTTATATGAAATTGCTATGGATATGAAAACACCTGAAGGGGCTAGATATTTCTATATAGACAGAGATGATGCAACAAACGTTCAACAAACTATTTATTTAGACTCTGGATTTAACCCTATAATATAAGGAGAGTAAATGGCTTTAAGTCTTGAAGAAATCCTTAAACAGCAATCTGGAGAATCTACTGAGTTAGAAAAAAATCAACTTGATATAAACAACGAAGATATTTTTAGTTTAGAAGAAATACTTAAAGAAAAACCTTCAACAATTTCACAACCTGAAAAAAAATCTAATGATAGAAATGAGTCTTTAGAACCTGAAGCTGAAGACAACAGTAACATATCAGGACTAACTGCTGCAACAGCTGGACTTATATCAGGAGCTATAAAAGTCCCTGAAGGGGTTATATCATTAGCTGCTGATTTAATAGATTTAGGTTTAGATACAAACTCAGCTGCAAAGGTTGAACAATTTTTTGATACAATAAATCCTTTTGAAGAATTAGCACAAGAAAGAGCTGTAGGTAGACTTACAGAAGCTTTAGTTCAAATTGGGGTACCAGGTGCCATAGGTGCTAAAGTTGCAACTAAGTTAGCTACTAAAGCTTTAAATGCTAAAAAAACAGGTAATTATTTAAACCTTAGTAGTAAGAATGTTAAGAATGGACTCAAGGCAGCAGAAAATTTAAATAAGTTAACCGGTAGACAAAAGTTTGGAGCAGTTGTTGCTGGTGGCTTGGCTGGAGAAACTTTTGTCGCTGATGTTGAAAAGTTGGGAACTATAGGTGATGCATTTCAAGCTGGTCCAACTCAATTAGATAGAGAAATTAGAGAGTCTGAAAGAGATGACGCTTCAAGAAGATTATTAAACAGATTAAAATTTTCTTCAGAATCTTTATTAGTTACTCCTATTGTTTATGGAATAGGAAGAGGTGTATCAAAACTTCTTGAGAAAAAAGGGAAGGACCTTGCTTATAGTGATGATGCTATTGAAAGAAAACTAGATAAGTTTGGTGGTATCTTTAGATTTAGAGGAAATAAACCTGTTCAACAAGCTTTAGCAAGAGAACAAGAATCAGCAAGTAAAATGGTTGACACTAACTTTGCAATGGAGCAAGTAGGTAGAATTGATAAAGAAGTAAATAAAATTTTTCCTGAAACTAGAAACGTATTATTTGCAGCTAATACTGCAGAACGAAAACAATTATACAAAGAGATGAATGATCTTCTGTTTGAAGGCGATTTAATGAAAGGATTAGATGAAGCGAAGACTGTAGACTTTGTAGATTTACTAACTAAAAATGGAGCAACACCAGAAGGGGTTGAAATAATTTTAAACGGAATAAAGAATAGTAGAAGTTATTTTGTGGACCTTTTAAAAATTGCTTCTAACAGTCCTTCAGTGGGTGATCTTCCTAAAAACATGCAGGGAGAACTTTCTAGTTTATTAGGAAGCAGAGTAAAAGATAGTATAGCAAATACTTTTGAAATATTTGAAAATGCAGACGCAGGTTTACTACAAAAATATAAACCAACTAAAGATACAGTTGATAGAGTAGCTAATATTTTTATGAGATATGCTGCAAAAAATAATCAACCAATTACAAGATTACAAGCAGAGTCTTATGTTGATGATATTGTAAGACAAGCTCGTGAGATGAATCCTAAAAAAGATACACTTCCTACGTTTGAATATGTAAACTTAACTAAAGGAGCTGATACTCCTTTTAATATTAAAACTTTTAGACAAACGTTGGAAAAAAATTTACCAGATGGTACAAAAGATTTTCGTATCATAGGTAAAGGAAGTAAAGCATTTAGACAATTATTCGGTGAAGTAGAGGACGCACGTCACTCTATATTTGCATCTGTTGCAAGATTATCATCAATTGCTAGACGTGGTGAACTTTTTCAAGATATGCTTGATGCAGATAATTTAATTAAAAGTAGAGTTACAGCAAAAACTCCTGAAGGCGCTAGAGGATTTTTTCATGCTACACCATTGGCTGCTAAACAAGCTTTTGGATCACAGACTCCAATAGTTAAGATGCCAGAAGAAATGAGTAAATATTTTCCTGACGAGAATGTTTACACTTCAAAAGATATTGCAGAAGGTTTTCAAAGTGTGGCCGGTCTTCAAGATTGGATGAGGGGTGAAGCTAAAGGACAAGGTCTTTTAGGAAGAACGGCAGCTGCTGCATATAGATATGGACTACTTACACCTAAAGCTGGAGCACAGTTTGCTAAAACTGTTTTATCTATACCTACACACATAAGAAACTTTTTAAGTTCTGCGGCTTTCTCACTTGCTAATGGTACAATATTAACAAGTCCTAAACTAATGGCAGAAGCTATGAATGAAGCTAGAAAAGTAGTTCAAGTAGGTATGAGACAACCAGAAGCGATGGCCAAGTATCGAGAATACTTAGATTTAGGTATTGTAAACACAAACGTAAGACTTGGAGATATTCGTAACCTATTTAAAGATGTTAGATTTGGTGATGGTAATATTGCTACAGACAGCGTTTTAAAACCTTTGTTAAATAACTTAGGTAAAGGAATAAGTAGAGGTGTTAAAAAAACTACTAAAGCCTTTCAGGATGCATATGTTGCGGAAGATGATTTTTGGAAGATATATAATTTTGAAGTAGAACTTGCTAGATTAAGAAATGCTTATGCAAAAAAAGGTCTACCTATTCCACAAGATTTAAAACGACAAGCTGCAGAAATAGTTAAAAATACAGTCCCTAATTATGCAAGAGTAGGTCAGTTTGTGAGAAGTATGCGTATGTCACCTTTTGGTAATTTTATGTCATGGCCTTCAGAAATATTTAGAACAGGTTTTGGTATTTTCAATCAAGGATTAAAAGAAATTAAAAATCCAGTAACAAGAGCAATCGGTATGAAGCGATTAACAGGAGCTACTTTTGCTACTGCTGTATTACCTTATAGTATTGTTGAAGGATCTAAATCTATATTTGGTGTTACAAATAAAGAAGCAGATGCAATTAATTATTTTGTTGCTCCATGGTCAAGAGATTCACAAAAAATATTATTTAAAAATCCAACAAGTGGTGAATATTATTACATCGACTGGTCAAAAAACAATGTCTACGATACTCTTACAAGACCATTTCAAACAGTTTTATATAATATTCAACAAGGTATAGAAGATGAAGAAGTTTTAACTAAAGGTTTCTTAAGAGGTATACTAGATGCTACCGCTCAAACTGCTTCACCATTCGTATCTGAATCTATTTATACAGAAGCGTTTATGGATATATGGAGTAGAAATGGGAGAACAAGAGACGGGAGACAACTTTATGGTGATAGAACTCCTGACATGGAAAAATATTTAATTATAACTGAGCATCTTGCTAAAACAATGTTACCATCTACTCAACCTTTCCAAAGAACTATAAAAGCTATAACAGGTGAACCTGGAAAAGGAGCGGCTACTTACGAAATAGGACCAGAGGTTGCAGGTATATTTGGTATGAGACCTATTAAAATTGACCCTGAAAGAAGTCTAGACTTTTATCTTGGAAGATTTCAAAAAGAACAATCAGAAGATAGAAAAAACTTTACGTCAGGAAGATTCGGTGTTTTAAGTGGTGAAAGAAAAACACCTAAAGAAGTTGTTGAAAGATTTTTTATTGCAAACAAAACTTTATTTGAAACACAAAGAAACATGAAACAAGTTTTAAATGCAGCTGAAACTTTAGGTCTAAATGACAAAGACTTAAAAGCTATATTTGATAGAAGAAATATTTCAAAGAAAACTTTAAAAAGATTATTAAGAGGAAAGTTTAATGCGTTTGAAGTTTCAGATGGGATAGAAGATGCATTTGAACGTAATGCAACAAAAGGTGGAATAGAAAATCCTTTCTTACCGGTTGAGTCTTTAATAAAACAAATGGTAAAAGATTTTGAAAATCAAAGTTTAGATAAACCTTTAGAACTAAAATTAGAGAATTACATACCTCAATTAGAAAATATTCAAGGACAGCAATCGTCATTACAGGGATTACCACCGACACCAATGCCTGATCCAGGTATGTTTAGAACACCAGCGCAACAATCTCCTACAATGGTGTCAGGTTTAACAAGAATGGAAGAGGTTTATTTATCGCCTGAAGAAAAACAAATAAGATTAAGATCGAGAGGAATAAACAATGCCTAAAAAATCAGCATTAGAAAAAATAGAATCTCATGAAAAACTTTGTAGAATAATGCAAAAGCAAACGTTCGAACAAATAAAAGAGATGCAAGAACGAATAAAGAGATTAGAGTATTGGATAGTAGGAGGTATGGGAGCTGTTCTTATAACTTTACTAACTGATATGATAAATTAAATCCAAGACTTAATTTCTTCACCCATAATTTGACTAGCAATGTTTTGCTTTTTACGCAAAGCTAAAACTATTCTATCATCAACTGTATCTTCAGAAATAATATCAATGTAAGTCATAGGTTTTGTTTGACCAATACGATCTATACGAGCTTCTGATTGTTGTCTCTTTTCTAAATCATAACCATTAGAAAAATAAATCATTGTACTTGCAGCAGTTAATGTGATACCATATCCGCCGGTTTGTGTCGTACCTATAAAAAATCTACACTTGTCATTCTCTTGAAACTTCTTTATATTATCTTGTCTTTTTTCTTGAGGTGTTAATCCATAATAATCAACATAACTATCATCACCATATTCTTTTGCTATTGCATTTATAATTTTGTTAATATCTCTTTGATACTGAGCCCAAATCACAACCTTACCTTCAACTTGTTCTATGATATCTAAAAGTTCATCAACTCTTCTACAAGGTAAATCTTTTGTAGATCCATCATCAGCCACAAAATGACCACAAGTGATTTGATGTAAACGCATCAACTGAGTTAAGACTGTATTTGTAGTCAAAACTTTGCCATCTAAATGTGCTAGTGCAGTTTGTTTCATTTCTTTATAAACCTTCTCTTGCTCAGGAGTTAAAGAAACTGTACGTTTCATCCAAGTCTTTTTAGGTAAGTCCAAACAATCTTCTTTCAAAACTCTGTAAGAAAAAGGTTTAAGTTTATCAGACAACTCACCAAGATTTCTATATCCAACTACAACTTGAACTGTTCTGGCACCCAGATTCATATTACGCATTACAGCGTATCTTGCTCTAAATGTATAAAAAGAATGATGACCTAAAAGATTTGTATCTAAAAACTCACACTGAGAATATAGATCTAACGGTGATTTTGTAATAGGTGAACCTGTAAGTATTCTTCTGTATTTAGAATCTTTTGCAATCTTCAAAATATTTTTAGTTCTTTTAGCAGATGGATTTTTTATAGTTGTAGCTTCATCAATAGCAATCATAGATTTGTGAGAAGATAAAAATTTATCTGCAAAGTCTAAACCTTTTTTAGTAGAGAATGCTTCTACGTTCATAATTAAAATATGTAGATCAGTCCCTGTTTCAAACAAAGTATTTAGTTCTTTTAGTTTTGGTTTGGTATGTGATGCAGTCCAAAGAACTGCTTTCTTTTCAATGTGGTCAGCCATGTGTGTAGGTATTTCAGAGTCATACCAATTTTTGTATACACCTTTAGGTGCAATCAAAAGCAAACCATTTATATCGCCTTTGTCATAAAGCATAGATACATTATCAATTAATACCTTTGATTTACCCGTACCCATTTCCATGAAATACGCATATACTTCTTTATCCCAAGACATTTCTAATGCTTTGAGCTGATGCGCAAAAGGCTTTGTTTTAAATTTATAGAACATAATATTTTATACTTTCTAAGTATAAAATAGGATACATTAGGATATTTGTCAACTATTTATAATTAAATTTTTTAGAGTATTTTTGATATTTACGTAGAATCATATCACATGCTTTAGGAAAGTTATTTTTAAATGATTCTACCGTTGCAGTTTTAGGTCTATGTCTAGATCCCGGTATTCTTTCAGAATTATCTTCCACTCTATAAACCTTTGATTTAAAAGTTTTCATCCTATCTGCTAAACCTTTTATACCAGGGATTTTTTCCTCTAATTCTTTTATATCATCATTCATTTTTTCATACCTAATCATATGATCAATTACATGTGTATCTTTTATTTCATAAAATTTATCAAAATCAGTCGTGCTCATTTTTTGAATACAAAATTCTCTAAAATCCATGTGTTCGCATGCATTAAAAAAATAATAGTTAGAGATTATATAATCTATTGGATTTCTTATAATTGAAACTTTAGTGTATGTATTAAAAATTTCATCACCTATAAATTTTTTTATTTTTCTAGCTGGTATGTGATTATAATATCTTTTACTGTTTGGTTCAAACACCATAACTTCATTTTTATTAACTTGATAACAACAATTATTATTGATTGTTTGCACTACAGAATAATCTATATCTAGTCCAACTACATGATTAAAATATTTACTTCCGTTTGTATGATTTTGAGCATGAACTTTGTTTCTTTCCCGGCTTATTTTTTCATCATCTGGAGTACATAGTGTGATTATGTCTTCTGGACCACAAAAATCTCTTAAGGCTAGTTCAAAAGAAGTACCAGCGACTTTAAGTGGTTTTATAAAGATTAATTTGTGCTTATGTGATATAATCATTGCTTTCTTATTAAAAAAATATATATAGAACTAAAAGAGAAAGTCAATGGCGAAAGTTTATTTAACTCAAGAAATACCTATAGATAGAGAAACAGGGAAACCCAAATATAATGTTATGGGTGCAGCAAAGTATGGAGACATTCAAACTCTATTACCTATGTATTCTCAAATGATACTTTCACCTGGTCCACTAATTCAAAAACTTAGAACACTTCTAAAAGACTTTACATCTGAAGACTACCTTTTATTATCTGGTGACCCTGCAACTATTGGTGTTATATGTGCAGTTGTTTCTGATATGACAAATGGAAAGTTTAAATTTTTAAAATGGGATAGACAAGAAAAAACTTACTACCCAATAGAAATAGATTTATTTAAAAAATAGTATTGACAAAAGAAAAGTCTAGGATTATATACAATTTACGAAAGGAATTGTATGACGATTAATTATGAAGATGATAGATTAGAATCTGTAAAGCAAATAGATGCTGCAGCTTCCTTATCTAATAAAGTTATTGAATTAAAAAATATTGAAGACGAAATTTCTAATGCAGAAAATAGTATTTCAAAATTAAAAGAACAAGCTAAAGTATTGTCTGAGGTAGAGATACCTAAGATGATGCAAGAAATGAATATTACAAAATTAAAGCTTAAGGATGGTGAATCAGTAGAAGTAAAACCATTTTACTATGCATCAATATCACAAGGAAGAGGAGAGAATGATTCTGATTTCTTTGATAGAAGATCAAAAGCTTTTAAATGGCTTCGAGAAAACGGCCTGGGTGATATTATTAAAAATGATATCACTGTTACCTTTGGTCGGGACGAAGATAACAAGGCTCTGCAATATGCAGAACTTGCAAAGGGTCAAGGTTTTGAACCTATTCAGCGCGAGACAGTTCATGCTGTGACCCTTAAAGCGCTAGTCAGAGAGCGTCTTGAGAATAATCTTGAGATGCCTTCTGACGTTTTTAAAATCTACTCGGGTAACAGTACAAAAATAAAAAGGAGATAACATGGAAACTAGTAACGAGAAACAAGTGACTATAAAAAAAGATAATCTGCCTTCAGATATTTTATTTGAAGCAGATGCAGCACAAGGTTTAGAAAATGTGAAGACAGAAAATCTGGCTTTACCAATTCTAAAACTTTTACAAAACGGATCTGGAGAAGCTCAGAAGCGTAATCAAAATTACGTTGAAGGTGCAGAACCAGGTATGTTTTTAAACACCGTGACTAAAAAAGTCTATGACGGTGGAAAAGGAATAGAGGTTGTACCCTGCTATTACAAACTTGAATATCAAGAGTGGGCAGATTTTGGTACAGGTTCAGGTAGACCGGAAAACATCTTTGATGCGAGTTCGGACATTCTTAGTAAGACTACCAAAGATTCAGGCGGAAAAGATCGTCTCGAGAATGGAAACTACATTCTCACAGTCGGTCAACATTTTGTTCTGATTGTAGATGGTGATATTACAGAACCTGCTTTGATCTCTATGAGTTCTTCTCAAGGTAAAGTGAGTAGAAAATGGAATTCAATGATGGCTTCAATTACACTTGAAGGCAAAAATGGTCCTTTCACTCCTGCTACTTACAGTCATAAATACGTCCTGTCTTCTGTACTTAACAGTGGTAAAGGAAACCAATGGTACGGCTTCAATGTCGTAAGAGGTGCCATGGTTGATAACGCATCACTCTACGAAAGAGCGAAAAAGTTTCACAACTCATTCGCCGGTAAATAGTGTGAATAGTGGGCGCCGAGGGGAGACTCAAGGCGCCCATGCAAAAACAGACAGGATATGACAGACGTATTAAAAAAATTTAAAAGTATATTTGAAGGCTTAGACATAGCCCGTGGTGAAACACGTAAGACAGGTGAGGTGTCTGGTAAAGGTAAGAGTATTACTAAATCTAAAACAATATCAGAACCACCTACGGATAAAATGTGGGAAGATCATTTAAAAGGTACTGACCCTGCATTAGGTATCATTCCAATAAGAAGAGACAACAATTGTATATGGGGATGTATTGATTGGGACGTGTACCCTCTAGACCACAAACAAATAGTACAAGATTTAAAAAAGAAAAAGATACCACTTACAGTGTTTAGATCAAAATCTGGTGGTGCACATTTATTTTTATTTACAAAAGAACCAGTTCCTGCAGTCATGATGAGAGATAAATTAAAAACATATGCAGCAGCTATTGGTCATGCAAGAGCAGAGATATTTCCAAAACAAGAAAAAATAAATATTGAACGTGGTGATGTTGGTAGTTTTTTAAACTTACCTTATCATAATTTGGATAACACTGTTAGATATGCATTTGATAATAATGGTAATGCAATGTTAGACATTAAAGAGTTTTTTAAACACTATGACAGAACTGTTTTAACGGTGGATGAATTTAAAAAGTTAGAATTAAAAGAAAAAGAAGAAGATGATTTTTATGAAATGCCACCATGTTTAGTTACACTTTTATCTGAGGGTGTTGGAGAAGGTATTAGAAATGAAACTATGTATAGTTTAGGTGTGTATCTAAAGAAAAGATTTTCTGAAGATGATTTGTGGAAAAAGAAAATGAATCACTACAATATAAAATATTTTAAACCACCTATTAATGCATCAGAACTTGTAAAGACTCAAGAATCATTAGAACGAAAAGAATATTATTATAAATGTAAAGATGAGCCACTAGTATCTTTTTGTAATGCTAAACTATGTATGACAAAGAAATTTGGTGTGGGTGATGGTGATGCACCAGTACAAACTATATCTCAAATAAGAAAATATAATTCAGATCCACCATTATTTTTTTGTGACATAGATGGACAGACAGTAATAACTGACACTGCAGTTCTTCATGATCCGGATAAATTTTCTATGGCCTGTCTAGAACAAATAGGTAAACCACAGATGCCTATGTCAAAAATTATATGGCGTAAGATGTTGATAAAACTTTTAGAAGAAAAACTAGAAACAGATACCAAAGCTACAGAAGATCTTAAAGTTGATAATCAATTAAAAGAATATGTAGAAGATTTTGTAAACAAAGTTAGAGGTAAAGACATAAATGATATTCAAAGAGGTGTTGCGTATAGTGATGATATTTATAGCTATTTTAAAATGAAAGATTTCTGGAGACATTTATTAAAAAATAAATGGCCAGACAAAAGATATCCAAAACATGTTGTTGTACAAAAGTTACAAACTTTACTAAGCATTACAGAAGATTACCCAAAAATAAATGGTAAGACAGTTCGTTGTTTTAAAATGTTAAAGATTATATCTGTCGAACCAGAGAAAGCAAAATATGAAAGTCAGGAGCCATCGTGGAAAAGAAAAATAGAACAGTAATACCTGGACCTCCAGGAACTGGTAAGACATATAGATTATTAAATCACTATATGACCAAAGAGATAAAAGAAAATAAAATTGATCCTAAAAAGATTTGTTATATTACTTTTAGTAAGTCAGCTGCAGAAGAAGCAACAGAAAGATTTGAAGAATTATTTCCAAAAGAAAGACTTGGTTACATAGGAACTATGCATGCATTGGGTGTAAGAGAACTAAACATAGATGTAAATGCAAAACTATTAAAAGGTAATAGTCAATGGAATCAATTTAAACTTTATGAACCGATGGCAGCCAGACTAAATACTGATATGAGTATTGACCCTATTACAGGTAAAGCTAGGTTTAAAGATCCAATACTAACTACAAGGGACTATGCTAAAAATAAAAAAATTTCTATTAATGAAGCTGCAATACAAAAAGGTATGGCAGGTTGGGCAGATATTGGTGTTGCAGAAAAAATAGATGGGGCGTTGACTCAATATAAAAATGATACTGGGATTATAGAATTTTATGACATGATTGGTTTGTTTACAGATAAAATAAAAACTAAAGATAGTTTTTATGATGTTATTTTTTTAGACGAAGCTCAGGATCTAAACGCATTACAATGGGATATGTTCTTTGAACTAGAGAAACTAGCTACAAGATCATACATTGCAGGAGATGATGATCAAACTATTTATGGTTTTCAAGGTGCAGATGCATCTACATTTATAAATCTAGAAGGGACCATCGATGAACAAATAAAATCGAGACGAGTACCGAGGAGCGTGCATCGAGTAGCTTTAAACATATTAAATAGACTTGGTGAACGTAGAGAAAAAAATTGGGAACCTAGAGACGAGGAAGGAGAAGTACACTACAACGCTTCATTACAAGATATAGATTTTACAAAAGGTAAGTGGATGATACTTGGTCGAACTAATAAGCTTTGTGAAAAAGCAAGAGATCATTTGTATATGCAGGGATTAAGATACGAATTTACAGGTGACAAGTATCTAGATAAAAATTCCATGTTAGCATATTCAACATGGAAAAGATTAAATAATGGTGCAAGCATTGATTCAAAAGATGTCAAGGTTATGTATTCTTTTTTAAAAGTAAAATTAGGACATTTGAAAAGAGGTTTTGCGAGCGGTAAAACTTTAGATGGTGTGTATTCTGTAACACTAGAAGAACTAAAACAAAATCATGGTTTACTTGTTGAAGGTAGTTGGGAGCATCTTGACTTTGATGAAGATACAAAACAATTTATGAAACATTTAATAAAAAATAATCATGATTTATTGAAAGAAGCTGACATTAAAATAATGACACTACATGGATCAAAAGGAAAAGAATCTGATAATGTAGTTTTATATACAGACTTTGGTGCGGATGAATATCAAAGTAATTTTATTGAAGGTGAGTTTGAAAAGTCACCAGATAATGAACACAGATTATTTTTTGTTGGTGTAACAAGAACTAAACAAAAACTTTATTTACTACAATCAGAGGAGGGTACAGGGTATGTCATATAAATCATTGGATAAACAGGTTCAAGGAAATCACTATCAAGATTTTAAAATTCAGCCAGCTGAGTTTGTAAATCAAAACAAATTGCTTTTTGCGGAAGGGAATGCTATTAAGTATATCTGTAGGCATTCGAGAAAAGGTAAACACTACGATATTAAAAAGGCAATACATTATTTAGAAATGATTTTAGAAAGAGATTATGGAGAATTTATTTAACGAAGAAATGTGGAATTCACCAGAAGAATTCAAAGATTTAAGTAGTTACAAATACATAGCAATTGACTTAGAAACAAAAGATCCAAACCTAAAAAAGATGGGTTCAGGTTCTGTAAGAGGTGATGGTGAAATAATTGGAGTAGCTGTTGCAGTAGATGGTTGGTCAGGATATTATTCTTTTGGTCATGAACAAGGTAACTTCTTCGCAAAAGAAGCTGTTATGAAATGGGTAAAAGATATTTGTGCACTACCATGTCCTAAAATATTTCATAATGCAATGTATGACGTGTGTTGGTTACGATCATATGGGGTAAAAATAAATGGAATCATTGTAGATACAATGATGATGGCCGCAGTATTAGATGAAAATAGATTGTATTACTCATTGAATTCATTAGCTTTTTTAGAACTAGGTAAAGTTAAGAATGAAAAAGCTTTACAAGATGCAGCTGATAAAGCTGGTATAGATGCAAAATCTGAAATGTATAAACTTCCTGCATCAATGGTGGGAGCGTATGCAGAAATGGACGCCGAACTAACATTACAATTATTTAAAAAATTTTCAGTACAAATAAAACAACAGAGTCTACAAAGAATATTTAATCTAGAAACAAATCTATTTCCAATGTTAGTGGATATGAAATTTAAGGGCGTTCGAGTAGATGTTGATAAAGCTCATCGACTAAAAGGTGTATTAGAGAAAAGAGAAGCACAATGCCTTGCAAAAGTAAAACAAGTAACAGGAGTAGAAACACAAATATGGGCAGCACGATCGATCGCCAAAGTTTTTGACAAACTTGGATTACCTTATTCCAGAACTGCGAAAAGTAACTCGCCATCATTTACAAAAGCTACACTAGAAAACCATGAAAATCCAGTGGTAAAAAATATTGCAGAAGCAAGAGAACTAAACAAAGCACACACAACTTTTATAGATACAATATTAAAACATGAACACAATGGACGTATTCATGCTGACATAAATCAGTTAAGATCAGATGCAGGCGGTACTGTAACCGGACGTTTTTCATATTCTAATCCAAACTTACAACAAATACCTTCAAGAAACAATTTGTTAGGACCTGCAGTACGTGGTCTTTTTATACCTGAACAAGATTGTGATTGGGGTTGTTTTGACTATTCACAACAAGAACCAAGATTAGTTTTACATTACGCAGCAGAACATCCTATCTTAAAAAATTCTGAGTCTGTTGTAGAAATGGTATCTAAATTTAATAAAGACCCTAAAATGGATTTCCATAGAATGGTTGCTAATCTTGCAAACATAGAAAGAAAACAAGCGAAGACAATTAACCTTGGTTTGTTTTATGGTATGGGTAAGGCAAAACTTCAACAGTCTTTGGATTTGGAAAACAAAGAAGATGCAGACCAATTGTTTAATAACTACCATGACAGTGTCCCTTTTGTAAAAGGTCTTATGGATGCCACAATGAGAGATGCTCAAAAAGATGGTGAGATTCAAACGATTGCCGGTAGAGTTTGTAGATTTGATAAGTGGGAAGAAGCAAGGTTTGCTCCAGGTGAACTAAGGGCACCCATGACGTATGAAGAAGCGAGGGGCAAGTATGGTGAGGATAGAATTAGACGGGCCTTTACTTATAAAGCTTTAAATAAATTAATCCAAGGTTCTGCGGCAGATATGACTAAACAAGCTATGTTAGATTTGTATGAAGAAGGTATTACACCACATATACAAGTGCATGATGAACTTGATATATCTGTTGAGTCTGAACATCAGGCACAAAAAATTATTGCAATAATGCAAGATGCAGTTAAACTTGTTGTCCGTAACAAAGTTGATTATGAAAAAGGTCCAACTTGGGGCGATGTAAAATGAGGAGTTTTTATGGCGTATCTAAATGTAAACGTACCACCAACTTATGCACAAATAAGAAGGGAGTATTTATATGATCTTAAAAAACATCATGGAGAAGTTGAAGATTGTATCATCTTTGGTCTTAGCGCTCTTACAGGTCGTGCAATATTATGGCATGCTATTATGGAAAACGGTGCAATATTCTATCGCTTACCTATTAGCGCTTTTATTCAAAAGGGATTTGATGCATCCAGAGTGCCCGCAAGAAGACTTGATGAACTTCAGCTTTGGAATTGTTTTAGTTACTATCCTACTGTTAATCGTTGGGATATCTTAGACGGTCAAGCAGGAAAATACATAGGAAAAGATAAAAAATGGCATTCTGGTAAGTACTTATTTACTGTTGACTTTGCGCATCCTGAAAGTAATATATTAGATACCGATCATTCGGAAATTCCGCACGAACATAAGTGCGCACACATCATAGCTCTCGATGACGGGAACTATGCAGCACAACCTAACAACAGATGTATATGGGATATACCTTCATTTACAGTGAAGGACAGTATTCCTGACTGGAAAGTGCAAACTTCTGAATGGAACGTTGAGGATAGTAGAGCATGGCGGACAGAAGATACCGACAAGTTCTTCTATGAAATAGAGGAGAAAAAAAATGATTAAAAAAATATTAGGATGGGCCTGGACTATAATTTGTTGGCCTTGGAAAAAATTAGTAAAGTGGCTTTGGAATAGATAATGTTCTCATGTAAGACATGTTTTCATCCTTGTCATTGTGGTGAAGATAATGATCTTCACGCTGATGAATATGGTGTATGCACCTGTGAAAAATGTACTTGCAAAAGAACTTATAAAAAAGAAAAAGATCACGCTACAGACATAACATACGAAAATGAGTAACAAACCTTTAAACATCGGAGAAGAGGCAAAAGTACAAATGCCTATGAAGACGGTTGCCAGCCTAATTTTTGTCGTCGCAGCCGGCGTCTTCGCTTATACAGAACTGACGGCAAGGTTGGTATCGTTAGAGACATCAAGAGAATTATTTCAAAATGATTTACTTAAAAAAAGTGAACAAGTGCCCGTAGACCAAGAGCAAATATTTTTAATTGAGGATCTTTATAAATCTGTAGAGAAAATGGAACAGACTCAAGAAATGAACATGACTAACAAAGTTAATATAGAATTTTTAAGAGAACAATTAGATCAAGCGTTAGCTGATATTGAAGAATTAAAAGATAAAGTTAGAGCTAATGGAGGTCATCAATGACAGAGATGGTGATAGCATTATTGATGATAATTAATGGAGAGATTAAAGAGGCACGTATCCAACCCTCAATGTCTGATTGTTTGAAGGGTAAAAGAATCGCAATGCGTGATGTAAAAGATTCTATTAAATACCAGTGTATAAAATCAATGGCTGAACTTGAAAAAAATATAGATGGATCTTTGTCGATAAAAAAGCTAATATTAGAATAATGAATCTTACACGTAATTTCAGTCTTCAAGAACTGATCAAATCAGATACAGCGATCCGTAAAGGGATTGATAACAATCCTAATGCAGATCAAGTAGAAAAATTAAAAAGACTATGTGAACACGTTCTCCAACCGGTACGTGATCACTTCGGCAGGGTCAAGGTGACTAGCGGATTCCGGAGCCCTGAGCTATGTGTAGCCATCGGTAGCTCTATCAATTCACAGCACTCCAAAGCTGAGGCGGCAGATTTCGAAGTTTTAGGCGTAGACAATGCTGAAGTTGCTGATTGGGTATACATGAACTGTCAGCCAGATCAGCTGATTTTAGAATACTACACTCCAGGAGAACCTAATAGCGGATGGATTCATGCAAGTTGGGTAGAGTTTCAACCAAGAGGTCAGTATTTAAGAGCATACAGAGATACAGATACAAAGAAAACAAAATATTTACCTATCATAGGGAAAGCAGTAGATTTAGTTTAATGTCTAAAATATTTAAAGTATTTAGTAGAATAGATACTGTAACTGGTCACTGTCAGCATTGTCGTGAAGACTCAATTTTAGTTGCAATCGTATCAGAATTTTACAGATGTACTAATTGTGGTGAAGATACTAGACAGCACGTGAATGGTAGTATAAGATATCTGCAATTATCCGAAAGAGATAAAGAATGGTTAAAACAATATAACGATGGCAAAGCGTAAGTTTACAAATTTTACACCAAGACCAAAACCTCGTAAAAGACCAAGACGTCACACAAAATCATTAAACAAAAACAAAAAACGTTCTTATAAAAAATACAACCGACAAGGAAGAAAGCAATGATAGATATACTTACACATTTTACTTTTGTAAAAAATTATGATGAAATTAAAAACTTAAAAGAAAAAGTTTTAAAATATACAAAAGAAGATTGGGAAAAATACGATTACAGACAAAAAAATTATCAAGTTCATAATAGTACAAAAACAATTCCGTTAATTTGGAATGAAATGGATAAAGACAATTTAAGAAATTTAGAAAAAGATAAAAGAAAATTTTGGCCCGAAGCTAATAAATACAAAACAGACCTAGATTTGTTATCTAATATTTTAAAAGAAAAATATGGTAATGGTTTTATTGCAAGTGCTATGTTAATTAATCTACCAACGAGAAGTGTAATTAGACCTCATGTAGACAATTACGATCCCTATTTTGATAAAGTACATAGAACTCATTTAGCTGTTGTGACTGATGATGAAGTAATATTTACAGTTGGTGGTGAAGAAAAAAACATAGCAGAAGGTGAGATATTTGAAATAGATAATAGTCGTAAGCTTCATTTTGTTCACAATAATTCAGAAATTGACAGAATTCATTTACTAATAGATTGGTTACCCTCTTGACATCTATCCCAATTTATCCTAGATTGATATAAAGGAGAAAGATATGAGTGAGAAAAAAATAGAAATAAAGACTAGTGGAATATCACAAAAACAATGGAGTGTATTCTTATTAGAACTTAACTTAATGAAAAAAGCCTGGAGACCATATGGTGTAGATGTGCAAATAAAAGCACCAGGTATAAAAAATATTATTGAGAAAGGTACTAATTTAAATGTCTTTGGCGGCAAGATTGGAACGTAGGTACAAAATTTTAAATAGTGAAAAGGACGAGCCTCAAGTTAACAAAACGCTTCGCGCTAAATACCTCTGAGGGTTACATATCGGGATTGCTAGAACCATACCCTGAGTATTCGAGCCTTTGGCGACCCGTTAGTACGTGCACGGAAAGCGGGACGTTTGATGATTAAGCAGGTACCTTCGGCTTTGGTTTTGGGATAATAATACTTATTGGTTTACATTCAAATTTCACTACCATTTTACTTTGTTCTATAAGATCTTTTTCGATGTCTTCTATTGCTTTTAATTCCATGAAAGTTTTTTGAGCAACTGCATATCCATTTAATACGCAATCATAATGACTACTAAAACTAGCGTTGACTGAATAATGACTCGATGGACATTCTCCAGTAACCATAGAACATAAATGTAGTACAAGTATAAATTTAATCATTGACTCCTGTTGTAATTTTTATATATAATCCTATATGTCAGAAATAACTTTGAAAGGATATAACAAATGACAGATATAAGCAAATACAAAAGTATAGCAATCGATCATGACTGCTATAATAAACTAACAAAACTATCGAAACATCTCGCACCTAAGCATGCCAAATTGTCTAGGGCACAAGTCGTAAAAGTATTAGTCGAAGAGAAGGTGGAGAAGTTAAATGGCAAACTTAGATAAAGAAATATGTCCCGTATGTAATGGTAATGGGTATGTATTATCGGGTATAACCGTTTATCAATGTAGTTACTGTGAGTCTCAAGGCGAGATAACTAAGCGAGAGACGAGTGTCGAGGAGCTACAGAAAATAATTGAAGAACTTAAAGTTCATAGAGGTGTGTTGCAAGCAAAAGTAAAACAACAAGCTGCACAGATTGCTGAACTAGAAAACACATTAAGTATTCAAAAATTTAAAAACCCATGGTTGGGACAATGATAAGTGAATTAGATCTTGCGTACATTGCAGGTCTTTTTGATGGTGAAGGTAGTATCTCTTACAAGCAATACATGAGAAAGAGAAAAAATAATATAAAACCATATCCAACATGGCAGATAAGAATGGAAATGGCTATGACTGATCGATCTATTTTGATGTGGGTTTGTGAAGTCTTAGGTGTAGGAACTGTAACTGAAAAAAGATACAAGACTCCATATGCTGTTGGTTGGAAAAAACAATGGCGTTGGAGATGCAGTCACCAGGATGCGTATTACGTAGCACGTCTGCTTTGGCCATGGGCTCATGTAAAATTAGATGGAATACAAAAAATCATAGAACACTATGCATCTAAAAAATTAAACATAAAAACAACAGACAACATTGTAGATTTAGAAGACTACAGGAAAGGAAAAAATGAAGTTAAAGGACCCAATAGCGTTAACTGATGAACTGAAAACTGAAAAGTTTAGAAATGAAAAGTTACATAAGAAATGCAATAAATTATTGAAACAAAGTAAGGAACAAGAAGAAGAGATATCTGATTTAAATGAATACATTGATTCATTAGAGGCACAGATAGCAGATTATAAAAGAAGATTTGTACCAGACTTTGAAATGCTGGCAAAAGGTGGAGCAGAAGTACCTATATCGGATTTAAAAGTTATGACCGATAAGGCCAGACGTTCTATGGCTAAACGATTCCTTAAAAAATATGGTGAGGAATGGGTTAGAGTTAATATCTTAGAGAATGAAAATTTAAAATAATGCCTCGAAGATGTTACATTAAAAAAGAAATAAAGATAAGCAAACATAAATTTTTATTAGAAATTTATTTAGCTCTAGAAGGACATAAAGACATCTGTTGGGAAGTATTTCCATATAATCACAAGGCGTCTTTGTATGCTTTCGCTAATAAACAAAAAATAGAAAATATAGTGGAAAAGAAACATTTGTATGAGCCAAAAAAATAAGTGTATGATGTGTGGTTCTGAACTTCGATGGAACAATGATTTTGATACTGTCGATCAAGAAGAATACTCAATTGTTAGTATGTATGAATGTATGAATGAAGACTGTAAAGCTTGGTATGAAATATATCATGGTAAACCAATTAAGGAATTAAATTAATGAAATGGAATAAAAAATATACTTATCCTACGTCAACTAGGGCTTTGGTAAATGATGAGAGAATCTATGATGTATCTCAAGAAAAGTTACCAAGTGTTACAACCATATTATCAGCTACTCAGCCGCAAGATAAGCTAGATGCTATCGCTAAATGGAAAGCGCGCGTAGGTGCTGAAGAGGCAGATCGTGTCAAGAATACGGCAGCTAATAGAGGGACTGCAATGCATAGCATTTTAGAGGGTCATATACTTGGAAAAGAGGTCCTGGATCTAACTGAGACAGGCGTAGAGGCGCAAGCTATGGCTAAAACGATCATCGATAAGGGTTTACCTGATTTAGAGGAAATATGGGGTTCTGAAGTGGTGGTATCGTATCCTGGACTGTATGCTGGGGCGACTGACCTCGTTGGAGTATATATGGGGCGTGATAGTATAATAGACTTTAAACAATCGAACAAGCCTAAACGTGCGGAGTGGATAACTGATTATAAATTGCAAATGGTTGCCTATGCGATGGCCCATGACTTTGTGCATGGCTCTGAGATTGAGCAAGGAGTTATATTGATGTGTACTCCTGATAATTTTTTTCAACGATTTATTGTAAATGGCTCCGAGTTTCGGGCGTTAAAGGTGGAGTGGTTGAAGAGAATAGACACTTTCTACGCGACACGAGCGGCGAGCAACGAGGGGCGAGGATAATGTGGAATCCACAAAAATTTTGTGGAAACTACCCTCAAAAGGGGCTGTTTCTTAGAATGATTCTAAACTATAGGGGTATTTTTGGGTTTTCCACTGTGGAAACACCCTCAAATGTGGAAGATTTTGTGGAAGCAAAAACTTATATATTTCAATGCTTTAAGAGTATAAAATATACTTTCCACATTTTCCACAGCGATTTGGAAAAATTTTCTGAATTTATATATTATATATTATTATATCTTATAAAGTGGAATAAAGTTCCACAAAGGAGTTAAATTAGAATGGTTCTAAAGAAGAAGTCAAAGTATAGAAATGTGGAGATAAAAAATAAGCGTTACTATTTTTACAAGATAACGTGGTTAGATATCTTAGGTGATAGCGGGCACGCTACAGCGCATGAGTTTAGTGGAATGATGCCTGCAGTAATGGTAACTAATGCTTATCTGTATGAAAAAGATTCTAAATGTGTAAGAACTTTTGCCAGTTATGATGAAAGCGATGGATTCTTCAGCGATCGAAATGTATTTCCGAAAGGTTGTATAGTTAAAATGGAGAAGATACTATCGTGATTCCTGGTCTGTTAGATTGTCTGGAATGGGTTCTTCAAGTGGCTCTTGCTCTGTTTCTTCTATGGTTTCTATTTCATCTTCCGGCTCTGATGATAGCTCTATTTGCGGTGATACTTCTGTAGATTCACCATCAATAATTTTTGAATGATCTGTTACAATTTTTTCTAACTTAGCCATAAGTTGATCTCTGTCTAGTTCATCTATCTTACCAGTCTTAATCATCTTTCTGTCAATATAATATCCAGCTACCTTCCCTCTCGCTACTTCCATGTTTCCAGCAGCAGAAAATGCACCTTTCTTCAATGCTTGGTCACGTATTTTGGAAAGCTGCTCAAGATGCCTGTCCATAGTAACAGCGTACTTCTTTCTGGCTTCTTCTCGCAGCTCACCAATATATTTAACTACAAGAGGGTATAGTTGGGGATTGGTAAGTTTTGACGAAGCGACTCTTGCTGCAAGGTCTGACGTTGGGCCATAGCCAGCTTCTTTTGCACACTCCCACGCATCTCTGCTTCCGTCGTTGTACACCAAAAGCTCAGCGAATTTTTTCTGCTTTTCTGTCAATCTTTTAGTTAATCCCATATTTGACTTTTACCCTAACATTCTGTAAAACGCAATATTTAGTATGTACGTAAAACATTTACAACAATATCTTGACAAATTTACAGATGGTACTAAAGGCACAGCTGTGAGTAATGCTACTATCTATATGGATAATGGCACAGGAAAAATTTTTCCGATTGGGAGAATTGAAGTTCAGGAATCTACTCTGATAGGTGCTCAATCTGTTAGAGTTGTAATCAAACCTGACCTGAATGATAACGTACCAAACCTAAAAAAATTTCATCTCACGTAGGCACCTGTTAGGGTGAATATTAATGAAACCTGAGACGAAATTTTGGCATGAAATTAAGAAAAATACTAAGCAAATTTCCTGGACTAGACTTGAAAACCTTAGCGCTTTTGGTACTCCCGATCTATTGGGCTATAATACTAATAGCCACTTTTTCACTGTAGAGCTGAAGGTAACAAAGGCTAACAAGATTAAATTTTCACCCCACCAAATTGCCTTTCATATTAGGCATCCTGACAATACTTTCATCTTGGTTTCTCGCCTCACGGCTGGAGGCTCAAAACTTTTTGAGAAAGAAGAAGTATATCTGTACAGAGGAAAAAGAATCCAGGAGCTTGTTGCTTGTGGCTTGAAGCTTGACGCTTGTCGCTCAGGGCTTGACGATTGTGTTAATCATCTTTGTCGGCTTGGAGCTTGACGCTTGTTGCTTGCTGCTTGATGCTTCAGGAGCTTGTTGCTTGCCGCT
>Ga0209348_1000275_pt1 | contig 28796 bp, 32 predicted proteins | sample ETNvirenome_2_30_FD_184065 | JGI IMG/M metagenome (GOLD analysis project Ga0209348, IMG submission 184065) | Marine viral communities from the Pacific Ocean - ETNP_2_30 (SPAdes) (version 2) | ecosystem: Environmental > Aquatic > Marine > Oceanic | place: Pacific Ocean | collected 2013-06-22
CCTCGACATATTTACCATCTCTTTTGTTAACCTCTGGAGATAGTTGGCCCAAAATTTTTAAGAAAGGCAACGCAAGATCTTCTTGCGATATATTTTGAGCACCTTGATTTGCATCAGCTTCAAATAAGTTTGTTGCTAATGCTCCTTCTTTTTTTGTTGCTACTTGGTTCATGTTACTTGTTCCTTTTTATTGTAGTTTTATTCTCCGAGAACACCCCGAAGATTTCCGTTGGCATTTCTTTTCCTGCCTCAATACGCTCACGGACTAGCGCTTTCAGAGTCATGGGTTCTACCTTCATCTTTTGTGTCGGTTGAAACCCTTGACCCTTTGCAAGTTCGGCATAATCAGCCGCCTTGTTATCTTCGTTACGACCAAACGATACGGATATCTCGTTTTTGATTATATCGCCTAAGCCATTCTCACGAAGCCAGTTAAACGCCGCCTCTTTGTTTGCCTCCGTTATAGTTGCACGATACGACGTTGAAACTTTCAGATGTGATCCATCATGAAGTTTTAATTCTGCTAGACCCATTTCGGACATCATAGTTGGTATAACTTCTCCTGATATGTGATCTCTTTTTTTCTTTAATAATTTAATTCTAGATTCTGCATCTTCTATTTCAGATGATACTCCCTCTAATCTTTCAACTTGGTCTGCAAGTGACTGAATATTACCAGTCTTTTTCATTGCATCTTGTTGATCTTTTTCAAAATCAATTGTCATCTATTTCTCCTCTTTCATATAAGTTTATTTCTATTGGATAGTATTTTCTTTCTTGTTTGTCCCATTTAAGTAAATTAAATTTACCTCCGGTAATATCAGATACGATTGAACATGCAACACCAATGATTGCAGGATCGCCTGTAAGTAGTAAATAATCTCTAGGTTTATAATTTTTCAAACCTTGTCTTAATTTGTATATAAGTGGTCCAGGTGAAAATATCATTTGTGAAAACTCTGGTAACAAAAATTTAAATTGTCCATATTGAGATGCACCTATGATATTAATTTTAGGTGTGCCTGCTTTACTACCTGATATTTCCTGAATAACATATACTGTAGAAGTATAATTATTTTTTAAACTTTCGTATTTATTACTTTCTGACATTGACAAATCATATAACATCCTTTATATTAATGTCAATAGAAAGATGAATTATAAATTTAAGACAAAACCATACAAGCATCAATTGACTGCTTTAGAAAAGTCATGGAATAAAGAAACGTATGCATACTTTATGGAAATGGGTACAGGTAAAACAAAAGTATTAATAGATAATCTAGCCATGCTTTACGATAAAGGTAAAGTTGATGGTGCATTAATTATAGCACCTAAAGGTGTAATAAAAACTTGGTATGAACAAGAGCTTCCTACACACTTACCAAATCATATAGAAAATGTGACCGTATTGTGGCAACCAAATATTACCAAAAAACAACAAGAAAAATTAGAAAGTTTATTTGAAATAGAAACAGCTTTACATATTTTAGTAATGAACGTAGAGGCTTTTAGTACAGATAAGGGTGTTAAGTTTGCTTCTAAATTTTTAAACTCACACAAAGTATTAATGGCTATTGATGAGTCTACAACCATTAAAACTCCAACTGCAAAAAGAACTAAAAATATTATTGGTCTTGGTAAGCATGCAAAGTATAGAAGAATTATGACAGGTTCTCCTGTTACTAAAAATCCTTTAGATTTATATACACAGTGTTTATTTTTAGATCCTTTTCTTTTAGATTTTCAATCTTATTATGCTTTTAGAAACAGATACGCTATCATGAAAACTATGCATGTTAGAGGACGATCCATTCAAGTTGTTCATAAATTTCAAAACTTAGGTGAACTATCAGAAACATTACAAAATTTTTCTTACAGAGTTTTAAAAGAAGATTGTTTAGATTTACCCTCTAAAGTATTTACTAAAAGACACATTGTTCTTACAGGTGAACAAAGAAAAATATACGATCAAATGAAAAAAGCAGCCACGGCTATATTAAATGGTAAAGTTACAACTACTATGACTGTGCTTACACAACTAATGCGTTTACATCAAATAACTTGTGGTCATTTTACTGCAGATGATGGCTCTGTACAATTAATTGAAAACAACAGAATTAAAGAATTAATGAGTGTATTAGAAGAAACAGAAGGTAAAGCCATTATATGGGCTAACTATCAAAGAGATGTAACTCAAATTATAAAAGCTATAAGTGATGAATATGGTCCAGGGTCCGTGGTTGATTATTATGGATTAACGCCACAAGAAGAACGACAAGAAAACATCAAACGATTTCAAAATGGCGATGAATGTAGATTTATTGTTGGTACAACACAGACTGGTGGTTATGGTATTACACTTACAAAAGCAAACACCGTTATATATTATTCTAATGGGTATGACTTAGAAAAAAGATTACAATCAGAAGATAGAGCACACAGAATAGGCCAAACCAAATCAGTAACTTATGTTGACTTGATTGCCGAAGATACAGTTGACGAAAAAATCGTAAAAGCTTTACGTGATAAAATAAATATTGCATCTGAAGTTTTAGGTGAAGAATTAAAAGCTTGGATTTAAACTAGTTCTTTTGCTGAACCTAGTATAGGTTTATATTTTGTTTTACCCTCTGATTTATAAGCGTGTAAAAATGATGCCCTTGGTGTTCCTTCAATCCACGAACAATGTATCCACCCGCTATTGGGTTCACCCGGAGTGTAGAACTCAAGGATCAATTGATCTGGCGTAAGATTATTTTTAATCCAATCAAATAGTTCAGCGTTATCGACGCCAACACATTCGAAATCGGCCGCCTCAGCTTTTGCATGTTGTGATCTAGCTGAGCTACCGATAGCTTCACACAATTCTACGCTGCGAAAACCGCTAGTCACCTTTACCCTGCCAAAATGGTCACGTACCGGCTGAAGGATATTCTCACATAATGCTTTTAATTTTTCTACTTGTTCTGCACTAGGGTTATTATTAATGCCTTTACGAATCGCTGTGTCCGATTTGGTTAATTCTGATAAAGTAAAATTACGTGAAAGATTCATTATTGTATAGCGTTCATAAGTAAGGCAAGTATTATGGCTCCACCTCCACCCATGATCATCTTCTCCATTCTTGATACACGTTCCTTAATTTCTTTTATTTGTTCAAAGGTTTGCTTTTGCATTATTCTGCAAAGTTTTTCGTGATCCTCAATTTTTTGTAATGCTGATTTTTTCATTATGTTCTACTCGCTATTACTTGTTCTTCTGGCGATAATAAAGCTTGTTCTGTACGTGTCAAGTTAGTTGTTGGATTAATTTGTTGCGTTATTTGTTGTATATTTGGCATTGGTGTTGGTGGTAACGCTGATTGACCTTGTGGATTTTCGTCGGGTAAAAAATCTTTTAATTTTAAATCAAAATCATCAAACAAAGTTAATGTATTCATTACAGCCTCCATAGCTCTGAGTGTTGGCTCTGCCTCAAAGAATACGTTTGGTACATTACCTTTTCTAGCATTCTCTGCAAATACTTCTTGTAGTCTTTCTGATGGAAAGAATGGATCAAATGTTCCACTTATAATTTCATCGTAATCAGATTGTAGTCCTCTTTTCTCAAATATCTCTCTTGTTTTAAATGGTGCTAATCCAACTATCTCTGCATTCTCAATAGTGTTTAAAAGTTTTTTTCTGTTCTCAAATATTTTTTTATTAGCAGTATAGTATCTATTAATTACATCGTTAGCTGTTCGCATTTCTGTAACATCAATCTCACCTGTAAATAATTTTCTAGAATCAGATATTGCTTTTTGATATTCAAATAATTTAAACGCCATGGATTTTTCTGGATTAACTTTAATACCTCTAAATCCAAATATACCTGCAAGCTCGTATGGTATTTCATACAACTCAGATCCTTTACCTGGTTCACCTGTAAATGCTTTTTTAGTTCTTTGAAATGGTTGTGTTGTTGGTAATAAAGTTTTACCAAGATGTTGCATTATAATTGCAACCTTTTCTGGTCCTGGTGTTTGATCATTATATAATTGTTTACCTTCTCTTGTTCTTCCATTTCTGCCCCATATATCCATAAATGCTTCTGTGTATATAGATTCTGATATAAATGGTGATGCTGTTTCTCCTGCAGCTTCTGCAATACCTTGAACAAAACCTTGTAATAAAACTTCTTCGTCTTGTATACCTTCTTGAATATTACGTAATAAAGTTTGAAAAGGTCTAGTTAATGTATCGTAGACATTGTTTTTAGACCAATCAATATAGAATAATTCATCTGTATTTGGATCTCTAAAATATATTTTCTGTGAACTCTTAGCCCATGGTGCTACGAAATCATTTGCTGCATCTGCCTCTTCGTTTGATACACCAAAGATAGCCTGTGATCCTTTAATAAAACCGTATGGTATGATACCCATAGCAGCTGTCATACCAACAAGTCTTTTTAATCCTAAATCTTTCATTGGATTTGTGCTTGTTACTGGATTTAATTTACCAGTGACAGGATCTTTTAAATCTTTTGCTACTTGTTTAAATATACCAAACCCTGTTCTAAATACCTCTGATGGCCATGACATGAAGTTACCAAAAGGTGATACCCTTGCAGCTCTTACAAACTCACCAACCTTTGCATAGTTAGGCACTGTGTCTTGTACAATCTGTGCAACCTCTTGTTTTAATGCTTGTGGTGATATTTTTATACCTGCTTTTGCATATCTATCTCCTCTTTGCACCAACTGCACTTCATAGTTTATAATCTTCCAGATATCATCTTCTGCAACATATAAATCTTGCATAAACTTACCAGCTTTTTTAATACCTCTACCCGTCTTTTTACCTAATGAGTTAATCATCGGAAAAAGAATACTGTCTGTTGCAAAATTACCTTCACCAAATCTTACATCTTTCATTAGATTACGTAAATCTCCAAGCCTTACATTTGTATTTACGATACCTAGTTCTAGATATTCTCTGTATTTTTCTTGTGATAATTCTTTTCTTGGTCCACCTACCTGCACTGTTCCAAAAGCATTATCCATAGCTTGTTTAAATACTCTTGGATTTACAAACATTGTTCCATTAGCAAAAGAGAATGCACTAGAACTTAAAAAGTTTCTGATGTGTGTAGGTACAGATAGAATTGTTTTTGCATATTGTGCACCAGCTTTAGGTGTTAATAATAAATTACGCCATGCCCATGAAAATGTTTTACCTATTGGTCCACCAGTCTCACCTCTCATAAAATCTTGTATCTTAGATACGTTTGTAAAACTCTCAGCTATCTCTCTTGTTGTATATGTATTAGATAATCTATTTACTAACACACCATCCTTAAAATATTCTTTTACATAGTCATCCATCTTAACTATTTCAGGTTCGTTACCAAAAGCTCTTTTAGCTGCAAGTGGTGTAGGATGAAAAAAACCTCTTTCACCAAAAGGTGTATCAGCTTTTACATTTGCTTTTGCTATTTCATCTGCATCTAATATTTCATCAAATAATTGATTCTTTCTAGCAATCACAGACAGTCTACTCATGCCTTCAAAGATAGAGTGTCTAACATCGTTAATCTCACCAAATAGATCTCTAAATATTTTTGATCCTTTACCTATAACCTGTATTTCTTTTTTACCACCAGGTAGTTTTTTCTCTACAGTTTGTGCAAATGTTTTTAATCCAAATGCATCATCAGCTGATCTAGATAGATTCTGATATGCAAATGTTGGTAGTCTATCTCTTTTTGGGTCCATCTTTCTAACCTGTTTGATAATATCATTTACCATACCCTCTGCTTCTAGGTCTGTAATAGGGTTATTGTTTTTAGCTGCATATCTCATAAACAATTTTTTAGCAGCCTCTACGTCTTGTCTTGCTGGTTTGTATTTAGATAAAAACCCTGCTTCTGCATTTTCAAATATTTCAAACGTATTACCGATGTAGTTCTTAACTCTGTTACCCATTATTTTACGTAGATCAACACCTACACCTGCAGGTAGATCTACTTTAGCACCTGGCCCACCTGCTGTTATATTTAACAGATTACCAAACTCACCTCTTGTTTTTACTAAAGCTTTTGATATCTCAAACGCTACCTGAGATCCTTCTTTTTTGCCTAATCGTTTTATTATTTTTTCTTTGATTTGTTTTTCTAAAGTAGGATCTAATTTTACTTTGTTTAAATCACCTTTGAATAAACCATCATCTAATAATTTTAAAAATTCTTTTCTCTCCTCAACAGCAGATGCATTAAAAAATTTTCTAAAATCTGGAAATACTTTGTCCACCTGTCTATCTATTCTTGCAACCTGTTCCTCTGCAAAGTTTGTATCTCTCATCTCTCTTGCTTTTTGTGTTTTCTTTGCTTCTGCTACTTCTTGTGGTTTTGTACCTCTAAATCTAAATGCAGCAGCAAATTTATCTAAACCTCTTGAAATGGCACTGCTACTATATGCAAGTTCTTTACCACGTTTTGCTAATGCTTTTGCTGCAACTCCTGTACCATAAACAAATGGTGTAAGAAAAATAGATTCTGCACCAAACTTTACTCTGTTCATTAATTTTCTAGCTGCGTCTTCTGATGGATCGTCTTCAACATCTCTGTTCAATGCAAGAGCTGCATCAGGTCCAAATAGATCACTTATGTTTCCTATATTTTCAACATCAGCTACAAGCGTCTCTCCAGCTGCACCACCTAATACAACAGCACCAAATCTCTGTGTGCCTGATAATTTATTTAATTCTTCAGCTTTCTTTTTACCTTTTGCTATATTTTTATTTTTAAAACTTACAAGCTTACCAGATTTCTTTGCTTTTAATGCTTTTGTGGCCAGTGTGGTCGCAAGTTTTGCACCTGCAGCTCCTGGTATACCTATCTGCACCAATGCCTCTGAAAGCCTACCTATGGCTCTTTGTTCAGCTATTTCTTCTAACGGATTAAGTTTATCAAAAAATGCTTCTACCCTTGCTGCAGCATCTTCTGTTGCTCCAAGGTCCAAGAGCTCTGCTCCAAGAGATACTACACCCTCTACAGTTTTTATGGCACCTGATCCAAGTCCTGCAACAAATGCTGTTGCACCTGACACCTCGTTATTATCTTCGGCAGTGGCTAATTGTATATCAGTCTCATCTTTACCATCATAAAGATTTACATCTATATCTTTTTTATTATCTCTTTGTTCTTTAGTTTTGCCTAACTCTTTTTCATCGATGAGTCGGCCTGTATTTGGATCTACTACCAGAGCCATTTTTAACTCTCCGAACCATCAGCATCTTGTAGAGGTTCTAATGTAAAAGGGTTTAATGGAATAGGAAAAAGAACTCCGTCTTCTCTACGAGTCATTCTATATGCTATACCTTTTCCAGGATCGTATGTTAATGCGCCTTCAGGCACACTTCTAAAGTCTGGTTCAAATTTTTTTGTTTTTTTATCATATTCAAAATTTAATTGAACATAATTTTCACCTCTATTTTTAACTTCAAAATTTGCTAAATCAGTTGCATTGTTTTTAATTACAGGAATATTAGATTCGCTATAAATTTTTGCTCTTTCTCTAAACTGTTCTTCAGGTGTTTGTGCAGCAAAGAAAGAATCTTTCTTTTTCATCTCTGCTATTGCTTCATCAGATTCTATTTGTCTTTCGAGTAATTTTTCTTTAAATGCTCTGTCTTCTGCAGTTGAAGCTGCTGCCGCTTGACTTGCTTGTAATCTATTAAACGGATCTCTTGCAGCTGTTGCAGCTGTTTGAAATATATTACCTTGTGGTGGTGTTGATAATAAATTTAAACCAAAGCTAGTTAAAAAACCTGGTAGTCCTTGTGCTTGAAACGTTGGCATTTGTGTGCCATTTGCATATTGTTTTCTTGGTTGATCTAGTCCTGATGTAATACCAGTGCCTGCTGATCCACCTATTCTAAACATTGGTCTTTTTAAAGTTCTATTCATAATTAAAAACTAAAAGTGCTTTTAGCTCCTGGTCTTGTTGCACCATAAATACCTGCAAGTGTAGTACCAACACCTAATGCAGTTTGTAATGGTGTAGGGTTAGGTGTTATTGTTGACTGGAATTGTGCAGGATATCCACCCATGATTCCAGTTACTTGTCCAGCAAATCTATCTAGTTGTTCTTGTGGTAAGAATGCTGCCTGTCTTGCTGCCTCTCTTTGTGCATCAAGAGTTGCTTGTTGTTGCGCCTGATTCAAAGCGCCCAATGAACCTAAACGTGAAATATCTGTGCCTGTTGCTTGTTGTTGTTGTGTACCTAATCCTGCTTGAAATGCACCTAGTCCTTGTTGTTGTGCTGCTAACGCTCCTCTATTAGCTATATCTTGTTGTCTGGCTGCTGCTGCCTGACCAAATCCTTGTTGCAAGAGACCGGCTTGTAATAATGCTCGTTCTCTCGCAGCCCCTGTGCCAAACTCTGCGAGTTGCACTCCCGCTCGACCACTGCCGAGCGCACCCAAAGCTGCTTGTTGATCTCGTATACCTTGTTCTTGTATAGCTCTGTTACGATCAAACTCTGCTAATGTAGCGTCAATAACTTGTGATTGATAAGGGGACATAAAGTCTTGTACGTCTTGTTGAAAAGCTGTTGCTCCTAAACCTACTCCACCTAATGCTGTGCCTGCAGCAGTTCCTGCTGCTTGAGCTTGTTGTAAAAATGGTGCAAATGATCCTACACCTTGGGTTGCTAAATTTTGTGCTTGTTGTTGTAGTGCATCTTGACCTGCAACTGTTGGTGCAAGTCCTGATAAACTTTGTTGTCTTGTTGTAAATTCTCTTGCTGCCTGTTGTCTAGCCTCAAAATCATCTTGTGTTTCTCCTGGCTGTTGTGTGATACCAGCTAAACCTGTTGCAACAACAGGAACACCTGATTGTGCCGTAACCTGTTTTGCTAGATCTTTTCCTAGATCTTCAATAAATTGTGCAGGTAAAGTTCTTGTAGTTTGTACAGCCATTATAATACTTCCTCTAATCTTTGTGATGTTTTAAACATTTTACGTGCGCCTTCTAAGCCTTGCGATTCCTCTGATACGTCACCTCCGGCTTCGAGGTTCTTCATCATGTTATACATAACTTCTGCGCCTTTGTCTACATTTCCATCACCTGCATTTCTAACCGCATCAGCTGTAAATACAAACTCATTCTTAGATAATCTTGCAGGCACGTCATCTGCTTTTTCCATACGTCCTATTGGCACAAAACCACCTTCAGCTCTTAAATCCATTTCTTTGCCACCCATATCTAACAATGGCATAGTCTTCTTGGCTACTGGTTCTTTCATAGAACCACCCTCAGCCGCAAATCTTCTTGCTCTAAAATCTTGTGCAGTTCCAGCATTTAGAATAGATCGTCTAGCCTCTTCTATATCTATACCCTCACCTCGCGCTAATTCTTGTGCTTCTTGTTCTTGTTCTTCCGTTAGTAATCCTGATAATATTGATGCTCCTGTAATTAATGTTCCTGGTCCTATTTTACTTAATAAACCAGGTCCTCTTGTAACTGCTTGTTTTGCAGCTTCATCATATAAAGGAGAGCCTTGTAAAAAATTAGTTGCTTTTAATTTACCTAAAGTTAATGCGTTTCCTATACCACCAAATCCAAACACACCTGGTGCATATCCACCAAAGCTAGCTCTACCAAATATACCACCGCCTAGGCCACCTGAAGCTCCCAACCCTGGTATACCAAAAGCAATTGCACCAAGTATTGCAGCTTTACCTATATCTGATTTTGCAATTTTCTTAACGGTCTTTGTAGCTTTCTTAACAAGTTTACCTAAACCATACATTTGTCTTGCTGATTCAAAATCAAACTCACCACCCACAACATCAGTATTCATGATACCACCTTCAGCTCTAAATCTTCTTGCTAATTGAAAAGGTTCTTCTACCTCTGGTTCTGGTTCCTCGGTTCTTGGTATTTGATTAGCTAATGACGCTAAATATTCTGCCTCGCTATTAAAACCTAATTGTGCCCAGTAGGGAACAGGTTCATCTCCACCTCTTGAAGTATCGCTTGGTGGCCCTTGATTTGGTAATCCTAACATTGATCTTGCTTTACCAGTTTGAAACGCTGTTTTTAAAAGAGTGGGAACAGCAAACATAGGATTAAATAATGAAAGACCAGCCAATAAAGGATTAGCTTTTCTTGCAGCATTTAAGTTTTTTGCAAAACTTGTAATAGTATCTTGTCTATCTTTTGTATCAACATCTACCTCTGGGTCAGGATCGCCAAAGTTACCAAGATCTGATCTATAATCAGCTCTTGCTTGTGCATCACGCATAGATTTTTCTCTTCCTCTATCTCTATTGTCACCATCTCCGCCACCACCAAAACCGCCACTGCTACTCCCTGTATTTCCAGATCCCATTCCAGATGCACCTGCACCTAAATCTTGACCGCCTCTATATCCTGGTCGTTTACCACTTGCTGGTTTGTTGACTAGTTGTTGATATTGTTGTGCGTTTGTTATGGCCATCGTTCTATCTTATTTTGTTTCTCCAAATAAATCAAGGCTAGGCATGATTACCCTGACATCTTTTCTTATGTCAGATTCTGGTATATTCTTAGCTTTCCACTCAGAATCATCCTTATATACCTCTCCTGTTTTTGCATTTGTTATTGTTGTTATAATCTCTTTTGGTTCTATTATTGGGATGTCTTTCATTATGTTGTTATCTCCTTCTTAATGTTTAAATAGCTAACTGCCACATCAAACGAATCAGTATTGCTTGATAGTACAGTTAGGGTATTACCACCTTCAACCACTAAAGGTTGAGTAAGTAATTCTGTTGTAACGTTTGCTGTTAATGCTGCTGATTTAATAGCTGTAATACTATTGTTTGTAACTGTAACTGTTGGTGTTCCAGCTGATGTGACTAATATAGATTTAATTACATATGTCTCACTAACTAATGGATTACCTGTACCAAAAGGATTTATTGCACTTCCTGATGTGCTGTTATCTGTACCTACAAATTTAAATTGATTAGCCATTAATTTATAAATAAGTTAAACGCTTCAATTTCATCTTTCAATTCTTCTTGAAACGTTGAGTTTAATTTTTCAACAATAGCATCAAGATCTCTTACTTGAGCTTCTGCTGTTTGTACATCATAGTCGCTTGATGGTCTAGTTATTACCTGTACGATTTTTGCCATTATCTACGTCCATCTGGTTGTACATCTAATCTAAAAGTTCCTAGTTTCCAACTTTGAGCAGAAGATGTGTTTTCTACTTTTAATGCAACAGCTCTTGCTCTTGCACGTGTATCTACTTTTTTAGTAGATGATGAAACAGTAAATGGTCCAAGAGCAGAACTAGTTTGACTATCGTTTGGAAAGTCTCTTAATAAAAATGTAATTTGTGTGTTACCAGTTTGTGATATGAAATCTGGTATAAATCTTCTTATCTTCATTATAAACTCACCGTCTCCTTTAAATGTTGCGACACCTGTTTGTGTTCCTTGAGCCGACCTTGCTTGTGTAATATCAAAATCTCCTGATGATATATTTGCAGTTATTGCAGTTGTAGCACCGCCTTGCACTTGATCTGTTCCTGTTTCGTGTTGATAGTATATTGTTCTACCTTCTGTATTGCCTACAACGTCAAAAGATGTATCTGTGGCTGCTTCATATGAAGTAGCATGTGGGCTACCAAATACAGCTGAATCTTCCCACATTGTTCTAGCTAGTGAACCCACAGTCCACACTGGTCTTTTTGGTGATGAATCAAAATAATTATAACAGACCATTCTATTTACAACTGATGATCCTGTTGTTGGATAAAACCACATAACCTCACCAAATAAATTATTTAATCCTGCTGATACCATTTGATTACCAGATTCTAAATTTATATTATCATATACAAAATCTTCTACTAAGCATGGTAATGATTCTAATTTACCAGCGTATCTAAAGAAACCATTCTCTGACATCCAATATGCAGCACCATCTACTTCTACACATGCATTCTGTCCAACAAGTCCACAGTTAGTTCCAACTTGTGCAAACGCAAAGGTAAAAGGTTGACCAACAAAACGTTGTGTAAATAAAGCTGTATCAGTCCAAACATAAATTGCATCTCTACCTCTAATGGCTCCTCTAATCTGTGATCCGTCGGCCAGTCTTTGTGTACCAGCTGTATTAGTTGCTGTTGGCACATATGTATTTATATCTTCTTGATCTGAGAATCTTACAAACATATCATCTTGTGTAGATGTATCTCCAATAGTTGTTTCTGTTCCAAAAAACACTAAGTGACGATCCGGTGTAGATACTAACATGTGTCTTGATGCAGTAGGCGCACCAGATATAATAGTTGCTCTCGTAGATTCTGCATTTGCTGCAGCAGAGTTCCATTCAAAAACAGCACTGTCATGAATTAAACAAATTGCTTTATCACCAAAATTATCTAATGACCACATACCAGGTTCTAATACTAAGTCACCTGACGCTGCCTCGCCCCATGCCACAAAGTTTGTTGTGCTTGTAACGGTTGCTCCACCACTATGTGCAGCTTTTGTTGTACCTCTAACTTCTCTAGTAACACCTGTAAGTTCATTACCTGATATACCTGTATAAGATATTTCTTCATTATCTATTTTTATGAAGTTTGTACCTGAACTTGGAAACTGAGATACATCACCTAATATAATACCTGTTGTTACAGCATCGTTAATACCATTTGTTAATGTTGTTGTAGGCTCACCTGCTACTTCACCACCCCATGATCCAAGTGACCAACCAAAACCTTTTGCTTGCACTGCTGGTCCTACTGGATAATAATGTTGTACTCTAATACCACCTGATGTTGTTGCACCAGATCCAGATTCATTACCCGGCATTGTAATAGTAATAGTTGTGCTCGATGGTACAGATGTTACCATAAATTTTTTATCATCAAAATCAGCTGAACCATAATTAGAATTAGTTATAGTGCTAAAATTATCTAATAAAATTATATCATTTTCATTTATATTATGAGACGTACTAAAAGTTATAGTAACAATGTTTGATCCGTTAGTTGTGCTAAACGCGTTTGTAAGAGTTGTTGTAGATTTAATTGGATGTATGTCATAAAACACACCACCTGAGTATGCATATAAAATTCTATTTGTGCCTATGATTGCGTATTTTCTAGCTTTACTATTTACAAAATGATGAAGTCCTCTACCTGCACCTGTAAGAGCATCATCTCCTAATTGTTTCCAACCACCTATTTTTTCTGGTGTGCCATACCTAAAACGAACATTATCACAATCAATCCATTGACCTTCTGCGGTTGTTGGTGTGACTTGTTTATTGATCCCAGGTTGAAACCCTATTTTTTGTAGCATATAACCTCATTTTATTACATGTTCCTAATTGGTGGAACACCTAACATTGGCCTTTTGTCGAACCTATTCTTTTCAGCAAAAGGACCATTTACATGGTTATAATGAAGAAAGACCTGTCCACAGACATCCCCTTCAAAAGGTTCTCTCCAATGCTCTAATTCACAACCACTATATACTAGCATATCGCCTACATCAAGCAAGACTTTCGTGCCTTTGGGTGCATTGGGTTTATGTATGTTCTTATACTCATCTATGACGCTGTCAGCCCCTGTACCGTCGATAAATATAGGCCAAGGATCTCCACCTAAGTTTAATGTAGTAGATATCTCGCAAGAGGGTCTATCTTTGTGTCTTTTTAATTCATCTCCTTTTTTATATATTCTAGCATATGAATACGTAGGCACTAAATTTAGTCCTGTTTCTTTAGCCATGACTGGTAACATCTTTACTAACAATGTTTCCATAGCAAAATCTGCATAATGAGAATAAGTATTTGGTATTTGTTTATCGGTCCATGTACCAAGCATACCATTATCATATGTAATATTATTTTGATACATCCAAGCCACTGCATCTCTTTTAAGTAAGAAATAGTTAAATATAAAGTTAGCTAATTCATAACTAACTGCACCTTTGATTACTTGATATTTATTGAAAGCCATGTTGTATAAAATTAAAACTTACTGATATTCTTATATCATTTGATTCATTAGGTTCAACATTGTGCCAAAGATAATATGGAAATATAATTATTCTACCTTCAACAGGTTGTAAATGTACTTCTCTCCATAAATGTTTCGGTGGTTTACCTTTTTTTCTTGTTGGCATATTTAATTGTGCTCCTGCTCGTGGTTCATTACAAACCAAGTCGCCAGAATTTTCTGTTGCTTTTACATAATACACACCACTAAATAAACTATTAGGGTGCATGTGTGGAGCATTATATCCACCTGGTGGATTTATGTTAGCCCACATATTACCTAATACAGGTTCTCTATCTAACCACTCTTCTTGCCATATGTCATTCATCATTACAAATAATTCATTTACCAAAGGTTGGAATACAGGCATCTTGTGCATTTCTGTTGTAGAGTGCCAACCGTTACGGTTTGTTTTTTTAACTCCAGGATCTCTTTTTGACCACATAACAATTTCGTTAGCAAATAATTGATTATCTAATTTTACATCTTTGCCATATATAGTTGTTGGAAAAAATTGTTCTTTAATCATCTAAATGGTTTACCTCCAAACCAAACAACAAGTGATTGTCTTACTCCTCTTTTCACAGGATTAACTCTATGATTTAAAAAAGACGCAAACATTATAGCATGACCTTGTTTAAGTTCTGCAAACTTACCTGGTGCCATTAGTTCTAAATCTCCACCTTCAAACTCTGATGGATCATTTAATAACAATGTCATAGATATTTTTCGAACTGGTGGTTCGTGTTGCATGTTTACATCGCAATCCATATGCCAGTCATAGAACCCTCCTTCTGGATACTCTGTAAACTGTGCGTTCTCTGTAACTTGTATGTCTCCAAACCCAAAATGATTTTCGTTTGTTTTTTGTATAAAGTTATTGAGATCACGATACATGTGTTCCATTTCTTTAAATGGTATCCAACTAATCGTTGTAACTCTTTTCTTTGTATCTGTTCCCCCACCTGGTTTACCCATACCCACTTGTGCTTGTTTTGGTGGTTGTCTTCTTCCTGCCTCTATAATCTGTCTACACTGATCAGGTGTAAACAATGGTGTAGTTGTTTGCACAATCCAACTTTTCCATTTAGGTTCTGTGATGTGTCTATTTTCGTACATTAACTTACTCCTCTATTTCTTATCGGGTTATAATCAACATCCATATTTGCAGCTAAAGTTCTTCTCCATCCTGGTCCATTAAATGGATACACACAGTGTCTCATATCATATGGAAATATAAAAAAATCTCTTTCTTTTACATCAGGTTGATAATCAACATTTGCAAACATACCATTAGTTGATCCTAATATTTGTAATCTACCGTTTTGTGGTGAATCTGCTGCTGAGTATTCAACACCATAAGATTCTGGTAATTTTAAAATCATAACACTAGATAATCCTGTAAATAACATCCCTTGATGCACGTGCACTGGATTGTATTCATTTTCAAACATAGTATTAACCCATACAGAATTTAAATGCATTTTATATTGTTTTACTTTGTTCCACTCTAAATAATGTTGAAATCTTGATTCAAACCATCCTAGTACATTATTAGGTAAATGATTATGTCTAGTCATTTTATCTGTATCTTCACCATCATAAAATAAACTATGTTCTTTTTCTATTTTACCAACTAACTGTTTATTAGCAGATTTTAGTTTAGGATATTTTGTTTCATAAATATGGTTAATTATATTATACACATCAAGAGGCACTTGATACCTTAATACTGATTGACCTAAAAATATAAAATTAAAATTACTCTGGCTTGGATCCAAGGTCATGTGCTAATTGTTCTTTCTTGTTATAAATCATTTCTCCTGATTTTTTAACTCTTTCTATAGTTTTTAACTGACCCAACACATTAAATATTTCTGGCTGTGAAGAACCCGATGATAATGTCTCTGCTTTGTTTTTCATAATGTGATGGTAAGATTCTAATTGGTGTCTGTTAACATCTTGAGTATCAAACGACCCATCGTCAAACTCTTTTTTAAGTTGTGACCATAGTTTAATTTCTCTCATACGATCTCTTGCGACTAACTGCATATTAGCTAAACCGTATCTAGCTTCATCAAGATCTATTTGATATTTTGTTAATTTGTATTCGTCTTTTTCTGTCTCAATCTTTTTCTCTAACCATTTAACTTTAGCCTCTGATCTTCTACAATCAAATGATAAACTCATTAAGTTTTCTAAAAATACATTTTGTTCTCTAACACACTGCCAATACTTTGCAGCTTTTGTTGGATATTTCATATCTTGTAGAACAGACATTCTCATTTCTGTCTCTGTTCTAAATACTTGTTTCTTGGTCCATGTGTCTCGGAGCTCGGCTGTCATAGCCTTAAACTCTTTTACATCTTCTGGATCTAATAAATTATTTAGGCTAGGTGCCTCTTTTTCAATTAACGCATGTATATTTCTTTTCTCTGTCATATGTTTCCTTTCGTAGACTAATATATACTTTATTAACTAGTTGTCAATGTTGAAGCTGTAACTGCTGTTGTTTCTGCTGTTAGTTCCTCAGCATTAGCAGTATAATTAGGGTTATTATTTACAGGTGGTCCAGCTGATTGACCTGTCATGACCAAACCTGATGTTTGTCCACCATCAGACCCATGTCCTCTTCTTCCTGAACCCATGCTTGCTGTTGTTGCAGTTGCAGTTCCATCATAATTTGAACAAGTTGTTATTCCTGCTGCAGGAGGATTTACATTTCCACCTGTTATTAGTGTTGCAGTCTGTGGACCTCTAGCTCCAGCTTCTATTTCAGTTACTCCAATTACAGCGCTTCCACCTGAAGTCCAAGATGAACCATCGTATTCTTCAATAGTTGTAACTCTAGAACCATAAGGAGCTGACTGTCCACTTATTAATGTTCCTGCAGTTTGTGTTCCAGAGCATCCTCCACCATGTCTATCTGCTGATGGACTTCCACCTGCTGCCCAATTTGTTCCATCATATTCTAAAGATCCTCCTGGAAAAGCATCAGAACCTGTTGGAGGTGATTGTGATACAATACCTGCAATAAGTCCTGCAGTTTGAACACCTGTTCCTGAACCTACTAAAACTATAGGAGCATTGGTTACACTTGTCCAAGAAGAACCATCGTATTCTTCTGTCGCGTTTAATTTTGGAGGTGTTTGTCCTCCTGTACACCACGCGGCAGTGGTTGTTCCACCACCACTTCTGTTTCTTGCTGCAGTGTTTAAATTTGGTGCAACCGTAAAACTTGTTCCATCATATGTATCTGATTTATTACTTGTGTAAGGTCCTGATGGTGGTGGACCTGTTCTACCACCCCAAACCATTGCTGCAGTTTGTGAACCCTCAGATGTGCTTCCAACATTTGTTCTTACTGTAGAAATGCTTCCTCCAGCTGCCCATGCTGCTGCAGTGACTGTATTAACTGAAAAATTTAATTCCTCTGTATCACTAGTAATTGAAGGGTTTTCTCCACCAAAAACTACGGCTGTATTTTGAATACCTCCAGCTCCTCCAGAACTTCTTGCAGCTGCTAGTGTTGCAGGTTGAGTAGTCCAACTTGTACCATCATAATATTCTGTTGCATTTGATTTTCCTGGTGTTGCTGTTCCACCACATATCCAAGAATTAGATTCTGTAGTTCCTCCAGATTGAGTGTAACCAGTTCTTGCTGTGTTAATATCATTTCCCTCTGAAAAAGAAGTACCATTATATTCTTCTGAATTTGCTAATCTATTTGATCCATCAAAACCACCTGAAATAATACCTGCAGTTTGAACTCCACCACCTGAATGTGCTCTTCTAGCAGTATTTACTGCGTTGGTAGCTGTCCAAGAAGTTCCATTATATTCTTCAGCTGTAGAAGTATTTGCTGCTGGATTTGGTGGTCTTCCATATCCACTTGCTTGCACTGCAGCTGTTTGTGTTCCAAATACTGCATGAATACCTAGTGGTCCTTGAGCTAAACTACCTCCTGATGTCCAACTTGATCCATTATATTCGTTTGTAACATCTGTGTATGCAGGACCTGGTGTTTTATTTCCTCCACAAACTAATCCTGCTGTTTCTGTTCCACATCCAACATTATGGTATATTGATAAAGGATAGTTTGTTGATGAAGTCCATCCTGTTCCATTATATTCTTCAGTTTTATTTGAAAAAGGGGGCTCATCCCCTCCAACTGCCACTGCAGCTGTTTGAGTTCCAAAACCTGCTAAACTTTTTCTAGCAGTAGCTAAAGGAGAGCTACTAGACCATGCTTGAAAAGAAACAACAGATTTTAAAACACCTGTAGATTTGTCGTACCAAACCTGTCCCTCATAACTAGATTCTAGTGTGGGGTCAGAGTCAAAATCTTTTACTCTCTTACCATATATTTCTTCGTAAGTTGCCATTTAAAATATTCTTATGGCAATATTACATCAACTGGTCTTGTATTCATCGGATTAGCTGGTGCTTTTTCTTCATCAGGCAAAGCATCCCACGCAGCTTGATTCGCTTGTATTTCAGCGTCAATCAAAGCTTGTGCTTCTGCTTTTGTCTGTTCACGAGCTCCTTTTTCAGCTAACCACATAGCGCCATCAACGGTGTTACCAACCATCCAGACGTTTGCAGGATAACCTCTAAGGAAGAATTTTCTTCTGTCTTCTGCAGTAAAAAATCCTTTGCCAGTGTTTTCAGCTACTCCATATATAAAGTGTGCCATAGTTTAGTCCTCCTTTTTAAGTTTGTTTATCATAGATTAACTCTGAGTTAAAGTCTTAACATTAACTGATGTTGTTTCACCAGTAAATTCTTCTGTTACTGTTTGATACGCTGCGGGTGTTTCACCACCAAAAGCTAAACAAGCTGTTCCTGGTGAGGCACTTCCAACTGCAGTTCTTGCAGTTGCTAGACTTGGCCTTGTAGACCATGAGGTTCCATCATATCCTTCAGTTGCTCCTGAAAATGATTCACCTGGATCAATTATACCTGCAAAAACTAATGCGGCTGTGGTAGTTCCTGCGCCACCTGGTCTATTTCTTCTTGCGTTCGCTAAACTTGGAGCAGATGTCCAAGAAGAGCCATTGTAAGATTCAACAATAGACTGTGTTCCAGGAGCAGGGTATGCCTGTCCAGCAGCTGCTAAACTTGCTGTTTGAGTTCCAAAACCTGCTAATCCTAATCTTGATTGAGATAATGCACCACCAGCTGTCCAATTAGTTCCGTCCCATTCCTCAGTAGCATCTAAAGATGCAAAAGGAGAAGAATCTAATTGTCCACCAAAAACTAACGCTGCAGGTTGAGTTCCCGATCCTGCAGTTCCTTTTCTTGCAGTATTCATACTATTAACACTAGTCCAACTTGATCCATTCCAAGATTCTGTAGTGTTTGGACTACCAAAAGCAAGAGCTGCTGTTGATATTCCTGCCCCACTTAATTGAGTTCTAGCAGTATTAAGTGAAGGAGTTGCTGTCCAGTTTGATCCATCGTATTCATAAGATGAAGAGACAGTTCCGCTGGCTGTTCCTCCAAAACCAAGGGCTGCTGTTTGTGTTCCTGCATCTCCTAAAAAACTTGTTCCTGTTGGCAGAGCACCACCACTAGCCCATGCTGCACCTGTAATGACGTTTGCTGATTTGTTATATTCTTCTGTTAAATTTCTAATTGAAGATGGACCATACCCTCCAGCTACCATCCAAGTTGAAGATGTACCAGAGGTTGCTGGAGACACATCATATCTTGCAGTTGCTAATGTTGCTGGCGAAGTAGTCCATGAGGTTCCGTCCCATTCTTCGGTAGCATCTTTATCAGGAGATCTTCCAGCTACAATTATTGCAGATGTTTGAGTTCCTGCTGCTCCTACTCCTTGTCTTGCTGTATTTATATTTGGACCTTCTGTCCAAGAAGTGCCATCATATTGTTCTGCTTTAGCAGAATTAGATCCTGTAGTTCCACCTGCTAATATAGTAGCAGTTTGAGTTCCTGCCGATCCACCAGTAGATCTTGCAGTGTTTAAATTATTTCCTTCTGACCAAGATGAACCATTATACTCCTCTGAGTCAGCTGAATAAGGAGGCTCAACATAACCACCAGCAACTAAAGCGGCAGTTGTTGTGCCTGATCCCATATTGTTCACGCTTCGTCTTGCTGTGTTAAGAGCAGGAATTGCAGTCCAACTTGATCCATCATAAATATATGCTTCAGCTGTGTTGGCTGTTTCATACCCACCAGCTGAAAATGCAGCTGTTTGAGTTCCTGCCGCTGCTAGAGATCTTGTAGCAGTTGGTAACGCTCCACCTGTAGCCCAACCTGATCCATTATATTCTTCGACTGCAGTTGTTCTAACATCACCTGGTCCAATATTACCACCTATACATAATCCAGCAGTTTGAATTCCAGCTCCTCCCGCACCATATCGAGCGGTAGCTAAAGGTGAACTACTTGACCATGCTGCAAGAGCAACAACACTTTTAAAAGTATCACTAGTTGTGTTGTACCAAACTTGACCTTCAGCAACTGATTCTGTTGGATCAGTTGTTACTGCCTGAATTGATCGTCCATGTATTCTTCTATATGTTGTCATAATTAACTCGTTGTAAAATCTGCTATATTAGCTGTTTCTGTTTCTCCTGTAAATTCTTCTGTTGCATTAGATGTAGCAGTACCTGTATATCCTCCAGCAGCCAATCCAGCTCCTTGTGTAGATGTAGTTGCATTTGCAGAACTTAATGAGTTTCTAGCTGTACTCATACTTGGTCTTGTTGACCAGTTTGTTCCATCATACCCACTTGTTACAGCTGTTCTAGTTCCAGGTCCTAATACTCCACCAAAAAATAATCCAGATGTTAAAATACCTGCCGTTCCTCCCCAAGCCGTTGCTTGAGGTATTGCATTTACACTTGTCCAATTAGTTCCATCATATTCTTCTACAGCTGTTGAGTAACTTGGAGTAGAACCTCCTACTGTAACAGAGGCAGTTTGTGTTCCAAAATTTCTATTTCCTCTTCTACTTGTATTTAAATTATTACCGTTAGTCCAAGAAGTGCCATCATATTCTTCTGTAGAATTTTTTGGTGTGCTAGGCGGGCTAGTGGCTCCTCCACATATAAGACCTGATGTCAAAATTCCAGAACCACCATGAGATTCTCGACCAGTATTCATTGTACCTCCAGAAGTCCAAGAGGAACCATCGTATTCATAAGATGTTGATTGTGTGGCTCCTGGACTAGGACTTGCAACACCTCCAGAAGCTACATTTGCAGTCTGTGTTCCAAAAGAACCCATTTGTGTTCTAGCTGCTGGTAAAGCTCCTCCAGATGACCAAGAAGAACCATCATACTCATTTGTTGCTGTATTAGTTGTTATAGGAGGTGAAGCAGCACTATCTCCTCCTGTTGATATAGAGGCTGTTTGAATTCCCCCACCCGTGTTATTATATACAGCTGCTGGTAAATTTCCACCAGCTGCCCATGCTGCAGCGGTTATTGTGTTTATTGATTTATTAAATTCTTCTGTTTTAGCAGAAAGACTAGGTTCATATCCGCCATAAAATACACCTGCACTTGTTGTTCCAGTTCCTCTTATACCATATCTTGCAGTGGCTAAAGTTGCAGGAGATGTAGTCCAAGAAGTACCATCCCATTGTTCTGCAGCCGAATTTGCAGTTGTTGGTGGTTGAGTAGCTCCGCCTGCAACAAATGCAGAACTTGAACTAATTCCAGATGATCCAGAATTATTTCTTCCAGTATTTAAATTTGATGTTTCACTCCAAGATGTTCCATCATAAACTTCCGTGTCTGTTGGATTATCAGTAGGTCCAGTTCTGCCTCCAAAAATAATTCCAGCTGTTTGAGGACCTGTGCCTCCCATATTTTGTCTAGCTGTATTTATACTATTACCTACAGTCCAAGAAGAACCATCGTATTCTGCTGATACATTTGTAACAGCAGGAGCTGGAGTTCTACCTCCACAAGCCAATCCAGCTGTTTGGGTTCCCATACCAGCTACACTATGAAATGTTCCTGGATAAGCCCCACCAGATGTCCAAGAAGAACCATCATATTCTTCTGTGTTATTTTTATTTGGAAACTGACCTGCTGCAACATATGCTGCAGTTTGAGTTCCTCCACCTGCAGCACTCATTCTTGCAGTTGACATGGTTCCACCTGAAGACCAACCTGATCCATTATATTCCTCTGTAATACCCGTTACTGAAGGTGCAGCGTCTTGACCACCTGCAGCTAAAGCAGCTGTTTGTGTTCCTGCTTGTGCGGAACCAGTTTCTCCTCTAACAGTGCTTAGTGAAGAACTACTAGAAAATGCTTCAATAATACCTAAACCTCTAAGCTTACCATCAGTGGAGTTATACCACATCTGACCTGTTTTTGGTTCACCAGGGTTAGAAGTTACTTTAGTAATCTTCTGCCCTATTAGATCTTTATAAGCAGCCATGTATCTCCTTAATTATTCTTTAAGAGCCAACCTTGTGTGCTATCTACATAAACTAAAGTATTCGCTGCTCTTTCTGTTGATACTGTTAAAGGATCTGTTGATCCTGCAATTTTTTCTGAACCGTTTTGATCGATTGTTAATGCGTTAGTATCAAATGTTCCTGCATAATCTATAAAGGAAACTTCATCTCCAATATTACCTGCAGGTAAATCCATTTCTATTGCACCAGCTGTTGTATTAATAAAATAACCTTCACCAGCTACTGCTGTAAATGTAGAAGTTTTTACTGCTTGCCATGATGTACCACCTGATACTTCAGCAAAAGATAATTGACCAACACCCGTTGCACCTGAACCAGTAACACTAGCTACTTTTAAAAATCTATCTGCTGTTACATTTCCCGTTGGAAATTTTAGTGTGTAGCTCTGTCCAGAGCTATGTGGAGGTGATTGAAGTTTAATACCGTGTGAATTAGATTCACAATTAAGAACAATGGTACCTGGGTTTGTTGCACCCATAACTTCTATTTCACCAGTTCCTTTTGGTCTTAATTTTAAATTAATATTTGAATCATCTCCAACTGCACCTATTTGAGGTCCTGAACCTGTTGCAGCATTTGTTACATCAATATGGTTTACTGCAGAGCCAGTTGTTTCAAAAATTAATTGTTCATTTCCATTTTCATCTCTAAGACCATGAGCATCATCAAAGTCTATCATAAAAGAATTAGTATCTAAGTTACCACCTAATTGTGGTGAAGTATCGTCAACAACATCAGCTCCTAAAGTAACCTCTGTAATATTTGGATTAGTTCCGTCATCTGCTCTTGCATAAGCAATAACTGTTTTTCCGTTTGCTATAGTAACACTAGTTCCTGTGCCAGTGTCATATTTAAATACTACGTTTTGAGAACCAGATGTTGCATTTTTTAAAATATAAAAATTTTGAACATCTAAAGGTATTGTAACATTTCTTGATCCTGTAAGAGACCCTGTAAATTCTATAACTCTGTGTGCAAGAGTTGCACCAGTTGATCCATCACTAACAGAAAGGTCTGTATCTGCACCATCAGTTACAGCTTGTTGTGTAAAACCACCAGCTATCTGCTCAATGATTTGTAAATTAGTATTAGTTTTTGTTCCCCATGTACCGGCATTTTCACCAGTTGCTTGAAGTTCAACACCAAGAGGCGTATATGTTGAGGCCATAAATTTTTATCTCCTATGCAGCGTCACTATAACTTGTATTTGATCCAGTTGCAACATCCGAATATGTGTCGTTCGAACCCGTTGAAACATTACTATAAGACGTATTTGAGCCAGTGTCAACATCGCCGTAAGCAAATATATCTACAGCTCCAATATTAAATGAAGCGGATACTCCAGTCAATCCTACTGTGATTTGAGGTATTGTTACTGTGCCAATATTAAATGAAGCAGATACTCCAGTTAATCCTAATGTCATATCATTAGGATCTAAAACACCAACACTACCTGTCATTGTTAGTGCAGTAGGTTGAATTAATGCATCACCCTCTTGAGCTACAAAACCTTGACTTAATGTTAAATTAAGTCCAGATACTAAAACTGTATCATTTGGTATAACTACTGAACCTAAAGTAAATGTTGCTTCAACACCTGTTAAATCAGCTTCTTGTGAAGAACTTCCAACTGCAGTCCCTTGAGTTAAGGTCATTTCTTGACCAGAAACTATTACTGTTTCATTTGGAGCAAAAGCTGTGCCTTGAGATAAAGTAAGATCAAGACCTGTTAAACCAACAGTCATGTCAGCTACAACAGGAACTCCTAAAGCGCCTGTTATAGTAAAACTAGGTAAACCAAAAGTTACATCGTTTATTGTTAACGAACCAACTGAGAATGTTGCTGATAATGAAGTATCTATACTTACAGGTACAAAACCTTCACCTTGAGATAATGTTAATTCAAGACTTTGTGGTGTAATTATTACATCAGGAATATCTACAGAACCAACACTAAAAGAAGCAGATACACCTGTTAAAGAAATAGTTTGATCTGAAAGATCTCCCCAGCCACCCTCACCACTCCAAGCTTGAGCACCCCATCCTGTTTTTAAAGTTGTAGATTGATTCCAATTAGCCTGTCCCCAGGTGAATCGTCCCCATCCTGAAGTTGTCGACATGGTCGACCTCCTACGCTAATCTGATTATTGCTGCTGTCGCGTCGTTTGCAGGAAACTCAATTTTAAAAGTTCCATTACTTGCTGTTTTATCTCCACCAAATGCAATCGCACAAACAGCATCAGTTGTTCCTGAACTTGTTCCTGTTGTAGTATTATATATTAATGCAGCATTTGCTGTGAAAGAAGCTGATGTGTAAGTTACATCACCAAAGTCTGTAAAAGCAGTTGTGCCAGTCAAACCAACTCCTGTTCTTGTTAGAGTTGCTCCGCCTGCTGTGTACGCAGTTCCTGATGTATTTGTAATTTCTTCTGATGTTGAATAATCTGTCGTAGAAGCACCTAAAGTTGCATCACTATCATACAATGCAATTTTAAAAGTGTCACCACCTGATGATGCAAAATTGTGTTTACCTTGTAAAAGTTCTTGTTTAAAACTCGAACATATTGCCGATGTATTTGCCATAATTTATTCTCCTACGGGTTTGCTGAATTTACCGGTATACGAACAGCGCCATCAGTATAGTCATCTCTTCGTCTTCTACCAACTTGTTCGTTAGCAAACTTCTGTACCTCTTGTTTATATTTATTTTCATATAAAGTCAACATATCTATCGGACCTTTTAAAAAGCCATATGCTTCTGATAAACAACAATATAAAAGCCCATTTGGAAAGTTAAGACTAATATAATTAGTATCATTATTTTCTAAAAGATCAGGCATTTTATTAAAATGAACTCTAAATCTGTATGTTGTATTTGGCGTAGGAGCTACAAATATTCTTCCTGATGTAGTATCAGATTCTCCTGTAGCACCACCAAACATAGCATAATATTTAGGTTGACCTTGAGCTGCTGATGTCCCTGTAATATCTTGATACTCTTGAAGATATGTAACATCTTTTTTTTCCAACCATCTGTTAGCTCCTGTAATTTCAGATCCCGCAGTATCATAAACTTGTATACCTCTAATAAACAAACATCCTGCTGGAGCATTTATAGATTCTTGTCCAGCAACAAAATTACCTAGTTGTTGTTTTCTATCTGCATCAATCGGCACATCTCTAAAAATTCTATACTGTGCATTTAATATTATATTTTCTAAAACAGCATCTGTTAAAACATTAGAGTCTGTTTCAGTATAACTTCTTATTTGTGTTTTTAATCCTGATGCACTTAATCCAGCCATTATCCTGAAACCTTTCTACACTCTTCACAATTGTTTCTAAATCTTCTGTGACCTTTACAAGGTTGCGGATCATATAACATTATATGAGGTTCTTGTTTTTCAGGTGTAAATTTATTTTTTATCCAATTCCAAATTTTATTTATCATGAGCTTACTGTTACCGGTCCTGCTGATGCAGATCCGCCTCCTCCTGATTCACTTATACTAGATGTTGTGCTAGTTGCAAAGGTATAATTATTATCATCTACCTTAGTTATTGTGTATCCACTTGAATTATTTATTGTGGCTGCTGCAACTCCACCAACATTTAATACATCTCTAAATCTAACGGTATCTGAAGTTGACCTACCATGATCGGGTTCATTTACAGATATTGTAGTTGATCCAGAAGTTGTTGTAAAAGCATTTAAAGGTAAAATATTAGGGACAGCAGTTTCTGTTCTATCCGGTCTAACATTACGCAAAGATATCGAATCACCATTCATAGGTTTTGGTTCTAATTGTGGTTGTTTTGGTTCAAACTCAGACACATGAACAAATGATCCATTCCACTCTCTAACCATTTCTTTATATGGAAACTCCATACCAGATCTATCTGATATTGCTCGTGCGTATTTTCCTGTTGCGTATTTTGCCATTATTTTTTACTTTTTTTCTTTTTCTTTTGTTTTTTCTTTTTAGCACCACCAGGTCCTAGAGGTTTGTCTACTCTACCACCTTTAGCCATATCTTTTTCTCCAAGTCTTTTTCTAGCTTCTTCAATCGCCTCTTGTTGACTAAAACCTGCTTCTCTGAGTTCTGCTACAAGTTCCATAAATTTTTTTTCGTCCATAATTATGTTCCTGGATAATAAGCTTTAGGCGTAATGTGTGTACTTGAAGCTGATCCATCCTCCGCTAATGCTCTTGCAAACTCATCTTCATAAGCTAGTTTTGTAGCTTGAATAAGTTGTGGTTGATATTTTTGTGATAAATAATATGCAAGTCCTGATACCATGCAAGGCACAAATCTAAATGGTACATCAGTTGCATTTGTATAATCTCCTACATCTTGTATTCTTTTTATAAAAAAGAAGTGCATATCTTTAGATGCATTTGTTGAATCTGGTGTTGGATAAATATGTATTGTAACTTTATCTATAAATCTCTCTACCCAATATTGATTAGGCGTGCCTTTAGATAATTTATTAGAGAATCCTGCATAAGTAGATCTGTCTACCTTAGTCATTGGACTATCTGATTGAGTTGTTTGTGTTCTATTACTTCTTAACTGTGCTTCAAGAACATCGGATATTCCAAATACGCTTGCTGGATCTGTAGTTGTTGCTGACGTTCCATCATCACTAGATCTAAAAAAATTATAGTCTGCTTGACCTTCTATAAGATCTAGATTAGTTGAACCTACTTCCCAATAATGGATACCTCTATTACCCCATTCTTGAAATAAGATATTAAGAGATCTTCTAGCAGATTTAAGTTGATAACCTGCTACAGAATTTAATCCAATACGTTCAAAAGCGTCTTCTATTATTTCTTCAATAGAAAAAGTTTTATCGAACGTTGCTGTTCCCGAAGTAGTATTAGCCATTTACTATCCTCTCGTAATTGTCATGGTAACACTTCCGTCTGTGCCAGTAGTTTGTGTTAATGTTGCACAAACTCCAGTTTTAAACAAAATACCAGAACCAGGTATATAAACTTCTAATCCTTCTGTTTCGAATTTATAAGTAGCTTTTAAATTACCACTTGCCGCGGCAGTTGCATCATCTGTATCATGTAAAAGTAAAACAGAACCAGCTTCTCCTCTTCCTTGAATAGAAGTAACTCTAGTTCTTGAACTTCTTATAATTGAAGCAGCTCCGGTTGTTTTGTTCAACGTATGTTGATCTGAGTCCATATTATTCTCCTTAAAATTAAGATGTGGGGCCGAAGCCCCACATTAATTACTTATTACGCTGCAAATGCGAACGCACCTTTAACTGCTAAAGGATCTTTAGCTGAGTCAAGGCCGATATGCCATAAACCTTTTTCTGTGCAAGAAAAGTATAAGATACTTCCTATTGTAAAAAAGTTTGTAGTTGCATTAGCTGCAGTGAAAACTAACTGACCTTCGCCTGCTGTTGATGTATCGTAAGATACATTATCAGCTGCTCTAGTTTCGATTAAACTACCTGTAACCCATGCATCTGTTCCATCTGCATTGATAGTTAATGTGTTAGTGCCTCCAGTTGTGTCTACTCTTTGAACGTAAGCTACTCTTGTTCCTACTGTAGCTGCTGGTAAATTCATAGAGCAAGCTGCTGCTCCTGTGAAGTTTACCGTGCTAACTTGATCAGCTGGTAAAGCAACTCCTGAACCTGCAGAAACTGCAGCGTGAGTCATACCAACGAAATCAAATTTAACGTTTAGGTAGTTAGTTGTAAAAGCACCTGTAGTGGTGTTTTTAGTTACATGTTGGAATCCCGCTTCCGATCGGACCGGTCCCGAAAATGTAGTGTTTGCCATAATTATCCTCCTAGTTTCCGAACGTAATCTCTAGGCCGTCGACTATACTCGTTTACGTTCTGATTAATTGTATAGTGTAGAAACTATATACTACATTTTAATAGAGTGCAAGAGAGCCTGTAATGTGAATTGAATTTATTCAACGATGTAGCTTTTTTATTAAGTAGCTACTGAAACTTGTGGAGCTGCACCTTCAATAGTGTTTTGTTTGTGGGCTATAACTGCTTCTTCCAGTTTTATTTTAGTGATGATCTCTCTGACTTTGTCATCGATTCTGACCATCTCAAGAGTATATCTACCTTCAGACAGATGCTCCTGTTCCCACTTCAACTCCAAGGACCTTTTTTGTTTGTATAGGTCTTGTATCATAGATAACTTCCTCATAAGTTATTCTGTTAGTCTTGTCATCATAACTAATTCCAAGATCTTCCCATTTTATACTCTTTTCTCCAAGTTTGTCAAGGATTGCATTTTC
>Ga0209348_1000276_pt1 | contig 28774 bp, 39 predicted proteins | sample ETNvirenome_2_30_FD_184065 | JGI IMG/M metagenome (GOLD analysis project Ga0209348, IMG submission 184065) | Marine viral communities from the Pacific Ocean - ETNP_2_30 (SPAdes) (version 2) | ecosystem: Environmental > Aquatic > Marine > Oceanic | place: Pacific Ocean | collected 2013-06-22
AAAGTGTTTCGTGACCATCCACGACATGACTACACATCCCATGCAGCCGATGCGTTTCGATATCTAGCAACTGGGCTAGAGCAAAGAACACGAATGGTACGACCACCACAAACCGTTGCTGTCAATGAATATAATCCTTTTGCCATGTAAGGAGAAAGTAAATGAGTTTTCTAAGTCCACCTCGTACGCCACCACCACCGCCCCCACCTCCCCCACCACCAGAGCCAGATATGGAATTAGGCGCAGCCCTTGCTGAAGAAGGGGTTAGAAGACAACGAGCAGGGCGTGTTGGCAGAGGCTCTACCATTGTGGCAGGATTACTGAATCAGGATACTGGTACACGTAATACGATGATAAAATGATTGATGAAGAATTAAAAGCATTACTCAAGCGGTTTGATTATGTAGAAGACCAGCGTGATACATGGAACACGCACTACCAAGAACTCGCTGACTTTATGCTTCCCAGAAAAGCAGAGATTGTTAAAAAGCGTTCCAAAGGCGAAAAGCGTATGGAACAAATATTTGATGGCACAGCGTTGCAAGCGGTTGATTTACTCGCTTCTTCTTTGCATGGTATGCTGACGAGCGGTGCATCGCCTTGGTTTCATCTGGATGTAAAAGAAACCGATATAAATCGTGATGATGATGTAAGAGAATGGTTGCAAGATACATCTATGCGAATGATGCGATTATTTAATCAATCAAACTTTGAAACGGAAGTACATGAATTGTATGTTGATTTAGTTGTGTTTGGCACAGGCTGTATGTTTATCGAAATGGGGGAAGACAATCAGCTTCGTTGTTCCACACGACATATCTCTGAGTTTTATATACAAGAAGATTTACATGGCATGGTGGATACCGTGTATCGAAAGTATGAATCCTCTGCTAAAGCAGCAGTGCAAAGATTTGGTGAAGAGAATGTCGGAGAGCATATTGCCAAAGTATTTAAAAAGAATCCAGAAGAACCCGTTGAGATATTGCATATTGTTACCCCTCGTATGACACGAGATATCACTAAACGAGATAATGTAAATATGCCATTTGCTTCGGTCTATGTGTGCAATAAAACACAGATGATATTATCCGAAGGTGGCTTTGAAGAAATGCCGTTTATCGTACCCAGATTCCTCAAAAGCACAGGTGAAATCATGGGGCGTTCTCCTGCGATGACGGCATTACCTGATGTAAAAATGCTTAATCTTATGAGCAAAACAATCATTCAGGCAGCACAAAAACAAATCGACCCCCCTTTGCTTGTTCCTGATGATGGGTTTATGTTGCCTGTTAGAACACAGCCTGGCGGTTTGAACTTCTACCGCTCTGGCACACGAGATACAATTACGCCATTGAATACAGGTAGCAATACCAATGTGGGTTTGAGTATGGAAGAACAACGAAGACAGGCCATTCGCTCTGCCTTTTATGTAGACCAGATATTGGTTGGTGGTTCTCCCAACATGACAGCAACTGAAGTCATACAAAGACAAGAAGAGCGGATGCGAGTCATTGGCCCTGTTCTTGGAAGATTAATGAATGAAATGCTACGTCCATTGATAGACCGTGTGTTTGCTTTGATGTTACGAGCCGATATGTTGCAACCAGCACCAGCATTAATACAGGGAAGAGATGTAGATATTGAATATGTATCCCCATTAGCTATGGCACAAAAATCCAGCAGCTTGAACAATACCATGAAGGCATTGGAGATATTGATGCCATTGGCACAGGCACTTCCTGTGGGTGACCACATTGACCCAGATGGATTGGTGCGACACATTACCGATAGTCTGGGTGTACCGAAGATGACATTGAAATCTCAACGTGAAGTAGATGCGATGAGACAACAACGTCAGGAGATGCAACAAGCAATGCAGGAGCGTGAGGCATTATCACAAGATGTAGCTGATACCGCTCAAGCAGCACAAGCAGTTAGAATGGTGAGCAAATAATGACAGAAACACAGCAAACTGAGAATGAAGCCTATACACAAGAGCGAAGACAGCAAGAGATTGAACAGCTAAGAGATATGTACACTCAGACATTTACATCCGAAAGTGGTACAAAAGTCTTTAATGATTTAGCTAATCGATGTCATGCAATGACAACAACCTATGTATCAGGAGATGCCAACGCATCTGCTTTTGAAGAAGGAAAACGTGCTGTTTTCTTACATATTAAAAACATGATAAATAAGGAGTAAAAATGGAAGAACAAGCAGTCGAACAGGTAGACCAGCCATCTACACCCACACTGGAAACACCAGCAGAGGTAGCACAAGGCGGTTCTGGTAACGATTTCTTAAACCAATTACCAGAAGAACTACGCTCACATCCAAGCCTATCACCCATCAAAGATGTGGGTAATCTTGCTAAATCCTATGTAAATGCACAACAACTCATCGGTGCAGATAAACTAGCAGCACCCAAAAACCCATCTGAAGAACAACTTACGAAAATTCATCAGTATCTAGGTGTACCAGAAACAGCCGATAAGTATGATGTTGTCGTAGATGGAAACGTAGTAACAGAAGAAATTGCTAGTAATTTTAAGGGCATAGCACATAAACTTAACCTAACACCTAATCAGGTAAATGGTGTGATGGAGTATTACAAATCAACGGTAAATACATCACAAGAAGAGATTAGCCGACAACAGGAAAGTCTCAAAGAAGAAACCATTACCAATCTGAAAAAAGAGTGGGGCCAAGCGTATGATGATAAACTGGCTAATGTAAAAGGATTGCTTGGTAAGTTTGGCGATTCCGATATTTATGAGTTGCAACTGGCAAGCGGTTTGAAGTTTGGCGATGACCCACGAGTTATAAAATACTTCTCGCAAATGGCAGATTTTGTAAATCAATCTACAAGTGAGGATACGATTGCGGATGCAACACAAACACGCAAACTCACACCCAACGAAGCGCAAGCAGAAATCGATGCGATTATGAACTCACCAGAATATACCGATAAAAAGAATTATGTCGCACGACAAAGAGCCATATCTCGTGTGAGTGAATTGATGGAAATGGTACATGGATAAAGAGTCCTTCATTCTTGCTCGAAATGAATTAATATGTAATCTCTTGCAAACCTGTGCAAATAGAGATATTTTAGATACGAACCAACTTAAAGACAAAGCAGACGTGCTTTGGGGTTGGGTTGTTAAGGGTAGCGATACACATCGTCCTGGAGACAATCGGATAGACGATAGTTCTATGGCAACTAAAAAGCCTAGAGGTGTCCGTAAGGGTAGCACATCGACAACAGTATAAACGCAATTTGTGAAAGAAGGAGTATAGTATGTCTTCACAAGTCACAACCGCGTTCGTACAACAGTATTCTGCCAATGTGCAAATGCTGTCACAACAGATGGGCAGCCGTCTGCGTGATGCAGTTCGCATTGAGAATGTTGTCGGTAAGAACGCATTTATAGACCAAATTGGTAAGGCAACAGCGCAACTGCGTACATCTCGCCATGCTGATACACCACAAATAGATACACCTCATGCAAGACGTAGATTAAGTTTAGCATCGTATGAGTATGCTGATTTAATCGATGACCAAGATAAGGTGCGTATGTTAATCGACCCAACATCTTTCTATGCACAAGCCGCAGCAGCAGCTATGGGACGTGCAATGGATGATGTGATTATCGATGCAGCACTTGGTACAGCGTCTACAGGTGAAACAGGTTCTGGTTCAGCAACACTTGACGCAACAAACAATATGGTAGGTTCAGCATCATCTAACGATGGTTTGACCATAGCTAAATTGCTTGAAGCAAAACGTAAGCTGGACTTAAACGATGTTGACCCTTCAATACCACGGTATATTGCAGTAGGTCCAAAGCAGATTGAAGATTTGTTGGGTACAACTCAAGTCACCAGTTCAGACTTCAATACAGTAAAGGCATTAGCTCAAGGGGATGTAAATTCATTCTTAGGCTTTGAATTTATTATGACGAATCGTTTGGATATTGATTCAAACGATATTCGTTCTTGCTTTGCATGGGCTGAAGATGGACTTACCCTCGGTATTGGTAAGGATGTATCTGCACGTATTGATGAGCGTAACGATAAAGGTTATGCGACTCAAGTTTACTATTGTATGGATATTGGAGCAGTTAGGATGGAAGAATCCAAAGTTGTTAAAATATTCTGTGATGAAACACCAGACTAAGATAGGGGATAAAAATGACTACTAAAAACTCAGACTTAGTTGCCAATTATCTTGCTCTTCCTTCGGTTGCTAATCCAGCAAGCGAGTTGGGGGGAAGGATACGAATTGCATCTGGAAATGTTGCTTTAGCAGATGGGGATAGCACAGATGATGATATTGTTTATCTAGCTCCAATCCCATCTCATGCAAATCTTATATCCGTTCGGATTGGAACAGATGCATTAGGTGGTTCTTGTACTTATAACGTAGGCTTATATAAGTTAGACAACACGGTTGTAGATGAAGATTGTTTAGCAACATCTGTTGCAGATGGCGCAGCAATCGCAGAACTTCGCTATGAAGTTTTGGATTTAAATACAACAGGTCAAAAACTATTTGAGCTTGGCGGTTTAACTACAGACCCAGGTGAGCCACTTTACGTAGCAGCAACTTTCAATGCTACTGGTGGAACAGCCGGAGACATGGCATTTATTATTGAATATGCCGTAGACTAAAACATTGGGGGCAGAGCAATCTGCCCCTTACACTTAAAGAGGTAGAATTATGTCTTCTGTTGTTGATATTTGTAATGAAGCTATGGATTTACTTGGGGCTGCAACAATTACTTCCCTTGATGAAAACTCCAAAGAAGCAAAACTCTGCAATCGAAGATTTACTACCGTGAGAGACCAAGTATTACGGTCTCACCCTTGGAACTCAGCCATACGCAGAGCAACCCTTGCCAAAGACTCCGCTACACCAGCGTTCGGATTTACCAATCAGTTTTCACTTCCTACTGACCCATTTTGTTTGCGCGTATTATCGTTCTTTACTGATAGCATCAATCAAGACATAGCTGCTTATGAAACACAGGTTATGTTTAAGATTGAGGGCAGAAAAGTATTATCAGATGAAACAGCGTGTAAAATTATTTATGTTGCACGAGTCACTGATACAGAAGAATATGATAGTCTTCTTTCTAGCACGATAGCACATAAACTGGCATCGGAAGTTGCCTATGCCATAACAGGAAGTTCATCGCTATCCGGTCAGATATTTCAGTTATACCAAGCACGATTATCCGAAGCGAAAGCTATGGATGCGATGGAAGGTGTACCAGATAGATTAACATCGAGCGAGTTTATTGACGTAAGAGTGTAATATGGCACGAGTATCAACCATTGTTACCAACTTCCAATCCGGTGAGCTAACACCCAGATTAGAAGGAAGAGTTGATTTACAAAAATATAATGCAGGGGTGCAAACCTTGCAAAACATGGTGGTCTTTCCTCAAGGTGGTATAACTCGAAGAACCGGAAGTTATTATGTTCATTCATCCAAAGATGGCGGTGAGGTGCGACTCGTAAACTTTGAGTTTGGTGCAGATACCGCATCGGAAGAGCCTGTATCTTATGTGTTGGAGTTTGGTCTAAACTACATTCGTTTTTACAATGACGAGGAAATACTCACTGAAGCAACAAAATCCATAACCGGAATTACAGCAGCAAACCCAGCGGTAGTTACAGCTTCATCTCACGGCTATAGCAATGGCGATAGAGTGTTTATCAAAGGGATTGTTGGTATGACCGAACTCAATAACAGAGAGTTTACTGTAGCAGGAGCAACAACAAATACGTTTGAATTATCAGGTATTAACAGTTCTGCTTTTACAGCGTATTCTTCTGGTGGCACATCTGGAAAAATTGTTGAGATAACCACTACATATACCGTAGCACAGGTAAAAGAATTGACATTTGCACAATCAGCAGATGTGATGTTTATTGCCCATCGCAGTCATGCACCAGCACAACTTACACGAACAACGGCTACGTCTTTTACATTAGCGGATGTAGATTTTGTAGATGGACCTTATGAAGATGAAAACATCGGAACAACAACCATTACATCAGATGCTAATACAGGAACAGTAACACTGACAGCTTCGGCTGATTTATTTGCATCATCGGATGTAGGCTCTTTGTTTCGTTTTCGAGATATTGTTGAAGTACAACATGATGCCTGGTCTTCTTCTGATAACTACTCACAAAATGATTTAGTACGACATAATGGTAATGTATATAAGAAAACAGATGCTGGGAGTAACGAGTCTACAGGAGCGCAAGCACCTGTTCATACATCTGGCTCAGAGGTGTATGGAAATCATACATGGCAGTTTCAGCATAGTGGCACAGGATTCGTTAAAATTACAGCGGTAGCAAGCGCTACATCAGCAACTGCTGTGGTGCAAAATAATTCGGTCAATGGAAATATCAATACACTTGTTTTGCCAAAAAACGCTACAGATGGAACAACACGCTGGTCAAGAGGAGCATTTAGCAGCCGAAATGGATTTCCAAGAGCCGTAGCGTTTTATGAAGAAAGATTGTTTTTTGCTGGTACAACCGCACAGCCACAAAGCATTTTTGGTTCAGTAACGGATGATTTTACCAATCATAGTCCTGGCACAAACGATGATGATGCTATAAATGTTACGATTGCATCTGACCAGGTAAATGTTATCAAGCACATGATACCAGGACGGTTTTTACAAATCCTTACTACAAGCGCAGAGTTTACGTTATCTGGTGGCACACAAGGGGCTGCGGTTACACCAACATCAGTAAATGTATTACGAGAAACAACTTTTGGGGTATCGAATGTGCGACCCCTTCGAGCAGGAGCTAGTACAATACTGGTGCAGAAAAGTGGCGAGAAAGTCAAAGAAGTAACCTTTGATTTAAATACGGATGGTCTGGTGGGAAGAGACTTAACCATATTAGGAGAACATCTTGCCAAAGGTGGCTTAATTGATATGGTATGGCAACAAGAGCCAGAATTAATTTTATGGTTTGTGCGTTTTGATGGTGTTCTGATTGGACTCAGTTATGACCCTGCAAACAATACAGTAGGATGGCATCAACATCCGTTCGGCAACTCAGGGGTCGTAGAAAGCATTACATCTATACCAAGTGGCACAGAGGACCAAGTATATCTATCGGTCAAACGAACCATCAATAGTTCTACAGTGCGACATATTGTGTATTTAAAATCATTTAATTTTAATCAAAAAATACGAAATGCGTTCTTTGTTGATTCCGGTGTAACGATTGAAAACACCGCTAAGACCATAACAGGTGTGTCTTTGTCAACCGACCAGGTAAGTAGTGTAACAATAGACCACCAAACTCTTACCGTAACATCTTCCTCACATGGATTTAGTAACGGTGATGATGTTGTTATTAATGATGTCGTTGGTATGACCGAACTTAATGGCGATAGTTTTACAGTCTTTAATTCGCAAACCAATACCTTTGAGTTGGCAAACCCTGCAACTAAAAGCATCAAATCAATTAGTAAAGCAAATCCTGCTAACATCAATATTGATAATCATGGTTTTGCAACCAATGACCAAGTAGCTATTTTTGATATTGTAGGTATGACAACGGTAAATAATACAGGGGTTATTGTTACAAAAGTGGATGATAATAATTTTACTATCAATGTTGATTTGAGTTCAGCAAGTGGTTTTCCAGCAGCGAAAGTAAATAATGGAAGTGGTATTAGTAGTGGTTCTACGGTTATTGATATTGATAATGTATCAGGAACAATATCAACAGGTATGGTTGTTACAGGAACAAACATAGCATCCGGAACAACCGTTGTTGCATTAGCTGGGCAAAGTAAAATTACATTATCAACAGCAACTACCGGAACAATAGCCGATGATGCTGATTTGGTATTTTTGCCTAATAGTGGTGTGGTACGTAAGGCAACAAACGGAACGCCATTTACAACTTACATATCTGGTGGTGAAATACAAAAGAAAATTTCTACCGTTACCGGAATAAATCATTTGGAAGGTGAGACCGTAGCAGTGTTAGTAGATGGAGCAAGCCATGCTGACAAAACTGTAACAAATGGTAACATTACCTTAGATAGAAGTGGTGGTGTCATTCATGTTGGATATAATTATGACTCATTGGTAGAAACCTTGCGTATGGAAGCTGGTGCTGATGATGGTATATCACAAGGAAAAATTAAACGAATACATGGTGTAACGGCACGATTTATTGATACCGTAGGAGCAGAAACAGGACCAGACTTGAATAATCTTGACCGTATGCCGTTTCGTGATAGCAGTATGGCTATGGATGGTCCAATACCTTTATTTAATGGTGATAAGGAAATATTCTTTCCATCTGGATATGATAATGATGCACAAGTAATAGTAAGACAAAACCAACCGTTGCCTATGACAATACTGGCAATTATGAGAAGGTCTAATACATTCGATGCTTAAATTAAGAACATTTGATAAAAAAGATATTGAAAACATAGACTTAGACTTTGTTATTGAAAAACAACATAAAGATGCATTTATTGCACCAGACCAGGTGCATGGTTATACATTGACTGATGATGATGTAATATTAGGCATGGGTGGTATTCACAAGATGTGGGGAAGAGTTGCAGAAGGTTGGTTTTTTATATCAAAGCAAGGTAAGATAAAATACAAGTCAGTAGTAAAACACACGTATTATATGTTTGATGTGATTGAAACAGAGAATGAATTGGATAGAATACAAGCAAGTGTATCGGCAGATGACCCCACAGCCATACGATTTGCACGATGGTTAGGGTTTGAGAATGAGGGTTTGATGAGACAATATGGTGTAGATGGCGGTGATTATTACCGCATGGCGAGGATTAAATAATGTCACAAGCATTAATAGCAGCAGCCATAGGTGGTCAGGTTCTTGGTGGTGTTATGGGTTCAAAAGGAAACCAGGCTGCTGCTCGTGCTGCACAACAGGTAGCTGAATATAATGCACAGGTTGCTGAAAACGAAGCAATCCTTTTACAAAGGCAGAAAAAAGAAGAAGAAGCTGCGCTTAGAAGACAGTCAGACAGGCTTATAAGCACACAAAGAGTGGCAACAGCGAAGTCTAACATACAAATGTCAGGCAGCCCATTACAGGCTTTAGCCGATGCTTATTTCAACACAGAAAAAGATGCAGCACGAATACAATACGCATCAAGTATTCAGCAGATGCAAAAAGAGTCTGAAGCAACCTTATCACGGATTGAAGGACAAGCAACAGCGCAAGCACTTCGAATACAAGCACAACAATCATTGCTTGGTGGATTTACCGATGCAGCAGCAACAGGAGCAACTTTAATTGCCTAGAATACCATTATATAACAAAGGTTTAGGACCAACACAAGAATTAGCTGCTGGTCAGTTATCACCACGAGCAAACACGGCAGCATTTACTGCACCAGGTAGAGCCTTTGCAGGGTTTCAGCAAACATTATCAAAAGCAGGTAAGGTAGCTGCTGACTTTGCATTAGCTGAAAAAGATGCCCAAACTACAGAAGCAAAAAGTGATATGACTATCGCTCTTAAAGAAGAATGGCAAACTTATAACAGAAATGATAAATCACAAACTGTTTCAGATTATCAAAACTTTGCAGGTGATTTTCAGAAAGATTTGAAAACAAAACTTTTAAGTTCCTATGAAGACTTTACACCCAAACAAAAATCTCAATTATCAAGAACATTTGATGAGTTATCTTTAGGTTTTTCATCGGCAGGAGCAAACATTGCTTTCGCAAGGCAACAAGCTAATAGAGCAAATAAAGCCAACAAAGATATTGAAACACACATGGAATTGATGCGTTCTGTCAATCCACAAGACGCAGTATATTCATATTATGAGTCATCTTTAAAAAAAGCATTTGAGGATTTTAGACTTCAAGGATTAAAAATTAAATATGATGAAACAAAGGTATTCCAAGATATTAAAAAAGGGAACACAGAAGCAGCGATTGCAGCCGCCACAACTCCTCAAGAATTAGATGATATTTTGAAAGAAAATGAAAAAGACAATACAATTAGCTCGACTGCAAAACAACAAATTAGAAATCAAGTTAATGTAAAGAAAACAAGAGTTGAAACAGAACTAAAAGAAGAAGTTATCGAGCAGTTTTTTATTGCGATAGCAGATGCGCCTGATGATTTAATTTTAAAGGCAGATGAAGAACTTTTTGACCGTATAATGAAAGGTGAGCAGCTTGGAGCTATTGATTTTAGTGTTCTTGAAGGACCAGAAAGAGATAGATTAGTTACAAGAATTAAAAGAGAACAATCAAGTATAAAAGCAGAAAATACAGAGCAAATCTTAACTTCTTTAAGACAAATTGTAGATGGGGCATCGGTTGCTCAACTTAATGCGGAAAAGGACAATGTAATTCAAAACACAGGTTTGTTTCAAGGAAACGAGGATGATAATTTAAGAACGAAAGCTCTTGCAATCATTAATTCAGAATTAAATCAAAAAGAAGATAAAGTAAAAGAACAAATAAATGTAAATCAAAAAAATATTATTGATAGTCTTTCAATTTCGAAAGGAAGTATTAGCGAAGAATTAAAAGAAATTATTAATGAAACGGAAAATCTTTACATTTCAATGGAAGATACACAAGGTGCGGAAGCATTTAGAAAAACCATATTGTCGGCACAAGAGGCTGGAAGTTTATTTAAAGATATTGAGTTTTCAAAGACAACCGACATAAATAGAACCATTAATGAACTTAATGAAGAAGTAAGGGAGCTTGCAAAAACTAATCCAGAAAGAGTAACGGAAAAATTAAATACGATAAAAATTCTGGGTAATATGCTTGAAACTAGAAATCAAGCACTTGCGACTGACCCTGTAAGATACTTACAAGAACAAAAAGGAGAGCTAAATACATTTCAAAGAATTAGTTTTCAAAGACAATTAGGTATTGCAGAAATAGACATACGACTTACGACAGATGCCGAAATGTCTGTATTTCAAAATCAATATAATTCTGCTGAAGATTACAATGAAAAGTCACGAATTGGAAATGAGTTCATCAATTCATTTGGCGAAGAAAATAGCGCAATGGTTTTAAGAAACATGATGAACCGAGGTGTTATTACAATCGTTGATAACATTATTATAGCTAATCCAAACAACGCATATATGTTTGATGTTGATGCAGCAAATTCTGTTGAGTCTGTAAAAAGATTTAAACAAGAACTTACAACGGACCAAAGAGATGCCACAACAGAAGCAGTAAGACAGGAATTAAGTGATTATTCAAGAAGTATTATTGGTGGTGGTTTTGAAGATGTGCTTCAAAGAACGGCTACTGATAAGAGGGCTGCTCATGTGTTTGCAATGAGAGATGTTGTTAAAAATACAGCTTTTTACTATATGTCGATTTCAGATATTGACCCAAAAGAAGCAGCAAAGAAAGCAGCCGATGCTGTCATTAATAGCCAATATTCTTTCATTCAAGTCAAAAATAATTCTGTAAGATTAAAAAAAGGCTTTGATGGATTCAAAGAACAAATAGGAACTTTGTTAGAAAAATCGATAGGTGATTTAGAAAAGAATTACTTGCTGGATATTATTGAAGTTCCAACGCAAGTAGGAATTCAAGAATCTGTTACAGATGAGGAATATATTACAGATATTATTAACGAGGGAAGATGGGTAACAACAACAGATAACTCTGGTGTGTATCTTATTGATAAAACAGGTAATCTTGTTCGCAGAAAATCTGATAATCAACTTTCATTTATTGAAGTTAAATTTAGTGATTTGATTAGCGGTGCTACCCAGTTACAAGAAAAACAACAACAGTTATCAAAAATTTTAAACCCAGGAACAGCAGATAGACAATTTATTAATAATCCATTGCAGTTTATCGGAAAATTATTTTAATGGTCGAGATATATATTCCAGAACAAGAATATGACCCAAATATATCTGAAAAATATTTCAGCACAACAAAAGTGGGTTCGCTAGATGTTTTGGGCGCAACATTAGACCAACATTTTTATTACAACCCATTGAATGTTGCTGATAGGTTTTTTGAACAAAGACAAGCAGAAATAGAAAGAGGTAAAATATTATCTCCAGATGAGTATAAAGAGAGTGAATATTATAGACCAGGGATAGAAGTTGGTCCTCAAGGAATGAAAGAGGGTGTTGCAAAACTGCTTGCTGAAAGACAAGACAAAAGAGATGCTTTTAATTTGACACTGAGTAGGTCAAGAGGAGGTTTTCGGTTAGGTGCATTACAATTCGCAACAGGAATAGCAGCAAGTTTACTTGACCCTATAAATATTGCATCTGCGTTTTTGCCTGTTGTCAGCACAGCTAGGGCTGCAAGTTTTGCTGCTCGTTATGGAAAAACTGGCGGTAGATTTGCAACAGGTGTGACAGATGGTGTTGTTGGTGCTTCGTTATTAGAAATACCTATCAACTTACAAGCTAATTATGAACAAGACAATGATTATGGTCTTATGGATAGTTTTCTTAATGTTACATTTGGCGGTGTTATGGGAGGAGGTCTTCACGTAGGTTTTGGAAAATTATCTGATAGAATAAACGCATCAAAGCAAGAAATACGAGACCAGGCTTTAACAACATCTGTTGCTCAAGCAGTTAATGACCAAGAAATATCTGGAGGTAATTTACATCAAGCAACCGTAAATCTTGCAGCAGAAAATATTATAAGAAGAGCAAAAAGAGTAAAAGATGTAGACCCAACAGTTCGTTCTGTTGAAAGAACATTTGATAAAGATGGAAATGTAAAAGCAGAAATAGTTGTTAAAGATGATGCTCCTGGTATTGAAGAGATATCGGTTTTTAAAACAAAAGGAAAATCACTACCAGAAAACCTAAAGGTAAAAAAACCAAAAACACTTATTCAATTCGTCAAAAGTGAAGGAGGAATATCAACAAAGGACACTAATATTGGGGATGTAAAATCTATTTTTGATAAAAATTATTTTTCAATCGCCAAGACAGAAGCAAAAGGCGGAAAAACATTAGAAGAATTAATTACACGAGCGAGAGAAGAAGGGTATATCCCAGAGTCATTTGATGGAGATATAGATGATTTTTCTGTGGCAGATTTTTTAGATTTATTATCAGAAGATTTACATTCAAGTTCTGTGTTTTCACAATTTGATTCCGCTCAAGTTTTAGAATTTGAAAAAGCAAAAGAACTTTCAGATTTAGCTGACTTTTATAAAATAAACCCAGCAGGAATGACGGATGAGACTTTTTTAACAGTTTTGTCTGAGTCAATAGACAGACAAGAAAGAATTGATTTTGCTACAGCACAAAGACAAGGCGATTTAACAGAACAAGAATTTTACAATTTGAGAGACCAAGCATTAGCGGAAGATTATAATCTTGGGAATATGGTGGACCAAAAAGAAGTTTTGCAAGAAATGGACGCTGCTTCTGATACCATTGAAGAGTTAGCGTTAAATGAATTACTTGCAGAATCAGAACTTCTACTGAGAGATTTAGAAAATTCAGAAATACCAATACCCAGCGAGTTTGCAAGAGAGATAGAAGCGGCAGATGATTTAATTTCTAAGTCAGAAAATTTTGAAGAAATAACAAGACTTGCTGCTGAATGTATGAACAGGAATTATAAACGATGACAAAAATATGTTTAACAAATCTTCAGCAAGTATCAAAAAAATACGATTTTCCATTATTGAAAGAAGAATTGAAAGATATCTTAGATGTAATGGAACAAAGAATTGAAAAGCGTGGTGGCGTTATCGGAGACGAAACACTGAAAGACTTATATGCAGAAGCAGCGGAAATTACAAAACAAGCAAAAATATCTGCTGCAATACAAAAACGAAATCAATTAATTAACGCCAGAGCATATCGAAATATAATGAACGTCATTCGCACAGAGCCAAGCAATCCAGGAAAGGCATTATCAGCTTTAATGGTTGGAGATGCAAGACGTGGTTTATATAGTGTAGATGCAAAACAACAGGCTATCATGTCTGACCATTTAGGAATACTGGCAGCAGAACTTAAAAGAAATGATTTGCTTAAATTGTTTCAAGCTAATGAATTAGATGCAGAAATATATAGAGAATTGTTTGATGGACTTGGTTCAAGTGGCAGTAAAGAAGCAAGGCAAATAGCAGAAGCGGTGAGAAAAATTCAAAAAAGATTACTGGATAGAAAAAATAGAAATGGTGCAAATATTGGTGAATTAGAGAATTATGTTGTTCGTCAGTCACATGACCCAATACTTATAAGAGGAAAGGGTACAGCGGTTGATAAACAAAACTGGATAAATGACGTCAAAAATTTTATCAATAGAGAGCAAACATTCAAACATAAACCACCGAGAATGGGTGAAGATGAGTTTCTTGGCAATATTTATGATAATTTAGTTACAGGAAACCACCAAAAAACAGATGCTATTTATAGTGATGACGGCATAATAGACCAGTTGTCTCAGTTTACAGGCCCAAGAAACTTAGCAAAAAAATTAAGCAGCGAAAGAATATTGCATTTTAGGGATGGCAAATCTGCTTTTGCTTATGCAAACAAATATACTAGAATGACATTTTCAGAAGCAGTAATAAATTCAATTACACATGATGCACAATCTATTGGATTGCTTGAAACTTTTGGTACAAATCCACAAAATATGTTTAAAAAAGTATTAAGTGATATGCAATCTGAAGCAAAATCTAAACCAGCAATATTTAGTAAAATCAACGATAGAATTTTAAAAAATCAATTTGCAGAATTAGATGGCACAACAAGAGCAAGAGGAGCAGGTCAACCAGTTTGGGGTTTAAATGTAGATTTTGCAGGAATATCTGCTGGTGTAAGAATGGTTCAAAACATGGCAAAATTGGGTTTTGCAACCATATCGTCAATCTCTGATTTAGGAACAAAGGCAGCTTTTATAAATTCAAATACACAAAGAGGTATATTTGGTTCATATGCGAGAGCTTTCGCTGATACTTTTAGAATGTTTGAAACTAAACAACAAAAAGAATTAGCTTATCTCTTGAATGTGGGTGTTGAAAATATGTTAGGTGATGTTCACGCACGATTTGGTGCAAATGATAGTGGACCTGGGAAAATTGCTAAATTACATCAAACATTTTTTAAATTAAATGGAATGACTTGGTGGAACAATGCACAAAAAACAGGTATCGCAAGAATGTTATCAGCAGACTTAGCAAATTATGCAAATAAAAGTTTTGATAAAATACCGCCAGAAACACAAAGGCTTCTTAGGCTTTATGGAATTGGAAAAGATGAATGGGGGCTTGTTAAAACGTTAGACATGAAAGCTGTTGATGGTAGAAAATACCTTATACCCAGAGAAATAGATAATTTAAAAAATGAAAGTATAGACCCAATTATAAGGGACAGAGAAAATACATTAAATATTACAGACAAAATGAGAGTGCAATTTAAAGATGATTTAAGAACTAAATTTGCTTCTTATCTAACGGATAGTGCAGATACAGCTATACCTACACCTGGGGCAAGAGAAAGAGCAATTATGAATCAAGGATTGCCTAGAGGCACAGTTGGTGGTGAAGCATTTAGATTATTAATGCAGTTAAAAGGATTTCCTATAACGTATATTACTAAGGGTATGAGTAGGCAGCTTGCTACTGGCGGCATAGTTGGTTTAGCAAAAATGATGGTTGGTACAACAATGATGGGCTATCTAGCTAATGCAATGAAAGATGTTTTGAAAGGTAGAGACCCTCAAGAAGTGTTTGGAGAGAATTATACACTTAACACAGAAACACTAACACGAGCTTTTGTGCAAGGTGGCGGTGCTGGTATTTATGGGGATTTTATTTTTGGCGAATTTAATCGTTATGGTCAAAGTCCTTTAGAAACTTTTGCTGGTCCAACACTGGGAACAGCTGCTGATATTTTAAAAATATTTGCAAAATTTAGAGATGGTGATGATGCTTCTGCATCTACAGTAAGATTGGCTTTGAGAAATACACCATTCATAAATTTATTTTATACAAAATTGGCATTAGATTATTTATTCGTTTATGAATTGCAAGAATTTGCAAACCCAGGATATTTAAAACGTATGGAAAAAAGAATGGAAAGAGAAACAGGTCAAGAATTTTACATACCACCTAGTCAGTTTGTAAATAGGTTCTAAGACTTTGCTGACACATAAAAATAAGGTATAAGAAAGTAAGTAGGAGTAGATATGACAGTCAGTAGCACTACAACAAAAGTCAGCTTTAGTGGTGATGGCACTACCTCTGCTTTTGCCTATAGCTTCAAAATATTTAATGATAGTGATTTAGTTGTTATTATCAGAACAGATAGCACTGGTGCAGAAGTAACTAAAACTCTCAATACCGATTATCTTGTAAGCAATGCTGGTGAGTCCGATGGTGGTACAGTTACCTTTAAGTTTGATACAGGCAACTCTGGCGATAGTAACTACGATACAACGGACAGAAGACCGCAAAGCGGTGAAACGGTGTTGTTAAAACGTGTAATGACACTTACGCAAAACACAGACTATACGCCCAATGATAGCTTTCCGGCAGCAGCGCATGAAGAAGCATTGGATAAACTAACTTTTATTCAACAGCAACAGCAAGAAGAAATAGATAGAACATTTAAGTTTGCAGAAACCGATACAGGTACAATAACCATTCCAACATCCACTGAAAGAGCCAGTAAATATCTAGGATTTGATACCAATGGCGATGTAATTGCAGTGTCTGGAACAGCCGATGTTACACCAATATCTACCTTTGCTGCTACAATTGTAGATGACACCAGCGCATCTGCGGTAAGAACGACACTTGGTTTAGGAAGTATTGCTACAGCAAGCACCATTACAGCTTCTGAGTTTGCTATCACAGGCAACGGAACGGCTGGACAAAGTGTTATCTCAGATGGCGATGGCACATTTAGTTATTCAACTCTTTTTCCGTTTGTATCTGGTATGGTCATTCCTTACGCTGGTTCATCTGCACCTACTGGATTTCTATTGTGTGCAGGTCAGGCAGTTAGTCGCACAACGTATTCTGATTTATTTTCTGTAATAAGCACTACATACGGAACAGGGGATGGTTCATCAACATTTAATTTACCTGATTTACAGGGTCGTGTTGTCGCTGGTAAAGATGATATGTCTGGGGCCAGTCAGAACAGGCTTACTAATCCAACCGCTAATACAGTAGGCGGTATTGATGGTGATACGTTGGGTGCTACAGGCGGTTCTGAAACACATACACTTTTAGAAGGACAACTAGCAGCGCATACACACAATGTGCTACATCAAACAACTGATACAAGCCCAGGTGGGGGTGGCACAGATGCTGATATTGTTCGTTCTGGTTCTAGCACACGAGCTACATCTTCTACAGGTAGCGATACACCACACAATAATGTGCAACCAACAATTATCCTTAACTATATTATAAAGACGTAGAGCCATGACAGTTACAACCACCACAACGACAAATACATATACAGGCGATGGGACAACTACTGCGTTTAGTTTTACCTTTGAGATACTGGAAACAACAGATATCAAAGTTATTGTTGTAACAACAGCAACAGGCGCAGAGTCTGTAAGGTCAATCGGCACAGGAAGCACCAATTACGCTGTAACTGGCACTGGTAATGTCAATGGTGGTACAGTTACGTTTGTCACTGCCCCTACTGCAAGTGAAACTGTGTTTTTAATGCGTAACATGAGTTTTACGCAGCCAACTAATTACAAAGTAAATGACCCATTTCCAGCAGAAACACATGAAAATGCGTTGGACCGCATGGCTTTGCAAATACAACAAGTAAATCAAAAAGTAGAAAGGGCTATCACAAGACCAGACTCAGATACAACGTCAACAGATTTACCTCATAATTTAAATTTAAAAGGCAAAGTTCTTAAATTCAATGATACTACAGGAGTTCCAGAAGGAACGGATTTAATTACAGGACCCACCGGACCTACTGGTTCTACTGGACCAGCAGGACCCACAGGACCCACTGGTGGGACAGGACCCACAGGACCTACTGGTCCTACAGGTGCAACTGGACCTACTGGTCCTACAGGGGCAGATTCAACAGTAGCTGGACCTACAGGTCCCACCGGACCAACAGGTCCGACTGGTCCACAAGGAACACAAGGCGATACTGGTCCTACTGGAACGCAAGGTCCAACTGGACCAACCGGACCTACTGGTCCGACAGGTAGCACCGGACCGACTGGACCTACTGGACCAGATGGTAACTTTGGTGGCGCAACATTCGATTATACGTTTGATACCACTACATCTATTTCTGACCCAGGTACAGGAAAATTACGTTTTAGCCAAGCTAACATTACAATAGCTTCAGCTATGTATATTGATGATGAAGATGACAATGGCACAGATATACAGCCATTTTTAAGAACAATAGATGATAGCACAAGCACCATCAAAGGTCACTTTAGAGTTTCCAATAGATTAAATGCAGATGATTTTGCTTTATTCACTATAAGCTCTATTTCGGAACAAACAGGGTTTTTTGCTGTTTCTTGTTCTTATGTGAGTGGTTCTGCTACATCTTTTTCTAATGCAGAAGATGTCATCATTACATTCGCACGAACAGGTGACAAGGGGGATACAGGGGCAACCGGACCTACTGGTCCGACTGGTTCTACTGGACCGACAGGTCCTACTGGCTCTACTGGACCTACCGGACCGCAAGGTGTTCAAGGCAACACCGGACCAGATGGTCCAACAGGTCCAACAGGTCCGACAGGTCCTACTGGCCCCACAGGTTCTGCTGCAACTATTTCTGTTGGTTCTACTACAACAGGTCCGGCTGGTGGTAGCGCATCTGTTAGTAATTCTGGTTCATCATCATCGGCAACATTTGATTTTACAATACCAACAGGTCCGGCTGGTCCAACAGGACCGACAGGACCGACTGGTTCAACAGGTCCAACCGGACCCACTGGTGCAGACTCCACCGTTGCAGGACCACCAGGACCTACAGGACCAGCAGGAAGCACTGGACCTACCGGACCCACAGGTCCTACAGGACCATCCGGTGCGGATGGCTCAGATGGTTCTACAGGACCTACTGGACCTACTGGACCACCAGGAAGTACAGGACCTACAGGACCAACAGGACCTGCTGGTGCTGATTCAACTGTCGCTGGTCCGACAGGACCAACTGGACCAGCAGGTTCCGCAGGACCACCAGGTCCGGCAGGTCCAGCAGGTCCGGCAGGGTCAGATGGTTCGGATGGTTCGGATGGAGCTACCGGACCTACAGGTCCCACTGGTCCGGCAGGGTCAACTGGACCCACTGGACCAACAGGGCCAACTGGTCCTACTGGTCCTACTGGTCCAGCAGGTAATTTTGGTGGAGCTACTTTTGAGTATAGTTTTGACACTAGCACCGTTACGACTGACCCAGGCGCAGGTGATATTCGATTCAATAATGGCACTATTACAAGTGCAAACCAAATGGTTATCGATGATACAGACCAGAACGGTAATGATATTCAATCATTTTTGCGAACGATTGATGATTCTACTAGCACAATTAAAGGTCACTTTCGAATTTCAAATAAAACGGATGCTTCAGATTTTGCAATATTTACTATCTCATCTATCTCTGAGCTAACCGGACATTTTAAAGTTTTTTGTTCTTACGTCTCAGGTCCTGCAAGTTCTTTTAGCAATGATGAATTACTTATAATTACGTTTGCAAGAACTGGTGATAAAGGTGACACAGGGTCTACTGGACCTACAGGACCTACTGGACCCACTGGTCCAGCAGGGAGTGACGGCAGTGATGGCTCTACAGGACCAACAGGTCCAGCTGGACCTACTGGACCTACAGGTCCGACAGGACCAGCAGGAAGTGATGGAAGTGACGGCTCGGCAGGACCACCAGGTCCGACAGGTCCAACAGGGTCTGCTGGTCCTCCAGGTCCTTCTGGTCCGGCAGGAAGCGATGGTAGCGATGGGGGTACAGGTCCCACTGGTCCTACAGGACCCACTGGTCCTTCTGGTTCAGCAGGCCCTACTGGTCCTACTGGGCCAACCGGACCAAGTGGCACATTTAGTGGTGATTTTAATGGCGTAATAAGAAATAGCAGTAATCAGCCTTTTTGGGAAAACAAACAAAATGTTGGTGCAGATTATACAATTACAAATACCTATAATGCTTTTAGTGCAGGACCAATTACTATAGATAGTGGGGTTACTGTAACGGTAGGAGATGGAGAGACTTGGACAGTAGTATGAGACAAAATTGGCAATTATGGAGTGGTGCATTATCTAATAATCAAATGGCACTTATTACTGAAAAGGCAAATGCTTTGCCTGACGTTAATGCTACAATATTTTCAGATAGTAAAGTAAATTCAGACATCCGTAGGTCAAAAGTAAAATGGCTTACCCATGACAATGAGGTAAAAGATTTGCTGTGGGGTTATGCTGAAGAAGCAAATAGAAACGCATTTGGGTTTGATGTATACAATGTTGGAGATGTTCAATATACAGAATATCACGCAACTGAAGCAGGACATTATGATTGGCATCACGATATTCACTGGAATGAAGAAAAAGCTTTTGACAGAAAGCTATCAATAACGGTGCAGCTTAGTGACCCAAAAAGTTATACTGGTGGTGTATTTGAGTTTGGCGAAACACAAACGCCAGACTATCATATATCTGCAAAGCAAGGCACGGTTTTGGTATTTCCCTCGTATTTGCAACATCGAGTAACACCAGTGCAAAGCGGAACAAGAAGAAGTTTAGTGGCATGGTTTGAAGGACCGAGGTGGAAATGAGTACATTAAAAGTAGGAACAATACAAACAGAAGCTGGTGGTGCAGTTGGATTAACTAAATTAACTCCAGCAAAAGCCTATGTGCAATTTTCAGATGGCGATGGTACGTTTGATGAAACTTTTAATGCTACTTCCGAAACTGATAATGGAAATGGTGATATAAGTTATGATTTTGTTACTAATATGAGCAATAATAATTACCCTGCAAGTGGTGAAGCAGGAGGTGATTTCAGTTCTTTTTTTACTAGAATGATATCTCATGCCGGTTCTACCAACGCTACCGCAAGAATGAGATGTACAAATAGTGCTTCTTTTACGACCCAGCAAGGTTTTAGAATGTCTAGTATTATACATGGAGATTTAGCATGAGTACCCTAATATCTGATAACATCAAAGGAAGAGGTGATGCAAAAGTTGTAAATGTTTTTGCTGGTCATGCAACAAACAGCACTCGAACAACCAATCTTGAACAGGGGTTGGCAAAATTAAGCATTAAATTTAATGGAGCATCAGCTACTTCCGCAGAAGATTCAACAGGGGTAAGTCATAGTTTTAATGTAGCAAGTCTAGTTGATGTTTCTACTGGTAGATATAAAATAAATATAGACAACAATATGTTAGATGGTGATTATGCATTTCTTCACGCTGTTTCTCCTGATACAAGTGGTGGTAGTGATGCAATACCTATGTTAGATGCAAGTAATGCACCAGACGATGAATCGTTTGGGGTAATGGCAGTAAGAGCGTCTTTTTTTGATGTTTCTATCGTTTGTTGTTCTGTACACGGAGACTTAGCATGAGTGAAATAAAAACAGATAAACTTACAGGGGTTACTACGGCTGGTTCAATAGCTGTAACTGGCGAGGGCAACACCGTGACTACTAATCTTCAACAAGGGTTAGCAAAAGCTTGGGCTTTAATAGATTTAGATAATGCAACCCCTGTAAATTTTGATAGCCTTAATTTAGGCACTATTACCGATAACGGAACAGCAGATTTAACACAAAATCTGACAAACAATATGGTGAATCAAAATTTTGCTCACGCTGGTTATCCTATGGCAACAGGAACAAGCGTTCAAGGAAGGACAGCTTCAGGCCATTCTGGTTTTCCAACAACTGCTGGAGATAAAGTAAGACACTTATATGGGTATCCAGCTAGTTTAGGGGGGCTTGGGGCTGCCTTTGAAGATACACAAGCAAATTTTTTAGTTCACGGAGACTTAGCATGATAGAAACACCGTCATTTCAAGGAACGCACTTATTTGACAGACTGTGTTGGGCTAAAGAAAACTTAGAAAAAGTACAAACTGATTATAGAGTTGTTTATGAAGACAAGATAGATGAATGTGCTAAAATTCTTATACCTGACCCAAATTGGATGGCGTGTGCGTTGCAAGGTGACATACTACCGCCAGTCTGGGTGTATTGGGAATTAAGAAAAGACTCATCAAAACCAGATTTTAAGAAACATACACGAGGTTACTTGTTGCATCAAACAGAACCTATTAAAGCAATGACAGAAGAAGAAGCAATTGAATACTTAATTCAGAAGGATATACCAGAGCATGTCTGGAAAAATTGGGATGAAGGTAATCGTCCAAAGATGGTTATCTGTAGGAAGAACCAACTTCCTGCAACAAGAGAGTGGAGAAACGCTTGGCGTATCTCTGAAGAACTAGCAGCATAGGAGAATAAAATGGCTGTAACAACATACATTATCGACAAGGACGGTAATCAAGCTAATGCTGCTAATGTAACCGTTCCTTCAGACAGAAACTTTCGTAATGCCTGGGTGCTTTCTGGCAGTGTAATATCAGAAGACCTAGACACTGCAAAAACTATTTTCAAAGATAAGATTAGAGAAGTTCGTGCGCCTCTTCTAGAAGCAGAAGACGTTGCGTACATGAAAGCGTTGGAAGCTGATGATGCAACAGCAAAAACAAATTCTGTAAATAAGAAAAAAGCATTAAGAGACGCTCCGGCTGCACAAGCTATTACAGATGCAACAACGATTGCTGAACTTAAAGCTGCGTGGGATAAATCAATTTTAGGTGATTCACCATATTAAAATAAACGCATGGAGTGAGTAAATGGTCGACCCAATATCAGCTATGGCGATTGCTGGTGCGGCTTTTAATACACTTAAACGTGGCGTTTCTATTGGTCGTGATATTGAATCTATGGGTAAAGATTTATCACGTTGGATGTCTGCGGTATCGGATATTGACCGAGCGCATCATGAAGCTAAGAATCCTCCAATATTCAAAAAAATATTCAATGCAAAAAGTGTAGAAGAAGAAGCAATAGAATTATTCACTCAAAAGAAACAATTAGAAAATCAAAGAGACGAACTGAGAAAATTAATTAGTAGTATGTGTGGCCCAAATGCCTGGCAAGAATTACTTAGAATGGAAGCTGACATACGAAAACAAAGAAAAGAAACTTTGTATGCACAAAGAGAAGCCAGGAGACATTTTGTAGAGGTTGTTAGTATTTTCTTTCTTGTGATTACAGTGGTTGGCTTTTTTATGTTTGTGTTTTATCTTTGGTATAATAGGGGTAGTTTATAATGAGTGCAGAAGAAGTAGCAAGAAAACTTTTAGAGTTAAAAATATTACCACGATTTATGATGTTATGCATGACTGGTGTGTATATACGTTGTATTGAGTGGGCATTGTCTCAACCAGACTTGTCAACACAACAAGCAAGTTTAATATCTGTAGTGACTGGCGCTATGACTGGTAGTCTTGCTGTTTGGTTAAACTCGGAGAAACATTAATGCTTGGTGTGATTGGCAAAATATTAGGGTCAGATAAAATTTTATCCAAAGGAATTGATTTGATTGACTCAATTCATACGTCTGATACCGAAATGATAGAAGCAAAAACTCAAGCAAAAGTTGAGTTGATGAAGAGTTATGCACCATTTAAAGTGGCTCAAAGATATCTTGCTTTAATGTTCGGTGGCACATTTCTTCTATCTTTTTTTCTTGTGTTAGGAATGACTTTATTTGGGTTCGGCAACACATTTACAATTAAAACAGTTCTTGACGATTTTTATATTGGTGAGATAATGTTATTAATTATTGGTTTTTATTTTGGCGGTGGATTAGCTGAATCAATAAAAAGAAAGCCAAAAGAATGAGAAAGTTTGCAAAAGTTCCAAAAACAAAAGGTGGTGTGCCAAAGAAATATGTGCGTGGCGCAAAGAACCCAAAAGCACGAGAAGCAGAGATAAAACGTACTGCTAAACTGTATCGACAAGGCAAACTTACACCAGCGATGATGAATAGAATCAGCAAGATAAGGAGCAAAGGATGAGCAAGGCAGCCGTTGTAGCAAAGTATTCCAAGTCATCTGGTATATCAAAAGCAACGCTAGGCAAGGTATATCAACGAGGGCTAGGCGCATATTATTCTGCTGGTAGTAGACCCAAAGTATCAGCACATCAATGGGCGGCTGGGAGAGTCCGGTCATTTGCAACAGGTAAAGGTGGCGCACGAAAAGCAGATGCCGATTTAATCAGAGGTAGTAAAAAGAAAAAGGCGAAAAAGAAATGATGACGAAACAGCAAAAAGCAAAGGTAAAAAAGGTAGCATCAGGCTTGCGAAAGGCATCACGTTCACACGCTGGGCAAGCCAAAACATTACAATCTTTGTTGAAAAAGAAAGGTAAGAAATAATGCCAGGTAAAAAACTATCGCCAAAACAAATGAAAATAGCCAGAGTAGCATCACCACGAAATAAAATTACAGGTGCTGATTTTAAGAAATTAAGAAAAGGCAAAAAGAAAAATGGACGTGGATAAACTGCGAGAGCAGTTAGCCGAAGACGAGGGCTGTAAATACGAGATATATCTTGACCATCTGGGATTACCCACGTTTGGTATTGGACACTTGATTACCAAAGATGACCCAGAGTGCAACATGGAAGTTGGTACAGTGATTGAACAAAGTCGTGTGCAGTCTGCTTTTAATTTAGATATTGCTGTGACTATGGAAGATTGTCACAGACTCTACAAAGACTTCAACGACTTACCAGAAGAAGTGCAGTTGATTGTAGCAAACATGATGTTTAATCTGGGGTATCCGAGACTATCAAAGTTCAAGGGCATGAAAGCCAACGTAGATGCACGAGATTGGCCTGGTGCTGCGGATGAAATGGTCGATTCAAAGTGGTACACACAAGTACCAAACAGGGCAAGGCGTTTAGTTGAGAGGATGAGACAGGTAGATGGTAGCCAAACGGTTTCAGAATCCTAAAGGTGGATTAAACGCTGCTGGTAGAGCGCACTTCAAGCGCACTACAGGAGCTAATTTAAAACGTCCTGTAAAGTCTGGGGATAATCCAAGACGTGCAAGTTTTTTAGCAAGAATGGGCAATATGAAAGGGCCAGAACGTGACAGTAAGGGAAAACCTACGAGATTATTACTTAGCCTTCGTGCGTGGGGTGCAAGTAGTAAAGCGGATGCTAGAGCAAAAGCTAGAGCGATTAGCAAACGCAATAAATCCAAAAAGTAAAGAGGTTGAATACCTCAAAGGAAAGAAAGAAAAGGAGACTAAGATGCCAGGACATTATGGTGGTGGTATGATGAAGAAAACCAAGAAAGCCAAGAAGCAAGCTGCGACTGCGATGGCTATGAAAAAGGCTGGGAAGAAACCTAAAAAGAAAAAGATGTAATTAGAAGAATCCTCTTCTCCAACCACTTATATTTTTAGCTACCTTAGAACTTGTTTTTGCTCTTGTTTGACGTGTAGGTTTAGGTGGTTGGAAATGTATGACTTCATCTTTTAATCTTTTTAACTCTTGCCGAAAATTTTCTATTTCTTTTTTTGAATTTTCATTGTATGGTTTATCGAGCGAAGTTTTTATCATGGATTTCCTCCCTATGTGACATTGAAACTCCCTGTGTAGGTTAATAGTTCCCTGCACAGGGTTTTTTATTAAAGTCTTCTTATCGCTGGTTTAACTGGCAAACCTTGCCCATCATCTATGACTTTTGATATACGCATCGTGTATTTATCACGACCTCTGGCTGTTTGATAATCTGATTTATATATTTGTATTGAATATTCCTGGTCTTTTTCTAACACAATTTCACGAGAATCAATACTTTTTGTTGTGTTATTCCAATCACCTAACGTAGTAATAACTTGACATATTGCTTGAGTTCTTGCGTTAGGGTCATCACTACTCCTATCTGGTTCAAATAAAGTTTGTTGTAAGATTGGTTCATATGTTTTAGCCATTTTCTTCTCCTTCTAAATCATCTAGTTTTTTATTAAATAGCGTACTTATAATTTTATAATCTGCTGAATAGTTTTGTTTAATTGTTTCTAATAACTTACTGTTTTTATTGAGCCAAGTATTTGCATCTTGTGCATCAATAAATTTACTAATCTGTGTTGGTATTTGCACCATAAGATATTCATCTCTACTCAAATCACGCATTTGGTCATCTGTTAAATCTTGTTCCAAGATTGATACAGAGTTTGGGTCAGGTTCAAACGGTGGTGGTTCTTCTTGTTTGACTTGCTGCTTTTGTTCAACTTGACGATTAGGGTTTTTAAAACTTTCTGCTTCTTCTTCTGAATATACAAATCCAGACGCACCGATAAGTTTGAGGATTACCCTGTCCTTGGCACGTTTCTCACTCATGGCAAACGGATAGCTGTTCTTTGAATTGTAAGGACTTGCTTCACCGATAGACCATTCTGTTTTATCACCATCTGTTCCTGTTACACACATAGCAACAAAACCTTCTTCTACATTATTCTTTATAATATCTGGTTTTTCAAACTGTATGCCGATATGACTTGCAATACGTTCAAGAGCATCGTGATAAATAACAGGTGTACCATGACAATCCCAAGTAGCCTCTTGTTCGCTCATGCCAACCTTATCAATTAGTTCTTTAAGATGTTGTGGTATCTGTCTTTTTTTCATTTTGCTGTCTCATTAATCTGTTGTTTTCATTAAATAATGTTAGAAATGCCTGTAACTTTTCAGTTAAATCGTCCAATTCTTTTTTTAATTTGGAAACATTAATACTTAAAACATCATGGTTTTGTATCATTTCTCTATTAGCTTGCTCTCTCATGTGAGTTTCCCAATTTAAAACTCGTTCTAAATATCTATCGTTATTTTCATTTTCTTTTTGTATTGGTTTTTCATCCATTATATGCTCCATATTAATTTTGCTATTCTAAAAAATTCGTTGCCTTGATATGACATTATTCGCTCTAAATCAGGTGATACAAACTGCAATGCTTCATCAAAGTTTTTTGATTTTTTCATAATGTTTTGTATGACGAGCCATCGTTGTTTCACCACGTTAAAGTGATACTCTAGGCTATCTTTTTTCAGCAAGTCAGTAGTTTCTGGTGTAGATATTTCATAGCCATCTGCTGTGCAAAATAACAGGGCTGGTGTTAAGCCTGTTGCTTTCCAGTAGACTGCTTGCTGACAGATTTGGTTGTGCGTTGGTTCTTTGGGTGGTTTGGGTATGCGCCAGGTTCGTGTGCCATCCTTCTTTATGGGATTGCGAATAGACCAACTTGTTTTTAAATCTATCATCTTTTTCTTTGACCGATAATCAATCAGATACATCGTTGGCACATCGACACCATCAACATCAAAAAACTCTTTCTTTTCGCCTGTAAACTTTTGCTTTTTAAAGTATTCTTTCAATCCTTTGTGTGCTTGTACGGCTGTTGAATGTATGTGTTGTCGTATCTCTTGGTGTTCCTCTGCATCTTTCCCATCATCGAATGTACGAGGTTTGTAGAAACTATACTCACGCTCTACAATTCGTTGTGCTTCTTCGAATTCGATGGGTTCTTTCTTATCAAACGTAAGGCCCAGCGATAAATCAACAAGTCGTTGTACTGCGTTTCCTGCGGTCATTTTAGCAGAACTTGGGAACTGTAGCTGCAAATAATGGTCACAATAAAGTTTTAGAAAATACTCATCTAAGGGTTGTGTACCACCAGATGCACTATTATGCATGGCCCTACTGCCAAATGCTTTTCTGTATTCAGTCATTGTTTTCTCCTTCCGTATGATACAATCTCATACCATTGACATATTGTCAACCATCTATTATTGTCAACGCATCAACTAACAGAGAGGACAATGAAATGGAAAACAAAGACGCATATAAGATGAGAAGAAATACTGACCCTGAAACAAGTAAAAATGCAGCGATATCACTTGACCCAAATAAATTAGAGAAGATTGTTTTGGAGGCCGTTTCACAATTTCGTGAACAAGGTGCTACGATGTCTGAGATTGAAAGAATGTTGGTTACAATACATCCAGCAAGTATTACACCACGATTTAAACCCTTGATTGAAAAAGGATTGATAAAAACAGATAATAGGACTCGCAAAAGTGTACGGTCTAATAGGCAACAACGTATTCATTGGGCTAGTGAATTTTATAAGGAAACAGAACAATGAAACTAGAAGATTATATAAAAGAAAAAGGTATTAGTAGACGGTATTTTGCGAAGATTGCACGATTAGATAACTCAACTATTACTCTTTTAATACAAGGTAAACGCAAACCAAAACAGGACACAATTAACAAAATCTTTATTGCCACAAAAGGTGAAGTCACTGCGAGTGATTTTTATCATGACTAATAGCAGAAACAAAGGAGCTAGTTTCGAGAGAGAGGTTGCAAACTATCTCAGGATGCACCTCTCTCTTCAAGATATCAAAAGAGATATCGAACAATACCGACAAGCTGATAGAGGTGACTTACTTGGGGTTGATGGCTGGACAATCGAATGTAAGCGATATAAACGTCCAGAATCGTCAAACGGATTTTTCCGCAGGGAATGGTGGGAACAGGTAGTAAAAGCGGCTGATGCGGCTAAAAACAAGCCTGTATTGATATTTAAGTTTGACCATCAACCGATACGCTGCGCTC